>ERZ778504.118-NODE-118-length-83392-cov-11.496574_pt1 | contig 83392 bp, 49 predicted proteins | sample MGYA00510046_ERZ778504 | MGnify/ENA primary metagenome ERZ778504 (study PRJEB29527, sample SAMN07138964) | mouse gut metagenome | material: feces | host: mouse | place: China:Nanjing | collected 2016-01-25 ...
AAGGGTACAACGGTTTTCGAGACCGTCCCGATCGACCACTCCGGCATCTTTCCTCGGGTTTGCGGGGCAAAATTAGTAATAGTTTCCGACGTGGTCAAATAATTTGATGAAAATATTTTGATACTATTGTTTTATCGTTAGTTTCGTTAGTTTTCGGAGGCTATGGCTGATAGAAGATCTGATAATGCCGAGGTGGTTTTCTTCTATGCAATGTTTGCGTTATGATGACGTTGTTGGCAGGCTCCATTGTAAGGAGCGGATAAGGCTGTGATGTTTCTGGCAACATATCAGTATTGTGCGTCATCGCAGTATTTTAAGTACGTGTTTATGTCTTTGTCGCCGCGTCCTGAGAGGTTGATTACGACTACTTCGTCAGGGGCGAATTTACGGCGGTCGAGCACGCCGAGGGCATGGGCCGATTCAAGTGCGGGTATTATGCCTTCTACGCGGGTAAGCCTCATTGCCGCATCAAGAGCCTCCCGGTCGGTGACTGCTATCGTCTCTGTGCGTCCTGTTGATGCAAGGTGGGCATGCAGGGGCCCTATGCCGGGATAGTCGAGACCTGCCGATATCGAATATGGTTCGGCTATCTGTCCGTCGGCAGTATGCATGACCATAGTGCGTGAGCCGTGTATTATGCCTTCGCTGCCAGTATGTATTGTAGCGGCGGTCATGCCGGAGTCGATTCCGAGACCGGCGGCTTCGGCCGCTATGAGTTTTACTTCCGGGTTGTCAATGAAGTGATAAAAGGCTCCGGCAGCATTACTTCCGCCACCTATACATGCTATAACATAGTCGGGATTTTCGCGACCGATGTGTTCGTACAGTTGTTTTTTTATCTCTTCACTTATTACGGATTGGAAGCGTGCCACCATCTCAGGATATGGATGAGGCCCTACGGTACTCCCGATGACATAAAAGCTATCGGGATGGCGGCACCAATGGTTTATGGCTTCATTTGTGGCATCTTTCAGTGTGCCGTTGCCGGATGTAACCTGTCTTACCTCTGCACCGAGCATCTTCATGCGTTCTACATTAGGTTGCTGGCGCGCTATGTCCGTGGCTCCCATGTAGACTATGCAGTTCATGTCCATCAGGGAGCATATGGTGGCGGTGGCCACTCCGTGCTGTCCGGCTCCGGTCTCGGCGATAATACTGCTTTTGCCCATACGCTTTGCCAGCAATACCGAGCCTATGGCGTTGTTGATCTTGTGTGCTCCCGTATGGTTCAGGTCCTCACGTTTCAGATATATGTTTGTGCGGTAGTATTCGCTCAGTTTACGGGCCTTGTAGAGTGGTGACGGCCGTCCTACGTAGTCGTGAAGCAACAGGTTGAACTGCCCGATAAATCGGGGGTCGTCAATAGCAGAGTAATATGCTTCCTTAAGCAGTTCTACATTGCGATGAAGTATTTCGGGAATATAGGCTCCGCCGAAACGTCCGTAATAGCCCCGGTCGTCGACCGGAAGGTCATGATGATATATATGTTGCATGATGAAATTAAAAAAAGTTGATATGAAAAAGCAGCCACCGAATTATTATTCGATGGCTGCATAAATGCGTATTGTTTAGTCTGGAATGCTCCTTATTCTACCCACGGTTGATGCATGTCAAGGTCGCCATCGATAATTATTACCGATGCGCCACCAATATGCATTGTATGTCATGTGAGCTAACATTATTGTATGATGGATGATGTGGCAAATTTACAAAATATATAATGAAATGCAAATATTATGACGCTAAAAATTTGCTAAAAATTAAAATTTGACATTAATCCGGCGGATATACATATATAATATAAGCATATATGACGTCGGATGTAAGTCGGGTGCTATTTTCTTTAGGAATTTTTTTGGATGATTAGCAATCGGAGTCGTGAACATTACGATGCGGTACGATGTTAAAAGAGTATAATTTAAAAATCGGAGATATTATCATGGATAAAAAAAGCATCAAGGGGACTGAGACGGAGAAAAATCTTCTAAAGTCTTTCGCAGGTGAGTCACAGGCTCGCGGACGTTATACGATTTTTGCCGAAGTCGCTAAGAATGAGGGCTATGAGCAGATAGCTGCCATATTTCTTGAAACGGCAGAACAGGAATATGCTCATGCCAAGAGTTTTTTCAGCTTCCTTGACGAAGGAATGCTTGAGATAACCGCATCATATCCGGCCGGTCCGGTGGGCAATACGGCGCGTAATCTACGTGAAGCGGCGGCCGGAGAGCACGAGGAATGGGCTGATATGTATCTCGGGTTTGCCAATGTGGCGCAGGAAGAGGGATTTGCCCGTATTGCCTCTCACTTCAGGCTCGTGGCTTCTGTTGAGCAGCAGCATGAAGCACGTTATCTTAAACTTCTCGAACGAGTGGAAAGCGAAAGCGTATTTGCGGATGAGGAGGAAGAAGAGTGGCAGTGCCGTTATTGTGGATATGTGCATAGGGGCAAGTCAGCTCCCGGCAAATGTCCTGTATGCGGTAAAGAGCAAGGATACTTTGAACGAAAGAAAACTAATTATTGATAGTTAATCTGTTTTGTTGGAATATTATAATGGTGGCCGGGCCGTCGAATGAGACTCCCCGGCCATAACTGCATATATGCCGTACCGACATGTTTATGCCTGTCGGAAAAACGCAGGTTTATTTATGTTTTAGTGTCATTATCTTTAACGGACACGCAGTAACGCATCGGCCACACTTGATACAGTCGGCGTGAAGATATCCGGATTCATTTCCGCGACAGTCATAAGGTGTAAGCTGCATAGGACATACCCTTGCGCAACTCTTGCATTTCATACGGCAAGTATGATCTACATGAATGTTTGTAAAGTTATGAGGCAGGGGAGCGTTTTTGGGCGATATCCATGATGACAATGTGCCCATAGGGCAGAATGAACACCATGTGCGCGGTGCATAAATGAATGAAAGTATGACGCCGATCACAGTTGTTACTAATATTATGTTCCAGAATACACGGCCTATGGCGTTCAAGTCGCTTCCTGCAAAATACATCTGCACCCCGAATACAGTGAAGATGAACAGTACCATAAACAGCCGGAAGCCGAATGTTCTTACGAATCCGGGTATAGGCCGATGAGGAGAGTATTTAGACAGCAATCGGTCATAGAGGTTGCCGCGCGGACAGGCGTTTCCACACCACCAACGTCCTCGCTTTACGGCAAAAGCAACAGGCGCAATCATACAGATCAATGCTATAATGCCGATAGCGGGATAGAAATATCCTATAGCAAGATAAGCAATGAGTATCCAATATAAGTAAGGCCCTTTTGCGGGCATGTGTCTGTGAAAACGTTTAAGAGTCATATATGTGATATTTTATTTATGGCAAAATTATATATTGTATGATTTATGAACAACAGATTTTAGCTATATTTGCATAGAAATAATCTATTGTAGGCCGATGACTCTCCAGCAACTCAGATATATAGTGTCAATTGACCGTTACCGCAACTTTGCAAAAGCGGCCGAGGCTCTTGACATTACGCAGCCGACACTAAGTTCGTTGCTTCAAAAACTTGAACAGGAGCTTGATGTGCGTATATTTGAGCGGACCAACAAACATGTAGTCCCGACCGTTATAGGGGAGAAGATAATACGGCAAGCGGTAAATGTCATAAGTGAGTCAGACCGAATAACGGAGCTGGTGAATGAAGAAAAGAGTAAGGTGGCCGGTAAGCTTGATATAGCTATAGGGCCGACAATAGCTCCTTACTTACTGCCGCGATTCATTAAAATATACACCGGTCTATATCCGCAGGTGGAATTAAGCATGTCGGAAATGAAGTATGATGCAATGCTGGACAGTCTATTACAGGGTAGAATCGATGTCGGCATTTCCATAAGCGGGCATTTCCGTGAGGGCATCATGGAGATACCGTTGTATATGGAGCCGTTTTGGGTATATATAGCTGAAAGCTGCTGGCGTAAGTTGCCTGTATTCAGGCCGGAACATCTTGAGCATGAACAGATGTGGATAATGAAGGAGTCGCAGTGCCTGCGTGAAAGCGCGTTCAGTTTTTGTAAGACCCGTAATTTAGGTAAGCGCATATATGAGGCCGGCAGTATAGACACATTAGTGCGTATAGTGGATGAAAACGGCGGTTTTACGATTATACCGGAAATGCACATACCTATGCTCAGTGAAAAACAGCGTGACAACGTGCGCCGTATCGACGGTGACTATCTGTCGCAACGCAGAGTATCGCTTTATCTGCGTCATGATTTTATCAGAGAGAAAATACTCAACAGTATAATACAGTCGTTGGCTGTATTCATACCCGGCGATATGCTTGATGCCGGATTGCGCAATAAGGCTTTGCGGCTGTAGAATAATCTTCCCCCTCTACTATAAATATTAAGCGAAAGTGGACCGCTTGTCGGTCGTGTCCAACGGGTTGGTATGCAATGTGATGACTCGGCAAGTGTTACGTATGCAGACGGGTTTGTAACTGTTTGAATCGAGGATGTGTCGGTGGCAGAGGTGTGTGTTACGTGCCTTTTGCTGATTAAGGTCAAGGTATGGATACTTTTGTGAAGTATTCTTAACCAAGAATCCTAATAGATGGAAATAGTAGCAAATTCAGTAATACGTCGGGTGCTTTGGGTCGTTGTGTTTGCGATGACTCTACCGGCGTCAGCATGGGACGGTATGTCTATGCCGGAGCTGTGTGTTGACGGACGCTATCTTGTAGATGCGGACGGCAACAAGGTGAATTTGCACGGTTTTGCCCAGACTTACAGCCCGTGGTTCAATGAGCGGGGTACCAAGTGGAGCAATTATGATGTAAATGCATGTCTGCGTTACAACATGCAGAAAATAGACGAGATACTGGCTGCCGGATGGAAAATGAATTTTCTTAGGCTGCATATGGACCCGTACTGGTCAAACAGGCCCGGGGCTTCGGTATCGGGCGAAAACGATATTTCGGCCTTTGACTTTGACCGTTTCTGCAAATATCTTGATGCGGTTTTTGTGCCGATGGCGGAGTATGCCATATCTAAAGGGCTTTATGTAGTGATGCGTCCGCCGGGAGTTTGTCCGCAGACTATAGCCGTCGGTGACAGCTATCATAAATATCTGAAAAAGGTATGGAGTCATGTCGCCGGCCATGAAAGGCTGAAAAACAATCATCATGTGATGTTTGAGCTGGCCAATGAACCGATAAATATAAAAGGTACTGATGGTACGGTCGGAAGTTCTACGCAGCCACAGTTTGACAGCCTGAAGACGTTTTTTCAGGAAATCGTTGATGCCATGAGGGCAAAGGGCTGCAATAATATATTGTGGATTCCCGGGCTGGCTTATCAGTCCAACTACAACGGTTATGCCGTAAACCCGATTGAGGGCGACAACATCGGTTATGCGGCGCATGCTTATCCCGGATGGTTCGGCAGTGACGCCGAGGAGCCGAGTCAGGAACTCGGAGGAGTGATGGGTGGCGGTTACGAAGGTTTTCGTGACGGCTGGCAGAAGCAGATATCCCCGGTAGCGGATTTTGCGCCGTTAATGATTACGGAAATGGACTGGGCTCCGGCGAAATACGACTCTTCATGGGGCAAAAGCATAACAGGAGAGGCTTACGGTACCGGTTTCGGCGCCAACTTCAAATGTATAGCCGACCGTTCGGGCAATGTCAGCTGGCTACTGTTTACCGGCGCGGAGCTGCTCGCTAAATTCAAGGATATACCCGGTACTCCCGGCGCCTATACGTTTCTCAACGATCCCGAGGCTTGTCCTTGGCCGGTCTATCATTGGTATCAGGACTATGCCGCCGGGGCCGGGCAGGAAGGGGTAGTGGATCACATAGAGTGTCGCGACGGCAACGAGCTGACGATACTTACAGGCGGCCGTTTCCCCGTGACAATCAATGCCGTTTATACTGACGGAAGCACACGTGACATAACCATGTCGGCCGGTTACAGGTCATCATCGCACGATGCTGTCGATGTCAGCAATCCCGGAACTCTGTATGCACGTAGCGACGGCAATGCGCTTGTGACGGTCACCTATACCGATACCCACTCGATAAGCCATACAACCGAACTTCTTGTGACAGCATCGACATTTCCTCTGACAAAGGGGTTGTTTGACCAATCAATATGGGAAAAAGGCACTTTCGACGAGGCGTCAGGCGAGGTTACTACCGGCAAGTACGGTTTTGCCGGATGGAAGTATAACGGCGGCGCCGATATGTCGGCATATAAATATTGTGTGGTAAAACTCGGCGGTACATACGGCGCCGGCCTGTCATTCCGCATTTTCGATGTCGACAATTACTGGAGCGATCCGTTCATAACCGACGCCACCGGCAAGCGAACGGTAGTAGTGAAGTTGCGCGAGATGTATTCTGACAGAGACAGGCGCAAGCTTGATCCGTCGCATATATACATAGCCGGATTCTGGAGTACGGGCGGCACACCTTTCCGTATCGAGAAAGTGTATCTGACCAACAATGACGATTATTCCGAGATGACGGCCATTGAGTTACCTGAAGCCGACGGTGACGAGCCGGTGGACGTGTATACACTCGGAGGTGTCAGAGTACGCTCGGGAGTGAAGCGTAGCAGTGCGGTAAAAGGGCTTCCGCCCGGTTTATACGTAGTGGGCCGTGAAAAAGTGATAATACGATAATGTTTTTGGCAATAAATACAATTATATAATGAGAAGACTTTTGATAAGTATCATGGTGATGGTAATGGCTGTGAGTCCGGCAATGGTAACTGCTGAGAATCTTGATGACAGCCGTATGGTCAATCCCATGCTGTGGGCCGATGTGCCCGACCCCGATGTTATAAGAGTGGGTGAGTACTTTTATATGGTGACCACAACCATGCATCTTATGCCGGGATGTCCTGTGATGCGCTCGCGCGACCTCGTCAACTGGGAGGTGATCAGTTATGTGTTCGATACACTCGATGACTCTCCGTATTATCGTCTGGAAGGCGGCACCGTATATGGCAAGGGCCAGTGGGCAACGTCGCTGCGTTACCACGACGGTATGTTTTATGTGCTGTTCTCGCCTAATGATCATCCTTATCGTTCTTATATATATAAGACAGCCGATCCTGCCGGAGAGTGGACGCAGGTGTCACGCACCGACCACTTCCACGACTCGTCGCTCTTGTTTGATGATGACGGACGCGTGTATGTCTATTCCGGATCAGGAGCCATAACGCTCACCGAACTGCAACCTGATCTCAGCGGAGTAAAACCCGACGGTGTAAAGAAGTGTGTGATTGATAGTGACGCCTTTGAGCCCGGGTTGCATGAGGGGAGCCGTGCCATCAAGTACAACGGCAAGTATTATCTGCTCATCATAGCATGGCCGCAGGGCGGCCCGCGTCGTCAGCTGTGCTATCGTGCAGACAGTGTGACAGGACCTTATGAGCAGATGGTGATACTTCAGGATGCATTTGCCGGATTTCCTTACGTGGGGCAGGGGTGCATAGTCGATGACGCCGCCGGCAACTGGTGGGGAGTAATATTTCAAGACCGCGGCGGAGTGGGGCGTGTGCTCACGCTTGTGCCTTGTCGCTGGACCGACGGGTGGCCCATACTCGGTGACGAAAACGGACGTGTGCCCCTTGTGGTGGATAAGCCCGTGACGGGTGAGTATTCGTCGGGCATCGTTACCTCCGACGATTTTACTTCGTCGAGGCTGAACAAAAACTGGCAGTGGAACCATTGTCCTGTCAACGAGGCTTGGTCGCTTGACGAGGCGCCCGGCCGATTGCGCCTGAAGACCTCGCGCGTCGTGTCGAACATATATGAAGCTCCCAACACGGTGAGCCAGCGTATGGAGGGGCCCGAGTGTGAGGGTGTGGTCAAAGTCGATATATCGCACATGCGCACCGGCGACGTAGCCGGCTTCGGAGCCTTCAACGGACACTCCGGACTGCTGTCTGTGACAAAGAAGGCCGACGGTCATTACCTGACTGTGACTTCGACAACCGTCAATTTCAAAAACGACAGCAAGATAATAGACAGCGTTGACGAGGAAGTCATGCGCAGCATCAAGCTCCCTGCCGACGTGAACAGCATATATCTGCGTATCAATGCAGACTTCCGCGTGGGCCGCGACATAGCGCGGTTTGCCTATAGCACCGACGGCATTGACTGGACCGATACCGGCGATGAGTTCAAGATGCGTTTTGACTACCGTCGTCTTTTTATGGGCACACGCTTCGCTATATATAACTACGCCACCGAAGCTCCCGGCGGATATATTGATGTCGACCGGTTCGATTATCGCAGGGTGCCCAATACAGTTTCGGACATGGCCGGAGAGTTAACAAACATGAATCATACAGGTATTTTTAGGTAATCAAGGGTTAATGTTGTTTTAGGAATCTATGAATAGACGCACTGTTTCGATCTATTATGAAAGGGCGGAAGTCCTGCTTTCGCCCTATTTGTAATGGCTTATTGGTTAAATATTTGCGAAAGCAGTGTTACGTGTTCAGAGATTTTTGTTACAGCATCTCGCCGTCGGGTTACTACATAAAAGAGGCGTGTTACGTATTAATTAAACCGTCTCGCCTGTTTAACATATCTTTGAAACCGGATTTGGATTTTAAGTCGTATTAACAAACTTAATAATGGAAATCAAATTAAAGTCAATCGTTATCGGCCGGCACTTCACCTTGTGCCGATTCTGCTGTGCCGCCGCCACCATGACGTGCGGACCGGGCGATGGCTTTATTTGTCGTCAGCCAATTAATTAACCTAAATATCAACCTTAAACAAACTGCTTATAGAAAGAAGAATCAATTAAACTAACCTTAACCGGAGCCATACATGAGAGCATGGTTCCCATCTTAAAAAACCAATTAAAAAATTATTCGCTTTAAACAAACTACAATGGAAAATGTAAAGAAAGTTTTTCGATGCATTTCGTTACTCCTGCTTTTCGTAGTCCTCGGGGCTATGTCGGCATATGCCGAAACTATCAGGGGTACGGTAGTCGACGATACCGGCGAGCCGCTCATCGGGGCCACAGTGACCCTGAAAGGCGGTAACGGAGTCGCCACTGCCACTGACATAGACGGTAACTATGTGTTACAAGTAGCAAATCCTAAAACAGCCGTGCTGGTCTTCTCTTATATCGGCATGCTTCCCAAGGAGGTCAAGGTAGAGGGCCGTTCCAAAGTGGACGTGACTCTTGTCACCAATACCCAGCAGCTTGAGGAGGTAGTCGTGGTCGGTTACGGTCAGCAGAAAAAAGCCTCGGTCGTGGGTGCCATCACCCAAGCAACAGGTGAGGCTCTCGAACGAGCAGCCGGTGTGCATGACATCAGTGCCGCCCTTACCGGTAATCTTCCCGGTGTCGTTACGGTGCAGTCTTCAGGTATGCCCGGTGACGAAAGCGCCAAGATCACTATCCGCGGTGCCAGCTCTTGGAACAACAGCGACCCGCTCGTCCTTGTCGACGGTATCGAGCGCGACATGAGCAGTGTCGACGTAAGTTCTGTAAAATCGATTTCCGTACTTAAGGACGCATCCGCTACTGCCGTATACGGTGTGAAGGGTGCCAACGGTGTCGTTCTTATCACAACCAAGCGAGGCGAAGAAGGCCGCGCCAAGATTGATGTAGGCTTTACCGCCACGTTGAAGGGCGTGTCAAAACTTCCCAACAAGGCTGACTCATACGATGCGCTTGCCGCGCTTAACAAGGCGGTGGTTCATGAACTTGCCGTGCTTCCGACTTCTTGGACGCATATGACTCCCCATGCCGTGCTTTACAAATATCGCAATCCGGCCAATCTTGAAGAGTTTGAGCGTTATCCCAACGTAGACTGGCAGGACGAGCTGTTCAAAAAACACGCCATGGCCTATAACGGTAACGTGTCTATCAGCGGCGGTACAAAGTTTGTACGCTATTTTGCCGTGATTGACTTCGTGCACGAAGGCGACTTGTTCCGTAAGATAGATTCAGGACGCGGATATACGGCCAATTTCGATTACAACCGTATCAACGCCCGTTCTAACCTTGATTTTACAATCACTCCCACCACGGTATTCAAAGTGAATATTGCCGGATCAAGCGGACAGCGCAATTCAAGTACTCCCGATAGCGGCGGTACCTCTTTCGACCAGAGCAACTGGCAGAACCAGCAGATATGGGCCGGTGTATATAATGTGGCTCCCGATGCTTTCCGTCCGGTTTATTCCGACGGCACCTACGGTTATGACCCCTTGCATATGAATATTTCCAACTCAGTAGAGAAGCTTGCTACCGGTGGTGCGTTCAAGAGCACCACTACCCGTGTAAACACTGACTTCGTGCTTGAGCAGGATCTCGCATTCATCACAAAGGGCCTTAACTTCCGCGGTATGATTTCGTGGGACAACCGTTTCGTAGAATCGCAGCGCGGTGTAAATGACCTCTGGAACGGTCCTCTCCATAAATGGATCGATCCCAAGACCGGTATAGCGCAGATCAAGGAGCCGAAAGATAATGTCACCGGCTTTGAGTATTCTCCCGGTAACTGGTCGCTTCTTAACGGTCAGGTACAGGACCACATGACTATACGTAACCTCAACTATCAGCTGCAATTGAACTGGAACCGTGAGTTCGGACGTCATAATGTCGGTCTTACCGGTGTATGGACCCGTCAGGAAACTGCTGTCGGTAACATGATACCCATCCATCGTGAGGACTGGGTGTTCCGTGCCACATACAATTTCGCCGACCGCTACTTCGTCGAGTACAACGGTGCTTACAACGGTTCCGAAAAGTTCGGCAAGGGCTATCGTTTCGGTTTCTTCAACTCGGGCGCTATCGGATGGCGTCCCTCGCAGGAAAAATTCTGGTCCAATCTCGGACTTAACAACTGGTGGGAAGAGCTGAAGATACGTGCTTCTTACGGTGAAATCGGTGATGACTCCGGCGACCGCTTCCTTTACATGGACCAGTGGGCTTACGGAGGCAACACCAATATGTCTGTATCAGGTTTCTCTGATCCTCAGGGCAGTACTTATCCCAACGGTTCTATCTACCAATACTATCGTCTTACCGTGCTCGGTAACCCCGATGCACATTGGGAGAAGGTGAAGAAGATGAATCTCGGTATCGACTTCTCGTTCCTGAACAATACGATCGCCGGTACTGTCGAGATATTCAAGGATAAGCGTAACGACATTCTTATCAGAGGTGGCGACCGTTCTATCCCGACTTATTTCGGACAGACACCTCCTACCGCCAACCTCGGAAAGGCTGAAGCCAAAGGTTATGAGTTTGAACTTCGCTTCAACAAGAACATAACCCGCGATATCCGCATATGGGCCAATGCCAGCATGACACATGCCGCCAATAAGATTATCTTCCGCGAAGACCCCGAACTTAAACCTGCTTATCAGAAACAGGCCGGTTATGGTATCGGACAGACCCATGCATATATCAACGGCGGTTTCTTGAACTCGTTTGACGAACTCATCGGTGCTCCTTCACATGACGTAAACAACGAAACCCGTCTTCCCGGCGACTATTATATCGTCGACTTCAACGGTGACGGTATTGTGGATGTGCAGGATAACGCACCTTACGGTTATACCGGTACTCCCGAGAATACATACAATGCTACGATCGGATTTGACTATAAGGGCTTCAGCTGCTTCGTACAGTTCTATGGCGTTACGGGCGTGACCCGCGATGTAGGTCTTGTCAGCTTCTCAGGCAATTCTCATAACGTTTATAACCTTGGTGACTGGTGGAACGGCACTGACCTTTCCGGCGATGTCATCATACCCCGTTACTACTCGCAGGTCAGCAGCTACAGCAATGGCACCCAGTATCTTTACGACGGTTCTTACGTACGTCTGAAAAATGCCGAAATCGCATATACTTGGACCGGCGGCTGGGTTAAGAAACTTGGTATCGACTTCCTGAAGGTTTACCTCAACGGTAACAACCTCTGGCTCTGGACCCGAATGCCTGACGACCGTGAGTCCAACTTCGCAGGCGGAGCCGGCTCGGGAGCTTATCCTACCATGCGCCGTTTCAACCTCGGTATTAAGTTTAATCTTTAAGATTCAAGATGACAATTATGAACAGAATATTTAAATCGTTTGCGGTAATCGCTTTGGGATTAGCCGGGGCAGCTACGTTTACTTCTTGCGAGGATTATCTCGACAAGGAGCCCAGTTCCGACATTTCCGACGAAACTCCGTTTAAGGATTTCACAAATATGCAGGGATACATAGAGGAAATCTATAACTGTATACCCGACAAAGTAAAGTGCTACTGGACCACCTCATGGAATCTTGGCGATGACGAGATATCCACACCGCAGGCCGAGGCCGAACGCACAATGCAGACACAGGTCGACATAGGCAACTTCTACGCTTGGCAGAACAATGCCCAGTTCTGGTTTGCGGCAGATAGAAAAAATCCTACTTCGCTTAACCTCCATGACCGTCGTTTTTACGGCAACGCATGGTATTGTATAGCCAAGACCAATCTCGCTATCGACAAGATTGACGAGTATTTTGTAGGAACAAAGGAAGAAAAGGACATATTGCTCGGTCAGCTTTATTTCTTCCGCGGATGGTGGCATTTCGAGATGATGCAGTTCCTTGGCGGTCTTCCGTATGTAAACAAAACGCTCTCTTCCGGAGAGTCGCCCCGTCTGCCTCGTCTGAGCTATCTTGAGTGTGCCGATTCTGTCGCTCTCGACCTGAAGCGTGCCGCCGAATTGCTCCCCATGAACTGGGACGAGACGACCCCGGGTAAGAAAACTTTCGGTAAAAACGAGCTGCGTCTTACCAAGATCACCGCTCTCGCTTATCTCGGCAAGAACTATCTGTGGGCTGCGAGTCCTCTTATGCAGCATGGCGCGCAGACAGGTGGTGCACATACCTATGACTACGATCAGGAATTGGCCAGACTCGCCGCCGATGCTTTCGGAGAGGTCATTGATTTTGTAGAAAAAGGTAAAACCCAGTATGAGCTTGCCAAGTTTGATTATACTAACGTGTATGACCATCAGAAGAGCTCGGGTGTGGAATACAGCTATAGCGAACTGTTCTATACATCGCGTCGCAACTGGTTGCAGCCCGGCGGTAAAGAAGCCATACTCCGTGGTCCTACAGTGGCGTGGAACTTCACCCGCTGGAACTATAGCCGCACATTCGGTCCTTACGAAATATGCGAGCGTGACCCGCACTTCCATCTTCCCACTGCCAACTACGTAGCCAACTACGGTATGGCCAACGGATTGCCTCTTGACGATCCTGATTCGGGATTTGACAAAAAGCATCCGTTCAAGAACCGTGACCCCCGCTTCTACCATGATATAATATTTGACGGTGTCAAGTATATCAATGGCGAGGCAAAAGGTAATGATGCCAAATTCAAGTATGCCGGTCTTGCCACCGGCGGAAGCGGACGTGACATAGCCAACGGTTCGCGTACAGGTTACTGGATGCAGAAGCTTGTTCCTCATACCGCCAACAAGATCGACGGTGAAGATGAATATGACAAGAACCCCAATGCTTATGTACCTTACATGCGTCTCGCCGATGTATATCTGATGTATGCCGAGGCATGTGCTGTGCTCAACGGTCCTTCCGGAAAGTCGTCCAAGTGCGACCTTACCTCCATTGATGCCATCAACCGTCTGCGTGACCGTGTAGGCTGCGGCCATGTGTCGACCAAGTTCTCCGGCAACAGCTATATGGATGAGGTACGTCGCGAGCGCGCAGTAGAACTAGCATTCGAGGGCTTCCGTTTCCATGACCTTCAGCGCTGGCTGCTTCTTACCGAGCCCAAGTACACCCGCAAGACTTCGCAGGAGTTTTTACGTGTGTCGGGTGCCGACGAAAGCTTCTTTGCAGAAAATGATCCTGCCGAGGCTGAAGTTGCCGAGTTCCGTGAAGAAGAAATTCTGACCCGTAACTTTGACTCTAAGCATTACTGGTTCCCGTTACTTCGTGACGATACCTATATTTATGCTGAGTTTGAGCAGAATCCGGGATGGTAATAAGCTGATTAATCTTAACCATTACACAGTAAAAATATGATATCAAAATATAAAATAATTCTTCTTGCGGCATTAGGGTCGTCGGTGTGTGCCGGTGATGCTTATGCGGCCTCGGAAGAATCTGCCGATAGCTTGAATGCGGAAAACCAGATTCAGCTGGCTTATCGCACTATCGACAAAAATGATGTGCTTGGCGGAGTTGAGGTGCTTGATGTAGAGGCGCTCATGCAGAAAAACTATATCAACGAAATCAGCAACTCTACTATATCAGGCTATGTGTCGGGCTTTAACGGCAATTCGCTGTGGGGCATGGACGCAGACAACGATGCCGGTTTTCTTGTGCTCATCGACGGTGTGGCTCGTGACATGAACAATGTGAGCTCTACCGAAGTACAGTCAATAACTTTCATGAAAGGTGCGCAGGCCACTGTGCTTTACGGTAGCCGTGCAGCAAAGGGTGTGATCTACATCACCACCAAGCGCGGTCATGAAGGTCCGCTGCGCATCAATGTTCGTGCCAATACAGGATGGCATGTGGCCAAGTCTATGCCCGAGTATCTCGGATCGGCTGAATACATGACTCTTTACAACGAGGCACGTGCCAACGACGACTTGGGACCGGCTTACACCGCCGATCAGATCTATAACACCGCCACCGGCACCAATCCTTACCGTTATCCCGACGTGAACATGTATTCGTCGGAATACCTGAAGAAGGTATATAACCGCTCCGATGCCACCGTCGAGATTTCCGGCGGAAATCAGCGTGCGCGCTTTTATACCAACATCAACTATTATCGTCTGGGCGACTATCTGAACTTCGGTGAAGCCAAGAACAACTACACCGACCGCTTCAGCGTAAGAGGTAATATCGATGTCAACATTGCGGAATGGGTGAAGGCTTATGTCAATGCCGACGCTACGTTCTATGGTGCGCGTTCGGCCCACGGCAACTATTGGGAGTCAGCTTCCACGTTCCGACCCAACCGTATCACGCCGCTTATACCTATAAGCATGGTCAATCCTGATGCTGTTGAATCATTGGGTCTGATAAACGGTTCTAACAATATCCGTGACGGTTATTTCCTCGCCGGTACGCAGATTGATCCCACCAATATTTTTGCCGACTATCTTGCCAAGGGTTATACCAAGTTCACAAGCCGTCAGTTCCAGTTTGACGCAGGTGTGAATCTTGACTTGGGCATGTTGGCCAAAGGATTGACTTTCGGTACACGTTTCTCTGTAGATTATGCTACATCCTACAACACCAGTTACACTGATTCTTACGCGACTTTCATCCCCGTATGGAGCAATTTCAACGGCAAGGACGAGATCACGTCGGTAAATAAGGAGGGTAAGGACGAGCACTCGGGTGTGCAGAATGTAACCGGTTCGGCAAGCCGTCAGACTCTTTCTTGGTCAGGTCAGTTTGACTACAACCGCACATTCGCTGATGTGCATAATTTCCACGCTCTTGCTCTTGCAGCAGGATGGCAGCGCACGGTTGCCGGCGAATACCACCGCGTAAGCAGTGCCAATATCGGATTTGAGGTGGATTATAACTATGACCACCGTTACTATGCTGACTTGTCGCTGGTAGGCCTTCATTCGGCCAAGTTGGCCCCCGGTCACCGTCAGGGCTGGTCGCCTTCGGCCACTTTGGGTTGGCGTATATCGCAGGAGGACTTCCTCATTGACAATCCTGTCGTGAACAACCTTATGCTGTCGGTATCGGCTTCCGATGTCAAGTCTGATATGGACATCCCCGGCTTCTACCTTTATTCCACCCACTTCACTACAGGCGGCTGGTATTCATGGGGTGGTTCCGGCGGTCAGGCTGCGGCTTATCCCGCCCGAGGCGGCAACCCCGGTCTGGGCTACATATCGCGCAAGGAGTTCACCGCTTCAGTACGCGGTACGTTCTTCAACAATCTTATGGACGTGAACGCGCAGTTCTTCACCTATAAGATGGACGGACTCGTTATCAACAACTCCTCTAAGTTCCCGACATTCTTCTCTACTTACTATCCGGCTTCTTCTCTTGCCACTTATCTTAACAACGATGCCAATACCCGCACCGGTTTTGATTTCGGCGTGAACCTGAAGAAGACAGTAGGTGAGGTGGATCTGCAGATGGGTGTCACCGGTACTTACTATAAGACCAAGGCTTCAAAGCGTGATGAGATACGCGAGTATGCTTACCAGTATCGTGAAGGCAAAGCCATCGACGGCATATGGGGCTACAAGTGTCTTGGTTTCTTCGCCACCGATGAAGAGGCCGCAGCCGTTGACCAGTCGGCTCTCGGAAGCTCTAACCTCAAGGCCGGTGACCTCAAATATGCCGACATAAACAATGACGGTAAGATTAATCAGGACGATCAGGTCATGCTTGCCAAAGGCGGATGGTATGGCGCTCCATTCTTTATGGGCGTCAATCTTTCAGCCAAATGGAAAGGCTTCACGATCTTCGTACACGGACTTGGCAGCTACGGCGGACACGGTATGCTCAACGACAATCTTTATTACAAGATGGTGGGCGACAACAAGTATTCGGCTATGGCACGTGAACGCTGGACTCCCGCTACGGCGGCTACGGCTACCATGCCTCGTCTGACTACCACCAACGGAGCCAACAACTATGTGGCCTCTGACTTCTGGCTCTACAGCACTGACCGTTTCGACATTGACAAAATACAGCTTACTTATGACTTCCCCTCGTCGATTATACACGGCATAGTCAAGGGGCTGCAGGTATATGTCAGCGGCGATGATCTTCTTACCATCGGTAAAAACCGTAAAATTATGGAAATGAATGTCGGAAGTGCTCCGCAGTCACGTTTCTATAACATCGGTGCTAAAGTAACATTCTAAATTCTAAAAGATGAAAAATATAGCAAAATATATTGTCATTGCCTCACTCGTATCCTCTGCTTGGGCATGTGATGACCTCTTTGAACCCGCCATCGAGAACATCATGGATGAGAACAAGATGGATACCGATCCGCGATATGTCGATCAGATCCTCGGCAGTGCGTATATACTGATGCCTTATCCCGGAGTGACCGGCGAAAATAACTCCGATAACCGTAACGATGTGGCTACGGACGATGCCGTGTCAAACAATATCGACAACGCATATCTGACAATGGCTACCGGCGGCTGGACATCAAGAACCGGCAAGTCGGTTGACAACTGGCGCGACCGCAATGCCTCCATCCAGTTTGTAAACTTGGTACTGAAGCATGTCGACAATACGGTATTTGCCAATGACGAAGCTACCAACGCCATGTTTCGCGACCGTCTTAAGGGTGAAGCTTACGGACTTCGTGCCCTCAACATGTACTTCCTTCTCCAGAACTACGCCGGCTTAGACGCTTCCGGCGAGCTTCTGGGCGTTCAGATATGGACTGAGCCTTATACGGCCGAGACTGACATGAACGTGCCGCGCAGCACGTTTGCACAGTGCATGGAGCGTCTGCTCGAAGACGTTAGAAACGCTTCCGAGCTGCTGCCCTATGAGTATTCCGATGCCGCTTCAGCCAATGATGTTCCTGAAAAGTATAAGGCGATAGGTGCTACACTTGACGGATACAACCGTGTGTTCGGTGCGTCTACGTTCCTCCGTATGTCGGGCCGTATAGCACAGGCTGTGGGCTCACAGGCCGCTCTTCTTGCTGCAAGTCCCGCTTTCAGCAACGGTTCAGGCGTGACATGGGAGACTGCCGCCAATCAGGCTGCTGCCGTACTTGATCATATAGGAGGTCCGGCCGGACTTGCTAAGAATGGTCATATCTGGTACTCTGACTCGGAGGTCGGCAATGCTCCTACCGAAACTGTAAGCCATGCTGAGGTTATATGGCGAAGCAGACATGGCGAGAATTCCGATATCGAGAAAGAGTGTTTCCCGCCGTCGCTTTACGGTAAGGGACGCATCAATCCTACACAGAATCTTGTCGATGCATTCCCTATGGCCAACGGTTATCCTATCACCGAAAGTGAAGGCAATTATGACAGCTCCAATCCTTATGCCAACCGTGACCCCCGTCTGGCTCTTTATATTGTCACCAACGGATCCCAGCTCGGTATCAACAACTCGGTCATCAACACCGGAGTCGATGCAGGCAATAACGACGGTATAAACAAGGAGTCGGGACACTCGACCCGCACAGGTTACTACATGCGTAAGCTTCTGCGTAACGACGCGAGTCCTAACCCCACCAGCACGGTCAACAAGAACCACGCTACCACCTACATCCGCTATACCGAGATATTCCTGAACTATGCCGAGGCTGCCAACGAGGTATGGGGACCCACCGGCACCGGAGGTCACTCATATTCGGCCTACGACGTGATCAAGGCTATCCGCAAGCGTGCTCTCGGTGAAGGAGTAGAGGGCGGTGACCGCTATCTTGAATCGATAAAGGGCAACAAGGAGAAGATGCGCGAGCTCATACGCAACGAGCGCAGACTTGAACTCTGTTTCGAAGGCGCCCGCTTCTGGGATCTCCGCCGTTGGAACAGCGACCTCAATACACTCAACTCGACCGCCCGTGGCGTATCGATCAATGGTAGCTCTTACAACTATATTGATGTTGAAACCCGTGACTATAAGGACTACATGATTTACGGTCCGCTTCCTTATGACGATGTGCTTAAATTCAGCAATATCGAGCAGAATAAGGGATGGTAATTTTTAACTCTCAAATGGAAAAAATAAATATGAAATACATTAAACACGGTATCGTTTTAGGCTTGGGAGCGCTCCTTGCCGTGGGAGTTTCCTCCTGTAAGAATCCCGATAAGGATTGGCCTGATTATGAGGGTGGTGTTACTGCCTATTTTGCCAATCAGTATCCTGTGAAGTGCATTACTTTGGGTGAGGACGGCGAGCAGGACAACTCTCTTGATAATGAACACAAATACATGATCTATGCCACTCAGGGAGGCGCTTATAAGTCGCGCGACCTTAGAATAGAAGTGGTTGTCGACAATTCATTGACCAACAAGCTGAAGTTCTCCGACGGTTCTCCCGTAAAGGTCATGCCTGAGACTTACTACTCTCTGGAGTCAAATGTGCTTACAAAGAAGAAAGACTTCCTCTTTGGCACGACAGTGACATTGTCTGACGCTTTTTTTGCTGACCCCGATGCCATTAAGCAGACTTATGTGATACCTTTGCGTATGGTCAATGCCATAGGCGCCGACAGAATACTCTCGGGCACTCCTATTGAAGGAGTGGAGAACCCCGACCGTTGCGACCCCTCGGCATGGGACGTCAAGCCCAAGGACTACATCCTGTATTGTGTACGCTACATCAATCCGTGGCACTCAAGCTATCTGCGTCGTGGTATCGACCTGATAACTGAAGACGGTAAAACCGAATCCAATATTCGCCATAAAGAGTATGTGGAATACGATGAAGTGGTATACCTTACCACTAAGTCGCTCAATCAGGCCGTTTTCCCCGTATCGACAGTGGTTCCTGACGGTGAGTCGGTCAAGACACTGACTTGCAACATGGTGCTTACTTTCAACGGCGATGAGTGTACCATAAGCTCCGACACACCCGGCATTACCGCTTCGGGTACCGGTAAATTTGTCAAAGATGGTGAAGAGAAAAGCTGGGATAACGAGGACCGTGACGCTTTATACCTTGATTACCAGATTAATTTCGGCATCCGTCAGTTTGCGACCAAGGACACTCTTGTAGTGCGTGCCCGCGAAGTGAAAGCCGAATTGAACTTCAATCCCACGTATAATAAATAAGAAGTGTTATGAACGATTATAAAAAACTGATATGGGCGCTCCCGCTTGTGTCTGCATTGGCCGGATGTACCGATTTTATCGATAATACCGACTATACTGTCGATAAGCCTGAGAATATAGCCCAGTACGAATATCTCAATTCTTACGGCACGCTTAAGTCGTATCTCGACGCTAACCGTCATAAGTCAGATGTCGCCATTAACCCCGGTTTCCTTTTGGGAACCGGAGTGAATGCCGATGACTATCTGAAGAAGACAGATGTATATTTGCTCACAAACTCCAATTTCGATCAGGTGACTACAGGCAATGCCATGAAGTACAGCTCGATTGTAAACGACAAAGGCGAGATGGACTTCGGCAAAGTGCGCGATTTCGTATCGGCAGCAACCGAAGCCGGTCTGGAAGTCTATGGCCACACTCTATGCTGGCATGAACAGCAGACCGTGAAGTGGCTGAACTCTCTGATCAAGGATAAGGAGCTTGAGGTGGATCCTAACGAGAAGGTGGAAAAAGAGGATTATGTTATGGATTATTCTACTGTTTCATCTTACAATTTCTGGGCTTCCGATGAAGTTAAGCCAAACATTACGATAAATGAGGGTTGCTTTGAACTTGTAAACGCAGCTGCTACTGACAATTGGAAGATCCAATATCATGTTGCCGACGGACTTCCGATTGAAAAAGGAAAATCGTACAGGCTTAAAGTGATGGCCCGTGGTACCGGTGAAGGTACGATGGAAGGTAAAGTCGGTGATTGGGGAGGCGGATCAAATGTCCGTGTTTCATTCGGTACTGAATGGGAAGAACAAGTAATCGACTTTACATCGGCTACCGACGGTGGCTTTGTATTATTGCAGTCCGGTCAATTTGTAGGTACTATTCAAATCAAGTATGTGAAAATCACACATCTTGAGACTCCTGCAATATCAATTCCCGTGCCTATGTGGGAGCCTGATTTCGCTACAGTAGAGGATAAGGATAACGCTATCATGGGCTGGGGTAATAACTCCACCCGTAAAATTGTCAATGATATTCTTGAACTCACTAACCCGTCAGCAGCTAATCCTTGGGATGCTCAGGCAGGAAAAGATTTTGACAAGCCATTAGAGGTAGGTACCAAATATTTCTTGAAAGTCAAGATCAAGGGTAGTGTGGCCGGTAGCATATCTGCCGGATTGCAGAACCCTGACGGATATAAGGGTTGCGGTGACTTCTCCGCCATACCGCTTACTACCGATTGGGAAGAGGTTGTTGTCTCGACTACATGTACCGGTGAGAATGCCTTGCGTTTCCTCTTCAGTTACGGTGCTTATGTAGGAACGATATACATTCAGGAATTAAGTTTCTACTATGAGAAATCGGCAAACTCCATACCGTTGACTCCCGAGGAGAAAGCCGAGGTTCTTACTAACGAGATGGAACGTTGGGTCAAAGGCATGATGGAAGCTACTAAGGGTAGTGTTAAAGCTTGGGATGTCGTAAACGAACCGCTCTCGGGTGGTGGTGGATGGCCTTATCCGATGCAGTCGGCGGCTACTGCTTCCGATGACACTTCCAACCGTTTCTACTGGCAGGATTATCTCGGTGACAACTATGTGCGTGTGCCCATCAAGTTTGCCCGTAAGTATTTTGCTGAAAACGGAGGAAACCCCGCTGACCTTAAGCTCTTTATCAACGACTATAATCTTGAGTCGGACTGGGATGACAACGGTAAGGCAAAGAGCCTCGTGGAGTGGATAACCCGTTGGGAAAGCGACGGCGAGACTGTCATCGACGGTATCGGCACTCAGATGCACGTGTCGTACTATATGAACCCCGAGACACAGGCAAGCAAGGAGGAGCATATAGTCAAGATGTTTGAAATACTCGCCGCTTCAGGCAAGCTGATACGCATCACCGAACTTGATATGGGTATCTGCGATGCCGAAGGCCAGAAAATACTGACCAAGGACGTTACTTTTGAGCAGCATAAGGCTATGGCCGACTTCTATAAGTTTATCGTCGAGAAGTATTTTGAAATCATTCCTGTCGATCAGCAGTACGGTATATGCGCATGGGCGCAGACCGACAGCCCCGAGGGCAGCGGATGGCGTCCCGGCGAGCCTATCGGCCTTTGGGACCAGAACTTCAACCGCAAGCCGGCTTACGGAGGTTTCTGTGACGGTCTTGCCGGTAAATAAGTATGATATACCATATTTGAATTAGAAAAGAAGTATCATCTTAACGATTGATATTAATTTGTGTATTTCATGAAAATATGGACGCCGGGAGGCGTCCATATTTGTTTAAAAACCCAAGAAAAATAGTATACTTATGAGATTATTCAAAATTTTGATATTGCTGCTGGCGGCTGTTATGCCGGCTGCGGCGCAAAATCCCGATTTTCATATATATCTGTGTCTCGGACAGTCCAATATGGAGGGCAATGCGGCTGTGGAGCCTGTCGATACGGCCGATGTGCCCGGGCGGTTTAAGATGATGGCAGCAGTGGACTTCCCCGACAAGGGCCGTGTTAAAGGCTCGTGGTATGCTGCTGTGCCGCCGCTTGTACGGCACTACACCGGTCTGACCCCGATGGACTACTTCGGGCGTACTATGGTCGGCAATCTGCCCGACAATGTCACGGTAGGTGTTGTGGCCGTAGCCATAGGCGGATGCCGCATAGAGCACCTTTCAAAGGATTTTGACCCCGCATCGCTGAAAGATGAGCCCGAGTGGCTTCGCAATTTCATGAAGGAGTACGACAATCATCCTTATACACGGCTTGTGGAGTGTGCCAAGGCCGCTTGTCGCGACGGTGTCATAAAGGGCATACTTCTGCATCAGGGCGAGTCAAACAGCGGCGACCCCTCATGGCCGTCAAAGGTGAAGAAGCTGTATGACGACCTTGTGGGTGATCTCGGGCTCGACCCGGCGCAGGTGCCGTTGCTTGCCGGTGAGCTGGTGGCCACGGAGCAGGGCGGAAAGTGCGGCGGCATGAACGATATTATAGCTACTCTTCCCGAGGTCATACCGGGTGCAAAGGTCATTTCGTCGGAGGGACTCGGTCAGCGTGGCGACGGATTGCACTTCACGGCTGAGGCATACCGCGAGCTCGGACGCCGCTATGCCCGTGAGGTTCTTGCCACGCGAACCCGATAGCGGACCGATGCGGAACACGGGGCCAATTTAAAAACACAGTTGTTAAACTGCCAATGTCGGTAGGGATGCCGGTACCACGGCGTCCGGCCGCGACCCGTATGGCCTTTTACAACCGCTCTGCCGTATGTCCATCCGGATTCGCGGGCGCCGTACTACCGGCGCCCCTGCGTATATGTGCGCAATCTGCCATGTGATTTAAGCCGGGGTTACATGTCAAGACCCTTATGTTACATAACATATTTACGGTGCGCGTGTTTTTGGTTATCTTTGTTTGACCTTAACTTGAATAACCAAAATAAATTATAGTAATTATGAAACTCAATCTTATTTCATGTGCATTGACGGCATTGGCGCTGGCTTCATCGGGCGCAGTGTCGGCGCAGGACCGGCTGTATGACAACAGTTTCCCGCTGTCCGACGTCACCTTGCTTGATAGTCCGTTCCGCCATGCTATGGATCTTAATGTCGACGTGCTGCTTCAGTACGATACCGACCGGTTGCTGGCTCCCTATCTCAAAGCGGCGGGGCTGACTCCGAAAGGGGAGAGCTTCAGCTGCTGGGACGGTCTTGACGGTCATATAGGTGGACATTATCTGTCGGCTCTCGCCATCCACTATGCCGCTACCGGCAACGAGGCCCTCAAGGAGCGCATGGACTACATGCTCGGCCAACTCGCCATGTGTGCCGTGGCCCGTGGCGACGGCTATGTGGGCGGTGTGCCCGGAGGCGATGACCTGTGGACGGCGTTGCGCGGCGGCGACGAGAGCAAGATATGGAACTACTGGGTGCCGTGGTACAACGTGCACAAGATGTATGCCGGACTGCGTGACAGCTGGGTTTATGCCGGCTCAAAGGTGGGCCGAAACCTGTTTCTCGGCATGTGCGACTGGGGTATTGATGTTATATCCAATCTCTCCGACGAGCGCATGGAGGCCATGCTCGGCAACGAGTTTGGCGGCATGAACGAGGTGTATGCCGACGCTTACGCCATGACCGGCGACCAAAAGTATCTTGACGCGGCACGCCGCTTCACCCATCACTGGCTTTACGACAGCATGCTTGCCGGAGTCGACAATCTTGACAACAAGCATGCCAATACTCAGGTGCCAAAAGTGGTCGGTTTCCAGCGTGTGGCCGAGATTGCCGATGACGCCGATTATGCCAAGGCTTCCGAGTTTTTCTGGAATACAGTGGTATACAACCGTTCGCTTTCGATAGGCGGCAACAGCCGCCGCGAGCACTTTGCCTCGGCAAGCGATGCCAAGAGCTATGTCGATGACCGCGAAGGTCCGGAGTCTTGCAACACCAACAATATGCTCAAGCTTACCGAGGGCCTGTTTCGCATGTCGCCCGAAGCCCGCTATGCCGACTTCTATGAGCGAGCCTTGTACAACCACATATTGTCGACCCAGCATCCTCACCACGGCGGCTACGTATATTTCACTTCGGCGCGTCCGGGTCATTACCGTGTGTATTCACAGCCCAACAGCGCCATGTGGTGTTGTGTAGGCACGGGCATGGAGAACCACGGCAAGTACGGCCAGTTCATCTATACCCATAACGGTGATTCGCTGCGGGTGAACCTTTTCATACCTTCGGTACTTGACTGGAAGGAAAAAGGCATAAAGCTGACGCAGCGCAACAACTATCCCGTCGAGGGTGTGTCGGAGTTTACCATCAATACTCCCGAGGCCAAGCATTTCAGCCTTCTGCTCCGTCATCCCGGATGGTGCGACGCTGTTACGGTCAAGGTCAACGGCAAGCCGGTGAAGACCTTCTCGAAGCCGTCGTCATACATAGCTCTCGACCGCGAGTGGCGCGACGGCGATGTGGTGACTCTCGATATGCCGATGAAAGTCACTGTCGAGGAGCTGCCCAATCTGCCGAGCTATGTGTCTATACTCCGCGGACCTGTTGTACTTGGCGCTCGTCTCGAAGGCATAGCTCCCACTCCGCGTATTGTGGCCGATGACAGCCGCTGGGCCCACATTGCCGGCGGTGAGCTCGTATCGGTTTTCGATACACCGCTGCTTATCGGCGACCGTGGCAAGCTGCTCAAGAAGCTGCGTGCCATGCAGCCCGTAGGCAACGGAGAGTTCGCGTTCAAGGTGCCGGGTCTGTTCTCCGACAAGTGGGCCGACATTGTGCTTGAACCGTTCTACAACATTCACGATACGCGCTATATGATATATTGGCTCTCAATGACCCCCGGTCAGTACAAGAACTATATGGCAAAGGCCCGCAAGGACGAGGAGATGCGTCTCGCTCTCGACCGCCGTACGGTCGATGCCGTGAACACCGGCGAGCAGCAGCCCGAGGCTGACCACTTTATGGAGCACAAGTCGTCATCGTCGGGCAACTACAACGGTGAACCGTGGCGCGACGCCTCAAACGGCGGATACTTCTCTTATAAGATGAAGACATCTGGTGCCGATAATCTGCTGTTGCGCGTACGCTATTGGGGCAACGAGTCCGGCAACCGCGACTTTGACATCTGCATCGATGACAAAGTGCTCGCTTCCGAGAATACCTCGGGTAAATGGAAGAAAGATGAATTTGTCGATCAGGAGTACGCTATACCGTCAGAGTTTATATCGGGCAAGGATTTTGTGACCGTTAAATTCCAAAGTAAGAAGAATAATGTGGCCGGAGGCATATTCCATGTGCGTCTTATCCGTCCTGAAAAGTAATCAATAACATTAAATAATCATGAATCTGAAAAAAATTGTCGCAGTAGTGGCCGTGCTTGGTGTGATGTTGCCGGCCGGCGCCCAAGACCCAATAATTCAGACCCGTTATACGGCCGATCCCGCGCCGATGGTCTACAATGACACTATATTCCTTTATACTACCCATGACGAAGATGACGCCGACGGCTTCAAGATGCTGGACTGGTTGCTTTATACTTCTACCGATATGGTCAACTGGACCGACCACGGCCCCGTGGCTTCGCTTCAGGACTTTTCATGGCGTAGCCGTGATAACGGTGCATGGGCTGAACACGTTATAGAACGCAACGGCAAGTTCTACATGTACTGCCCGCTTCATGGCCACGGCATAGGAGTGCTTGTGTCCGACACTCCTTACGGACCGTTCAAAGACCCGTTGGGCAAGCCATTGGTCTGGAATAAGGAAAACTGGTATGACATCGACCCGGCTGTATATATAGATGACGACGGTCAGGCATACATGTATTGGGGCAATCCGAAGACATTCTGCGTAAGGCTCAACGAGGATATGATATCTACCAAGGGTGACATAATGGAAATGGATCATATAAACGACTATCAGGAGGGCCCGTGGCTCTGGGCGAGAAAGAACGCGTACGGCGAAAAGAACTATTATCTTGCTTTCGCCTCTACGTGCTGTCCTGAGGGTATAGGCTATGCGATGAGTAAGTCGCCGACAGGACCGTGGGAACACAAAGGGCACATCATGGACCACACACCGCGCACTCGCGGTAACCACCCCGGTATAATAGAATATAAAGGCAAGTCCTATGTGTTCGGATTGAATTATGACCTTTTGCGTCTTATTACCGACGAACATCATGAACGTCGTTCTGTAAGTGCTGCGGAGATGAAATATAATCCTGACGGAACGATAATCGAAGTCCCTTATTGGAAAGATACCGTACTCGAACAGATAGAACCGTTTGATCCTTATCGTAAAGTGCAGGCCGAGACTATGGCGTGGGGATACGGCCTTAAAACTGATAAACTCGGTGAGCGCAACATGTATGTGCACGACATAGACAACGGTGAGTATATCATGCTCCGTGGCGTGGATTTCGGTAAAAAAGGCGCAAAAACGTTCAGCGTCGATGCTTCATGTGTAAAACCGGGTGGTATGATCGAGCTGCGGCTTGATAAAGCCGACGGACCCGTGATAGGGCGTGTGATGATTAAGCCTACCGGCTCTATTGACAATTACAGCCGGTTTACTTGCAAGGTCAAGGGAGCAAAAGGCGTTCATGACCTTTATCTGTGCTTCTCCGGAAATGGCGATGACCTGTTTAATCTTGACAGCTGGAACTTTAAGAAATAATTATGGTTAAAAGATTGATAAACTCAACTGTGTTTTGTTGGATTGTCGTTTCTGCAGCTATGGCTGCAGGGCAGTCCGATAAGACTCTGACAAGTCCTGACGGACGTCTGACGGTAAGTGTTGGTTGCGAAGACGGAAAACCTGTGTATGGCATAGAATATGACGGTATTACTTTTATGAAGCCGTCTCCGCTGGGTCTGAAAACCAATGTCGGTGACTTCACATCGGGCATGGTGATGAGTCGGCCGGAAAATTTGTCGTCAGAGAAAATCACCGCCGATTATTCGTTGCCCAATATTAAGAAAAGTCACGTGGATCAGGACTACACAGTAGGTGTGTACAGGTTTGCGAAAGATGACAAGACCGCTTTTGATGTGGAGTTTCGAGTAAGTGACAATGACGTGGCTTTCCGCTACATACTGCATCCGCAGGGCGATGCTCTGTGCGCCGTAGTATTTGAAGAGGCCACGGGGTTCGAGATGCCTGATGGCACGACTACTTTCCTCTGCCCGCAGAGCAAGCCCATGACCGGCTTCGCACGTACTGCGCCGAGCTATGAGACTTCCTATACGGTTGATGACGCTACCGGCAAGAACGGCTGGGGAGCGGGTTATACATTCCCCTGTCTGTTCCGTAACGGTGAGAACGGATGGCTGCTCTTGTCGGAGACTGGTGTCGACGGCTACTACTGTGCTTCGCGTCTGCTGTCCTCGGGAGCTTCCGGTTATAGAATAGGGTATCCTCAGGAGGGTGAGATAAACGGTTACGGTTCGGTAAGTCCTGCCGTGGCGCTTCCCGCAGAGATGCCGTGGCGTACGGTGACTCTGGGGCGCGATTTGGCGCCTGTAGTGGAGACTACGGTGCCGTTTGACGTTGTAGTTCCGCGATACACCGCTTCGAAAGATTACAGCAAAGTCTATGGCAAGGGCTCTTGGAGCTGGATCATAGGTATGGATGACAGCTGTAACTATGACGAGCAGAAACGCTATATCGATTTTTCGGCTGCTATGGGGTACGGCTCGGTGCTTGTCGATGCTTTATGGGATACGCGTATAGGTTATGACCGCATGGAGGAACTTGCCTCATACGGAAAGACGAAAGGTGTCGATTTGTATCTGTGGTATAACTCCAACGGTTTCTGGAACGATGCACCTCAAAGTCCTCGGGGCATAATGCACGATAGCATGAAGCGACGCAAAGAGATGGCATGGATGCAGAAGGCCGGCATCCGTGGCATTAAGGTGGACTTCTTCGGCAGTGACAAGCAGGATATGATGAAGCTGTATCAGGATATACTTACCGATGCCAACGACTATGGGCTTCTTGTCATATTTCACGGATGTACGTTGCCGCGCGGCTGGGAGGCTATGTTCCCAAACTATGCCGCGAGCGAGGCGGTGCTGGCGAGCGAGAACCTGCATTTCTCACAAGGCAGCTGCGATGCCGAGGCATTCAATGCCACACTGCATCCGTTTATCAGAAATACTGTGGGCAGCATGGACTTCGGCGGTAGTGCGTTGAACCGTTACTACAACAGTGCCAATGAGCCGAGGGGAAGCAAGAGGGTGACCTCCGATGTATTCGCACTTGCTACGGCTGTGCTGTTTCAAAGTCCCGTCCAGCATTTTGCACTTGCTCCCAATAATCTTGACGACGCTCCGTCTTGGGCAATGGACTTCATGAAAAACGTACCCACTACTTGGGATGATATAAAGTATATAGACGGCTATCCCGGAAAGTACGTGGTGATTGCGCGCCGCCATGGCGATAAATGGTATGTGGCCGGTGTGAACGCTATGAAAGAGCCTGTAAAACTTGAGGTCAGACTGCCTATGATGTCAGCTGGCGACAAACTTACACTGTATACTGACAATGCTTCGTTGGAAGGCTCTGTGAAAGATGTGAAATTAAATAAAAAACAGACTGTTTCGGTGACTATACCTTGTAACGGAGGCTTCGTGGCCGTAAACTGATAGTAAAATATGATTATGAAACTGTTAAATATCTTATTGTCGGCGTTGCTCTTTTCGGGCAGTGCCCTGACCGCTTCGGCTGCTGATAATATAGCCGTAAAGCCGGCTGAAACCAATGTTCCCGGAAACGAGTATCCGAAAGTCGACACTTCCGGCAGGGTTCATTTCCGTGTGCATGCACCGGAAAGCAAGTCGATTGGCGTGGATATATGCGGCAAAAAGTATGATATGTCCAAGGACGATGCCGGATTCTGGTCTGTTGTCACCGACAGTCTCGCTCCGGGCTTCCACTATTACTTCCTGATAGCTGACAACGTGCGCGTCAATGATCCGGCGTCGTATACTTATTTCGGTTGCTGCCGCATGGCAAGCGGTATAGAGGTGCCCGAAGGACCGGAAGGCGATTATTATCGTCCGCAGCAGGTGCCTCACGGACAGGTGCGCTCGTGCACTTACTACTCGGAGTCGACCGGTAAGTACCGTCGTTGTATGGTATACACTCCTGCCGAATATGAGACTTCCGGCGACAAGCGTTATCCGGTGCTGTATCTTCAGCACGGCATGGGTGAGGACGAGACGGGCTGGAGCACTCAGGGCTACATGCAGCATATAATGGACAATCTTATTGCCGACGGCCGGTGTGTGCCTATGCTGGTTGTGATGGACAGCGGCGACGTTCAGGCTCCGTTTATTCCCCGTAAGGGAAAGGATGTCAATGAAGAGCGTGCCTTGTACGGCTCATCGTTCTATGACGTGATAATGAAAGACCTCATACCCATGGTCGACTCGACTTTCCGTACTGTCGATGACCGCCAGTCGCGTGCTATGGCCGGATTGTCTTGGGGTGGTTTTCAGACATTCAACACCACACTTAATAACCTTGACAAGTTTTCATACATAGGCGGATTCAGCGGGGCCATATTCGGCCTTGACGTAAAAACGTGCTACAACGGTGTATTTGCAGATGCAAGCAAGTTTAACAAAGATGTCAATTATATGTTCTTGGGATGCGGAACCGAAGAAAATATGGGTACCGAAGCTTTGGTCAATTCCCTGCGCGGACTCGGTATTGAGGTGGATTACTACGTGTCGCAGGGCACAGCTCATGAGTGGCTTACATGGCGCCGTTGTCTGAAAGAGTTTGTGCCGCATCTTTTTAAATCCGACAAATAAACCAATATAATCATAATTATGAGACTTATAACAGCAGTAGCTTCAATAGCGGCGGGTGTCGGCATCTTGTCGGCACAGAACCCTATTGTACAGACAAAGTATACAACCGATCCGGCTCCGATGGTACATAACGACACATTGTATGTATATACGGGCCATGACGAGAAGGGCGCCGATTTCTTCTGGATGCAGGAGTGGCGTATATATTCGACTACCGATATGGTCAATTGGACCGACCACGGGTCGCCTTTGGCCATTGAGGATTTTTCATGGGGCGATGACCGGGCGTGGGCTCCGCAGTGTATAGAACGCAACGGTAAGTTTTATTTTTATGTGCCGTTGCACTCCAAACTGTCGGGTACGATGGCCATAGGTGTTGCCGTCGGCGACTCTCCTACAGGTCCGTTTAAGGACGCGCTTGGCAAGCCTTTGGCTGACGGGAGCTGGGACTATATAGATCCTACTGTCTTTATCGACGATGACGGACAGGCTTATCTGTTCTGGGGCAATCCACGTATATATTATGTGAAACTGAACGAAGACATGATATCGTTCGACGGTGAGATAAAGTGTGTGGAACAGACGGTGGAAGGCTTCGGCGCACCTGATATGAAAAATAGGGAAAAGGGTGTCAAATACAAGGACTGCTACACGGAGGGACCGTGGTTCTTCAAGCGCGACGGCAAATATTATCTTATGTACGCGGCCGGCGGAGTTCCCGAACATATAGCTTACTCGATGAGCGACAATCCCGAAGGCCCGTGGAAGTATATGGGGGAGATTATGCCGCTGCAGGATACCGGTTCGTTCACAAACCATGCGGGTGTGGTGAACTACAAGGGCAATGACTATTTCTTCTACCATACCGGAAAGTTACCCGGTGGAGGCGGCTTCGGCCGCAGTGTTGCCGTGGAACAGTTTAAATACAATACCGACGGTACTTTCCCTATTATCAATGCCACCGACGAGGGTGTGAAGCCGATAGCCACCTTCAATCCGTATCGTCGTGTCGAGGCAGAGACTATAGCTTTCTCTTCAGGAGTGGACACGGAGTCCAATGACAAGACGGGCGTATATGTGTCGGATATTCACAACGGCGACTGGATAAAGGTTCGCAATGTCGACCTCGGAAAGAACGGTCCGCGTAAAGTTAGCGCTTCGCTTGCAAGTGCTCTCCGTGGCGGTGCTGTCGATGTGTGTCTTGACAGTGTCGGAGGTCCGGTCATAGCTACTTTGGACGTAACCCACACTGGTGGCTGGGAAGAATGGAAACTATTCGAGGCGCCGGTAAAGGAAGCCGCTACCGGCATTCATGACATATATTTTGTATTCAAAGGACGCAAGGGTCCCAAACTTTTCAATTTTGACTACTGGGCGTTTGATTGATCCTTTGTCAGCAAGATACATTTAGATTGGTGAAAGGATGCGCCTGAATACATACGGGCTCATCCTTTTACTGTGCAATATGCGGCTTAATATTTTGAATGATTAAAAAATAGATGTCATAAAGATTTGTTTTAAAGTATAAATTATGCGGTATGTTAATATTACGGTGCTAAATTTGTACAGATAAAAATAGATTAACCATGTAAACATTGCTAAAGATGAAAAAGAGTTTTATCACGTTTTTTGCATTTCTATTGATTTTGGCTCATACGGCTTCGGGTGCCGATAATTCAACGACACTTCGTTACAGTCGTCCGGCTGAGGCTTGGGTTGAGGCGTTGCCGGTAGGCAACTCTTCTATGGGGGCTATGATATACGGAGGTGTAGACCGTGAAGTATTACAATTAAACGAAGAGACTTTCTGGAGCGGCGGTCCGTATGAAAACAATAATCCTGACGGTTTGTCACGGTTGGCGGAGATACGACGGCTGATTTTTGAAAACAAGGCCAAGGAAGCGGAGGATTTGATACAAAGCAGCTATATGACTCCGCAGCACGGCATGAAGTACCTTACGCTCGGCTCTTTGTGGATTGACTTCGGCCATAGCGGAAATGTAAGTGAATATGTACGCAGACTTGATATAGCTGATGCGTGTGCTACGGTTGATTATACCTCCGACGGAGTGAAATACAGCCGTGAGACATTTGCCTCTATACCTGACGGCATTATTATTATGAAACTCACTGCCGGCAAGGCCGGTGCATTGAATTTCAGGCTCGGTTATGATGCTCCCAAAGGCTCGACGGTGAAGGTTCATGACGGTGTATTGGCTGTGACAGTGCCCGGAGTAGGACACGAAGGTGTCGCCGCGGCTCTTACGGCCGAGGAGCGTATTAAGGTTATCACTGATGGTAAAACCGTCGGAGATGACGGATATATACAGGTCACCGGAGCCAAGGAGGCTGTGATACAGATATCGGCCGCTACCAATTTTGTGGCATACGATGATGTGAGCGGAGATGCCGCGGCAAAGGCTGACAGGTTGCTTGCCGATGTTGACGGACATGACTACGGGAAGTTGAAAGCCGCCCATGTGAAGGCCTATAAAGAACAGTTTGACCGTGTTAAGCTTGAATTGCCTGACGTAGAGTCATCGTCGGCTGACACCGATGTTCGTGTAGCCGGTTTCCGTGACGTTTATGATCCCTCGCTTATGGCACTGTTGTTTAACTACGGGCGTTATCTGCTTATATGCTCGTCGCAGCCGGGAGGTCAGCCCGCCAATCTGCAGGGTATATGGAACGACAGCATGGATGCACCGTGGGACAGCAAGTACACCATCAACATAAATACAGAGATGAACTACTGGCCGGCCGAGGTGACCAATCTCGCCGAGACCCACCAGCCGTTGTTTGACATGGTGGAGGAGCTGGCTGTGACAGGTGCGCGTACGGCCCGGGTGCTCTATGACGCAAAGGGCTGGGTGGTTCATCACAATACCGATCTATGGCGTGCGTGCGGTCCTGTGGACTATGCCACTTTCGGCATGTGGCCCAACGGCGGAGCTTGGCTCGCCACACATCTCTGGCAGCACTATCTTTTCTCCGGCGACAAGGAATTTCTGAGAAAGTACTATCAGGTCATGCGCGGTACTGCCGACTTCTATATAAGTCATCTTATCGCAGAGCCTGAAAACGGCTATCTGGTGACATCGCCCTCTATGTCGCCAGAACACGGCTATAACAACACGTCCATAACGGCCGGTTGCGAGATGGACAACCAGATTGCCTACGATGCACTTGAAAATACACGTCTTGCGGCAGAGGCTCTCGGTGTAGACAAGGCTTACCGCGATACGTTGATGTCAGCCATAAAACGGATATCGCCTATGCGAGTGGGGCGTCATGGCCAGCTTCAGGAATGGAGCGTGGATGCTGACGATCCGAAGGACGAGCATCGCCACATATCGCATCTTTACGGGCTTTATCCCTCCAACCACATATCGCCATTCCGCACCCCCGATGCTTTTGCCGGAGCGCGTAACACGCTCATGCAGCGCGGCGACATGGCCACTGGCTGGAGTATAGGATGGAAGATAAACATGTGGGCGCGTATGCTTGACGGTAATCATGCCGACAAGATTGTGAGAAACATGATAACGTTGCTGCCGGCGAACCACGGTAATGAAGAGGGACGCCTTTATCCCAATCTGTTTGATGCCCATCCGCCGTTTCAGATCGACGGAAACTTCGGTTACACCGCCGGCATTGCAGAGATGCTTCTCCAGAGTCATGACGGAGCCGTGCACTTGCTTCCTGCGCTTCCCGACGCACTTCCCTCGGGTAGTGTAAGCGGACTTAAGGCCCGCGGTAACTTTGATGTGGCGATGGAGTGGGGTGACGGCCGACTCAAATCGGCATCCATAAAGTCCAATATAGGCGGCCCGTTGCGCATAAGATCGGCAATGCCTTTAAAGGGCAAAGGACTTCGACCCGCTAAAGGAGAGTGCCCCAATCCTTTGCTCTCGGCCGGTTCACCGAGGCCGGTTGAAGTGTCGTCGGAATGTAAAGCAGTTGACCGCCGCGATATAGAAGTATATGAATACGATGTAATGACCCGCCCGGGCGAAACTGTCAAGCTTTCGCCTGCCGCAAAGTAGCTTTAAACGGTAAATGATGAGGGGGCGTGCCGCTGTGGCGCGTCCCCTTTCTTCATTCTTTAGGTTTTACGGAATTGGCTGCGTATTCGGTAGGTGACACACCATACAGTTCCTTGAAGGCGGTTGAGAAGTTGTTGGGGTTCTTAAATCCTGTAGTGTACGAAATTTCCGATATGCAAAGACGTTTTTCTGCCAAAAGTCTGGCCGCCATCTGAATACGTGTGTTGCGTATGAAGTCGCGGGGCGACTGGTTGGTGAGCTCTTTCAGTTTACGGTGCAGATGGACTCGGCTCAGACCCACATTGGATGCCAGCATCTCTACCGTCAGATTGGGGTCGCCGATGTTGGCGTTCATCACCTTCATCACGCGTTCCATCAGTCGTTCGTCGTCAGAGCTGATTTCTATGCCGTCGAGTTTGTCCTCATGTGATTGCTTGCCGCTGAATACATTGCGAAGACGGCTGTGACTGCGCAACAGATTTTCAACCGTAGTCTGCAATATCCTTATGTTGAACGGCTTCGTTATATAAGCGTCGGCGCCGTTTTCAAGACCCTCTATGTTGTCCTGCTCGGTCGTCTTGGCAGTCAGCAATATTACGGGTATGTCATTAAGGTTTATGTTTTGTTTTATCTTGCGCGTCAATGTGAGGCCATCGGTTTCGGGCATCATGACGTCTGACACGACAAGGTCGGGCTTGTTCTTGAATATCGTTTCAAGTGCCTCACGTCCGTTGTTGCACCCTGTGACGCTGTAGTATTTTGACAATTCGGCTATGATGTATTCTCTGATCTCCTCATCGTCCTCCACTACAAGCACTTTCTGCCCTTTCTGCCGTTTGCGTTCTTCCGGAGTATAGCTGTCGGAGAGATCGGCTACAGTCTTGTGATCTGCCGGCTTTTCTGTTTCGGCCGGCACTTCGTTATGGTCGGTTACGAGGTCTTCTTCTTTCAGATGTCTGTTGCCGAGCGGAACGGTGACCGTAAATATACTGCCCCTTCCGGCTGCGGTGTTGTCGTCAACGGTGATAGTGCCGTGATGTAGCTTGACAAGTGAGTTGGTAAGATGGAGTCCTACGCCCGTGCCGCCCGTATTTGTGCCTCCCGCTTGATAGAAACGTTCAAATATCTGGCGGCGTTCCTGCTCTGAAATGCCGATACCGGTATCGGCTACGGTTATAATTAGATTTCCGGGCATGTCGCTGTCGGTGTCGCCTGACGTGTCGACCGAAATGTCGATGCTGCCGCCGTCAGGTGTGTATTTGACCGCGTTTGACAGCAGGTTCATTATGATTTTGTCAAAGTTGGCTTTATCTACCCATACTTTTAGTCCTTCATGCCGGTTGGTATGGAAGTTCAGCGTTATATTTTTAGATCGCGTGGCCGGATAGAATGTCTCGCAAAGGTCGTTGATAAACGGCACTATCTCGATTTCGGTAAACCGGAGCTTCATCTGGTTTTTGTCAATCTTTCTTATGTCCATCAACTCATTTATCAGGCGCAGTATGCGGTTGGCATTGCGTTGTATGAGTCTGTACTCTTTCTGACGGGTCATGTCGTCATCGGTTTCCATCAGTTTTTTCAACGGACTTATTACGAGCGACATCGGTGTTCTGATTTCATGCGATATGTTGGTGAAGAAGCGCAGTTTCGCCTCATATATCTCTTCGGCGTGTTTCTGCTCCATCTTTTCGTGCTTCTCCTTTATGCGTCTGCGTGCCATACGCCAAGCGACCAATGCTATGCCTGCCAATACTATTATGTATATGAGCTTCATCCACCATGCCGTCCACCACGGGTGTGCCACATCTATTATTATTGTGGTTTCATCTGACTCTATGCCGTTGTCGGTGGCTTTTACCCTTAGCAGGTGCTCGCCCGGATTAAGTTCGCTGAAGTTGATTATATTGGTGTTGTGGGGCAGTAGCTCCCATTTTGAGTCGTCGAGCGAATATACAAACTGCATAGACCCGGTGCGGTTGAGCTCATGGGTCGACAGTTCGATCGAGAACGAATTGTCGTAGTGCGACAGATTTATACGCTTCGAGTTGTATGCCGGTCCGTCAATGACTTTTCGTCGCCCCGACATTGTTTCGGATGTCACCGGCCGGCCGTGCAGATATATGTCTATCATCCTTACATTCCACTTTTGCCCCGGCACGGTTATTTCCTCGGGATTGAAGTATGTTATGCCGTTTATTCCGCCGAAGTAGAGATTGCCGTTATTGTCTTTTAACGACGAACCTTTGTAGAACTCGTTGCCTTGCAGACCGTCATCCACGTAATAGTTGCAGAACGAGTCTTCGTTCATGTCGTATCGGCTTAATCCCATGTTTGTGCTTATCCACAGATAATGGCCGTGTTTTTCGATTGCATATACGGTGCCGTTTGGCAGTCCGTCCTGAATGGAGTAGTTTCTGCGGCTGCCGTCAGCGGGGTTGTAGCGTATAAGCCCGTTTGACGTACCTATCCATAATATGCCTTCTTTTGTTCCGGTTATGCAGTTTATGATTTCGTTTTGAAAGGGGATTTCTATCTTGTTGCCTCTGCCGGGAGAGTGTATTGCGTTAAGGCCGTCGTATGTGCCCATATACAGTACGTCGGTTGCGGGCGAATAGTAGAGTGAAGTTATCCATTGACACAGGGTGTCGGACCACTCCGAGCAGTGTACAGCTTTTCTTTCGTCCTGATCGTAGCGGAACAGACCGGAGCCCATGGTGCCTATCCATATGTTGTGGCGCATATCTTCTACAAACGAGTATATATGCTTGGCCTCGAAGCGAGATTCATTTTTTTCGGTAAGAGTGACTTTACGGAAAGTGCCTGTCTTACGGTCAAATATTCCGGTTCCGTGGCCGTATGATCCGATCCACATATTGCCGGCGGAGTCCTCGAAAAGCGTCATTGCCACAGGCGGAACCTGCGATCCGTAGTGCCTGATGAGATTGTTGTCTTTGTCAAGATTGTATATGCCGTCGCCGTCTGTGCCTATCCAGAAACTGCCGTTACTGTCCATGAGCATGGAGAGCACGCACTTGCTTCCGATATTGTTGTATAGCAATGAGCGGTTGCCTATGTAGTGGAAGTTGTTGGTGACCGGAGGTATAAGCATGACGCCTTTTTGGAAAAGGGCCAGCCACATATTGCCTGTGGAGTCATATAGCACACAGTGCACTTTCTGGGTGCGATAATCAAATTTGTCGCTGCCAAACGGTATGTCGGTCAGTCTATATGTGTGTGGGTCAAGGCGCTTCAGACCGGCGCCGTCGGTGGCGAGGAGTATGTCGCCGTTGTCGTCGCGGGTCATCCCCACCACTGTTAAGTGGTTGAGGGGGGGGTAGTTACAATGCTTCGTATACGGTCGCTTGCGCGATCGTATGTATACAGGCCGGCATTTTGACCAGCGAAAAATATGTGACCGTCATTGTCAATCATTGCATTGGTTATGTGCGGACGGTCATTGTCGATATAGTCTATGGCATTATAATCACGGTCTATGCGGGTCACTCCGTATTTGCCTCGGGTTATCCACATGTTGCCTTCGAAGTCTTCGATACCGTCGCTGATAAGCCGCAGCGGAGCACTGCCGGTGACGGTTACCGGCTCGAGTGTCAGTGTGTTGTTATTATTACGCAGCAGCATTATGTCGTTGCCAAGACACCATATGTCACCATTGCGCCGCTGCACAAAGCCTGATACGGCGCCATTGTACGGTGATCCGTCGGCTGACTGCAGCAGAGGTCCAAACGAGTTTGATGCCGGATAATAGAGCTGAACGCCGCTGTTTGTGCCGACAAAACGCCGCCCATACGAGTCCTCGAAGACCGTATTGACAAAGTTGCTTGCTATCGAAGTGCTGTCGCCCGGTATATTTTTGTAAATGGTGAATTTTACCCCGTCATAGCGGTTGAGGCCGTCCTCGGTGCTTATCCACAGCATGCCGTCGCTGTCCTGAAACATATGCTTTATAAGGCTGCTTGACAGATAATGGTCCGATGAAAAGAGCTTATAGCTCTGTGCTTTTCCGCATAGCACACCTGTTATTATTGCAAGTATAAGGTATAATGATCTGTGCATCGTATCAATATTAAGGTATCATCTTAAAATCTACGTAAAGGTAGTAATATTTTTTCAATTAGCGGTTATCGCGTTGTAAATTTCGTTTTGCGCAGTCAATTATGCCATATTGCTCGTGATGGTAAGCCGCTGTTGTCTATTTATTGATTGTATTTGTGCGGTTTAACGTTTTGTCGCTTCTGTTAACTTTATTTTTTAACGAAATTTATTTTGTTTTTAATTTATAAATATATACTTTTGTTGCGTCATGAAACCTAACGAGTTTCGTTTTGATAAATGTGATACTTAAAACAATTAGTAATCCGTTAAAGAAGACTTTATGCAATGACCTGATATAGACCATGATAATACGTGCAACATTGTGCTTTGGCAACCTTAAACCATTAGTGAGGCTCGAGATTTTCTCCGGTCTTATGTGCGTTTTTAAAGCATACAGCTACGCATGATCGATATTAGCGTCCTGTTAAGCTATATAAACTTAAATAATGAATCAATTATATCATATATGAGAAACTTAGCGAAGTATTTTTTTAGGATGGCTTTTGTCGCCATGCTGTCAGTCGTTACGTACAGCTGTAGCGATGATGACAATAATGCTGTTGCCGACGACTTCAAAGTCCAGTTTACGGTTCCGCAGTCTGCCGATCTGTTCCGTGGGGGCGACCTGTACTTCTCGGTTGTTGACGGAGAGGCTCCGCTTGTCTCCGACGTCATTATGCTGGAGTCTTCGGGCGGCGTGTTTTACAACTGTACCATTTCCGGTGTGAGCGAGTCAAGTTTTGCCGTGAGTGTTCCCGCCGACATTGAGTCGGGTACATATCGGGCATATCTCAAGCGCGGCGACCGACGCAAGCTTTACGGCACTGTAGCTATCAAGGTTATTGAAGGCGCCGTCATCACTCCCGATGAAGGCACCACGGTATACGGTCAGGTCATCTGCGCCGGCGCCGGAGTCAAGGACGTTGTCGTTTCCGACGGTGTCGAGGTCACGGTGACCGATGCCGACGGTATTTATCAGCTTGAATCGGCCAAGCGTACCGGTTATGTATTCATATCCGTGCCCGGAGGCTATGAAGTGCCGTCCGATGGTGTACTTCCGCGTTTTGCCATGCACCTGCGTGCCGCCGCTGATACTCCGGAACGTGTCGACTTTACACTCAACGAGGCATTCGGTCAGGATACATATAAAGTATTCTTCCTTGGCGACATGCACCTTGCCAACCGCACCAAAGACCTTGAGCAGTTTAAGGATTTTACCGATGACCTCAATAAGTACATGGCCGCTCACTCGGGCGAGAAGATGTATGCCGTAACTCTCGGTGACATGACTTGGGATCTTTACTGGTATAGCAACAAATATGAGCTTGCCGACTATCTGAAGACTGTAAACGAGGCATTCAAGGACCTGCAGATATTTCATACTATGGGCAATCATGACAACGACATGAACGCCACTTCCGACTTCGATGCCGAGATACGTTACCGTACAGTCATCGCTCCTACTTACTATTCGTTCAATATCGGTAAGGTGCACTATGTGGTGCTTGATGATATTGACTGCAGCAGCTATGACGGTACCGACAGCCGCAACTATTCCAAGAAAATCTCCGACGAGCAGTTTGCTTGGCTTGAAAAGGACCTCTCTCATGTGGCCAAGACAACTCCGCTTGTGGTGACCATGCACGCTCAGGTATTCAAGCCCGGCGGTGCCACGTCATATGTCATAGATCATGACGTTACCAACACCAACCGTCTGTTTGACATTCTCGCCGGCTATAAAGTGCATTTTGTCACCGGACATACTCATCAGATATATAATGTGACTCCCGAAAATTCCAATTCAGGCACGAGTCTCGACTTCTTCGAACATAATGCCGGCGCCATATGTGCCTCATGGTGGTGGTCGGGCAACCTTACACCCGGCATGCATATAGCTACCGACGGTGCTCCGGGCGGATACGCTGTATGGGATGTCAACGGTACGGATATGAAGTATATATATAAAGGTACCGGATACGGCGAGAACGTGCAGTTCCGCTCGTTTGACCTGAATAAGGTGTATTTTAATGACGAGAGTGTCAAAGGCATATCGACCGACAGCAAGGTTCAGGCCGCGTGGAAAAAGTATGCCGACGCTTATCCTGCCAGCAGTAAAAACGAGGTGCTTGTCAACGTATGGAACTGGAATCCCTCGTGGACCATTACCGTTACCACAGAGAATGGCAAGGCGCTTGACGCCGTTCCCGTTCAGGCCTACGATCCTCTCCACATAGCTGCTTATACGGCTCCGCGGTTTGCCAAGGGCAGCAACAGTGTGCCGGGATTCATTACCGAGATGCATCCTCACTTCTTCAAGATTGCGGCTCCTGACGCCGATACCGATTTGAAGATTACCGTAAAGGATGAGTTCGGCAATACATGGACCGAAAACATGGCCCGTCCAAAGGACTTCTCAATCGAAGCCTATATGCCCAAGTGATTATTAACAGAAACCATAAATACACATGCATAATTTTATGAAAGTAATCAGATCCTTAATTCTATTGCTGTTGCTCGTGGCGCAAGGCACTTTGTCTCTTGCGGCGCAGAACAGGGAGGTTACGGGCACGGTACTCGATACCATGGACGAGCCTCTGGCCGGTGTTACCGTCATGGAAGCCGGTACGACCAACGGTTGCATGACCGACCTCGACGGTAAGTTCTCCATAAAGGTGGCCGCTGACGCTACGGTCACTCTCAACTTCTCATACGTGGGCTTCACACCGCAGTCGGTCAAGGTGGCTCCCGGCGACAACGCCCTCCACATAGTCATGAAAGAAGACGCTGTGATGCTTGAGGAGACTGTCGTGATCGGCTACGGTACACAGAAGAAGGTCAACCTCACCGGTGCTGTGGCATCGGTAAGCAGCAAAGACCTTGAAAACCGTGTGGCCCACTCGGTCACCGACATGCTTCAGGGTTCGGTGGCAGGTCTTAACATAACCACCTCGTCGGGTGTTCCCGGACAGGAAGCCGCTATCAACGTGCGTGGTACCACTTCTATCAATCAGACCAATCCGCTCGTGCTTATCGACGGTGTCGAGGGTAGCCTTGACCGTGTCAATCCAAGTGACGTAGAGTCGATATCGGTAATCAAGGATGCTTCAGCCGCCGCTGTTTATGGTGCGCGTGCCGCATTCGGTGTGATTCTGGTCACTACCAAGGCCGGAAGCGAGAAGGATGGAAAAGCCACTGTGCGCTACAGCGGACGTTACGGCTGGGAAGAGCCCACCACTTCCACCGACTACGAGACCCGCGGCTACTGGTCGATTTATACTGTCAATCTGTTTCAGCGCACTACCAGCGGCAGTAACCTCGTGAATTATACCGACTACGACATGCAGCAGCTCCTTGCGCGTGTCAACGACAAGACCGAGCATCCCGACCGTCCGTGGGTTGTCGAGGATACCCGTGGCGGACGCCGTCAGTGGGTTTACTATGGCAACTATGACTGGTGGCACACTCTATATAAGGACAAGCACCCGACCACGCAGCACAATGTGTCGTTCTCGGGCGGTACGAAGGATATCAAGTACTACCTTTCGGGTGGTATCGACTACCGCAAGGGCATATTACGCGCCAATCCTGACGTGTTCCGCCGCTATAACCTCCGTTCCAAGATCGACTTCCGCATAAGCAAGCATGCCACGATGTCCAACAATACTTCGTTTTTCTCCTCGCAGTATGACTTCCAAGGCGACGGCTCCATAGAGAATACGCTCCAATATTCGGCCCGTCACGCTTATCCTATATTCCCGACAAAGAACCCTGACGGTTCATGGCTGTATTCGACCCCGTACATGTCTTATAAAGTAGGCAACGGACGTCACATATTTACAGAAGCCGGTACTCACCGTAACAAAAACCGCCGTACCGAGTTTGTCAACACCACCCGTTTGGTCATCACTCCTATCAAGCAGTTGAGCATAACCGGCGACTTTACCTACCGCTTCTATCAGTCGCGCAATACGAGCCGTTCGCAGCCTTTCCAGTACCGCGAATATCCCGACGGTCCGATAGGTGAATACAACACAGGTGCAGGCGAGAACCGTCTCGACGAGACTGCCAATACCCGCAACTACTTCTCTTACAATGTCTATGCCACTTATACCGACTCTTTCAACGAGTCGCACAACGTCACCGCTACAGTCGGTTACAACTACGAGACTCTGAAAATAAAGAACCTCGGTGTGGCTGCAGGCAATCTGTCATCAAGTAGCCTCGATGACCTCGACCTTGCCACAGGACCCGCCAGCAGCGGCAACTACAAAGGCGGTCAGAACGAGTATTCGCTTTCAGGTATATTCGGACGTGTCAACTATGACTATCAGGGGCGTTACCTCGCCGAGATAAGCGGCCGCTATGACGGCACATCGCGCTTCGCCAGCGGTAACCGCTGGGGCTTCTTCCCCTCGGGTTCTGTAGGATGGCGCATCTCGGAGGAGCAGTTCTTCTCGCCTTTGCGCAACGTGGTCGATAATCTGAAACTCCGTCTGTCTTACGGTAGCCTCGGTAACCAGAATGTGGATTCTTATTATACATTCCTCCGCCTTGTGTCTATCAAAGACTTCGCCGGCTTCTCGTTTGGCGGCGACCTTCCGTCCAAGTACTCTTCGCTCGGAGCCCCCATCGCGTCTGACCTTACTTGGGAGAAGGCCAACCAGTGGAACCTCGGTATTGACTACTCGATGTTTAACAACCGCTTCACTCTTACCGCCGATGTATATGTACGTGACACCAAGGACATGTTGACCGCCGGTATCGCTCTTCCGTCAGTTTACGGCGCCGACGTGCCGAAGATGAATACCGCCGACCTCCGCACCAAGGGGTATGAACTCGCAGTGCAGTGGCGCGATAACTTCCAGCTTTTCGGCAAACGCTTGGACTATAATGTAGGTTTCAACATCAGCGACTACCGTGCCGAAATCACCCGTTACGACAATCCCGAAAAATCGTTTGCCAAGGATTACTACAAGGGCATGCGCCTCGGTGAGATATGGGGATATGTGACCGACGGTCTTTATGCTACCGACGAGGAGGCCGCCGAGTACACCAAGAATCTTACTTTCGACAGCAACTTTACAGGCAATCTGCCTACCGGATGGAAAGCCGGCGACGTGAAGTTTGTGGACCTCGACGGTGACGGACACATAGGTAAGGGTGGCGACACCGCCAACGATCCCGGCGACCGCAAGGTTCTCGGCAATTCGCTCCCGAGTCTGTCATACGGTATCACTGCCGGCATACGCTACTGCGGTTTTGATGTATCGGCATTCTTCCAAGGCACAGGCAATCACTACTGGTATCCCGGCGGTTGGGTGATGTCGTTCTGGGGCTCTTACGGCCAGCCTTATTCTTCGTTCCTGCCCAAGGACTTCCTTCAGAACTGCTGGAGCGAGGATAACCCCGACGCATACTTCCCCCGTCCGCGTTCCAACATATCCACCGGCGGTTATCTGCGTCAGGCATGTGCCAACGACCGTTATCTGCAGAATATACGCTATCTCCGTTTCAAGAACCTGACAGTAGGCTATACTCTTCCCGAAAACTGGACCAAGAAGATATGTCTTGACAATGTACGTGTATACTTCTCGGGTGAAAACCTCTGCTACTGGTCGCCTCTCAAGAAGAACACCAAGTATCTTGATCCGGAACGTGCGTTTACCCGTGCCGAGAATACTGATGACTCCGCGCTTGACAACTGCTACTATCCTTGGCAGAAGACATTCATGTTTGGTCTCGATATTACTTTCTGATGCCCGATTATAAACTTGAATTACGAAAACGAATATAGTTATGAAAAAATATATACTGCCGGTCGCGCTCTGCATGCTTTTGGGCTTCTCGTCGTGCGATGACTCGCTTGACCTCAATCCCAAAGACAAAGTGTCGGAGGCCGACTACTTCAAGACAGCTGAGGATCTGGAGCTGTTTTCCAATCCGTATTACAACAATATGCTTGACAAATCGCCCTATGACGAGGATAATGACTACTATGTGCAGAAGTCGCTCAGCGCCGAGCAGCGCGGCGGCAACTACCGCACTATACCCAACAGCGGAAGCGGCTGGTCGTGGGGTGACCTTCGACGCATCAACTCGCTTCTCGCACGTGTTGACCGTTGTCCCGACGAGGCTGCCGTTATAAAGTATACGGCTTTGAGCCGCATGTTCCGCGCTTTCTTCTATTTCGAGAAAGTAAAGCGTTTCGGCAATGTGCCTTGGTATGACAAGGAACTCGGTTCGTCAGACCCCGATCTGTACAAGACTCAGGACTCTCGCGAACTGGTGATGTCAAACATGATTGACGACATCGACTATGCCATCGAGTTTCTTCCTGACAGGAAGGATGAGCCCGACGCTCCATACCGTGCTACAAAATGGGCCGCTCTCGCGCTGAAAGCGCAGTTCTGTCTCTTCGAGGGTACCTATCGCAAGTATCATGGCATCAGTCTTGAAGGCCGTAGCGCCGATGAATATCTGCAGCTTGCCGCCGATGCAGCCAAGGAGTTGATTGAAGAAGGCCCCTACAAGCTATACAGTACCAATAAGCCTGATGAGGATTATCTGAACGTGTTTGCCGCTGAGGATGCCAACAAGGACGAGTATATTCTGGCCATACGCTTCAGTTTTGCTACCAAACTTTACCACAATGCTACAGCCGCTTCGCTTGTAGCTTCGCAGGGACGTCCCGGTTTCACGCGTAAGGCTGTCAACATGTATCTTATGAAGGACGGTACCCGATTCACCGACAAGGCCGGATGGCAGGAGATGCAGTTCGGCGAGGAAATGGCTGGTCGCGACCCGCGTTTGGCGCAGACCGTGCGTTGCCCCGGTTATCACCGCATAGGCGAGACCAAAGTGCTTTCTCCCGACTTCGGCGTATGTACTACCGGCTATTCGCCGGTGAAGTTTGTCCAGAATCCGAAGGATGCCAACGGAGGTGTGGACCGCGTCGAGACTTCTACCGCCGACCTGCCCGTATACCGTCTTGCCGAGGTTATGCTCAACTATGCCGAAGCAAAGGCCGAACTCGGTACACTTACACAGGATGACCTTGACATGTCGGTCAACCTTATACGCAAGCGCGCCGGCATGCCTGACCTCAATATGGCGGCAGCCAACGCCAACCCCGACTGGTATCTGTCGTCGCCGGAGTACGGCTATACCAATGTCACCGGAGCCAACAAGGGTGTTATCCTTGAGATACGCCGCGAACGCTCTGTCGAGCTGATGGAAGAAGGCTTCCGCTGGTCCGACGTGCGCCGCTGGAAAGCCGGTTACTGCTACAATCAGTCTATTCAGGGCATGTATTTCCCCGGCCCCGGCGAGTATGACCTGTCAGGAAACGGAAAGACTGACCTTATCCTCTATGCATCAGGTTCTGCAAAGCCTGCCGGCGGCGATGGCGTTCAGGTGTACGAGATAGGCAAGGGCGACGGTAAAATGCCGTTGTCTGACGGCAATCGCGGATATGTGGACTTCCATTATGATCAGGTTCGCCCCGGTTTTAACGAGCAACGCGATTATCTTTATCCAGTGCCCAGCAACGAGATAGCCCTTAATCCTAACCTCATACAGAATCCCGGATGGGGAAAATAATTGCTGTTTATTACAATTGAAAAACTTTAAAGTATAGATTATGAAACTGATAAACTATATATTGGCATCGATGCTGTTGCTTACAGCCGGATTATTTTCCGGTTGTAGCGATGACGATGATTCAAGAGCCGGTGCGGTACTGTCGAGTGCTACCTCGCTTAATTTCAGTTCTACCGATGCCGGTACCAAGACAATCATGATATATGCCGACGGCGACTGGACCGTCGAGGCGCCCGAGTGGGTTGTCGTGACTCCCGACCACGGATCGATGACTATGGAGGTCACTGTGTCGGCCGCCGACAATATGCGCGACGGCGCAGTAGACAATCCGAGAAAGGAGAATGTTATTTTTAAAGGCCGTGATCTTAGAAGTATTGCCGAACTGTTGGTAGTACAGGCCGGCGACAAGTTCCGCGATTGTCCTACGGTTGAGATTGCCGATGTCGACGGTCTTGATAATGAAGCTGTGTTTGAGATCAAGAATGCTCAGGTTGCGGCTCTTACCGCTTCGGGCTTCATGATTTCCGACGGATCGGTCAATGTATTTGTCAAGTCGGCCGATGCCGTTGAAGTAGGCGACATGGTTGACGTGCGTGGCGAAAAAGCTGCCGACAACCAGAAGCTCGCTTACGTCGTAAGCAACAAAGTCACTGTCGTTTCTTCAGGCAGCGAGGTATCTTACCCCAATCCCGAGGACATTACCGACAAACTCGCCACTTATACAGCCACCACCCGTAAGTTTATAAAAGTCGAGGGCGTGATGTATGAAGGCGTAGTGCGTATTGAAGGTGTGGAAATGGGTGTGCAGCTCGTTGATGCTCCCGCATCGTTTGACTTGGCTGAACTCCACGGCCATGCGGTAGTCGTTACCGGCTACTTCGGCGGTGTAGCCACTCCGGTTATCCGCCTGACGCCTGTGAATATCGTCGACAATGGCGAGGCCAACATACCTGAGGCAACAATCGAAGAGATTGCTTCGCTCGTTGACGCATCGGTTATCCGCATCAAGGAAGCTACAGTGGCCCTCATAACTCCCAACGGCTTCATCGTTTCCGACGGAAGTGTTGGTGCCCTTGTTGTAACTAAAAACGCTGATGTTCAGGTGGGCGATAAGGTTACCGTTAAAGCCAAGAAGGTGACCGACGGCTATGGTATGCCTAAACTCGAACCTGAGAAGATATCGGTAGTGTCGTCAGGCAATGAGGTGACTTGGACTCCCGACGATATAACCTCTTCACTTGCCACTTACACAACCAATGCCCGTCAGTGTGTGAAAGTTTCGGGTACGATGAACGGAAACATCATACGTCTTGCCGGATCTTCGGCTTCAGTGATAATGCGTAACATACCTGCCGGTGTCGATGTATCGACTTACGGTCATGCCGTTACTGTGACAGGTTTTGTAAGCAGTGTTGATGCGCCTGTGGTGTCTATGACCCCGGCTTCAATAATTGACAATGGCGCTTCGTCTGTAGTCTATTTCGCCGAGGACTTTGAATGGCTTGACCCGTGGGCGGCTATAGTTCCTGCCGGAAAGACCGTTGAAGAAGACAACCTCGATGCTACCGCTCCGCAGATTTCCGATAAGAAAAAAGCAGGATTAAAAGGCGAAACCGTCGAAGATATGATGAAAGAGCGTGGCTATGACTTCTTGCGCGTTACTACTAAGACAGCCGGTGAGTGTATATACTTGCAGCGCAACTACCTCAAGTTCGGTAAGACAAGCTATCAGGCCGGTATCGTACTTCCGAAGCTGACATCTATTTCCGGTTCGGCCAATGTCAAACTGAAATTTGAATGGTGTCCTATGCGTCAGGGTTCTGGAAAGATTGACCCGGTCAATCTGATTGTACTCGTCGATGACAAGGAATATGAAGTGCCGACTCACGGCTGGAATAATGGACATACTCTTGAGTGGATACCCGCCGAGGTGGCACTGACCGGTGTGACCAAAGACTCCAAGATTGTCATCCGTCAGACCCAGTGGCCCGCATCAACCGCTAACCGCTGGTTCCTTGACAACATCAGCATCACAGCTCAATAAACAAGAGTGTAATCTAATGCCTCTATAGCCGACGAGGGCCTGCCGCAACCGCGACAGGCCCTTGCCACATCTACACCCCGCCGTCAACCACGCCCCTACCAATCCCACTTGTATTTTAACGGTTTAGCAATAACACGGCATAACACAACGCAACAAAAGCGTTGATGCAATAAGAGCCTGCAAAGGCTCATGCCAATTGTTAGCCGGGGACAAGGCATCCGAAGGATGACGCAGTCTCCGGTATGTAGTGTTACCCCATCATTGATGAGTCTGCAAAGACTCATGCCTGCATCATGCAGCCTATAGCAATAAGCACGAGTCTTGTCAGACTCGACATGGGTTGATGTAATTTCCCGACCGGGCACTTCGTACCCGGCTTACGTTTGGCGAGAGCCTTAACAGGCTCCCAAATCGTCATATCGCTATGGCAGGTCGGTAGGGGCGCCGGTACCACGGCGTCCGGTCGCATCCCCGCAGGCCACCGGCCCCGCACCCGCACGTCCATTAACCTTCGGTATTCGCAATCCGCATCCCGTATGGCCATCCGGTTCTGCGGGCGCCGTACTACCGGCGCCCCTACATCCCCTGTTGCTTAGCCGTTTACGATTGCACATTATAAATTGATGCAAATGATGGATAGTATAACCGAGAACGGTGTCCGGTGATTGGTAGGGACGCCAGTACCACGGCGTCCGGTCGCTCCCGGCATGCCGCTAACCCCGCACCCGAGTGTCCATCCGGTTTTGCGGGCGCCGTGGTACTGGCGCCCCTACAAGCCTTGTCGCTGACCCATGTGCGGCGAATTGCCACAGCTCGCGATACCCGAGTGTCCATCCGGTTTTGCGGGCGCCGTGGTACTGGCGCCCCTACAAGCCTTGTCGCTGACCCATGTGCGGCGAATTGCCACAGCCGCGGTACCCCGCATGGCTTTATTTACATTGGATGTAATAACAATCTTTATTCCAATTCATGGGATTGGTTATTACATAATTGGCAATATTTTCGTATTCTTCAATATTTCTGATGATATGGTCGTGATATCGTGTCTGCCAATTAAATTGCGGATTAACTTTGTGTGCGTTACGTGTTACATAAATTTTGTATGCGGTTATCGCCCGTGATAGGGCGGTTGTATGTCGCTGTTTTGTCATCGCTTTCGCGGCATTATATGTATTTCGGGGGAAATTTTGTGGCAATAATATTGGATTGCCTATCTTTATAATAATATGAATATGATTGGGCATTACCATATATTGTTGTATGGTCACATCGCGATAATGCGTCGGCATCATTTTTATTCCGTAATCGGCAATTTCCCCGATTGTTGATAAATGCATTATCCCATTATATATTTTCCCGAAATGATGTGATTTATCTTTGGTGCAGATTGTAATGAAATAAAAACCTTCGTCATATTCATGCCATAACACCCGAATATGCTTGCGTGTTGGATTAGATTCTGTCGTTCCCATAATCAAATATAATCAAATATTTGATTCATATCAAAATAATAACATATTTTTTGCACAATACAATAAATTTCGCTACCTGCTCACCGACATATCTCCCAATCGTGAACTTTAGATAGTGGATGTTGGTTGGTAGGGACGCCAGTACCACGGCGTCCGGCTTAGCCCCGTATGGTCATCCACAACCGCCTTGCCCGAGTGTCCATCCGGTTCTGCGGGCGCCGTGGTACTGGCGCCCCTACAGGCCTTGTCGCTGACCCATGCGCGGTGAATTGCCACAGCCGCGGTACCCGAGTGACCATCCGGTTCTGCGGGCGCTGTGGTACTGGCGCCCCTACAACATTTGTCGCTGAACCGTAAAAAAGCGGAGCAGGGCATCACTGCCTTACTCCGCTACATATTGATTGGGAAATTTGGATTTTACAGAATACCTTGGGCCATCATAGCACGGGCTACTTTCATGAAGCCGGCTACGTTAGCGCCCTTCACGTAGTTGATGTAGTCGCCGTCTTTGCCGTATTTTACGCACTGGCTGTGGATATTGGCCATGATGCCTTTAAGTTTGTTGTCGACCTCTTCGGCGCTCCAAGAGAGCTTCTGTGAATTCTGTGCCATTTCAAGACCGGATACCGATACACCGCCTGCGTTGGCAGCCTTTCCGGGTGCATAAAGTATCTTGGCGTTAAGGAATTCCTTGATAGCCTCGGGAGTTGATGGCATGTTGGCTCCTTCGCTGACTGCTATACAGCCGTTGGCAAGCAGTGTGCGGGCATCGTCGCCGTCAAGCTCGTTCTGGGTGGCCGAGGGCATGGCTATGTCGCACTTGTATACCCACGGACGTCCGCCTTCGACATATTCGCAGCCATACTCTTCGGCAAATTCGCGGATGCGGCCGCGATATTCGTTCTTTAGCTTGAATATGTAGTCGAGCTGCTCTTTGGTAAGCCCTTCGGGCACGTAGATGCAACCGTCGGAGTCACTCATGGTTATGACTTTGGCGCCGAGTTCAAGGAGCTTTTTGGCGGTGTAGGTGGCCACATTGCCCGAGCCGGATATAGCCACTACCTTGTCTTTTATGTCGATGCCGCGGGTGGCGAGCATGTTGAGCAGGAAGTATACGTTGCCATAGCCGGTAGCTTCAGGACGTATGAGCGAGCCGCCGAACTCAAGTCCCTTGCCGGTGAAGGTACCGGTAAATTCGCGGGCCATTTTTTTGTACATACCGTACATGTATCCGACTTCGCGTCCGCCCACACCTATGTCGCCGGCGGGTACGTCTGTGTCGGGGCCTATGTGACGCCAGAGTTCTGCTATGAATGCCTGACAGAAGCGCATGACTTCCATGTCGCTCTTACCGCGGGGAGAGAAGTCGGAGCCTCCTTTGCCGCCGCCCATGGGAAGTGTGGTAAGCGAGTTTTTGAAAGTCTGCTCGAAGGCGAGAAATTTAAGAATCGACTGGTTTACCGACGAGTGGAAACGGATGCCACCCTTGTACGGGCCTATGGCGTTGTTGTGCTGGATACGGTAGCCCATGTTGTTCTGTACTTTGCCTTTGTCGTCAACCCATGATACACGGAAAGAGAAGATGCGGTCAGGCAGACACAGACGCTCGATAAGGTTGTATCGTTCAAATTCGGGATGCTTGTTGTACTCGTCCTCGATTGTTGTTATAACTTCTTCTACTGCCTGAAGATATTCCGGTTCATTGGGGAAACGGCGACGCAGGTCGTCCAAAACTTCGGTTGCTTTCATTGTAACTTTCTTAAAATTGATAATATTCTGTTGTTTTGCGGCAAAGTTACAATAAAAAGTTTAAATTCCTAACATTTTTCAATAAAAATGTGTGTTTTGCTCTCATTTAGTCATTTCATGGCTTCGTAAAGCACCGACATTATGGCCGGTCTTATATTAAGGGTGGTAAAAGCGCGGTTGTCGCGCGACGGGTTGACACGGTTGCTGAGAAATATGTATATCAGTCCGTTGGCAGGGTCGACCCAGAAACCCGTACCGGTAAAGCCGATGTGTCCGAATGTAGAGGCGTCGGCCTGTGGTGCAGTAGGCGACTTATCCGGGTCGGCCATGTCGGGCTTGTCAAAGCCGAGTCCGCGGCGCGACCGAGGGCTCTTGGCGGTGGTAAACAACTTGACGGTCTTTGCCGACAATATTTTTTTGCCGCCGTAGTTGCCTCCGTTTAGCCACATCTGACATAATTTGGCAAGGTCTCCGGCAGTAGAAAAGAGTCCTGCATTGCCTTGTACTCCGCCGGAGAAAGCGGCGAGTTCGTCGTGTACGTAACCGTGTATAAGCTGTCGGCGCATGAATCGGTCGCTTTCTGTGGGCGCTATCTCCTTGGCTGAATGGCGCGACAAAGGCAGGTAGCCTGTGCGACAGGCCCCGAGCGGTGCGTAAATGCCCTTGTGCACATACTCGTCATGGCTTATGCCCGTAAGATTTTGTTCCATTTCCATCAGCAGTGCGAAGTTCAGGTCGGAGTAACGGTACGATTTTGAGGCGCTCAGGTCCATAGCATGTATACGCGCCATGATGGTGTCGTAGGCCGCTTTGCCCACATACAGCCCTTTTGCGGCAGGACGGTCGCAGTTCTCGCCGGGAGTATGAGAGGTCAGATCGGTACGTAGACGGGCTTGATTATTGCCGTATAATCCGCGGGCTATTTTTATAGTATTGGCCCCTCTCATGCGGTTGGAAGTCAGCCGTCCCGTATAGGTGGCGGTGTCCATAAAGAGTTTCATGACGTTCATTGCTGCCGGATAGCCGCTCTCATGATATAAAAGCTCCTTTACCGTAATGTCGTTTTTGCCACACTCTTTAAGCCCGGGTATGTAGCGGCTTGCAGGAGAGTCGAGTTCGAATAACGAACGGTCGTAAGCGAGCATGAGCCCGGGCAGAGTGCCGGCCACTTTGCTTACGGAGGCAAGATCATAAATGGTTGAGTCGTTTACGCGGTGTGTCTTGGTGTTGTCGGTGTAGCCGTAGCTTTTGTCGATGACTACGTTGCCGTTTCGGGCTACCAGTACCTGACATCCGGGAAAGGCTCCCGTGCGCAGACCCACGCTTACAAGCGAGTCTATTCTCTTTTCTACCGAGGGATTGAAGCCGGCTTCAGCAGGCGATTCGTAGCCTAAACGTGTCTTGAGAAGCCCGACGCAGGCTCCGGCAGGAGCTACTCCTTTGATGTCTACCGGCAGGGTGCCGTTGACTCTTATGCCGCCGAATATGGCTTGTGCGCCGTATTCCTGTGTCAGTTTGTTATTCTCATATGCTATGATGATAGACTTGGCCCCGACCGGTGCGAAACGGGCCACTTTATAGGGGTTGATGAAGAAGACCGTGATGAGATTTTTGCAGTCTTCGAGCTTTTTCAGTTCGGCTATGGTGGAGGCTTTGTCATTGTATACGGCCGCCACGACTGTATTATGCCGTTTTATGGCTTCGACCGTTGAGGGCGATAGGGCGGGTGAAGCGCTGTAAGTGTCGACTTGCGCGTACTTTCCACAGAAGCGTGTGAATGTATTCTGACGTCCTTCTCCGAGATTTACTACAGCTATGCTGTTTGTGTCGAGATTGTGCAGCGGAAGCAGGTCGGACGAGTTTTGGACACAGGTCATCATTGCAGCTGTGAGACGTCGGTTTACCGCCTCGGCTTCGGGCGATACGAGGTCTTTCTTCAGAGACGGGCTGACAGCCTTTGGCTGTTTTTCTGACAGACCGAACATATATTTATATGCAAGCACCTTCTTGCAGCGGTTTTCTATTATACTGTCGGGTATATCTCCCGATTTTACTGCATTGTATACGGCATCGATGTCGGTTGCGAGTGCCGTTGGCTCGAGAAGTATGTCGACGCCGGCTTTCAGTGCGGCCACACAGTTGTTTACTCCCGGTATGTTGGCTCCTTTCATGGCAAGTCCGTCGGTCCATACGAGTCCTTCGAAACCCAATCGGTCTTTCAGCACTCCGGTTATTATTTTTTGTGACAATGATGACGGTATGCCCGAAGGGTCGAGAGCCGGTACATTTAGATGGCCTACCATTATGCCCGACAATCCGGCATTTATGAACTCCTTGAACGGATACAGATCCACACTGTCGAGTTTGGCGGCATCGTGGTTGATGGCCGGAAGTGTCTTGTGGGAGTCGTTGTCGGTATCGCCGTGTCCGGGAAAGTGCTTGCCGACAGCCATGACTCCGCCGCTTTCAATGCCGCGCGAGTAGGCGAGACCGAGTTCCGCAACACGCTTGGGATTCTCGCCGAACGAGCGGAAGCCTATGACCGGATTCTGCGGATTGGAGTTGACGTCGAGAACCGGTGCGAAGTTGACCTGAATGCCGAGTAACCGGCACTGGCGTGCTGTCTCGCGTCCGTAGTCGTAAAGCAGTTGCGGGTCTTCGATGGCTCCGAGGCTCATGTTGTAAGGATAGCGCACGGTGCCGGTGACGCGCATCGACGGGCCCCATTCGCCATCAAGGGTCATGAGCAGCGGTACGTCGGCTATGGAGCGCGCGTAGTCCGTGAGTGCGGCATGTTGTTCTATCGTGCCTTTGCTGAATAGCAGTCCGCCTACACCTCGAGTCTTGACATAAGAGGCTATGGTGGAGCGGGCGGCTGTCATGTTGGCCGGACTTACTTTGGGTACGAATAGCTGTCCTATGCGTTGACGGAGTGTCAGTGACCGGTATACCGAGTCGACCCATCGGTCACAAGACTTTCTGTCTATTCCCGACATCATGTCGGGGACAGATGCGTAAAGTGTCATGGCACTTGCGGTAAATGCCAGAACCATAAGTGTGTATATGCGTCGCAATTGAAAAGATGTTTTATTGTGTTAGAAAAATCGTGTTGTTTTATGATGCCGGACTTACATGCGTGGACGGTCGTCGCGATATGTAATTTTACGGTTGTGTTGTCCCTCGATATAATCTATCATGGTCTCGTCAAGGCGTTTTTCGCTTCGTGTCATGATTTTACCCCGGGTCAGAGGCTTCATGTAATCGCCTCCTTGAGCGAGATAGTCGATAGTCACCACCGTATACGTTTTGTCCGGGTCTATGGATGATATGTCAACGCCGCCGCTTATGCCGTCGCCTCCGCGTCCTTTCATGACATCGATCGACGCCATAAGGTCGCGCCCTGTCAGTTGCATCACCACAAGTTTGTTGTCAAATGGCAGCATGGTCATTATCATTTCTTTGGTTATGTGTCCTGCGGGAAGTCCCCGGCGTATGCCGCCTTTGTTGACTATGGCGACGTCCACTGTGCGGTCGGTAAGCCGGCTGCCCATATCGCGCATGGCGTCGGCCACCCAGTTGAGCAGAAGCTGGCTGCCTACGGTAAATTCCTGAGCGAGTCGGCCTATTTTCATCGTCTTGAGCGAGTCCACACCTTGTCGGTAGGGATATAGTATGGCGGCGGTTTCGGAGTCTATGCGGTTGTCGAGTCTTTTGTCAACACTTATGAGCCTATAACCGGCGCGAGGTGAGTCCTTGTCGACAGTTATCTCTCCGAGATAGTGTCCGCGGCTGCCGGCCTGTGCCACAAGTACAGTATCGCCTGCGGCGTTTGGTACTTTCCATGCCGGTCTTGACTTTGACGGGTTCACTGCAGTATGGGAGTGTCCTCCTATTATTATGTCGATGCCTTCAGTGGATGATGCCAGTTCAATATCGCTCGGTGTGGGCGGATTTTGTGTGTCGTAGCCCACATGGGTAAGTGCTATGACCTTATCCGTGTGCTCAACATTGCGCAGGTACCAAGCCATGGCGTTGGCCGCTTTTATACCATCGGTATATTTTACTTTTCCCGCATTGCTGTCGGCTATCATGCCTTTCGGATCAAGGTTTATTGCCAAAAAGCCTATTTTGCAGTCTCCGATTGTTTTTATCGTATATGGCGTGAACAGGCTGTCGAGCGGAGTTTCACTCAGGTCGTAGTTTGTTGTGATAAGATCTGCGTCCAACTGCGATAGCTCGTTGGCAAGAACTTCGAGTCCGTTGTCAAACTCGTGGTTGCCGAGTATGGCTATGTCATAGCCAAGGGCATTCATCATCTTGCGCTCCACCTCACCCTTATAAAGTGTGTAATATAGGGTGCCTTGTACGGCATCTCCGCAGTCGACGAGCAGCACGCGTCCGGGCTTTTCTTGGCGTATGCTGTCAATAAGTACTTTGCGCCTCAGGACTCCTCCGAGGTTTTTGTCATCAGGGTCGAGGGCGCTGTGGGTGTCGTTGGTGTGAAGTATGATAATCTCTTCTGCCGGTGCTGCCATCGCAATAATGGCTAACGCGCACCCTGTAAGTATATTTCGCAGGTTCATTGTGCAGGTGTTTAAGTAATCGATAATTTGATACAGGAGATTAAATACAAATTTAATGATATTACCTAACATACACAAATGTCAAATGGGGACACCGATGGCGGTGCCACCGGTGTCCGTCAGCATATACGCGAGTTTTTATTAGTTTTTATAATCGGGCTCCAATGCGTATCTGAGTGCGTCGTATTTGGGACGGTCTGCATGATTGTTTTCAAACTGCACGTTGCCGCCGAATTTGGCATTTATTATAGCTTCTTTGTTATTATTGTAATACTCGGCTTCGGCAAGAGCTTTTTTTCTGTCGACTTTCTGGTATTCGTCGTGTGAATACATTGGAGTCATCGTCTTGTCGGTCTTTTCTATGCCTGTCGCTGTAAACTCGAAGCCTGATTCTGCTTCAGCTTTCAGTATAAGACCGGGCAGACCGTGGAACTTCCATGGTCCGTAGGGCAACGGTAGTTCCGGAGCAAACCATGCAGTCCATGCCCGGCCGTGGTAATCGGTCCGGGCGGCTACACATTCATAGCCTATTATGTTGGCGGTGGAGTCGCATATCTCCCATTGCATGTCATCCATAGGCTCGTCATAGTAGCACAACTCGCCGGCAAATTTGTCATAGAGCCTTAGGCTGTTGTCGTTTTTATTGCAGAACACATATGTATAGACATTCTTTACCGGCCCTTTGCGCAAGTCTATGGATATACTTCCTTCGGGACTCTGCGTCATACAGGCAGCCATGATTATCTGCTGTAGTTCTTTCTTGCCTTCTGGAGTAGACGACATCGAGTCAGACCATAAACTTAGGTCGTTGAAATATTTTGACTCCTCTGGTCCGGCAAGGAGTGTCATGCGGCATCCGGTCACAGTGTCGGTTTCCCAGTTTAGGGCCTTGACATCATAACTGACCATAATATGGGCCTTTTGTTGTGCGCCGGCAGTCATTGCTATGACACACATAAGGATAGCGGTTATTGTCTGGTTCATAAATTGATAGATGGATTATGTTTTTATCTGTAATCTGTTTCAATCAAGTCGACGATGGAAGATGGCGCGAATATGGAGCCGCCATGAACGTGATTGCCGTTCTCGTCTTTTATGGTGACACCCTCATTGCCTAATTTAGCATTGATTTGACCAAGAGGATTGTCGAGGAAGTTACGTTTTGCTTTGAGATATGATATGCGGTCGGTTTTCTCGTATTCGTCTGCAAGATAGACCGGAAGTATAGGCTTGTCGGTCTGTTGTAATCCGGTGGTTTCAAAGCGGTATTGGCCACCTTCGGCAGTTGCTTCCATAATAAGGCCGGGCAGTCCTTCCAGTTTCCATGGTCCGGCGTCAAGTGGAATTTCGGGAGTGAACCATGCGGTCCATTTGCGACCGTTGAACATAGTCGTTGCCTCGATGCACTCGTACCCGAGGATTGTTTTGGTCGAGTCGCTTATCTCCCAGTCCCATTCATGTAGAGGCTCTTCATAAAAGTATTTTTCAAGTCCGGCGTTGTCGTAATACAGACTTTTGTTTGCGGGGCGTGATTTTACAACATAATATGATCCGTCGGGCCGTGGTATATCATCCATTTTTCCTCCGAGGTAAGCGTTGCGGGTTATTTCCTGATATTTTGCTTTTCCGTCGGTAGTCGAGTTTAACGAGTCGATGTATTCTGTCATCGGCGAGAAGAATTTTGACTCATTGGCATTGGCAATCAATATGTACTGGTTTGTCAGGTCGTCTTTGCCGTTGCGCATATTTGGATGGTGAGCTGTATAGCTGACTTCTATGTCGGCTTTCTGTTGTGCTATCGCGGCAATCGACACAATACACATAAATAAAGATGTAATTGTCTGTTTCATATAAGCTATTTTCTTAGTGTTATCGAGAATAGGAGCTGACGGCCACGGAGCTGCCGCTGGCTCTCGAATGATGAGAGTTGCGAGTAAGTGGTGTAGTTGTAGCTTCGCTTGTTAAGTATATTGGTAAGCGACGTGGCAAACTCTATCCTCTTGTTGAGCTGAAAGGTCAGTTTGGTGTCAAGCATCACTATGTTTTTATAATTATGTTCGGTCAGTTCGTTGCGGTAATGCTCTCCGCTGAGAGTCCATTGCCATTTACGGTGAGGAATGAATGTGAGGCTCAGCTCGTTTTCCATCGTCGAGAGCCATGACTGGCTCTGTCTGTTTATTGTCAGACGGCTGTCAGACCAGTCTATACGATAGTCGAAGCTGAACCACCGGCATGGATTGCCGTTGATTTTGCCTCCGATGCTCCAGCCGGTGCTGACCGAGTTGACCGATTGCTCCTGCGAGAGCAACTGCGACTCGTTGCGGCTGAACGAACCGTTTACATTGCAGCTCCCGCGCATGAAGTCGAGGGTTTTGCCGAGACTTCCCATAGCCATGAACATTCTGCTGTCGTTTTTAGCATCGGCATAGCTGTAGATCACATAGTCGCCGTAAAGCTGCTGTGCCATGGTATAAGGGAGGCGGGTCCATGTCTGCATCGCCATGCCGTTGGCAAACAGACCATAGCGGGTGTGCTTGTAGTTGACGCTTGCCGACACATTCTGCGATGATGAGTTATAAAAATTATCCACACCCGACTTCAGTGTGCGATAGTTTGTCATTATCAGGCCGGGATGTATAAGATTGAGATCCATGGGTGACCGGCCAAGTCCGCCGCGAAGAGTGCCGGAAAAGCGGTTGTTAGGTTTCCAGTTGAAACTGAGTGACGGAGAGAAATATACCTCGTCGCGGTTTGCGATGGTCTTGTCAAAATTATAATGGGCATAACTTACGGGCAGGTTGAGCGACAGGTTTACCCGGCGCACCCAGTATTCAAACTTAGGAATAGCATAAACAGTGAGATAGTTTGTGTTGACTATGTTTTCAGTCAGCCCGGGAAGTTCCTCCGGCAATTCGGGCAAACGCGAGTCCATAGAGCGGAGATAACCTTTTATACCACCCTCAAGGCTTAGTGTCACACCTTTTATTATGAAAGCGTATGCCGCGCTTTCTTGAGTATAGAAAGCATGGTCGGAGATGTGTTGTCTGAAAGTATCTCCGCCGGTGTTTAAACTCAGCGTCTGTGGCAACGACTCCCATTCGTTTACGCTTTGGAAGGTAATAAGATGCTGTCCGTTGAAACGCTTAATCATCTTGAACTTGTTGGTGACATAATAATCAGGCAGTCTTGCTGATTGTGTGTTAGGTATAGAGCCTGTCGTTGTGAGGTCCATATCATCCCAGTCGATATTGGTCCGGAGGGTATTGTTGATGAACGCCGTCTTTTGGTTCAGCTCGTATATGAACTTGCCGCTGAGTGAGTGGCTATGTTCCGTGCCGTTGCGGTTTTCGGTGATTATGCGGTTTCCTTCATCAAGAAAGTACGTCGTGATGTTTGACGCATCGGCCATCACGCGGTTGAAAGAATAGTCGATATTGGCCTTGAACTCACCTCTGCCGAATTTCCACAGGCTGTTAGTCGACACAATAAATGAGCGGTTAAACAGTGTACGCTTGTCGCTGAGTGAAGGCACTCCGGGCATGGCTACGCCTATATAGCGGCTCAGTCCTGTCTGGCGCCGGCCGGCGAAGAAGTCAGTGCCCGATGACGATAGGTTCTCTCCGGTATTGTTGGTGCGCAAGGTGGTTATGTTCTGAAACGAAGGCATTACGGCCATAGCGAACAGCTCACCGTCCCATATCGCACCTTCGGGCTGCCACGACCAGCCTCCTCCGGCGTCGCCGTGAAAAGTCCATGTGGCCTTCGCCTTGTTTTTCAATTTGAGGTTTATAGCTGCTTTGTCGGAGAAGGATATGCCCGACAGCACCTGCATGGGCTGATGGTTCTCCATTACCTCCACGGCTCCCACATCGTCGTGGCTTATGCCGTTGGTGGCTATGCCGTATTTCCCGCCGAGCAGGTCGGAGCCTTCGATATAGAACTTGTTTATATCCTCGCCCTGATACTGTATTTTGCCGTTGTTTGCCACATCTATTCCCGGCATACGCTTCAGCACGTCGCCTATCGAGCGGTCCTGCTGCTGGGCGAAACCACCGACATTATAGGTTATTGTATCGCCCTGCTCGCGTATGCGGTCTGCTTTTACAGCCACTTCTTTGAGCTGTATGCTTCCCGGCTCCATATAGACTGTCAGCGGGAGGCCAATACTGTCAAGAGCAACTGACTGCTTGGCGAAACTCATCATCGATACCTCTAACCGGCAACCGGTTACCGATGGCATAGTGATAGCGAAGTCTCCATCAGATTTTGACGAGGTGAATTTCTTTATCTTGCCGTCAGCTCCCTTGACGATGACCGATGCTCCGACAAGAGGCTCATTGTTCTCCTTGTCGAGGATCCTGCCGGTCACATTGACTTGCGCCATTGTATTAATAATGACGTATAAACATGTCAGATATGCAATGAGTCGTTTCATAAATCGTGTGGATAGTTAGTCTCTTCCAAGTCATATTTGGGAGCCGAATCTTTCTTTTCAGGCATTTTCCCATTTCCGTACAGAGCATTCATTTTGGCAGCGAAGTTCGAGTTCTTGTACTTCCACCAGTCATTGAAATACTTATCCCGAAGCTGTTTCGTTACGCCTCGTTTGTCATCATAAGCCATGTACCCGACATCCGGAATACCGTTTTGTCGCAGTCCGGTTGCCGTAAAGCTGTACTCATGACGAGTATCGTATGCTTCAAGGATAAGCCCCGGCAATCCGCAGAGTTTCCACGGACCATCCTGAACGGGTATTTCAGGAGCGAACCATGCCGTCCATCTTCGGCCACGATAAGATGCAATCGCTTTAAAACACTCATATCCAAGTATAATTTTCACAGAGTCGGACACTTCCCATTGCGGCTTCTTCCACTCTTCTTCATAAACGCGTCGCTCTCCATCAAAATAATTTTTTTCCGTCAGACAACCATTCGGATAATTTTTGTAAATGTAGCTCCAATAATACCCCTCCGGAAGATTCTGAGTTCCGTTTTTCCTATTCTCTTCCATTGTGGCTATATACACTTTGAATTCGAGACTCGGATTTACAGCTGCAAGAGAATCTTTCCATAATCTGTTCACTCCGCAGAACAGCGACTTAGTAGCTCCGACGCGTAGCATAACCGGATCTTTAAAGAAGTGTTTGTCACGTTGCGTGGTGTCTGTAATTTGAATACGAGTATAATGCACTTCAAGAATTGACGGTTCGGCATCCTTTACATAGTCATCGGCATTTGCCGCGACTGCCATGAGCATAAAAAGATATGTAAAAAAACTTCTCATAATCTATAGTCTGTTTCAAGAAAATCGTATTCAGTTTGCACAGGGGCATCGGGACCGAGGTCAAGCATACCGCCGGTTGAGGCTTTTGCTATCGAATTGCTGTTGTCCCTGTAGTTTCTTAAGCTTTTCAGCATATCGAGCCGGTTGATACTTTCGTATCTGTCCTTGTCATATATGGGATACATAATCTGATTGGATTTTACCATGCCATCCGCTATAAAACTATGATGACCTTTCTCCTCCACGGCTTCGAGAATAAGCCCGGGCAGTCCGCATAGTTTCCACGGTCCGTCCTGTAGCGGAATTTCAGGAGCGAACCATGCAGTCCATTTCCGTCCGTGATAATGGGCCGTCGCCATGACGCATTCATATCCGAGTATTGTCTTTGTCGAGTCGCCTATATCCCATCTAAGTTCTGAAAACGGCTCGGCATATACGCCCATTTCCGTAATACCGGCTTTGTCATAGACAGTTGTCTGCTCCAGAGTATAATCCTTAAAAATGTACATGAAAGTCTTATAGACGATTGAGTTCATCGCACTTTCGTCCTTCGATTCGATGTATTTTCTCACGGCGATATCCATCATCTGCTTTGCTTTGGCACGTCCCGAAGGAGTTGACTTGAGAGAGTCTTTGTATTCTGTGCCTTGACAATAGAACTTTGACTGTTTTGAGTTGACAAGCAATAACATCGGAATATCTCGTTCGGTATATTGTGTATTACCTCGCAAAAACTTTTCGTGATATCTGTAGCTTACCTTGATTTCGGCACGCGTATACTCAGGTTGCTTTTCTGCATAAATACCGGCAGGCATGCCGACAGACATAAATATAATTATTATGCTCTTTAGTCGGGCGAGGCATTTTATTGTGATTCCGTGCATGTGATAAAATTAGGATTAAAACTAAAATTATAGTTTGTGACTGCAAAATTAGTTGAATTTTTGGTTTTACCTAAAAAATATCAGGAAAAGTAAAGTGCAAGGTATAATTTTTTGCGTTTTTGTGGTTAGTTGACATAATGCTTCATTGTTTGAAGTTTAATTTGTAATTTTGCGCCTAATAAATTGGTATGAAATGAAACTTATTGCCGACAGTGGAAGCACCAAAGTAGAATGGTGTCTTCTTGATCATGATAAACCGGTGAGACAGATATTTACTTCAGGATTTAACGCCTTGATGCTCACTGAAGAGGAGATAGCACAATATCTTGACGATGAACTTATGTCTCAGTTGGGCGAACAAGCCCGGTCAGTAACCGAAGTGCATTTTTACGGTGCCGGATGTATAGACGAAGAAGTATGCCGCAATGTGCGGCGAGCTATTCGCCAGAATATCGACGTGCCGACAATAGAGGCTCATAGCGACCTGCTTGGTGCGGCCCGTGCTTTGTTTGGAGAGCGTGAGGGTATAGCCTGCATACTCGGTACCGGGTCAAATTCATGCTATTACAACGGCCGTGAGATAAAGGATCATGTAAGCCCTCTCGGCTATATACTCGGCGACGAAGGCAGCGGAGCGGTACTCGGCCGCCATCTTATAGGCGATGTCCTTAAACATCAGTTGCCCAGAGAGCTATGTGACCGTTTTCTTGATGAATACAATCTTACGTCCAATGCTATAATACGCCGGGTGTATAAGGAGCCGTCTCCCAATCGTTTTCTTGCGTCAGTAACACCGTTTTTGCTGAAAAATATCGAAGAACCGGCTATACACCGTCTGGTGCTCAATGAGTTTAAATCCTTTTTTGTACGCAATGTGGCCCAATATGATCGTTATAGGGTATTGCCGGTAAGTTTTGTCGGCTCCATAGCCTATCTGTACCGGTCTGTGCTTGACGAAGCCGCCGCTGCGCTCGATGCCACGGTCGATACCGTGATAAAGACTCCCATGGAAGGTTTGGTAAAATACCATGCCAATTTATAGTATTACGGATTCGTAAGACATGAATACATCCGCTACCGAACTCATACTTGTCAATATATCGGGTTATGACCGTCCCGGTGTGACATCGGCGCTTACCGAGATACTTGCCCAATATGACGCCTCTATTCTTGATATAGGTCAGGCCGACATCCATCATACACTATCGCTCGGTATACTGTTCAAGACCGACGGCTCGTTATCGGGCAATATAATGAAAGACCTACTCTTTAAAGCGTCGGAACTTAATGTACACATTCGTTTCACTCCTGTATCGGTAAAAGAATATGAGGAGTGGGTGGGACTGCAAGGCAAGAACCGCTGGATCGTGACTCTTCTCGGACGCCGGCTGACGGCTCGTCAGATAGCTGCTGTGACCAAGATTATCGCCGGGCAGAATCTTAATATTGATAGTATACAGCGCCTTACCGGACGAGTGCCCCTTGAGGAGAGCGAGGAAGCGCGAGCCAAGGCTTGTGTGGAATTTTCAGTTCGCGGAAATCCGCGTGACGCTGCTGATATGCAGCTGCAGTTCATGCACTTGTCGGCTACGGAAAATTTTGACATATCGCTTCAGCAAGACACGATGTACCGTCGTTGTCGCCGTCTCGTGTGCTTTGACATGGACTCGACGCTTATCGAGACCGAGGTCATCGACGAACTTGCCGAGCGTGCCGGCGTGGGCGAACAGGTGAAAGCTATAACAGAGCGTGCCATGAGAGGCGAGATCGATTTTGACGAGAGTTTCATGGAGCGAGTGGCTTTGCTTAAAGGGCTTGATGAAAGTGTCATGCGTGAAATTGCTGAAAACTTGCCTGTTACCGAAGGGGTGGGGCGTATGATGGAGGTGCTCAAGCGGGCAGGTTTTAAAACGGCGATCCTTTCCGGCGGGTTCACGTATTTCGGCAACTATCTTAAGCAGAAATTCGGTATAGACTATGTGTATGCCAACGAACTCGAGATTATCGACGGAAAACTTACCGGACGATATGTAGGAGAGATTGTCAACGGACGACGCAAGGCCGAGTTGCTTAGGCTGCTGGCACAGGTGGAGCATATAGACATAGCACAGACTATAGCTGTGGGTGACGGCGCAAATGACTTGCCTATGCTGGCCACAGCCGGACTTGGAATTGCATTTCATGCCAAACCCAAAGTTAAAGCAACCGCAGGACAAAGTATATCAACAATCGGGCTTGATGGAGTGTTGTACTTTATAGGATTTAAAGACTCATTCATTTCAGATGGCTCGAATGTACCCAACTATTGAGGAGATTGTGAAAAAGGCTGCGATATATATTGCAATCGTGGCTATGTCAATGACTTTCTGCGCGAGTGCGCAGCAGTCGGTTGGACTGGTATTGAGTGGTGGCGGTGCCAAAGGCATCGCTCACATAGGTGTCATTCAGGCTCTTGAGGACAATGACATACCTATCGATTATATCGCCGGCACTTCGATGGGAGCAATTGTGGGCGGGTTATATGCTGCCGGATATACACCGGCGGAAATGATGGACCTGATCGAGTCAAAAGGCTTTTCTTATTGGTCGACAGGGGTTATAGATCCTTCATGGGAGTATTACTATGCTAAGGATGACCCGACACCAAAGCTGGCATCGATAAATCTTAATCTGCGCGACTCGACAGCCAACAATAACATACTTCCTACAAGCCTTATAAATCCGCTTCCGATGAATTATGCGTTCATGGAGCTGTTTGCAAAGTATACCGCACAGTGCAACGGCGACTTCGACCGGCTGTTTGTGCCGTTTCGCTGTGTCACTTCCGATGTATACAGTAAGCATAAGATAGTATGCCGTTCTGGTTCGTTGGGCAATGCCGTCAGGGCCTCAATGTCATTTCCTATTGTGTTTGAGCCTATCGAAATGGATGGGGTTCTTGTCTATGACGGAGGTATATACGATAACTTTCCGGTAGATGTCATGCGCGAGGATTTCGCTCCCGATATAATGATAGGAGTCGATGTGAGTTCTCCCGATAAAAAGCCCAATCCTAACAATCTGATGCAGCAGGTTGAGGATATGATTATCCAGAAAAACGATTATTCGCTTCCTGATGATGAGGGCATAAAACTGCATGTGCCTGTACAGAATTTCGGCCTGCTCGATTTTCCGGCATGCCGGCAGATCTACAAGATAGGTTACGACTGTGCCATGGCTATGATGGACTCGATAAAGGGGCGCGTCAACGTGCGCATTCCGGGTGAAGCGCGTAGTCTGCGCCGAGCGGTTTTTAAGTCGCAGACTCCTTATGTGGAATTTGACTCCGTTAAAGTCAGCGGGGGCAGCCCTCACCAGAATGCATACATAAAGTATCTTTTTACAAAGGGCAGTGACGAGTCATTCGGCCTTGCACAGGCGCGTGATGCATATTATCGCGCGATAACGCCGGGCAAGCTCCGCAATCTGGTGCCTAATGCTTTGTGGAATCCTTCTACCGGACGCTTTACGCTCGATCTTAAAGCCGATGTGAAAAATAATTTTGCCATAGGTCTTGGCGGTTATATCAGTTCATCGACCAACTCGATGTTGTTTATGTCGACCGGTTATAATACATTGAGCTTCAATTCGCTTAATACATCTCTTAATGTATGGATAGGGCAGAGCTATATGGCTGCGAAAGTCGGGGCCAAGATAAATATGCGCAGCACCATACCGTCGTATATGATGATATATGGAGTAATATCGCGTCAAAAGATGTATGACTCCGACCGTATATTTTATAATGACGGCACTACATTGGTGACCGACATGCAGCTGTTCGGGCGTATGAGCTATGGTATGGCTATGGGGCGCAACGGCAAACTGGCGTTTGAACTCGGGTACGGACGTCTTACCAATCGTTTTTTTGACGGAATGGTTATCGGCAAGGACTCGCGTGACCGTCTGGTGCGTGACCTTGCGCAAGTACGTCTGCATTACGAAAACAATACGCTTAACGATGTGCTTTATCCTACGCAGGGCCATATGATTAAGGCTACTGCCATAGGCGTGTACGGCGACCGTAGTTTTTACCCTCATAACAATGACGAGATCAAGACGCGAACTTCCGGGGTAAAGTGGATGCAGCTTAGTGCTGAACTCGAAAAGTACTGGTCTGTAAATCGAAACTTCGGTATCGGTATTGAGAGTAATGCGGTAATAAGTACCCAGAAACCGCTTGACAGCTATGCCGCCACGATGGTGACACTGCCGTCTTTTCACCCTACGGCGTCGACATACAATTCGTTTAATTCCGCCCTAAGAGCTTCCAAATTTGTGACTTTAGGCATCCAGCCGATATGGAAAGTGTCAAATATGCTTCAGATACGCGGTGAGTTCCACTGTTTCATGCCGTGGCGTAAGCTGGAGGCGGAGAAGGATGAAAACACCGGTATATATATGTCGCATTACGGGCACCGGCTTTCCAATCCTGAGTTTTTCGGCGAGATGTCGGCTGTCTATGCTTTGCCTTTTGCCCATTTTACTGCTTATGCCAATTATTGTACATCGCCTGATGCGCGATGGAATTTCGGTATATCGTTCGGGCTGTTTTTCCTCGCTCCGCAGTTTATGAAATAAGAAATTAACCGATTACATAAAACTTAAAGGAAAAGATTGTTTTAGAATTATGATTTTGCAATGTGCAGTGTTGTTTGCCTTTCTTGCGATAGGTGAACTTATTGTATGGCTTACCGGCATACCGGTGCCTTCAAGTATAATAGGCATGCTTGCGTTGACAGCCGCTTTGAAATTACGGATTGTCAGGCTCATGTGGGTTGACAAAGTGTCGGATTTTCTTGTTAAGAATCTGGGCTTTTTCTTTGTTCCCGCGGGTGTGGGACTAATGAATTGCCTCGGACTTATAAAGGCCGAATGGATACCTGTCGTTCTTGCCTCGACTATAAGTACATTTGTCATAATAGCTGTGACCGGCTGGGTGCATCAGTCGGTACGTCGCATATTATCTTCACATCATGATTTATCTCGAAAATAAATTCTTTCTCATAGGGTTTACATTTATTGTATATGTGGCCTCACAACTGCTTCAGCGACGTACTGGTGTGTCATATCTCAATCCCATACTTGTATCTATAGCGGTTCTTGTAGGTTTTATGCTTTGTTGTGGCATTGAGTATGAAACCTATGCCGAAGGAGGTGATTATATTGACTTCTGGCTCAAACCGGCTGTCGTGGCCCTCGGGGTGCCTCTGTACAGACAGCTCGAAGCCATTAAAAAGCAGCTTTTGCCGATAATGCTTGCCGAGCTTGCGGGTTGTATTGCCGGTATTGTTTCGGTAGTCTTGTTGGCTGAACTGTTCGGCGCATCGCGTGAGGTAGTCTTGTCATTAGCCTCAAAGTCCGTGACCACACCTATCGCTATTGAGGTGACGCAGGCTATAGGAGGCATTCCCGCTCTTACAGCCGCCGTGGTTGTATGTACAGGTATATTTGGCGGTATGACAGGCTTCAAGCTTATGAAGTATTCGAGAGTGAAGAGCCCTATAGCGCAGGGCCTTTCGATAGGTACCGCAGCTCATGCCGTGGGCACGTCGGCAGCTATGGACGTTGGTTATCGTTATGGTGCCTTTTCGTCATTGGGCCTTACCATAAACGGCCTTTTTACAGCGCTGCTTACTCCATTTATTCTATCTCTGCTCGGTTATACGGTATAAACCACCGGTCTACTGGAGGAAGATTGCGGCCTACGGAAGCAGTGTAGTCATTTCAACCGGGTTTTGCCGCTGACCACTATGAATTTAAGTCTGTTATTAAGCGAAAGGGTGAACCGTCGCGGCTCACCCTTCTCTGTTTTTGAAGTTATTGAATTGTATGTGATGATTAATTTTAGGAAATGCGTTTATTTAGGAATATCGGCGTCATGTATCGCTTTAAGTGTTTCGGCGTCAATGTCGCCCGTTATGTAGATTACTTGCATGGCATCATTTTTTGTGGTGACAAGCAGTAACATACGTTTTATGCGCCCGTGTTGTTTTTCGCCGTGCAGATCCACCGATACGTGCATCTCCTTGGCTTTGGTCATCAGCGGTAGTTCGTTTATTAGCGGATCTAACAGCTCCAGTACCCTTTCGGACTGTGAGTTGTCGTCGCAGTTGATGATTTCCACCGAACTGATGGTATTGTCATCGCTCATATCGAGGCCCGGTACTCCGCCGGCAGGCAGTGTAGCTCCGTCAATATACATATATTGTACTCCGGGCAAGTCAGAAACGCGTTTCATGTATTTGTTCTGGGCAGTCACGCATGTTGCCGTGAATGCACAGATTGCGATTAGGCACAGCGTGCGTGCCGATTTAGATAGTTTCATCATCTTCCGTGTGTATTGTATTGTTGGAGATTGAATCATAAGGTACGAAAAGCGACAGAGCGCGTCCGGCTTCTATTATAGAGCCGTCGGCATTGTCGAGAGCTTCCGATACCAGAAGCAGCGCTTTATGGGCTTCTGTTTCTGCAAGCTGTGGGTCGGTTATCTCGTACGGATCAGTCGATGAGCTTCTTGCTATAAACACTATGACCGATACGATAATGGCTATGCTGGCTGCCACAGATGTGGCGGCTACCCAGCGGTGTCCGCGACGGCTTATGCGTTCCTGCCGGTCAAGCCGTTCGGCAAGAGCCGAGAGTTCATCGGCCATACCGTCGGGTATTCTGACTTCTCCGAGACGTGCCAATGACAGCACTACGTCGCGGTCGTCCTGAAGCTCGCATGGTATGTCGGTCTCTGTCGTAAAGAACTCAACCAGCCGGCGTTCGTCATCGGTAGATGCCAGACCTCCGTAATAGAGGTTGAGCAATTGTTTTACGGTATGTATCTGCAATGTCATTTCTTCCGATTATATAGTTCTTTTAATTTCTGTCGGGCCCGTGATAGTACTTTGCGGGCATTGTCGCAGGAAAGGCCTGTAATTTCAGCAATTTCTTGAACGGAGCACCCTCCCCACGAACGCAGACGCAACACTTCGCGTTGCTGCTCCGGCAAGGCATCCATCAGTTCGTTGACACGCGCAAGAGTGTCACGTGACTCTATGGCTTGTGCAGTGTCTGTACCGTCTTCAAGATGCTCCAATGAGGTCGGCATCTCTTCCATGGTCCGCTGCCGTTGACGCAACATGTCTATGCAACGACGTTTGACCGCAGTGATGCAGAATGCCTCATGGTCAGATATGTCCGTCAACTCGTGTCGCTTTTCCCACAGACGGGTGACGGCGTCCTGCACCGCATCCTGCGAGTCATCGCTATCACGGAGTATCGCATATGCCACCCGATACATGGACCGGTAGTGGGCAAGTACAAGTCGTTTGAAACTGCTTAAATCCATGGCCCTACACTATGCAGACGGTGCAGAAGAAAAAATGTGACAGCAAAAACTGAAAAAATCAATATTTTTTATCCCAACGTGCTTCCTGAATGCTTTTGAGCTTGTCCTCCGACTGATTGGAGCATGGATGCCAGAATGTGGCCGTGGATGCTTCATCGGGCAAAAATTGCTGTTTTACGAAATTACCCGGGTAGTTGTGCGCGTACATGTAGTTCTTGCCATAATCGAGTTCTTTCATGAGTTTTGTGGGAGCATTGCGCAGATGTAGCGGTACCGGCAGATTGCCGGTGCTTTCCACATATTGCAGAGCCGAGTCAATGGACATGTAGGCAGAATTGCTTTTGGGCGATGTAGCGAGGTATATCGTGCACTCTGCGAGAGGGATACGCCCTTCCGGCCATCCTATCTTGTGTATGGTGTCAAAGGTGGCGTTGGCGAGAAGCAGTGCGTTTGGATTTGCGAGACCGATGTCTTCCGAAGCAAGTATTACAAGACGTCGTGCAATGAATTCGGGGTCTTCACCGCCGGCTATCATACGTGCCAGCCAATATATGGCTGCGTCTGGATCGCTACCCCTCACGCTTTTTATGAATGCCGATATTATATCGTAGTGCATCTCGCCGTCTTTATCGTAGGCCATCGGATTTTTCTGTAGCCGGTCTGTTACGAGCCGGTCATTGATCACGATTGTGTCGCCTGTCGGAGACGATTGTTCAAGGAGGTCGAGGATGTTGAGAAGTTTGCGGGCGTCGCCTCCGGCAAAACGAAACAGAGCCTTGGTGCTTTCAACCTCCACTGTGCGGGTGGAAAGTACCGGGTCGACCGTTAGTGCCCTTTCAAGCAGTTGATTAAGTTCAGGCTCTTCAAGCGGTCGAAGCACATAGACCTGCGTTCTCGACAGCAGAGGTCTTATGACTTCAAACGATGGATTCTCCGTGGTAGCGCCTATAAGGGTGACCAGCCCGCTTTCAACGGCGCCGAGCAGACTGTCCTGCTGCGACTTGTTAAAACGGTGTATTTCGTCAATAAACAGTATGGGACGTCCTTTTGAAAACATACTTCTTGCATCGGTTTTGCACCGGTCAAGAACTTCGCGGACCTCTTTTACACCGGAGTGCACTGCGCTGAGAGTGTAGAAAGGAGCTTCAGTTGTCTTTGCTATTATTTTTGCGAGTGTGGTTTTGCCTACCCCGGGAGGCCCCCAGAGTATAAATGATGCTACATGACCCGACTCGATCATGCCGCGAAGTACCGAGCCTTTTCCCACAAGGTGAGTCTGGCCTATGTATTCGTCTATATTTTGTGGTCTTAACCTTTCAGCGAGTGGTGCCTGCATGTTGTGTATTGCGTTTATTTGATACAAAATTAGCAATAATGATGCCAAAGAATGATTATTAGCTGTTAATTGTCATTAATATGAATGAAGTTGTTTTATCAAATTGAGAAATTTTATATAACTTTACCATGTTAATTGACCGTGTACCCTATAGTTGGGTTTTCGGTATGTATTTTACGAACTATTAACGGAGCGATGTGTTAATTTTATAAGATTGTATCCCTCCTTTGTCAGGGATGTATTATGTCATTAACACTAAAAATAAATATTATGAGCAACGAAGGTAATGAAAACAAGGGCGCACGTACTGCACGCACCATCTTTGGTATCTTTATGATTATCATTTATGTCGGCATGGGTGTACTGTTACTTATCAACTTTTTCAAGTGGGAGAGCGGACCTTGGGAATGGTTGCGTTGGGCCGGCGGCATTCTGTTCATCGTTTATGGTTTTTGGCGTGCCTACAGGCAGTTTAAAGGTATTGACCGTAATATAGGCGACTAGATATGGTTGCGTTGCGAGTTATCGATAATATTGTAGAATAAAAATATGAAAAAGTCTCTTTTTACGATAGCCTTGGTTTCGGCTGTGGTGGCTGTTTCAAGTGTTACCGGATGCCGGAAGGCTCCGACAAATACCAGTTCGTCGGGTCTCGCCACGATTGTGTGCGACGAGAGCTTTGAAAACATAATGGATCAGGAGATCGATGTGTTTGAATACAACACCAAAGGCAAGGCCAATATCATACCTTACTACGTGTCAGAGAAGGCCTGCGTCGATTCGTTGCTTGACCTCAAGACCAAAACCATTGTCATAACGAGAGAGCTTACCGAGAAAGAGACCGAATATTTGAAAGGGCTTAAAAAAAATGTACGTTCTATACCTATTGCCGTAGACGCGATAGCTCTTATCGTTAATCCCGCCAATCCTATAGGGCAGCTTTCTATGAGCGAGATAGCGGACATACTTACCGGCCGCACTACTAAATGGAATGAACTTGAACCAAGCCCGCTCGGGGATATACAGGTAGTATTTGACAACGAAGGGTCGAGCACGGTCCAGTATATGCGTGATTCGCTTATGAAAGGCGATAAATTTGCTGAAAACGTATTTGCGCAGAACTCCAACAGAGAGGTGTTTAATCAGGTGAAGGCACGTAAAAATGCATTGGGCATTATTGGCGTAAGCTGGATAAGCGCCGATATGCGTACCCGTGACCTTCCACGTGAAGAGCGTATCAAATCGCTTTCTCAGCAGGATACTACAGTGGCTGATTTTGATGTGGACATCAAGGTGTTGCGTGTGCGCCGCGATGACAGTTTGCGGGCTTACCAGCCATATCAGGGCTATATATATGACGGCAGCTACCCGTTGTATCGTACGGTTTATATGATAAGTACCGGTGTCAATGGCAGTCTGTCGCACGGCTTCTACTCTTTTGTTACCGGCACAATAGGTCAGAAGATCATACAGCGCACAGGTATATTGCCGGCCCGCGTACAGCCCCGTATGGTGAACATGTATTGACAAGTCGTTGAAACAAAATAAATTAATAAATATAGTAAAACAAAACAGATTTAAAACATGAAATTTAAATTTTTGTTGTCTCTCTGCCTCGCAGGAGCTCTGAGCGTTTCGGCGCAAGGCTACAAAGACGGAGTGGAATACTTCAAGGCCGATCAGTTTGAAAATGCCAAAACACTCCTTGAACGTAACCTTAACGATCCTTCGACCGATAAGGCTGTCGCTTATTATTATCTCGGTGCTATCGCCGTTCATCAGAAAGACTTTGCCACGGCAAAGGCTGATTTTGAGAAGGGTCTTGCCGCAGATGCCGCCAATCCTTATAACAAGATCGGTCTCGGCGAGCTGGCTCTTATGAATGGTGACGAAAAAGCTGCACAGAAATATTTTGATGAAGTAAGAAAATCAAACAAGAAGAACGCTGCCGTGCTTACCGCTATCGGTCGTGCTTACTTCAACTCCGATCCCGTTAAATACGCTAAAGAGATTGAGAAGTTTGACGAGCAGGCATTCAAGGCTAACTCAAAGGAACCGTCAATCTTTGTGCTCCGCGGCGACCGTAAGGCTGCTGAAAAAGAGTGGGGTGACGCTGCCGGCAACTACGAGAACGCCATCCTTTATTCTAAAGGTCTTCCCGAGGCTTATGTGAAGTATGCCAACGCTTATTTCAATGTGAACCCCGAATATGCTATCGCAAAGCTTCAGGAGCTTCTTCAGGAAAGCCCCAATTCCGCTCTCGGACAGCGCGAACTCGCTGAAAAGTATTATCAGAACGATCAGTGGGCCAAGGCTGCAGCCGCATATGGCGATTATATCAATAATCCCAACCACTTCGTTGAGGATGAAGTGCGTTATTGCGTGCTTCTGTACTATGGTCAGCACTATGACGAAAGTCTTGCCATAGCCAATAAGCTTCTTGCCGGTGACCCCAATAACTTCCAGCTTCAGCGCATAGCCTTCCTTGACAAGGCTGCGATGAAGGACTATTCCGAAGCCGAGGCTCTGGCACAGCGTTTCTTCGCTTTGAAAGATGCTAAGAATAAATACACTTCCAATGACTACTCTACCTATGCCGAAGTTCTTCAGGAACTCGGCAAGGACTCACTTGCCATATTTGAGTATGAGAAGGCTATCGAGGCCAATCCTGAAAAGGGCGACCTCTACAAGGCGTTGAGTTCTGCCTACAGCGGTGCGAAGAATTACAAAAAAGCCCTCGAGGTATTCAAGAACTTCATTGACAAGGGCGATTATGTGACCAACGACCTTGTTACTCTTGCCAACCGCTATCAGAATGTAGCCGCTACTTCCGAGCCCGGTTCTCCGGAGAAACTTGATGCTATCTCTAACGCTATAGCCACTATAGACAAGGTTATCGAGAAGGTTCCCGGTAATCCTATTCCTGTGCGAAACAAAGCCCGTATGATGCTTGTAAAGAATGATAACCAGCCTTCGGCAGAGATGGCCAAGACTTATCAGGAAGTGGTGGCCCTTCTTGATGCCGATCCTGAAAACAAGACCAAGCGTTCTGACATGTACAATGAGGCTTACAGCCAGATTGCATCATTCTACATCTCGGAGAAGGATATACCTATGGCTAAAGAATATTATGAAAAGGTATATGAACTTGATCCGTCCAATCAGGCTCTCCGCGATTATATCGACAAGATGAAAGTGGACTAATCGATTTAAACATATATAATGTGCATGAGGGCCGACGGTAAATGCCGTCGGCTCTTGTTTTTTATATTGCCTAAGATTAAGAAATAAGCTATATTTGTAAAAAATAAATCTTGACTATGATTGATTACGTAAAGGGCTTGCTTGCTGAACTGACCCCGACTTATGCGGTGGTCGAAGCCGCCGGTGTTGGATATGAACTTAATATATCGCTTCCTACATACTCATCACTTGAAGGCAAAGAAAATGTGAAACTTCTCGTGCATGAGGTTATACGTGAGGATGCCCACGTATTGTTTGGTTTTTTGGAAGAGCGTGAGCGTGCCATGTTCAGGCTGCTCATCGGCGTATCAGGTGTAGGAGCCAATACGGCGCGTGTCATATTGTCCTCGATTCCGGTTGCGGAACTTGAACTTGTTATAATGAGCGGTGATCACTCCCGACTGAAAAATGTAAAAGGAATCGGCATAAAAACAGCTCAGCGCGTCATTGTAGACCTTAAAGATAAAATAAAACCCGGCGGAGACACGTTAATGATTCAGCCGTCGGTCAATTCCGAAGCCTACGAAGAGGCTCTTGCCGCCCTGCTTATGCTTGGTTTTGCAAAGCCGCAGTCGCAGAAAGTATTGAAAAAACTTTTTGACTCAGAGCCGTCGTTACGAGTGGAAGCCGCTATAAAAGGGGCTCTTGCCATGCTATAGGCATCGATATTGACTTCCCGGCTGTTGGGTGGAAAAAATTCTCCACTGCGATGGAACGAGGAAGAAATCAGTCATTAAGGATATTGCTATGCGCTTTATTGGTGGGGCTATTGTCAGGAGCCGCCAACAGTTTCCTCGCGCGCGCGCAATATAATAATGAATCCACTCCTGCATCAGTATCTTCGTCGGTTATAGCCGATACATCGTCGATAGTTCTTCCGTTTTCCGTCAACCCGTTGTATCCGATAGACTATGAGCAGCTTGTCGAGGCGGAAATGGCCTCCGATCTTGATACCCCGTCCAATATAAAGACTGAAGCCGAATATGATTTTGAGTCAGGATGTTACGTCATACGTACCAAAGTCGGCGATTATGAGATTGCAACCCCTTTTGTATTGACTCCCGGACAATATGCCGACTTGACAATGCGACGTTCGATGCAACGTTATTTCAATCGGCGCAATTCAGAGCTTGCGGTAGGTAAAAAGGAGAAGGAGCCGTTTGATATTCTGGATCTTAATTTTGCTCTTGGCCCGCTGGAAAAAATATTCGGCCCCGGAGGAGTGCAACTGCGCACTCAGGGTTCGGTCCAGATTTCAGCGGGAATAAAAAGCAATAAGTCCGATAATCCGGCGTTGTCGCTTGCGGCACGTCGCAAGACATACTTTGACTTCAGTCAGAAGATACAAGCGTCGGTCAACGCTTCGGTAGGAGATCGTATGAAGTTCAACATGAATTACAATACCGATGCTACATTTGATTTTGATTCGAAAAATATAAAACTGCAGTACGAAGGTCAGGAGGACGACATTATAAAAAGTATAGAAGCCGGTAATGTGAGCATGACTACCGGCTCGTCGCTTATCAGAGGCAGTACTGCGCTTTTCGGTATAAAGACCCAGATGCAGTTTGGTAGGCTTACGGCAACTGCGTTGGTATCGCAGCAGAACAGCGAGTCGCGGTCGGTTAATACTAAAGGAGGTGTCCAGACAACTGAATTCAGTGTCGGAGCCGATGATTATGATCGCAACAGACACTATTTTCTCGCTCATTTCTTTCGCGACAATTATGACCGCTTCACGTCTAAGTTACCTTACATAGCTTCAGGCATAGAGATTACACGTATAGAAGTATGGGTCACTAATAAAAGTGGCAATTACAGTCAGTCGCGCAACATTGTTAGCTTCATGGACCTTGGCGAAAACAGTGCGCTTGCCTGTGATTACTGGCGGCCCGATGCATCTGACGCCAATCCGTCCAATTCGTCCAATAATCTGCTTGCCACGATAAAAACCGATTATCCGGGTGCAAGAAACATAAATACCGTGACGCAGGCTTTGGCGCCATTGGCTTCTTATGGCATCGAAGGTGGCCGTGATTATGAAAAGGTGGAAAGTGCCCGGCTTCTGCAACCGTCGGAGTATACGCTCAATTCCACGCTTGGATACATATCTTTAAAAACCGCTTTGATTGATGACGAGGTTCTTGGTGTGGCTTATGAGTATACATACCGGGGACAGGTATATCAGGTAGGGGAGTTTTCGGCCGATATAACCGTGTCAGATCAGTCGCTTTATGTCAAGATGCTTAAAAATGCCGCCGTGTCTACAAGTTTACCTGCATGGGACCTTATGATGAAAAACGTGTATTCGCTCGGTGCATACGGCATACAGAAAGCCGGTTTCAGGCTGAATGTAAAATATCTTAGTGACACTACTGGTACAGAAATCGTTTATCTGCCGGTACCGGGCCTTACTGACAAACCGTTGTTGCAGATTATGAATCTTGACCGTCTTGACTCAAACGAGGCTTCGGTTCCAGATGGATTTTTTGACTACATCGAGGGATATACCATACTTTCCGAAACAGGACGAATTATATTTCCGGTAGTAGAGCCGTTTGGCTCTCATCTTGCCTCGGCTATAAACAATCCTGCAGTTGCGGAGAAGTATGTCTATCAGGAACTGTATGACTCAACCCTTGTGGTGGCTCGACAGTTTGCCGATAAAAATAAGTTTGTCATTACAGGCGAATATATGGCGGCGAGCGGCTCTCAGATAAAGCTTAATGCCATGAATGTGCCTCGTGGTTCGGTGGTAGTTATGGCCGGCGGAGTGCGGCTTGTGGAGAACAGCGACTATACAGTCGATTATGCTATGGGTGTCGTCACTATAGCCAATCAGTCGATAATAGACTCAGGACAAAGCATAAGTGTCACTCTTGAAAATCAGTCTTTATTCAGTACTCAGCGAAAGACTCTTCTCGGGCTCGACTTGAATTATCGGTTCAGCGATAATTTCAATCTTGGCGCTACAATAATGCATTTTTCCGAAAAAGCGCTTACCGAGAAAGTAAATATCGGCAGCGAGTCGGTCAATAACACTATGTGGGGGGTGAATCTTTCTTATAAGACCAAGTTCATGTGGCTTACCGATCTTGTAAACATGATACCTACGGTCAATGCCGTACAACCTTCGACGCTGAATGTACAGGCCGAGTTTGCTCAACTGGTTCCTCACCGGCAGAAGTCCGGCTCTACTCGCGGCAGCTCTTATATCGATGACTTCGAGTCGACTCAGACCGGTATCGATTTGCGTTCGCCTTATGCTTGGACACTCGCATCTACACCCTACGAACAGGGGCCTGACGCTCTGTTTCCTGAGGCCGGATTGTCAGGCAATGTCAGTTATGGCAAGAACCGTGCGCTACTGTCTTGGTACTATATCGACCGTATGTTTACACAACGACATTCGTCATTGGTGCCGGGGTATATTTCCGCAGACCTTAAGCAACTTTCCAATCCTTATGTGCGTGAAGTGACATCTACCGAGATATTTCCCGACCGGGAGCTTGGCTATGGAGAGTCAAACATAATACAGACGCTTAACTTGTCGTTTTATCCGTCAGAGCGCGGACCTTACAATCTTGATGCCGAAAATATCGACGACAACGGCTCTCTTCTTAATCCGGAGAAAAGATGGGGCGGCATAATGCGGAAAATGGATAATACGAATTTCGAGCAGGCTAATATCGAGTATGTGCAGTTTTGGCTGATGAGTCCGTTTCTTGATCCTGATAATACTAATGTCGACGGTGGTGATCTGTATCTTAATTTCGGCGATATAAGTGAGGATATTCTTAAGGACGGACTTAAGTCGTATGAAAACGGCATTCCGCTTGACGGTGATGACAAGTTCCTTGCCGAGACCGTATGGGGACGCGTATCGAAACAAAATTCACTCACTTATGCATTTGACAACAATGCTGGTGCGCGTCTTGTACAGGATGTGGGGCTTGACGGGCTCAAAAATGACGAAGAGTTTTATTTTTCGTCTTATTCGGAGTATCTTGATAAATTGCGGACCCGATTGCCCTCCTCTACAATAGAGCGCATGAAGCGTGACCAATTCTCTCCGTTTAATGACCCGGCAGGCGATAATTATCACTTCTATCGCGGATATGATTATGATGAGGAACGGTTGTCTATACTTGAGCGCTATAAGCATTATAACGGAGTCGAAGGCAACTCTCTGTCACCTGCCGACGCCACGGAGCCGCTTTATCAGTCGGCTCGTACTTCGCCTGACGTGGAGGATATAAATCAGGACAATACGCTGAACGAGTATGAGCGATATTTCCAATATAAAATCTCGCTCCGGCCCGGTGATCTTGAGGTAGGACGTAACTATGTGACCGACAAGCAGGTGTCGCTTGTCCGCACGCGTGATGGTGAGAACCGGCGTGTTGAGTGGTACCAGTTCAAGATACCGTTGAGCGACTATGAGCGCAAAGTAGGGGCCATAGCCGACTTTTCGTCAATACGTTTTGCACGCATATTTCTAACAGGGTTCAAGCAGGTGACTCATTTGCGTTTTGCCACATTGGAGCTGGTGCGCGGCGAGTGGCGTCCATATGATTTCAACCTGAATAACCGGGGTGATGCTCCTGCTGACGGGCATCTTGATGTGTCGGTTGTAAATATAGAAGAAAATTCGGCCCGAGAACCTGTGAATTATGTCCTGCCGCCCGGTGTGTCACGTATTACCGACCCGGGACAGTCACAGATAACACAACTCAACGAGCAGTCCATGTCGCTTACGGTCACAGGTCTTCATGCCGGTGACGCACGTGCCGTATACCGTAATACGTCTCATGACCTGCGCAATTACCGGCGGCTTCAGATGTGGGTTCATGCCGAGAGTCTTATTGATAATCCTACAGCTTTGAAGTCAGGGGAGTTGTCGCTGTTCATACGCATAGGCACGGATATCAAGAACAATTATTATGAGTATGAAGTGCCGTTGTCGCTTACTCCTCATCTGTCAGGCGGCAACAAGTATCTTGACACTCCCGCCGACCGCGAGAAAGTATGGCCTCTCGACAACAGACTTGACTTTGCACTCCAGAGTCTTGTCAATCTAAAAAAAGAACGTAATCTTGCAAAGGCACAGGAGGATGGTACGGTGAGTTTTACAACTTTGTTTACAGGACGTGATCCTGAAAATGAACGCAATCGCATAGCCGTGCTCGGCAATCCGTCGTTAAGCGATGTAAGGGTATTGCTGATAGGTGTGCGCAATAACTCCAATGCGGTTAAGGACGGCACTATATGGGTAAATGAACTGAAAGTGACCGATTTCGACGAGAGCGGAGGTTGGGCAGCCAAAGCCAATGTGAATCTGGGGGTGTCTGATATAGCCACGTTCAATATTGGCGCTCACATGGAGACTGCCGGTTTTGGTGGTGTCGACCAGCCGCTCAATGCGCGTCGTCTTGATGACTACAGGCAGTACAATTTTGCATTTCAGGCCGATTTGGGACGTTTTTTGCCGGAAAAGACGAAACTTAAAGCACCGATCTACTACTCTGTCGCTAAAGAGCTCTCTTCGCCCAAGTATAATCCTCTTGATCAGGATGTATTGCTTAAAGATGCTCTCGATGCCGCTGCTACCAAAGAGGAGCGCGACTCTATAAAGAATTATGCTTTGGAACGTTCTACAGTAGAGAGCTTCAGCATATCCGGATTGCGATTCGACATACAGAGCGCTGACCCCAAGCCGTGGGATCCGGCCAATTTTGTATTTAATTTTTCGTTCAACAAACGACGCGACCGTAATCCTGTCACCGAGTATGAGAATACCGATGACTACCGGGGTTCACTGCAATATTCATGGACACCATATGTGAAGGGCTTCCGCCCTTTCGGGTGGATAAAGTCAAAGTCACCGCATCTTAAGTTTCTCAGAGAGTGGCAACTTAATTATATGCCCGTGAATTTGTCGTTTCTGACCACAATGTCACGTTACTATTATGAGCAGCAAGTAAGAAGCGAGGTCGATCAGGCAGTTAAACTTCCTGTATCGGTAGCAAAGAATTTTCTTTGGGACCGGCAGTTGAATCTGTCATGGAATCTTACTAAGTCGATAAACTTGTCGTTTATATCCAATACTTCGGCCCGTATAGAAGAACCGGTAGGCGCGGTCAACCGGCGTCTTTTTCCTGACCGGTATAAGGAGTGGCGCGATACAGTCATACGCAGTATCCTGCATATGGGTACTCCATGGGCCTACAATCAGAATTTTGTAGCATCATACCGTGCTCCGTTCAATCTTATACCAGTATTGGACTTTCTTAACGGTACAATAAGCTATAACGCCACTTACCGTTGGGACCGCGGAGCGGAGGTCGAGGGACTGAACACCGGTAATTCGATAGGCAATATGGCATCTTTCAATATTGACGGACGCATAAATTTGGAGGGTTTGTACAACAAGTCTGATTATTTGAAAAAGGTAAACAGACGGTTTTCATCAGGAACACGTTCCGTCGGTCATCCCAAAGCCAAGCGTTTTGAACGTACTTACACGCTGCGCGGCGACACATCATTGGTTATTCGTCATAACTTGCGCAACCGCGATGTGCGTGTTACGGCTTCGACTCTTGACGGCAAGCGTTATCCCGTTAAAGTGACAGTACGTGACGCAAATACAGTAGAAGTGCATGACCGAGGAGAAGCAGCTCTTAAATTTACGGTTATTGAGCGTCTTAAACGCACTTCATCAGCATGGGATGAGATAGGAGAGCATGCCGCCCGTTTTGCAATGATGGTAAGAGGTCTCAGTCTGCGTATGCGTTCGTCCAAGTCACTTTCGATACCGCTCTTCAGCCCTGAGATCGGAAATGTGTTCGGTCAGACACGCAGTTACGGACCTATGGCTCCGGGACTTGATTTTGCATTTGGATTCGTTGATGAGAATTATGTCACGCAAGCCAAGGAGCGTGGGTGGCTTATATGTGACGAAGACCGTATATCGCCTGCTATGTGGTCGCGTACAAGTGAATTTAATCTTGAGATAGACCTTGAGCCAATCAGGGGGTTGAAAATAAGACTGACCAATAACCGTACCGACAGCCATACCGACCGCATACAGTTTATGTATGATGACATGCCGGTTGCCCGTGGCGGCAGCTATACAAAGACCCACTGCGCCATCGCTACTTCGTTGCGTACCTCAAAGGCCGTTGACGGATATCGCAGTGATGCTTTTCAACGGTTTTTATCCAATATACCTATTGTGGCCGACCGTATAGAGAGGCGTTATGACGGATTGCGCTATCCTATGGGAGGTTTCATGAAAGACAATCCTAATGCCGGAAGGCTTTTTGATCCTAAGGTAGGTGGTGTCAATCGCGCCGGTAGCGACGTGCTGATACCTGCATTTCTCGCCGCTTACACAGGTGTTGATGCATCCGATATATACTTGACTCCGTTTCCTTCGCTTGCCCATATATTGCCTAACTGGCGTGTAACCTACGACGGTCTTATACGTATTGGGCGTATGTCCGATATCTTCAAGTCATTTACTCTTACTCATGCTTATCAGTGCACCTATACGGTGGGGGCGTTCTCCTCTTTCCTGAACTGGATATCGGTTGACGGTGACATGGGTTTTGCCATGGATGAGCTTACAGGACAACCTGTACCTTCATCACCTTACAACATTTCGTCAGTATCGATAACAGAGCGCTTCGCTCCGTTGCTCGGAGTACAGGTGACATTGAAAAATGACCTGAGACTTAGTGCCGAATATCGTGACGGACGTGCTCTGACCCTTAATTCCGACGCCGGACAGCTTGTCGAGGCGCAGAGCAAGAATGTCACAATGGGGGTGGGCTACAAGATCGTCGGTTTTAATACGGTATTGAAGCTGCGGGGCTCGGGTCGCGGTATAAGCAACGATCTTACGGTAAACGCAGAGTTTTCAATGCAGCAGAGCCATGCCTTGATACGGCGTATCGAGACTGACTACACGCAGGCTACATCAGGTACTCGGTCAGTAAGTTTTAATCTTGCCGCGAATTATGTTTTGAACCGGCGTATCACGGTAGGGGCTTTTATCGACCATCGTATCAACACTCCTATTGTGTCGTCGAGCGCTTTCCCGACTACTGACAGCAATTACGGGCTTACCTTGAATCTTAACCTTGCCCGATGATGTGTCTGCAATATTATAATTTGAAGTTGTCGGGATTGAAACCGCGCAGAAAGTCTGCTGTGTCAAGGCGTTTTTTCCCTTGAAGTTGCAGCGAGAGTATCTCAAGAAGCCGGTCGTTGCATGCTATATACATGCGGTCTTTGTCAATGACTATCGAGCCCGGCGCAAGCGTGGTCTGTCCTGAAACGGATGTCTTGAATATCTTCAGTTGCAGTTCATCGCCTGATGCAGTAGTAAGTGTGGTCCATGCTGCCGGATAAGGTGATAGTCCGCGCACAAGGTTGTGTACTTTTTCGGCATTATTATTCCAGTCGATGAGACATGTCTCTTTAAATATCTTTGGAGCGGGAGTGGGGTCGACGCCTCCTGTGAGTTTGTCTTGTTCTATAGTCTTTAGATTGCCGTCGATGATATGCCTGACTGTCTCCAGCGTCAGATCTGCGCCGAGCATCATAAGCCGGTCGTGGATATCGCCTACGTTATCGTCCGGATTTATAGCCACACGTTTCTGATCTATTATATCGCCTGTGTCTATCTCATGTTTAAGGAAAAAGGTTGTCACTCCGGTTTCCTTGTCACCGTTTATTACAGCCCAGTTGAGCGGCGCGGCTCCTCGGTATTTGGGCAGTAGCGACGCGTGCAGGTTGAATGTGCCGAGTCGTGGCATTGTCCATACCGCCTCCGGGAGCATACGGAATGCAATGACTATGAACAGGTCTGCATCCAGCGACCGCAGTTCTTCGATAAATTCAGGCGCTTTTAGATTCGTAGGTTGCATTAGTTTCAGACCATGTTCTACCGCAAACTGTTTTACGGGCGACTGGAGCATTTTGTGCCCGCGTCCTGCCGGTTTGTCAGGCATGGTTATCACCCCTGCTATATTGTAGCCTTCGTTATAAAGTCGCGACAGGCTTTCTACGGCAAATTCCGGTGTGCCGAGAAATACTATTTTAAGATCTTCCTTCTTCATTGATGTGCAATTATATGCAAATTTACTCATTTTTCCATTTACTGACATTTTTATTGCATCTTATAACAGCTTTTTTGAAAAAACTTATTCTTGCTTGGCAATGGAGACTGCTTATCTTTGATTAAAAGAAAAGACCTTTTCGCTTATTATAGAAATCTGGTAAATTTCTATATACGCCCATAACAATCCTGATTATCAGCAATATCTACAGATTACAGCGTACTAATAGTGTACTTTTTGGGAAGATGGCGACAAGCCGAAGCAAATGAATTTGAAATATTTGTCATCCGTTCAAGATTTTTAACTCTGTTGATTTGCGCCTCTTCACTGGGTATATATTCCATCGACATCATTTGAAGTCCTCTCAAATAAATATCATTGAACATTAGTGTCCACTAAAAAATCACAATAGTTCTTTGAAATTGTTGAAATTCAAT
>ERZ778504.119-NODE-119-length-83379-cov-5.793937_pt1 | contig 83379 bp, 64 predicted proteins | sample MGYA00510046_ERZ778504 | MGnify/ENA primary metagenome ERZ778504 (study PRJEB29527, sample SAMN07138964) | mouse gut metagenome | material: feces | host: mouse | place: China:Nanjing | collected 2016-01-25 ...
TTTTGTTGACAAGGAGGTTTAAGTACTTCTGTTTGTCCTCGAGCTTATAGCCCGTGCAGCATAGGATACAGTTGTAGTTGTTTTCCCTTAATTCCTGCTCGATATGGTAGATGGCATTGGCAAGATACAGGTCGGAAGAGTCGGCACACAGGATGCCGATCGTGTTCATCGAATTTAAGCCAAGTCCTCTCGCAAAAGCGTTGGGCGTGTAGTCGCATGCCTCGATCACCGCCAGGACTTTCTGGCGTGTCTGGGCGCTGACATTGTTGGAGCCGTTCAACACGCGTGATACAGTTGCTATGGACACACCGGCTTTTTCTGAAACATCGTATATTGTCATAGAGCATCCACCTTTCCGAAAATATGATGCGGCGCGTGACAGTGCAGGGATCCTGTTATGGAACGCGTACCTGCGATGTAACAAGCTATGAAAGCACTATCACAACTTAAATAGATTATAGTATGAAAATGACTGAAAATCAAGTGAATTTGCAATATTTCATTGACTATTTGTCCTGTCTGAGATAAAATGTAAGTACTTACAGCAAATTGGTATAAATGGTATTATTTTGAAACACACTAAAAAACATATTCAGAAAAGGAAGGGAAAAATCATGGAATTGAGAACTGCTGCTTCACCAAAGGATGTCAGGAGCTACACCACGGAGAGACTCCGCGAGGAGTTTCTGATCGACGACCTGTTCAGGACAGGCGAGATCAAGCTCGTTTACAGCCATATCGACCGCATCATCACTGGATCGGCAGTACCGGTAGAGCCGATCACACTGACTGCCGGGGACGAGCTCCGCGCAGAGTATTTCTGCCAGAGACGGGAGCTTGGCGTCATCAATATCGGACCGGCAGGGACCATTACGGTCGATGGCAGGAAGTACGAGGTAGGGCATAAGGAAGGGATGTATATCGGAATGGGATCGAGGGAGATCACCTTTGCCTCTGCCGATCCGAAAGATCCGGCAAAGTTTTATCTGAACAGCGCGCCTGCACACAAGGCATATCCGACGAAATTGATCAGGCCGCAGGGAGAGGCGGCGGAGGATGTCGTGATCATCAGGGACGAAAACAAGGTGGAGCTCGGATGTCTCGAGGATGCGAACCACAGGGTGATCAACAAGTATATCCTTCCCGGCCAGGTTGAGAGCTGCCAGCTCGTCATGGGCATGACCGCGCTCAAGCCCGGAAGTGTGTGGAACACGATGCCGTGCCACACGCATGACAGGCGCATGGAGGTTTATCTGTATTTCGACATGCCTGAGGATGCGTTCGTGATGCATTATATGGGCGAGCCGCAGGAGACGAGGCACATCGTTATGAGAAATGAGCAGGCCGTGATCTCGCCGAGCTGGTCGATCCACGCGGGAAGCGGCAGCCGTGCGTACACCTTTATCTGGGGCATGGTGGGGGAAAACCAGGACTTTGACGACATGGATGGAGTGCGGATGCAGGATCTGATGTAGTGATCTGATGAAAAAAGGGTTCTCTGACAATATGATTGCCAGGGAATCTTTTTTTGCACACGGGCAGATGTCCCTTCCCTGTTCAATTGTGTAAATTGATCAAATTGTATACATGCACCAAAAAACACACAAAAATGTGGAGCGCATTCTGCACTTTTGTGGTAATAATTTGTAAAAAATATGAAAATTAGACAGAAGCGTTGCGCCATTTTGGAAAATCATGTAAAATCAAAATACATACGCACTTTTTTCCCGTACTAAACATCTATAAAATATTATGAGTTTTTGAATTACAGGTTCTAAATGCTGCATGATTGGTTAGAATGATAGCAAGGGAGGATTGTTAAATTATGAGATATATCGGTTCAGGACTGGAAAGAAAATATTATCCGCCGACAGATGAGGTAGCCGGTTTTCCCGTACGGCCCGGAAAGTTTTTGGAAAATGGTGCGATCAGGGTAGATGAGGGAGTGAACTTTACGATTCATTCCAACGGGGCAAAATCCTGTAATCTGTGTCTGTTCCACGTGGGGGAGCATGAACCCTACGCAGTTTTGCCGTTCCCGGAATCCTGCCGTATGGGTGGAACATATTCCATGGTAGTCTATGGGCTAAAACCAAAGGATTTTGAGTATGCATATCAGTTTGACGGGGAGTACAATGTCAGCAAGGGCATGCTGTTTGACAAGACAAAATATATTCTGGATCCCTATGCGAAGTCCGTTGCGGGTCAGGAGATCTGGGGCAAGGAGAAGCCTGTTTCAGAGCGAATCTACAAGGCACGTGTGGTCGACAGTGGATATGATTGGGGAAATTTTAAGAACACCAGCCTGGAGCCCAAGGATATGATCATCTATGAGATGCATGTGCGGGGATTTACGCAGGATGAGTCTTCGCATGTGCGGCACAGGGGCACTTACGAGGGCATTCGCGAGAAAATACCTTATCTCCTGGAGCTTGGCATCAATGCGGTGGAGCTCATGCCGATCTTTGAGTTTGACGAGGTGGAGGATGTGCGTGTTGTCGATGGGGAGAAGCTGCTCAATTACTGGGGCTACAGCCCGGTGTGCTTCTTTTCCCCGAATATCGCCTACGCGGCGGACACGCGCCCGGGAAAGGCGGGCAATGAGTTCCGGAGCCTGATCCATGAATTGAATGCGAACGGGATCGAGGTGATCCTCGACGTCGTCTTCAACCACACGGCGGAGGGGAATGAGATGGGTCCCTGTTTCTCATTTAAGGGAATCGATAACAACATATATTACATGTTGACGCCGGATGGGAAGTACTACAATTTCAGCGGATGCGGCAATGTCATGAACTGCAACCACCCGATCGTGCAGCAGTTTATTCTGGAGTGCCTGCGCTACTGGGTTGTCTCCTATAGGGTGGACGGTTTCCGGTTTGACCTCGCTTCCATCATGGGGCGGAACGAGGATGGATCGCCGATGAGCAAGCCGCCGCTTCTACAGAGCCTTGCGTTTGATCCGGTGCTTGGCAACGTAAAGCTGATCGCCGAGGCGTGGGATGCCGGCGGTCTTTATCAGGTGGGGAGCTTTCCCTCATGGAACCGCTGGGCGGAGTGGAACGGAAGATACCGCGATGATATGCGCTGCTTCCTGAAGGGTGATTACGGCATGGCGCAGGCGGCGATCAACCGTATCACGGGTTCCCTGGATCTGTATGGCAAGGAGAACCGCGGGGAGAATGCCACGGTCAATTTCCTGAACTGTCACGACGGATTTACGCTCTATGATATGTATGCGTACAATTATAAACATAATGAGAAAAACGGCTGGGACAACACGGACGGAGCGAACGACAACAACAGCTGGAACTGTGGTGTGGAGGGCGAGACGGATGATCCGGAGATTCTGACATTGAGAAAACGCCTGCGCAAAAATGCGTTTGCGATCCTGATGTGCAGCAGAGGGTCTGCGATGTTTCTCGCCGGGGATGAGTTCTGCAACACACAGTTTGGCAACAACAATGCATACTGTCAGGATAATATCGTATCATGGCTGGACTGGACCCGCAAGGAAGAGTACAGCGAGATGTTTGAGTTCTGCAAGTTCATGATCGGCCTGCGCAAGAAGCATCCGATCCTGAGAGGCCGTTCCGGGCCGAGCGGCTGTGGTTTCCCGGAGGTCTCCATACACAACAAGACGGCATGGAACAGCAACTGCGGGCCGGATACGCGCACGATCGGCATTATGTTTGCAGGGCGTACCGAGGGCAACCGTGAGGATGATATCATCTACATTGGTGTGAATGCGTTCTGGGAGAAGGAGGCAGTACAGCTTCCGAAGCTCCCGCTGGGCAGAAAGTGGCGCATCATCATGAACACTGAGTTTGATCATACGCCGGAGACAGACTATCACAAGTTGACAAAATGGATGGAAAGCGATACGATTAGCATGTATCCCAGATCAGTTGTGATAGCAATTGTTGAAAAATATTAGAAAGGTGGAAGAAAATGGCACGAGTGATGGTAGTGGATGATGCGGTTTTTATGAGAATGACGATCAGAAAGATGATCGAGCTGGAGGGATATGAGGTTGTAGGTGAAGCGGGAAACGGCGTGGAGGCTGTACAGAAATATATGGAAGCCCAGCCCGATGTGGTGATGCTTGATATTACCATGCCGGAGATGAACGGGATCGATGCTTTGAAGCGGATCAAGGAGTTTGACCCGAAGGCGAAGGTCATCATGTGTTCGGCGATGGGGCAACAGGCGATGGTGGCTCAGGCGATCCAGAGCGGTGCGAAGGACTTTATCGTGAAGCCTTTTGAGAAGGACCGGGTGCTGGCCGCGCTCAAGAGGGTGACTGCATAAAAAAATCTGGAAAAAAATGAAAATAACGGTAGACAAACCGTTATTTTTATTGTATGATTAAGAAAACGTTTTCCAGAAAACGTTTTCTGGAGCAGATATGACAGGTGCATTTTGAAAAATATCTGAAAAGTCCTGGAGAACAGCAGGGTATACAGAAAAGAAGGTGATGTATGAGTTGGTTTCGATAAGGGATGTTGCAAGGGAAGCGGGCGTGGCGATCTCTACAGTCTCAAAGGTGCTGAACCACTATCCCAATGTGAGTGAGGAGACGAAGGGAAAGGTCAATGCGGCGATCGCGGAGCTTGGCTTTGTGCCCAATACGATTGCCTCGGCGCTGTCCTCCAAGAAGACGGGGAGGACTGCACTGGTGCTCGATGTGAACAGGCATGTGCAGACGGTGGATGAGATTCCGATGCAGTATATTATCGGGGCGATCAACAAAGCGAAGGAAATGGGGATGGATATCATCACGGTGTTCTTTGCCATGATCGCCGAGATGGATGTGGACGGGATGGCGCGCTATTTTCAGTCACAGAGTATCGAGGGGCTGATCATTTGCGGTCTCTCGAAGGATGACGTGATCCTGAGAAGGCTGGTGGAGGGCGGAAAATTCAAGAGTGTGCTGATCGACGCGCCCGGAGTCAGCGAGAACACATCGAGTATCCATATTGACAACACAAAGGCCCAGTATGAAGTCGCCAGAAAATTTCTGGAGGGCAGGTCCTATAAAAAGATCCTGTATCTGTCCGGAAAGAAAAACGGCTACGTGTCCGAGGAGCGCCTTGTCGGGATGAGGAGACTGGCGCAGGAGCTTGATCTGGAGATACTGGTCAGAAACGGGAGGTTCAGTGAGCTCGAGGCCAGGAAGCTGACAATGCAGTATGCGCAGAGCAAGGACGCGATCATCTGTGCGTCAGACATGATGGCGATCGGGGCGATGAAGGCGCTGATCGATATGGACATCTACAGACCGGTGTGCGGGTTTGACGGGGTGAGCCTGATGGGATATGCGGGGAAGCAGATGCATACGGTGAAACAGGATTTTCAGAAGATTGCTGCCAGCGCGGTGGAGGAGCTTTCCCGACTGATGGAAGGCGGGAGCGGGCAGGATATCGTGGTGCCGCACAAGCTGATCCGCATCAAATATCTTGATGTCATTTCGTAAAATGCGATATTGAATATGAAAGAACTGTAAATAATTTATATCATCATGCTGCAGAACGCAGCGGAAAAGGAGAATGACAATGAATGTAAAAGCAAATTTGGAAGCAGCAGCACAGAAGATGTACGGCAAGGCAGTCAGGGAGCTTGATGACAGCCAGCTTTACTATGCGATACTCAACATGACAAAGGACATGATGAATGGAAAAGGGCTGATCAGCGGCAGCAAGAAGGTTTATTATATTTCAGCAGAGTTCCTGATCGGAAAGCTGCTGTCCAACAACCTGATCAACCTCGGCATCTATGAGGAGCTCGAGGCAGTACTCCGGGAGGAGGGCAGGGAGCTTAGCTGTATCGAGGAGATCGAGCCGGAACCGTCGCTTGGCAACGGCGGACTTGGAAGACTCGCGGCATGTTTCCTGGATTCCATCGCAAGCCTGGGCCTTCCCGGAGACGGTATCGGCCTGAATTATCATTTCGGCCTTTTTAAGCAGGTGTTTCAGGACAGACAGCAGACCGCAGAAAAAAATGACTGGATCGAGAACCAGTCCTGGCTGACTAAGACAGACATCTCTTTCCCCGTATACTTTGGCAAGAAGAAAGTGATGTCCAGACTGTACGACATCGATGTGATCGGATATGAGCAGGGCATGAACAAACTGCATCTGTTTGACATTGAGACGATCGATGAGGGCATTGTGAAGGACGGCATTGATTTTGACAAGACAGATATTGAAAAAAACCTTACCTTATTTTTATATCCTGACGATTCTGACGAGGCGGGACGGCAGCTGCGCATCTACCAGCAGTATTTCATGGTGTGCAACGGTGCACAGCTGATCTTAAAAGAGATGAAGGACAACGGCTATGATCTCCACAGGCTGTATGAGCATGCGGTGATCCAGATCAATGACACACACCCGACGATGGTCATCCCTGAGCTGATCCGTATCCTCACGGAGGACGAAGGATTTGACATGGACGAGGCGATCGACGTGGTGAGCAGGACCTGTGCATACACGAACCACACGATCCTCGCAGAAGCGCTTGAGAAATGGCCGGTGAAGTATCTGCAGAAGGTGGTTCCGCAGCTGATGCCGATCATCTGGGAGCTGGATAAGAGAGCTTCCATTAAATACAAGGATCCCAGCGTACAGATCATCGACGACAACATGCGCGTGCACATGGCCCATATCGATATCCACTATGGATTTTCGGTAAACGGTGTCGCCGCGATCCATACAGAGATCCTGAAAGACACGGAGCTGAACAACTTCTACAAGATCTATCCTGAGAAGTTCAATAATAAGACAAACGGTATCACTTTCAGAAGATGGCTTCTGTCCTGCAACAGGGAGCTTGCATCATGTATCACCAGGACCATTGGAGCCGGCTACAAGAAGGATGCGGCAGAGCTCGAGAAGCTGATGGAGCATCTGGACGATGCGGCACTCTTAAAAGAGATCAGGGCGATCAAGAAGACCAAGAAGGAAGAACTTGTCTCATACATCAGGGAGAACGAGGGACAGGACATCAATCCGGAGTCGATCTTTGATATCCAGGTGAAGAGGCTTCACGAGTACAAGCGCCAGCAGATGAACGCGCTTTACATTATCCACAAGTACCTGGAGATCAAGGACGGTAAGAAGCCTTCCACACCGATCACGTTCATCTTTGGTGCCAAGGCAGCTCCGGCATATATCATCGCGCAGGATATCATCCATTTACTGCTGTGTCTGGAGGAGATCGTGAACAATGATCCCGACGTGAAGGATCACATGAAGGTCGTGATGGTGGAGAACTACAATGTAAGCTATGCGGAGAAGCTTATACCGGCATGTGACATCTCAGAGCAGATCTCCCTGGCATCGAAGGAGGCGAGCGGTACGGGCAACATGAAGTTCATGCTCAACGGCGCTGTGACCCTCGGCACGAGCGATGGTGCGAATGTGGAGATCCATGAGCTTGTGGGCGATGATAATATCTATATCTTCGGTGAGAAGTCTGAGCAGGTGATCGAGCATTACGCGAAGGCGGACTATGTGTCCAGGAGCTTTTATGACCGGAGCAGCGTGATCAGGGAGGCAGTGGACTTCATCACGAGCAGCGAAGTGGTGAAGGTCGGCAACGAGGAGCGCCTGAACAGACTGAAGAACGAGCTCATCAACAAGGACTGGTTTATGACACTCTTGGACCTTGAGGACTATATCACGACAAAGGACAGGATGTTTGAGGACTATAAGGACGAGGAAAAGTGGGAGAAGATGATGCTCGTGAACATTGCGAAGGCAGGTTTCTTCTCATCAGACAGGACGATCGCAGAGTACAACAGGGATATCTGGAAGCTGAATTAAGGATTTTCTGAATAAGACAACAGATCATACCCCCAGACGGTTTATCCGTTCTGGGGGTTTTCATAATGGCACGATTGTGCTAAACTGATAAGGGGTTGTTTGGAAAGTGTACAGGATCGCGAAAAGGTAGGACGTATATGGAATATGTAAAAAAATACGAATATATGTTGGAACGGCAAGAGATCATGGAATTTTGTCTTCATGCCTGGGCAGAGTCGGCAAAGTGCAGGAAGTGGGTGTGGTTCCGGCTGATGCTCATTCTGGTGCTGGAGTGTATCCTGCTGCCGCGAGTGGCAGTCTGGATCGTAGTATTGATCGCGGCGGTGCTTCTGATATCGATTGTGGTCAGCTGTGTCAGCATCGGAAAAAGCATCACCGGATGCAAGTGGACGTTATGGGTGGAAAACGGTATATTGAAGGTGGACAGGGGCGGCAGCAGCGAGGTGCCGTGCAGGGACATACAGCTGATCCGCACGACGCGCCGTCTGCTCATGCTCGGTTATCTGCAGACAGCACAGCGGCCGGCATGGTTTATCGTTCCGCTGCGGGTATTTGCAGACAGGCAGGAACAGGAGTGGTTTCTGGACAGGATCCGTGATCCGCGGCCGGCAGAGGACAGCAGTATCCATGCAGGATCAGAAGACGAGGGACTGCGCTTTGCCTATACGCTTGACGAGGTGAAATGGGTGCGGGTCCAGAAGGGGGCGCTTGGGATCATGACCAGCGGGACGATCGGAATGAGGGAGCGGCTCCGCCTTGTCCTGATCTGGAGTTTTTTCGCAGTGCTTGTCATGCTCTCCTGCATCTATCTGGCGGCAGGACATTTGAGCTGGCAGTCTGTCTTGTTTGGCGTGTGCGTTGCGGCACTGATTACTGCCCGGATCTTCCTGCGCGATCCGGAGAGAGCGCTCAGGAGGCAGATCAGGACGTCTGCAGTCAGGGACAGGGAGTGCGGCGCCTGGCAGATCACACTGTCGGAATCGGGTGTCTGCACAAGGCTGCCAGGCGGTCTCAGGAATGATTATCCGTGGGAGACACTTGCACATCTGGTGGAGACGGAGGAGGCTTTTTACATATTTCACAGGGACAGGAAGCATTATACATTGATCGCGAAGGAGAGTTTTCAGGATTGGAGCCAGGTTTCCGCGCTGCATGAACTCTGTGCGCAAAAAGGCGTGAAGTATGTCCAGGGGCGGAAGACGCATTATCTGCCAGACTGGGCTTTTCTCTTGATTGTTGTGCTCTTTGCCGCACTGAGCATGGCATGTCTGTTCCTGGGCATTTTCTGGGATCATGTGCAGGAGATGCGCGATCAGGTACAGGGCGTGTCGCAGGGGATTTATCGTCCGGAGACCTTTGATCCGGCAGATTATCCGGACTATGTACCGCTGGACGAGCAGGTGGAATTACTGGAATCTTTTGGACTGCAGGTGCCGGAGGAGACGGTCGAGTCTGTGCGCGGATTTATGACAGAGTACGGCATGCAGGCTTCGATCGAAGGCTTTCCCTACACGTGGCTGCTGACAGAACTTGGCGCTCCGCGATATCGTGAGGATGACTGGACTACGGTAGAAGAGTATTCAAAGGACGTGTTCTGGTTTGATTTTGAGGGGCTTGATATCAGTACGGACTATGTGGACATCCTGAATGGCATGCTCGCGCTGGCACAGGGAAGCTGCCTTGACACCGTGACGGACATCAGTGAAGATACGTCGAAGGTAAACTGGGAAGAGGGAAAAGGAAAAGTCGAGGTCTGTCTGGAGTGGGACGAACAGCCGTATCACTGGGTGATGGACATGCAGTATGACTGGATCGACGGCGATGTGCTCGGGATGCTGAACGCACTGCTGGTCCAGGGAGGCTCTGGGAAGTTCTTCTATGCGGCCGGGGATAACGGGCAGGGAGCGATCGTGTTTTTCTGTACTGCGGAATGGGCGGAGGACTTCGGGGAAGCGACAGGGCTGGATCTGTCGAACTACAGGGTATGGAGTGTGGAGCAGAAGCAGCGGGTAAATATGCAGGAGGCGGCAAAGCGGCCGAGGTGACAGAAGATGAGAAGAATACAGATACTGACCATGATGATACTATTGATACCCTGGCTCATGTCGTGCAGTGACAGGGAGGAAACGGCTCCCGGCTTTCGTCTGACGGAGGTGCAGGAGGAATCGGTCATGGATTCGGAGACAGATACGCAGATCGGGGAACAAACATCTGAGGATACCGCGGAAAGTGCCGGGGCAGGTTTGTCTGGGAGTACGGAAGCGGACAGGGAACCAGCTGAAGCTGCGGCGGAGCAGGATGAAGCAGTGGATCGCCCTTTGGTGCGGGGGATCTATGTGACGGGGCCCGTGGCGGGCAGTGAGCGCATGAACGACCTGATCACGCTTGTCGATGCGACGCAGCTCAACACCATGGTGATCGATGTCAAGAACGATGACGGTGAGATCACGTGGAAGATGGAGACAGATTCTGTCGCGGAGATGGGAAACGGCGTGGCGTATATACGGGATATCGACGCGCTGATGAAGACGCTGAAAGAGCATGACATCTACACGATCGCGAGAATTGTCTGCTTCAAAGACCCGGTATTTGCACAGAATTATACCGATAGCGCCCTGCGAAAGCCAGACGGCGGGTTTGTCACAGATGCCTATGGGCTGGCCTGGGTGAATCCGTATGACAAGGAGGTGTGGGCGTACCTGACAGAGATCGCGCAGGCGGCGGCAGACGCCGGGTTTGACGAGGTACAGTTTGACTATGTGCGCTTTCCGATCGGAGAGGATGCGGACGCTGCGGATTATAAGGTTGACATGTCTGTCTATACGAAGCAGCAGGCGATATCGGAATTTCTGTCCTACGCCGGCGAGCGGCTTCATGAGCGCGGTATCGTGGTCACGGCAGATGTGTTTGGCACGGTGATCGGCAGTGCGGCTGACATCGAGCGTGTGGGTCAGGATTATGCGCAGCTCGGTAAGACAGTGGACGTGCTGAGTCCCATGGTCTATCCCTCACACTATGGTCCGGGCGTATTCGGGTTTGACGTGCCCGACGCGCATCCGTATGACACGGTGTATCAGGCGCTGATGCAGTCACAGGAAGTGCTGGGGCAGCATGCGGGAGAGCGCTGTGCGGTCGTGCGTCCGTGGCTGCAGGCATTCACGGCAACATGGGTGAGCGGGCATATATCCTATGAGGCAGAGCAGATCCGGCAGCAGATCCAGGCGGTGTATGATGCCGGTTACGAAGAGTGGATCCTGTGGAACGCGACATGCCGTTATCCGTTCATAGAGTAGAGGACCGGATCATTCGGATCTGGGGAGGGCAGTCTGGAAACCCTCCGGCGAACCGTGCTCATACCGCCACTGTCTTGGTGGGATCCCATACACATGTTTGAACGCACGCGAAAAGTGCAGCTGGTTTGGATAGCCGACTGCATTGCTGATATCGGAAATGGATAAGCTGGTGAGCTTTAAGAGTTCAGCAGCTTTTGTCATTCGGTAGGAGATGAGAAATTCCTGCGGGGATTTTCCCATATTCTCGTGGAAGATCTTTCCGAAGTAGCTTCGGTTCAGACCGCAGGAAGCCGCGATATCCTCCACGGAGATCGCGTTCTGGAAATTCTGCTCGATAAAAGAGACTGCCTCGCGTATATAAAAATCGCGCAGGCTGTTTCCGCGGCTCAGCTGCGTCAGGCTGCAGGAGCGGACGAGGCTGTCTATGAACAGATAGAGGTGTCCGATCAGGTGAAAGGGGGATTCCTCCTTGTGTTCAACGATATACAGCATCTCTGATTTCATCGTCTCGGCAAGGTCTTTGTAGCGGGCCTTGTAGACGGGCTGGTCGGGGCTTAATCCAGTCAGCTCGATTGTCTCCTTGGCGCGCAGTCCGTCAAATTCGATCCACACGTACTCCCACGGGATCTCGCGGTCTGCGATGTACATGTTGATCTGGTTCGGAAAACACATAAACCCCTGGCCGCTCTTGACAGAGTACGGAATCAACACGCCTTTTGCATTGTTGGCGTAGAGGATACCGGTGCCGGAGATACAGTAGTGGAACAGGTAATGGTTTCTCGCGGCGGGGCCGAAGGAGTGGGACGGGTCGCACTTCTCCCAGCCAAACTGGTATAATCCCAGGTCGATAAAGTTCTCACTTGGAAAGACGGAAAAAATGACTTCGCTCATGCGGACACTCCTTTTTGAATGGTTTTTATCACCGGTATATAGACCAGTATATACCAAAATGCTAGATGACTTCAAGTAAAGATACAGAATATGGCATTTTGGCATAAAACATGCGAAATAGTGCCATTTACGGATAGCATAATGATATGTTATGATTTTTATATCAAAAAGAAAGGAGAAAGTAGTATGAAAGGAAAAGCAATAGGGTACTTCGGCATATCATTATGCTGTGCGGCATCGGCAGTGTGCATGCAGGGCTGTGCATCTTCCGGTGACAGCGGCAAGACACAGATTGAGATCGTCCAGTACAAGCCGGAAGCGGCGGGTTACTTTGATGCGTTGGAAGAGAAGTTCAATGCAGAGCACGACGATATTCAACTGAAGATCAGTTCTCCAAATGACGCAATGACGATTTTAAGAACGAGGTTTATCCGTGAAGACTACCCGGACATCATCGGGATCGGAGGGGATATCAACTATTCTTATTTTGTGGACGCCGAGATCCTCGCAGATGTATCGGATTACCCGGGACTGCAGAACATCAAGCAGGCGTACCGGGATATCGATGAGGCGCTGGAGCTGGTTCCGACAGATGGTTCCTACGCGGTCCCGTATGTGGCGAACGCCGCGGGGGTGCTCTACAACAGGGACATGTTCGCGGAGCATGGCTGGGAGATCCCGCAGAACTGGTCGGAGTTCACCGCGCTGTGCGCCGAGATCCAGTCGGAGGGGATCCTGCCGTTTTATTTCGGATTCAAGGACACATGGACATGTCTCGCACCGTGGAACGCGATGGCGGTCAGCCTCGCACCGGCTGATGTGACCAAACAGGTCAACAGGGGCGAGACGAACTTCGCCAGGGAGTACAGGGAGGTGTCGGAGAAGTATCTGGACCTGCTGCAGTACGCGGTGGACGATCCGTTCGCATACGGCTACAATGACGCCTACACCGCATTTGCGCGCGGGGAAGCGGCGATGTATCCCATCGGAAGTTATGCGATCCCGCAGATCTTATCAGTGAATCCGGATCTGAACATTGATTCCTTCGTGATGCCGGCGAACGACAGTACGGAACTGAACACGCTCAACTCTGGTATCGATCTCCAGTTCTGTGTGATGGCGGACTGCAAGAACAAGGATGCCGCGTACGCGGTGCTGGATTTCCTGTACGAGGAGGAGAATATCCAGCAGTATATCGACGCGCAGATCGCGATTCCGTGCAAGGAGGGGGATTTTGCCCTGTCACCGAACTGGCGCTGTTTGTCTGCTTCAACACGATCCCGCTGATTCGCGGTGTGATCTACAGCTTCACAAATTTTAAGGGATTTGGCAGCTACGACTGGGTGGGATTCCGCAACTACATCGACCTGTTTTCTGACGCGCGTGTCGGAAAATCGTATCTGTTCACCTTTAAGCTCGCGATCGTGTCGACCGTCGTGGTGAACGTGGTCAGCCTGATCCTGGCGCTGGCGTTGAACAGCAAGATACGCGCCAAGAGCTTTTTCAGGGGCGCATACTTTCTGCCGAACATCCTGGGTGCGCTCGTTGTAGGTTATATTTTCAACTATTTCTTTACCTACATCCTTCCGGCGATCGGCTCCATGATCGGCTCGGATGCGATGAGCAGGAGTATGTTGTCAGACCCGGATTCGGCGTGGATCGGGATCATGATCGTCTGCGCATGGCAGGCGGTCGCGATGAACACGATCATCTACATATCTGGTCTGCAGACGGTGCCGGAGGACGTGTACGAGGCGGGCGGACTGGACGGCGCCACAGGCTGGAAGCAGTTCCGCTATCTGACATTCCCGCTGATCATCCCGTTCTTCTCGATCAACATGGTGCTGTGCGTGAAGAATTTCCTGATGGTGTTTGACCAGATCATGGCATTGACAAAGGGCGGCCCGGCGCAGAGCACGGAGTCCATCTCATACCTGATTTACAACAACGGTATGTCGGGCGGACAGTTCGGTTTCCAGAGCGCCAACGCCGTGATATTCTTTTTGGTGATCGTGACAGTCTCTGTAGCACAGATGAAATTTACCGGTAAGAAGGAGGAGCAGTTATGATGAAGGAAGGTATGACGAAGAAAACAAACTGGACAGCGATGGTCGTGCTGATCTTAGGACTTTCCGCGATCGTTTTCCCGCTGTATATGACGCTGGTCATCGCGTTCAAGCAGCCGTCTGAGATGACCAACAGCGTCAGCGGCATCCTGTCGCTTCCCAAGACCTGGAGCCTTGACAATTTCAGGGAGGCGATGCGTGTGACCGACTTCTGGAACTCCCTGAAGAACAGCTTGCTGATCACGATATCGACAGTCGTGCTGTCCATCGCGGTTCATTCCTTGATGGGGTATGCGCTGGGCAGGAACAAGAGCCACAGCAAATTTTACAGCTTTGTCTATCTGTTTATCGTCAGCGGTATGTTCGTGCCGTTCGCGATCCTGATGATGCCGCTGGCAAAGCAGACGGCGGAGATGGGACTGGCGAACTGGTTCGGCGTGATCCTCCTGTATGTCGTCTTCTACATGCCGATGAATATCCTCCTGTACTCGGGCTATCTGGTGAACATTCCGATGGCGCTGGAGGAGGCGGCGAAGGTCGACGGGGCTTCGACGTGGAGGACTTACTGGAAGATCATTTTCCCGATCATGCGCCCGATGCATGCCACGGTCGCGGTGCTGACAGCGCTTGCTGTGTGGAACGATGTCATGACGCCGCTCGTGATCCTGGCGGGATCAGACCAGAACACCCTGCCGTTAGCGCAGCTGAACTTCCAGACACAGTTTGGAACGAACTATAATCTGGCATTTGCGTCTTATCTATTGTCACTGATCCCGATACTGATCTTCTATGTCATCTGCCAGAAACAGATCCTGAACGGTGTCGTGAACGGTGCCGTGAAGTAATAGGAGAGAAAAGAGCGTATGGCAATTCAGTATCAACGGGAAAATCATTTGTTTACATTGAACACAAAACACACGACATACCAGATGAAGGTGGATGCGCTGGGTTTCCTGTTACATCTGTATTACGGGGCGAGGGTATCCGGGATCATGGAGTACCTCCTGACCTACTATGACAGAGGATTTTCGGGAAACCCGGCGGATGCCGGGAATGACAGGACATACTCTCTGGACGCCCTGCCGCAGGAGTATCCGCAGGCGGGCGCGGGCGATTACCGCAGCGCCGCCCTTGTGATACGCAACGCGGACGGTTCCGAGTACTGTGATCTGCGCTATGTCAGCCATGAGATCAAAAGGGGAAAATACGCATTGAAGGGACTTCCTGCTGTGTATGCGGCTGACGACGAGGCGGAGACGCTGGAGATCACGCTGGAGGATCCGGTGGGCGGCGTGCTGGTACGGCTCTGGTACGGTGTGCTCGAGGAGGATGACATCATCACGAGGAGCGCCGAGATCAGAAACACCGGTTCCGATCCGATCTGTGTGGAAAAGGCGTCATCGGCATGTCTGGATCTTATCAGCGGGGACTATGACTTCATCAGTTTTTACGGGCGGCATGCGATGGAACGCAATTTCCAGAGAACGCCGGCCGCGCATGGGTGCCAGATGATCGGGAGCCGAAGGGGGACTTCCAGCCATCAGTACAATCCGGCAGTGATCCTTGCTGAGAAGCACGCGACGGAGGACGCGGGGAGCTGTTACGGCATGGTCTTTGTCTACAGCGGTAATTTCATGTGCGAGGTAGAACAGGACCAGTATGGACAGACGAGAGCCCTGATGGGACTGCACAGCGACCTGTTTCACTACCCGCTCGAAAAGGGGGAGGCCCTTGTGATACCTGAGACGATCCTGTGTCACTCGGCGGACGGGTTTGCCGGTCTGTCGGGGAGATATCACCGCTGTATCCGGAAACATCTCTGCAGGGGAAAATACAGCCATCAGCCAAGACCGGTGCTGATCAACAGCTGGGAGGCGGCGTACTTTGATTTCAGCGGAGAGACGATCTGCAGGCTGGCGCGTGAGGCGGCGGAGCTGGGCATCGACATGGTGGTGATGGACGACGGCTGGTTTGGCAAGCGCAACGACGACAACAGCGGGCTAGGGGACTGGCAGGTCAACGAGGAGAAGCTGGGCTGTACGCTGGGAGAGCTTGTCCGGCAGGTCAATGCGGCAGGAGTCAAGTTCGGTATCTGGATCGAGCCGGAAATGGTGTCAAAGGACAGCGATGTCTACCGGCAGCATCCGGACTGGGCTGTACAGATCCCGGGGAGAAAACCTGTCCTCTCGCGCAACCAGCTGGTGCTGGATTTTTCCAGGGAGGACGTGAGAAACCATGTGTTTGACCAGATCTGCAAGGTGCTGGATCAGGGAAATATCGAGTATGTGAAGTGGGACATGAACCGGAGCATTACAGATATCTATTCCGCGGAGCGGGAACAGGGGAAGGTCACATACGACTATGTGCTGGGCGTCTACGATTTTCTCGAAAAGCTGATCCGGCGGTATCCCGATCTGCTGATCGAGGGATGCAGCGGGGGCGGCGGACGGTTCGATGCCGGCATGCTCTATTATACGCCGCAGATCTGGTGCAGCGACAACACGGATGCGGTCGACCGGCTGCGGATCCAGTACGGAACGTCCTTCTTTTACCCGGTGTCCGTCGTCGGTTCCCATGTGTCCGCAGTGCCGAACCATCAGACGGGGAGAAGTGTGAGCCTGCACACGAGAGGCGTCGTGGCGATGGCGGGAACGTTCGGCTATGAGCTGGATCCCGAGACGCTCTCCGGCGGGGAGAAGGATGAGATCAGGAAGCAGATCGCATGCTACAGGAAATACGAGGCGCTGATCTGCAGCGGGGATTACTACCGTCTGTCCGATCCGTTCGAGGACGAATGCGCGGCGTGGGCGTTCGTGTCGGAGGACAGGGAACAGGTACTGCTGAACGTGGTGATGCAGGAGATCCATGGAAACATGACCGTGAGCTATGTCAGGCTGAAAGGGCTGGAGGCGGACGCGGTTTATAGGGATATGGAGACTGGCACAGCGTATTATGGCTCCGCGCTGATGCGCGCCGGAATCCCGATGCCGGTGCAGATGGGGGAGTACCTGGCGTATCAGAAATATTTTGAGCGTGTGAAAGAGGTGGAGTAAGCGCTCACATGCACATAAAAAATCACTTGCAGATTTTAATCTGCAAGTGATTTTTTGTCGATCCCTATTCCTCTGTTGTCAACGGGATGCTGATGAGGATCTCGTTGCGGTAGTAGGGGATCGAGCTGAAGGAGAACTGTACATTCTCTTTCCCGTAATATGTAACAAGACGGTGGTAAATGTTGTGAAGCCCTACATGCCCTTTGCTGTCCTCGGCATGGCTGTCCAGGGTGATCGCCTCCACGGCCTTCACGTCAAATCCGCTGCCGTTGTCGATCACGCCGATGGACAGGCGGTCTCCGGCAGCGTGAAAGCTGATCTCGATGGTGGGGACGGATATGGGGATCCCGGATGCGTCGATGCCAAAACCGTGACGGATCGAGTTTTCCACAAGAGGCTGCAGGATGGTCTTGGGGATCAGCCGCTGGTTCAGTTCCGGGGAAGGCTTGTACAGGAATATGATCGACTGCTGGAAGCGCTGGTTCATCAGCTTGATATACACGTCCGCATGGCGCAGCTCATTGGAGATGGTGATCAGATCGGCTCCGTAAGAGAGACCGATGCGCAGGTATTCCGCCAGATACTGGATCATGTTCGTGGCGGTGTTTGAGTTTCCGTGCAGCACTTCCGACTGGATGCATTCCAGGGTATTATAGAGAAAGTGGGGATTGATCTGTTCTGTCAGGAGCTGTACCTGGGTCTTGTACTTCTCTGCCTCCTCCTGCTTGATGCGGATCATCTGCCGGCGGATGGTGTCATGCATATTGTTGATGGCAGAGCCGAGCTGGCCGATCTCGTCATTGTCAGAGAATTTCAGTTTTTCAGTGTAGCGGTTCTCCTCGATCTGGTGGACTGCTTCCACCAGCCTGTTGACAGGGCGGGTGATGTAGCGCGTCATGAGGAAGGCGACCGTCAGCAAAAAGAATACCAGGAGCAGCAGGAGCAGCAGGAGGGTAAAACCGGTCTTGCCGAAAATATCCAGAAGTGTTTCCCGATGGGCATAGTTGAGCAGGATCATATCCCCGTAGCGCAGTCCGTAAGCGGCCACATAGCAGTCCGGGCTGACGAAGGTGCTGCAGTCAGAAGTGTTCCATGTCGCCTGGTTGAGCAGTTCCTTTGTCCGCTCATCCTCAAGGATCGCTGAGACATCCGCTGTCTCCTCGGAGGAGGGGCTGTTCAGAAGGCATCCGTCGGCGGTCAGCAGATAGTAAACGTTCTCCGAATCACTCACGTTGGTCAGGTTCAGACAGGTCTGCAGCTTGGAGGAGTCGATAAAGATGATCACGTAGGCGTCCGGGGCAGAATCGGAGAGATCCAGCTCCACATACTGGGTGATGACGCTCACCGGAAACACGATCGGAATGACAGATACCCGGCTGCGGAAAGGGCTTTTGCGCTCCTGCAGGAAGGAGATGCCCTTTATCTGTGAGAGCTCTTCCTGCGGGAACAGTTCTTCCGCTGTCTCATAGAGGGTGTCGTTGTAGAGCGTGTAGGCAGTCATGCCGTCGCCGGAGAGGAGCATGGCGCCATGGACCAGATAATTGCAGTTGGACAGTGTGGAGAGTTCATCCTGCACCATGCTTTTGGCGGTGAGATAGGAAGGATTGTCCAGACACAGATATTCGATATCGGCTTTAAATTTCTCGGTGCCGCAGGTGAGCACAAAACGTTCGATGATGTCCGTATAGTTCATATCGAGCGTGTTTGCGGCGCTGATCGTGGCTGTCCGGATGCCGCCGAGCAACCGCTCCGAAAAAATATAGCGGTAATAGATCACTGCGGTCAGGGTGATGACTGTGCTCAGGACAAGGGCGAGCCCGCACATGACAAAACTGATCTTGGAAAAAAGGGAAAGGTTGTTGTACTTTTTGAGCATGGAGTCACTCCTTTGGGGTTCGGTCGGTATATTTTGCCTGAAAATCGGATGGGGTAATGCCGTGGACATTCTTGAATGCCCGTGAGAAGGAGCGGTAATCCCCGTATCCGATATTATAGCTCACCTCGTTGATGGAAGTGTTAGGATTCATCAGGGCCCGCCGGGCGTATTCCATCTTTTCCGTCAGCAGATAATCCCTCAGATTGATATTGGTCTTATTCTTAAAGTAGATCGCAAAATAGGAAGGGCTCAAATGCACCTGCTGTGCAATGTCCTCGATCTTAATATGGCTGGTGATATTCTGATGAATGAACTCCTTGGCTTTTTGTATGATGGTATCATCTGACTCTGCGCCGCTCTGGGGAGGTTTCGTGTATTTGCTTCCGCCGTAGCCGTACACGGCATCAATGAACTCAGAGAGATGGCAGAAGGAGTCTCTCATCCACTCCCGGATCTGGGATAGCTTTGTCAGGCGGTACAGGTCCTGGGCGTTCACTTCCGAAGGGATCTCCTGATGGGAGAAGGAGGTGAACTCCTGTTCTATCATATGAAACAGGGAATAGCACATACTGAAAACATAATTGGGAGGCGGCATGGGCACATAGAGGAGCCGGTCGATGAAGTCATTGCAAAACGTGCGGATGTTCTCCAGGTCTTTCTGGACGATAAACTGCACCAGGGGAAGATAGTCGATATCCGTCAGTTTCAGGACAGGCTGGACAGTGCACAGGATCTCGTATGCGAAGATCCCCGAGGTGTCGTCGTACAGACGGTAGGTGATGGAGGTCAGTGCCCGGTTGTAGGAATAGGAGCACTCCATCAGTCCGGAAACCACGTCGCCGATGCCGATCAGGGGCATCGGAAGCTCCTGTTTCCGGATGGCCGTCTGACATTTGATGGCATTTTGGAAAGGAAGGCTGTCGGACGTGTTCAATATGCCCACGATCTGATTCTCGCCGTGTTTCCAGAAAATATGTTTTTCCTGGGAAAATTCCTCGTCCAGGCAGAGGATCAGCTGCTGGTACGGAAGCGGCTGGTCCTTCTGCTCATAGAGCAGGACGCAGACATAGCAGGGACTGTCACTGATGGTGATCCCTGTATTCTGCAGGAGCTGTCCGATCATATTCTGCTCCAGGATCTTGCTGTCCAGCAGCCTGTTGAGAAAATTCAGGTTCAGCTTTTCCCGGTACAGCCTGCTGTGATTTCCTTTGTTCTGCTGGCTGCGGTCCAGACAGGTCCTGTATATGGCGTCATACAGCTCGGAATTGTCCAATGGTTTCAACAGGTAAGCTTTTGCACCGTAGCGGATGGCGTCCTTGGCATAGGAAAAGCTGTCGTAGCCGCTCAGGATGATAAAATCGGTCGTGATCCCGAGCTTTCGGGTTTTCTGGATCACCTCGATGCCGTCCAGATCCGGCATCTTTATGTCAATGATGGCAAAATCCGGACGAAATTCCAGTATGGCGCCGAGGGCATCCTGCCCGTTGGTGGCTAGGCGGACCAGCTGGATCCCCAGCCCAGCCCAGTCAATGGCATTTTCCAGTTCTCTCAGTATGCTGATCTCATCGTCTGCCAGGATGGCAGTCAAATATGTGCTTTGGGTTTCCATATCTGTCCTCTTCCTCCAAATAAATAAAAGTGTATCATATGGTGCATCATAAAACAAGAGTGTTTTTCTGGGAAAGATCACGTTTTTGTGCAAATAGGACAGCGGCGATCCTTTTATTGACCCCAGACTGTCTGCATTGCACTGAAAATAGTTGTTCGGGTGTCGCATGATTATACATTCGGTACAAAAAAACATGGAAATTGTTACATGGTAAGTGAAAAGTGTCCTTTGGTTTCGGCGGAAAAAAGAATAAAATAAAAACGTAACTTAGGTTTGCGGAATTTTACATAAAAAGGAGGATACCATGAAAAAGAAATTGATCAGTATGATGTTGACAGCAGCGATGGTTGCCAGTCTGTGTGCATGCGGCGGGGATGATTCCGCTTCATCCAACACGGACAACGGACAGAACACGGGAGGCGATGCATCGGCGGCAAACAGCGAGGAACAGCCTGCAGGCGGGCAGGAGACACAGGAGGCGCAGGCGCCGGAGGGTGCGACGACCATTGAAGTCTGGACAAATGACCGCCATGATCTGGAGTATGTGGAATCCATGATCGACCAGTACAATCAGAGCAATGCTGACGGGATCTTCATCAACCTGAGTGTCATTACCGAAGATTATCAGAATATGCTGGCTCTGGCCTACAATGGCGGCACAGCGCCGGATGTGGTGGGTGCGAATTCCCTTCCGTTAAACACGTTTGCGGACACTGGCATTCTGGATCCTTTGAACGAGTATATTGATGCGGATGAGACATTTCAGAAGGTCAATGAACCCTACGAACATGCTTATGAAGGTCTGAACCTGAGGAACGGAAATATTTACGGCGTCTACAGCGGTATGCGTTCCGGCGTGCGCGTGGAGTACAACAAAGACCTGGTTGAAGCGGCAGGCTATACAGAGATCCCGACAAAATTAGAGGATTACATTGACATGGCAAAGGCCATCACGGAGCAGGGCGGCGGCGATACCTATGGGATCGGCTTTACTTCGTCCTCGCCTTTTGAGCGTCTTCTGGAAATGTCCGCTCAGGTTTCAGGCGTTTTCTACTATGACTATGTAAACGGTAAGTATGATTTCAGCGGATACAGGGAGATCCTGGAGCTGGGGCAGAGGTTCATCAGCGAGGATATCGCATATCCTGACCAGCAGGCTGTGGATAACATGAGAGCGCTGTTCGCAGAGGGGCAGTTTGCGCTTTGGAGCAATGCATCCCAGGAAGCGGCTGTGTTCACAGACCAGATCCCTGTGAAGGATTTTGAGTGGGGTGTAGCGCCTGTGCCTTCAGTCACCGGCGAGATCAAGGGTGCGCTGCAGACGACGCCTTCCAAGTCCTGGGGGATCGTGTCTTCTTCAGAGAAAAAAGACCAGGCGTGGAAAGTGATCCAGTATTTCCAGTCTGAGGAATTTATAAAGGGCTATCTGGAAAATGGTTACTGCCTGCCGATCAGCACCTACATGGACGGTGTGATCGACAAGTCCAAGATCGGCCGTCTGGCTGATTTCTCCATGCTGGAGTATGAGTCCGTATATCCGCAGCCGCCAGTGATCAACCTGACAGGCGACGACTATCGTGTTGTTTTCTGGAATGCGGTGATGGATTATGTGGATATCGATGATGCTATTGAGGATTTGAATACCCGCTACAATGAGGCGCTGGACGCAGACGTTGCATCCGGGGCGACCAAGAGGCTGGTGATCTCTGATTACGATCCGCTTCATCCCAATAATGGAACAATGACTTATCTTGAAGAGTAATCTATGGGAATAGTGAAGAAGGGGAGCCAGCGCATGGTTCCCCTTTCTGTTGGAAGGAGGATTTTATGCAAAAAACAAACAAAGGGAAAATGAAAATTAGCAGGGATGGTCTGGTGGCCGGCCTGATGCTGACACCTGCCATCATATTCCTGATCGTGTGTTCCATATATCCGTTTATCTGGATCTTCCGCTATATCTGTTATGATTATAACGGGTTTACGGCCACTTTTACAGGGACGCGCAACATCACAAGGATGCTGGGCGACAAGACGTTCTGGAACAGCGTGGGGCACACCTTTGAGTACGCCGCATACAAGCTGATCTTTATCATCCCGCTGTCGCTGCTGATGGCGGTTCTGCTGAACATGCGCATGAAAGGTTCCAATCTTTTCCGCGGGATGTATTTTATGCCCACCATCATCAGTACATCCATTTCCGGTATGATCTTTGCCTTTATCTTCGCGACCAAGAACGGTATCGCGAACAGCATCCTGATGGACATGGGGGTCATCGACTCTCCGATCAAATGGCTTATGAGCCGTGACTGGGTCATGGTGACGGTGACGATCATGGCGATATGGGGCGGTCTGGGAAATTATATGCTGTACTTTACCACCGGTATGAACGGTCTGTCCGAGGACGTGTATGAATCGGCAAAGATCGACGGGGCGAACGGTGTACAGACCTTTTTCAGGATCACGCTGCCGATGCTCTCGCCGGTGCTGAAGGTCGTGCTGATGCTGGCGATCACAAGCGCGTTCAAAGACTACGAGGCGATCATGGTATTGTCCAAGGGAGGACCGGGCAACCGCTCCATGGTCATGTTCCTGTACATATACAATCTGATCTTTGGCGCTACGGACTCGACGATCCAGGCGCAGATCGGCTATGGCGCGCTGCTCAGTATCATGGCGGCCCTGATCGTGGGTACGGTGACGATCATTTACAATATTGTGGCGAAAAAACTGGACGATGTAGTGTAGGAGGTGGCATAGATGGAAAAAGGGCATGCAGTATATTCGACTCAGACAAAAATACTGAGGGGTCTGATATGGGTGTTTATGTTGTTCATGGCAGTACTGATGATCTTTCCGGTGATCTATATTGTCTTTGGATCCTTCAAGGGCAATTCTGAGCTTCTGGTAGGGGGGACGAACATCTTTCCGAAGAAATGGGTGTTCTCAAATTATTCAAACGCATGGCAGCAGGCAAATTTTGCCAGATATACAGTCAACAGTATCTTCCTGGCGCTGGGGGTCATGGTAGTGTCCCTGATCAACTCCACCATGGCGGGATATGTATTTTCCAGGAGGAAATTCAAGGGAAAAGAGATCCTATACGGCATTTTCGTCATGTTCATGTTCATCAATGTGGGCTCTGTATCGCTGAGGCCGCTGTTTGAGCTGTCTGTAAAATTACATATGAATAAGAGCCTCATCAGCGTGATCCTGATCTCGGCGGGCGGCGGTCAGGCGACCTATCTGTTTCTGAGCCGCGGTTTTGTGAACGCGCTTCCGATGGAGCTGGACGAGGCGGCCAAGATCGACGGGTGCACCTTCTTCCAGATCTACCGGCTGGTGATCCTGCCGCTGCTGAAGCCGGTGATGGCGACGATCGCCCTGCTCTCTTTCAGACAGGGCTGGAATGAATATATCCTTCCATTGGTATTTACGATGACAAACGAGAACTTGAGACCGCTCACGGTGGGCGTGAATATGCTGAAAAATGCCGGAGACGGCGCAGCGGCGTGGGACATCATGTTTGCCGGCGCCAGCATAGCGATCATCCCGATGCTCGTGATCTACTGTATCTTCAGCAGGAACTTTATGAGCGGTATGACAGCGGGCGCTGTAAAGGGATAACACACAGCACAATGTGCGGAAATGAGGAATACGATGCATAGATGGAAACTGGGAATTGACGGGTATGTGATGCAGTATATGATCGCAGGACCTGTGACAGAGGATTATGATTCTGATACCAGGGCAGCGGAGCAGCTTGCCCTGGAGGCGGCGCTGCGGGCTGAGATCGTCACGCCAAAAGTAAAAGAGATCGAGCCCCGGATCCGGATGGGGGACAGACAGGAGCATGGAGCGCCGTGGACGGTTTATGCCGCCTACGGGAACTGCTTCATCGATGTGTCAGATTTTTACTCGACTTTGCAGAAGGTCCGTCTGGCTGCGGCGACGGTTCTGCACACCTCAGGGGATGAGCGGGTCGGCATCAGGATCTGGACGTATATGGCAGTGGGCGTGTATCTGAACGGAAAGCTCGTGGGCGAGGTGAAGAGGCCGGTGTATAAGCCCATCCAGTATCTGGATGTGGAGCTGCCCCTGAAGGCGGGGAACAATCTCCTGTATTTTGACTGTGAGAATCTGGGGGTGCGGGATACTAGGAACATGCTGGCCGTACAGGTCAGGGAGAATCAGGAAGCAGTCGAAGTCGCGCTGCCTGATGAGGCGGTTCAGGACCGCGTTTATGAGGAAGTGGGATTTCTCACCGGTCTGCAGCTGAGAGACGGAAAGGTACTGTTTCCCGGTCAGGCGCCCGCAGGGCTCTCGTACTGCAGTCACAAGGCAAGCCCGGACTATGAGGTGATGTGCGGGGAGCTGGTGTGGCAGCAGCCGAAAGAAGGGACAGCGCTTGAGATCCCGGAGGGGATCCGATGTGTGACGATGCGCATCGAGGGAGCGGGATATGAGCTGACAAGGACGCTCGAATCTGCGGAGCGATACAGGCCTGTATACAGGGATCAGACGCTGTCCCGGGAAGAGAATTTCAGGGCAGTCATGGAGCGGATCGCTTCTGTGGGCAGCCTGAACCGGGGCAAATTTGGTTTTGCCATATCAAACATTCTGGCAAGAAAATATCTGGGAAGGGAGTGTCCGCGGGACAGGGAACGGTTTCTGGATGATCTGGAGCTGATCCGCAGGCGTGTGGACTGCTCGGATTTCCTGCTCTGCGGCCTGCTCCGCTATATGCATCACTATGAGCTGGACGGGGAACTGGCGGAGCGGGTGCGGGAGGTCCTGCTGGATTACCGCTACTGGATGGATATGGAGGGGGCGGATGCCATGTGCTTCTGGAGCGAGAACCATGCGCTCATGTTCTATGCCTCTGCCATGGACGCGGGCAGCTTTTACCCGGAGGATTATTTCACGAGAGCCGGCATGAAGGGGCGGGAGCTCGCCCTCTTCGGGAAGCGGAAAGTGCTGGAATGGCTGGAGGATGTGGAAAACGGGGGATTTGAGGAGTTTTTGAGCACCGTGTACATGTGTGTCACCCTGGCGGCGCTGTTGAACGTGGTGGATTTCGCGGAAGCGGACATTTCGAGCAGGGCAAGGGCGCTGACAGACCGCCTGGTACAGGAACTGTGCCGGCAGACTTTCCGGGGCAGTGTCATCGCACCCATGGGACGGGTGTACAGGGAAGTGATCTATCCATTTGACCAGGGGGCGCAGTCCATCATCCATCTTCTGGATCCCAAAGCGCCGGATGTCTACGGGGAAGGGTGGCTGGCGTTTCTCGCGAACAGCACCTATCGTTTTCCGGACGGACTGACAGAGCTGATGGAGAAGGAGGTGGAGGGGACTTATGCCTCGGGAAATGCCCTGATCGCGCTGGAGAAAAACAGGGATTACTGTCTGACTTCCGTGCAGTCTCCGCGCGGGGATGCCTTCGAGCGGTGGCCGAATATCCGCGGGACAGCGGGAGGAGACAGGGCTTCCCACGCTTATACGCGCTCGTTGAATGAGTGTTTCCACGGCACTACGTATTTTCAGCCTGGGGTGTACGGATATCAGCAGCATATGTGGTATGGAGCGCTTTCACCGGAGGCGGTCGTATTTGTGAACCATCCGGGAACGTATGCGGAACACTCCGGCATGAGGCCGGGATATTGGTTTGGCAATGGGGTGATGCCGGCCCTGAAGCAGGTTCATGGCATGCTGGGGGCAGTGTATGACATTCCGGACGGCCATCCGATCCGGTTTACACATGTGTATTGTCCGGTCGGCCGGTTTGACGAGTATATAGTAGATCCCCACTGGCTGATCCTTAAGAAGGATCAGGGATATCTGGCGCTGTGGAGCAGCGGCAGGCTGCAGCCTTACAGCGATATGATCTTTGACTGTGAGTTCCGCGTGTATGAGAGCAGCGCTGCCTACCTGTGTGTCTGCAGAGGAGGACAGGACTATGGCAGTCTGGCGGATTTTGCGGAGGATGTCAGGAATCTGTGTCCTGTGTATGACAGCGTGCAGAAAAAGCTCTCCACGGGAAGCGATTTTGCGCTTGTGTACCGTGCCGGGGAGGACAGGACGCAGTTCGTGGATTAGGAACTGTTTAGAATGTTGAAGGATGGAGGAGAATATGGCCTTGACAAGAAAAAAGGAGATCGCGGCGATCAGTACGCCCCTGGTTTTTCCTGGATCAGATAACAGCGTGTGGCAGAGCCTTTCCGCCTTTTGCCATGAAGGCATGCATTATCTGACCGTAGCGGGTTCGGATGGCAGATGGATCAGCACGAGCAGGGATCTGCGGCGCTGGCAGGAGTTAAGATCGCTCTCGGAGGAGGATCTGCCGGCGCTTGAGCGTGCGAAAGGGGAACAGAAGTCACCGGGCTGCTCGACCGTATGGGATGAGGAGCTCGCCCTGTATGTGAAGTATGAGCTGAATGCCTCCGGGACACGGATCTGTCTGGCAGTCAGCAGGGATCAGCGGCACTGGCAGAACTTTGAGCGGGATCGGGCGACAGCGCCGGAACGGGGCATTGTGTACGACGGAGATTATTACAGGGCGCTTCCTTTTGGGGAATATATCTGCCGGGAAACCCTGCCGGAAGGTGTGCCTGTATTTGACATACGGGATTATGGAGCCATAGCGGACGGGGCGACCCTGTGCACGGAGCCTTTTATGGCGGCCGCGGAGGCGGCGAGGGATGCGGGGGGCGGCATCGTGCTGGTCACAGGGGGACATTACTGTGTGGGGTCTGTCCGGGTCTATGACAATACGACATTGTGGATTTCCATGGATTCTGCGCTGTGTGCATCCAAAAACCTCTCCAATTATGACGATGCGCTCCTGACCTGCATGGATGCCCGAAACGTGAGCATCCGGGGAGGCGGGAAGATCATCGGAAACGGTGAGTATTTTGCTTATCTGCCTCTGAAGCGGCCATTGCTTGAGCCGCTTGAAAAGACCAAGCTGCCGCCCAGGCTGTTTGATCCGATGGGGTATCCGGTTGATACGATCCGCTATGCGTACCGCTCCAGGATCCGCTATGCGGAGGATAAGTATGCGGAGGGGTTGCGCCCGATCGAGCGGCCTATGTACACGGTTTGGATCTGCGGCTGCGAGGAGGTGACGGTCGAGAACATCGTCATTGAGGGCGCGCTGGACTGGACGCTGGTGCTGGACTGTAGCCGGAAGGTGCAGATCCGGGATCTGGTGATCAACGGAAACCGCCATGTGGCAAACACGGACGGCATCGATATCATGGGGTGCAGTCATGTCGGGATCGGGCACTGCTTTATTTCCTGTGCGGATGACGGGATCTGCATCAAGTCCCCCAGAAGGCGGGAGCATGACGGGATCGATATAAAGGGCTGTCAGACGAAAATGAGGGGGACGAGGGATATCAGGATCAGCGACTGCACGGTGGTGTCCGTGATGAACGCCTTCAAAATAGGAACGGAGACATACTTTGACATCGAGGATGTCACGCTGGAGCGCTGCAGGTTCATGATGCCCGATATTTTCCCGGGAACGGTGTCCGGGATCTCGATCGAATCCGCGGACGGAAGCCATGTGCGGAATATAGAGATCCGCGATGTCGAGATGGATCGGGTGTGCTGTCCGCTGTTCATCTGCCTGAATAAGAGAAACAAATATGGTTCCGGCGATGACAGGGAGCACAGGACGCACGGTGTGATCGAGCATGTCACGATCGAGCGGATCAATGCGCAGGAGGTTGAAGTTCCGGGGATCATCACCGGTTTTCGGGACATGGGAGAAGACAGCATATCCGAAGGCAGGGTGAAGGATATCCACATTCGGGAATTGTGCGCGGTGTACCGGGACAACCAGGAAGAGCTGCACTCGGAGCAGACCGTGTATGAGAATGTGCGGGATTACCCGGAGAACAATGCTTTTGGGGATGTGCCCGCATACGGACTGTACATCCGCCATGGGGACAATGTGACAGTCGAGGACTGCCATATCGTTCCCAGGAGCATGAATCAGAGGGAATGCATCGTGTGGGAAGATTGTTTTCAGGAAATTTGAATAAGGAGGTTTCATATGTTTGTATACAGCGAAGCGTGCGGTGTTACGGGTTGTGAACCGGGCGTCACCAGGAAAGTGATGGGGTATAACGATGCCATGATGATGTGCGAGATCACCTTTGAGACAGGGGCAAAGGGCAATGTGCACAAGCACCCGCATACCCAGGTTACGTATATTGCGGAGGGAAAGTTTGCGTTTACAATCGGGGAGGAGACAGGCGAGGTCTCGAAAGGGGACTGTGTGCTGATACCGCCGGATACGCTCCACGGAACGGTGTGCCTGGAGGCGGGGAAGCTGGTGGATGTGTTCTCGCCGAAAAGGGAAGACTTTTTGAATTGAAATATGGAAAGGCATGGTTCATTTTATGAAAGAGTATATTTGCAATAAGATCGCGCCGAGGATCCGGGGAGATGGCGGATGGGTGGAATTTGTTTCTTATGAGGATGGACAGCTTGAGCTGGTCTTCAGGGGGGAGTGCTCGAAATGCATCATTCTGGACAGGTGTCTTGACTGGATCTGCCAGGAGGTAAAGCGGGACTTGGATGAGGACATCACCATTAAGCCCCTGCGCGTCAAGCCCTTTTTCTGGGATAACTAAGGGAGGAAGATTATGGCTTTTGTAGAAGTGGTCAGAAGAAGTATGAGACCGGAGGAGTGGACGGATCTGCGGTATGCGTGGATAAAGAGGAGCCTGGTCAGCAGACAGCATGAGATCACGGATCTCGAGATCAGGGATGCCGTGCAGACCGGGGAAGACGAATATGAGTATCTGTCGGATTACCGTTCCCTGCGGAAGGGAGAGATGTATTTCACCCCGGACGGGACGGTTTTTATCAGAGGAACGGCGACGATCCCCGAGGATTTCCGGGGAGGACCGGTCTGGTTTACACTCCACACGGCGGCGGAGATGATGGTAAAGATCAACGGCAGGTATGCCGGCGGCATTGACCCGAACAGGGACCGGATCCGGCTCGATCCATGGCTGGAAGAGGGAAAATGGACGTTTACGATCGAGATCGAAGGGTACAACCGTTCCAAGCCGGATGATGAGAGAAATCCGGATTCGATGCACTTGAGAGGATGCAGGCAGATCTTTGACGGGGCGTATGTGGCGCTGATAAACGAGGATCTGCAGGATCTGTATTATGACCTGACCCTGCTGCTCGACATTGCGAAATCTTCTCATTTTGACGAGGATTACCGTCAATTTCTCAACAGGGAGTTGGATCAGGCTCTGAACAGGATCGACTTTGACACTTTTGAGGGGGCAGGGGAAGCCGTACAGTACATAGAGGAGCATATATACCAGAATCAGGATTTCCACTCGAGCGGCAATGTCGCGCTCGTCGGGCATTCGCATCTGGACATCGCCTATTACTGGAGACGGATCCATGTGGTACAGAAAAATGCGAGGACGATACTGATCCAGATGCGCCTGATGGACCAGTACCCGGAATTCAGATATGCGCATACCCAGCCGTACACCTATGAGCTGCTGGAGAAGTATTATCCGGAACTCTTTGCGGAATTAAGAGAAAAAATTAAGGAGGGGCAGTTTGAGCCCGTTGGCGCCATGTACGTGGAGCCGGACTGCAATATACCGTGTGCGGAGAGCCTGATCCGCCAGTGTCTGTACGGACAGCACTATTACAGGAAGACCTTTGGCATCACAGTGGACAACGCCTGGCTGCCGGACGTGTTCGGGAACAGCTGGATCCTTCCACAGATATTGAAGAAATCGGGCGTGGATTATTTTGTCTCCAACAAGATGTCCACCTGGAACGACACGAACAGGTTCCCACATAACAATTTCCTCTGGAAGGGGATCGACGGGAGCCAGGTGTATGCCTGCGTGCCGCCGACGCACTTCATCACATGGAATATGCCCAGCCAGATCCAGGAGAACTGGGATGCCTATCAGGACAAGGAGACAGGCGGCCAGACATTGTCCATGTTTGGCTACGGGGATGGCGGAAGCGGCGTCACGGAGGAGATGCTGGAGCTGATGAAGCGGTTTGACAAGCTGAGCATCATGCCGAGGACGGAGCATATGCGGGCGGATGAATTTCTCCACCGCAATTTAAAAGACAACAGACAGCTGGAGACGTGGGACGGGGAGCTCTACCTGGAAATGCACAGGGGGACGTTCACGACCAAGTCCGACCTGAAAGCTGCCAACCGCCGTCTGGAGTTCAAACTGCGGAATGCGGAACTTCTGTGGACGCTGCGGATGCGGGAAGGAAGGGAGTACCCCAAAGAGGAGTTGAGGGACTGCTGCAAAAAGCTTTTGCTGAACCAGTTTCATGACATTCTGCCGGGAAGCCATATCAACCCTGTCTATCAGGATGCGATGCAGGACTATGGAGAGCTGGAGAGCCGCCTGGACGCGCTGTTGGACGAGGGCGGGGAGCGCTTTTTCAACACGCTGAACCAGAGACGGGGGGAAACAGCCTTCATTCCGTGGGCGGAAGGCCCTGTGACAAGGAAGGGTGTCCGTGGTTACTATACAAATCCGGAGATGGATGCCCTTTCCGGCAAAACGCTCTGCTGGGACGGCGATACCGATTCTTCGTGGCTTCACATGGAAGGACTGCGCGTGGAAACGCCGGTGTACAGGATCCGTTTTGGCGCAGACGGCTCTATAGAAAGCCTGTTCGACAAGCGGATGGACAGGGAGTGGACTGACGGAAACTTCAATAAGCTGCATCTGTATCAGGACACGCCGGGCATGTACGATGCGTGGGATATTCTGCCCAATTACAAGGATGTGGAGTACGCCTTTGCTGTGGAGGAAGGGCTTCACTTTACCTACGGGGACGGGCAGGTGGCGGAGTTCACAGCCCGCCTGAGGACGCCGAAGGAAAAGAGCGCATGGCAGATGATCATCCGTCTGTTCAAGGACTCCCCTGCGATCGAGGTGGAGCATATCGTGGACTGGGATGAGAAGCATCGGATGGTGAAAGCGGAATTTGCCTGCAATGTCCTGTCCAGGGAGCTGGTATGCGATACGAGCGCTGGTTATATCAGGCGGGAGACCCATAAGAATACAAGCTGGCAGAAGGCGCGGTTTGAAGTGTGTCATCACAAGTGGTGCGATTTTGCCGAGAAGGGCGGCGGTATCGCGATCATCAACGAGGGCAAGTACGGTCTGGGCGTGGAGGAGAAGGGCATGTCCCTGAGCCTGATCCGCTCGAATATCCGCCCGGATATCATGTCTGACATCGGTCATCATGATTTCTGCTATGTGATCCTGCCGCACAGGGGGGATGCAGTGGAGGCAGGGATCAACCGCAAGGCATTCTCCTACAATGTTCCGCTGGTGAGGACTGCCGTCGAAAGCCCGGATCTTGATTTCGGACCGCTGTATCTGCAGGCTGTGAAGCTGTCCGAGAACGGGAAATACGTGGTGTTCCGTCTGAGTGAGCAGGACGGGCTCAGAGGGGAAGTGAAGCTGCCGCTGAAAGGATATCTGATGAATATGCTGGAGGATGTGGAAGGGGAGGAAGCGATGGAGCGCATATCCTACAAACCCTTTGAGATCCTGACGGTCGGAGTCCCAGTGGAGGAGTATCTGAAACGATAGGAAATGCAAAAGCATTATAAAACCGGGCATGGGATTCATCTTCCATGCCCGGTTTTCAGTTGTTTATGCGCTTTGCCCGCTGAGGCGCTGTTTGATCTGTTCGGATTCCACGGAGAGGGCGTATACCTGTTTGGCGACGCGCTGGATCTCGGAGACCTGATCCTGCATCGAGTCCGCAATGTTCTGTGTGACATCGGCCGTGTTCTGGGAGACGTCCTGGATGCGGTCGGCGGCTTCCACCATGGCGCGGTCGAGCTGCTGCATCTCTGATACGAGGATCTCCATCTCGCCGACGGATTCCTTCGTGATCTGTGCCAGGGACTGGAAGTTTCCGAAGGATTCCTCCACGAAGCGCACCATCTCGGTCTGGTTCTGGATGTCCCGCCGGATCTCCTCGATATTCTGAACGGTGCTGACGATGTCGCCGCAGAGTTCCTTGATGATCTCCTCGATATTCTTAGTGGCAGTCTGGGAGTCGGCGGCAAGCTTGCCGATCGATTCCGCGACGACCATGAAACCTCTGCCGGCGTCCCCTGCGCGCGCGGCTTCTATGGAGGCATTCAGGGACAGAAGCTCCGTTTCCTCCGAAATCTCATTGATCGTGGTGATGATGCCTGATATGCGCCTGGAGTGCGCGTCGAGTTTCATGATATTGGAGTAGGATTCCTCCATTTTGCGCTCTGTGACGGAGTTGCTGTTTTTCAGTCCTGAGACGCTCTGGACACCCTGCTGCCCGGATTTCATCGTGTCCTCGGCATTGTTCAGGAGCACGGTGCTCTTTTCCTGCAGTTCCCGGAATTTCTCCTCGAGGTCTGCAGCGCGGTCCACCACATTTCTGGCATCCTCCGTCTGATCCTGGGTACCCTGGGCGATCCGCTCGACGGACTGGTGTGTCTCATCGATGTCCCCTGCGATACCGTTGAGCCTGCCGGAGCCCTCCATGACTTTGGTGGTAAATTCCGTCACCGTGACCAGGATACCTGCCATTTTCTCTGTCAGCTTGTTAAAGCTGCGGGACAGGATCCCGAGTTCATTGGGGATCGTCTCGTCAGCCCGGTTCTGGAAATCGCCGTCCGCCGCATCGCCGATCAGTTTGGCGACCGATACCACCGGGTTTACGAGCCTGCGCGCCACGATGACGATGATCAGGACTGCGAGTATGATCACGGCGATGACGATGACGACAGAGATGACAGCCGTGCGGTACACGGAGGACATTGCCGCTGATTTCTCCCGGAGCGTGATGACAGACCAGGAGTCAGAATCGCCTTTTAGCGGAATCGGGGCATAGCTCACGTAGTAGGTATTTCCGTCCTCACTGATCCTGGAGCTCCCGCTGTGGCCGGACATCGCGTCCGCGATCACCTGCTTGTAGGCGTCCGAGATGGAGAATTCTTCCTCCCGGGTCATGATATTGCCGTCCGCGTCGGTCACGGCCTGGCTGCCTGTTTCGGATACGGTTCTTTTCAGCGTCCTGTAATTGTACTGCTCCTCGATCTGTGTGTTGTCAGGGTGCGCCACGACCACGCCCTCGCCGTCTATGACAAATGAGATCTCACCGTTTTCAGGGTCAGAGAATTTTTCCATGATCTCCTGCAGATAGTCGAGTTTGAGATCCACGGCAAAAATACCGATGATGCTGTCGGCGTCATACATGGGAAAGAAGATCGACGCGCAGGGCATGCCGGTGTTGACGGAAAAATAGGATTTTGAGATAAACGCCTTCTGGTCATTCATGACCTGTGTGAACCACCAGCGCGTGGAACGGTCTGCCAGCTCGCCCGACGAGCGCCCGGTCTGCATGCCGTCCGTTCCCTGTATGTACAGCAGTTCCAGATAGGTGTTGCGCGCGACACAGTCCGCGAGGATCGGTGTCTGTGTGTCTGTGCGCATCGTCAGGATACTCGGGTTGACGGCGAGTCCTTCCGTCACGGAGTAGGCACCGTCGAGAAAGGTGCCGATCTCGCCCGCCATCAGTTCCGTCTGTCCCTGCTCATTCTCGTAGATGTCCTGCTCATACGAGCGGATGAACATGGCTGTCATCACAGACACAAGGGATGCTGCCAGGACACAGACGATCAGCAGCACGGGGACAAGAAGCTGTCGGAATATACTTCCCTGTTTCATAGTACGCCTCCAATCTTTGGTTGTTTGCGGAGTTGATCCGGATGTACGCGGCCACATGAGGGGTTTAGCCGCTTTACGGCATGCGGTCAGCGTTCAATATATACATTTATTGTATCACAGGAGGCGGGGGTTGTTAATGATTATTTTATATTTTTGTTTATGGTGGTATATCATCGAGGGCATATATCTTTCGGGAATGGAGAGAAGGCTGAGAGTAATTTATGTATGCGTTTTGGATAATAGGAGAGGATTGGTTTGCCTATTTATCTCCATAGTGGCCTCGGCAGTGGGCGATGTAGAGCCGCCCGTTCTCCACATGATAAACGAGGCGGTCTTTTTCGTTGATGCGACGGCTGTATTCGCCCTGCAGGTCGCCGGAGAGGGGTTCTGGCTTCCCGATTCCTTTCATACAGCCGTTTCGCTCGATATCCTGGATAAGCTGGTTGATCCGCTTTAGTGTTTTTTTATCCTGTGTTTGCCAGTAGAGGTAATCTTTCCAGGCATCGTCCGACCATATTTTTTCACTCATCGTTCACCTCGATCAGTTCATGGGCGGTGCCTTTTCCAGCTCTCAGCTCCTGGATGGATTTCTTCACATAGGCCATGTTTGTCTCAGAGAAGAATGGGTCAGTAGTCTGGGTGATTTCAAACGGGATGCGGTTTTCGCGTAAAACTGCTTTTACAAAAAGATTAATTGCGGTAGAAGTATTGAGACCTACATTGGAGCAGAAGGTGTCAAAGCTGGCCTTGTCTTTTTCGTCTACCCGTGCGGTTATGGTTGCCAGTGCCATGGATATCTCTCCTTTCGTATTAAGTTGTGATTATTATAGCACTATTGTGTGCTGAAAGCAAGCGCAGGTATGACATATCAGCTATAACACTTAAAAATTTAATCATACTGTCTCTGTTTTTTACATTCCTGGTTCATTCGTGCCATTTACATATTCTGGTCTGCTTTCAATTTTCTCACTTCGTCAACTGGAAGGCCAACAAATTCCGCAATTTTTTTAAGCGTTATTGTTCCATCTTCCAGCATTTCTTGCAACATTTGTCTGGTTTGCAAAATTCATGGGCGGTGCCTTTCCCGGATCCCAGCTCCGGAACGGATTTCTTCACATAGGCCATGTTTGCCTCAGAGAAGAAAGGAGCGGGCGCGGAATGCATCGGGATTTTCGCTGGTGCATTTTTGGGAGCCATCGGAGCCGGAATATGATCATCATGGAAGGGGGGATTGTTATTGGATTGACGGGATGGAAGTTTTGGATTATATTTTTAAATAGATGTTACAATTCGTTGTGGTTGGATATCGGTCTATCGTGTAGAAAATTATATAAATTCGGTAATTATCGAATTGGAAAAAGAGATCATTGATAGACGACATGGAAAGAAAGAGGAATTGTGTATGTCTTTCCTGGGAGGTGTGAGGATGAATAATGCGCAAGGATGGCATGAGCAGCGGGATGCTTCTGGAAGGCGTAAAGTGCAGATACTGATATGTCTGCTGCTGGCGCTGGGATTTGTGTGCGGTATCTGCTTTTACCAAAATACGGGAGCTGCAGATGAACAATGGGAAGGAGAAATATCTCCCAATGATAGGACAGACATTATGGATCATATGCTGCTGACAGGCGAGTATGCAAAACCAGAGGAGAATGAGTTCTTTCGGCAGTTTTATGAAAAGACCGGCATTGCCGCAGGGAAAGAGGACAGCAGTACGGCGGTTGCACAGGAAGGGCTTGAGCCTGCGATGCCCAGTGCGGCAGATGAAGGCGTCATTAATACGGATGCGGTGAGGATGCGGTGTGCGGCAGATCCGGACGCGAACGCCATGGCTGTGTTAAATGAAGGCTGTGTGGTCAGGATACTTGCAGAGGAGAATGGTTTTTACCGGATAGCGATCACGATCACGATGCAGGACAGGGATGTGGATGTGACGGGGTATGTGCAAAAAGAGTCTGTGCGTCTGTATAAGTAATGGATACAGTATGATCTGCGTAAAAGATAATATAACAGGAGGCGGCTTATGTATACATATGGATATTTGTTTTACATACCAGTCAATCTGGTGTTTATACTGATTTTGGGGATCAAAGGAATCCTTCAAAAAAGAGAAAAGGGATATTATTTCTTTGTGTTCATTTTGGGGATCTACCTGAATTTCCTGATCGACAAGGCATTTTTCCCGATCTTTACGGATGGCGCTGTGTATTATACGTCGTTTGCGGATCATGTGAATCTGGATGTGACCAGCCTGTTTGGCTATACGCCTTATCAGATCATCGGTAATCTGGCGTTGACATTTCCGATGGGGATCCTTCTGGCAGTTGTCATGGATTGCAGAAACAGTGTCAGGATAGGCTGTTCGGTACTGTTTTCTGTATTGATCGAGTTTGTGCAGTTACTGATGATCATTTCGCTTCATTTGACCGATGTCTGTTTTGATGTGAATGATATTCTGTTGAATACTGCAGGGTGCCTGTGCGGAAATGCCGTATTTTATATATTCTGCAGGATGGATGCCTGTTTGCAGGGGCAAGGATGCAGTGATTCAGTGGCTGGATATTTTCATCAGGTGTGGAGGAAGTGTGCGGGCGTCAGTTTAACAAAACCTTACTGATTTTCAGATAAGATTGTACGCAGTGATGGCCAGGAAAGGGCTGTTAACGTGCGGCTTATTTAGCGTGCGGGTATTGTGTGATTAATAATGAAACGCCTGCAATCAGGAGGAAAGGGCTATGATGCGGATTCTGGTAGTCGAGGACGACCGCCTTTTAAATGATACTTTATGCTACAACCTGACCGCCGCGGGATACACAGTGGATGCCGCGCTGTCAGCGCGGGCGGCGGGGGCGTTTCTGGAGAAGCGGGATTATGATTTGATCGTGCTTGACGTGAACCTGCCTGACGGGAGCGGTTTTGATCTCTGTAGGGAGATCAGGGAGTGCCGGCCGGATACCGCCGTGATCTTTCTGACTGCGAATGACATGGAGAGCGATATGCTCAGGGGGTATGAGCTGGGGGCGGACGATTATGTGACAAAGCCGTTTCATATGAGTGTCTTTCAGAAGAAACTGGCGGCGCTGCTGAACCGGATCGTCAGACAGACCGGCGGGGACTGTTACGATGACGGTATCTTGTCTGTCAATTTCTCCGGGATGACCGCGGAACTTGCAGGGGAGCCGTTGGCGCTCACGCCGCTGGAATACCGCCTCCTGAAGATCTGGACGAAGAATCCGCAGGTAGTCCTGACACGTCAGATCCTGCTTGAAAAGCTGTGGGATATCGATGAGAATTTTGTCGACGAACATGCCCTGACCGCCGCGGTGAGCAGGGTGCGCAATAAGATCGAGGCAGGCGGGCAGCAGTATATCAGGACTGTCTACGGCATGGGTTATATGTGGATCGGAGGGAGTCAGAAATGAGTGCACAAAAGCTTTCTGTCAACAGGGCGTGCGCTGTCCTTGGCGCAGCCCTGTTGTGCGCGATGGGCGGCATGACCGCCGTTTTGTATATTCTGACACAGAATGGAACTGCAGTGCTGTACCTGTTGATATTCTGTGCCTTTGTCATGGGCAGTGTCGCCTGTTTTGTCGGCCTGCTCCGGAGGAAGCTGACCTTGTTTTCGGATCTGCTCTGCCAGACTCTCGATGACATGATGGCAGGAGAGAGCGAGCCGGTGCAGCCGTATGAGGAGGAGAGCCTGTTTTATAAGATCCAGTACCGCATGGCGCGCCTGTACGAGGTGATGAGCGAGAACCGCCGCAGGATCGCGAGGGAGCGGGCAGAACTGCAGGAGCTGGTCTCTGACATTTCCCATCAGGTGAAGACGCCGATCGCGAATCTGAAAATGATAAACAGCACCCTTCTGGAGCAGGAGGTTCCGGAGCAGAAGCAGCGGGAATTTCTGTCTGCCCAGGCAGGCCAGCTCGACAAGCTGAATTTTCTCATGCAGGCGATGATCAAAACCTCGCGTCTGGAGACGGGCGTCATTTCTCTTGAGAAGAAGATCCAGCCGGTCTATGACACGCTCGCCATCGCATTGGGCGGTATCCTGCTGAATGCCGAGCAAAAGCACATTGATGTCCAGGTCAGCTGTCCGGAGCATCTGGCGGTATCCCATGACAGGAAGTGGACGGGGGAGGCGCTTTTTAACATTCTGGACAACGCTGTGAAGTACACGCCGGATGGCGGGCGGATCCGGGTCGGGACCGAGTGCATGGAAGTGTATCTGAAGATCAGCATTTCCGACACGGGCAAGGGGATCGCGGAGGTTCATCACGGGACGGTATTTAAGCGGTTTTACCGGGAGGACGATGTCCATGAGGTGGAGGGCATCGGCATCGGGCTGTATCTCGCCCGCGAGATCATCACCCTGCAGGGCGGATATATCAGGCTGGAATCTGCGCCGGGAGAGGGCTCCTGTTTTTCTGTTTTTCTTCCAAGAGAGTAATTTGTATGGTTCTTTGTGACATTTCTGTGAGGTTTGGCTGTTATCATCATATCATCAAATCAAAAAAGGATGGTGTTTTTCATGAGTATTTTGCAGACAACGGATCTCAGAAAATATTACGGTGCGGAGCCGAATGTCACGAAGGCGCTGGACGGCGTGACGCTCTCCGTCGAGGAAGGGGAATTCGTCGCGATCGTCGGAACTTCCGGCAGCGGCAAGTCCACGCTGCTGAACATGATGGGCGGTCTTGACGTGCCGACCGCCGGCAGCGTCAGGGTAAAGGGCAGGGAGCTGGCGAAGCTGGGCGAAGAGCAGCTTACCATTTTCCGCAGGCGCAGCATCGGCTTTGTCTTTCAGAATTATAATCTTGTCCCTGTGCTGAATGTCTACGAGAATATCGTCCTGCCCATAGAGCTGGACGGCGGTACGGCGGACCGGCAGTTCATGGACGAGGTCGTGCGCATGCTGGCACTGGAGGATAAGCTGTACAGTATGCCGAATAATCTGTCCGGCGGACAGCAGCAGCGCGTCGCCATCGCCCGCGCGCTCGTGTCGAAGCCTGCGATTGTGCTGGCCGATGAGCCAACGGGCAATCTGGACAGCCGCACGAGCGGCGATGTGCTGGGGCTTCTGAAAGCCACCAGCAGCCAGTTTCACCAGACGTTGGTGATGATCACCCACAACAACGAGATCGCGCAGCTTGCCGACCGGATTGTCCGCATTGAGGACGGCAGGATCTTTGATCAGGGGGTGAGGGCATGAACGATATTCTCTTTGGAAATGACAATGCGAAGACGATCAGAAACCTCTCAAAAAAATATTTCAGGAAAAACAGGGGGCGCAATCTCGCGGCAGTTCTGGCGATCGCGCTGACGGCGTTTTTGTTTACGTCGGTGATCTCTCTCGCTTTTCATATGGTCTCGTCCCTGCAGCTTTCCATGTATATGCAGAAGGGAAGCAAGGCGGACGGTACGCTCGGCTATATGACCGAGGAGCAGTACAGGCAGCTTGCCGGCAGCGATTTTGTCGAACAGGCGGGGCACAGGAGGGTGCTTAACTTTGCCAGCAATGCCGTCGGCCATTCCGTTGAGATCGATTATGCGGACAGCGTGCAGCAGGAACTGACATTCTGCGTGCCAAGCCACGGGACTGCGCCCTGGAAGGCGAATGAGATCACCACCACGGATCTGGCGCTGAAGGCTTTGGGAGTGGAGCCCGCGATCGGTGCGCCGGTTCCCGTGGAATTTGAGGTGCGTGGGCAGACATATCATTATGATATGGTGCTCTCTGGCTGGTGGGAGGCAAACAATGACACGGTCAGCCTGATGATCGTGTCGGAGCAGTTTGTGGCGGAGAATCCTGGCCTGTTCCAGAACACATGGTCGGCTGACCGCGAGATGGCAGGTCTTACGTTTTCGGAGGTGGTGCTGAGAGACAAGGTGGATATCAGAGGCCAATTAGAAGCGTTTGCGCGCTCAGTCGGCGGCGATCCCGGCAATATCAACGCGGACAATTTTATCCTCGTCAGTGAGAACCAGATGGCGCAGGGCATGACAACGATGGATAGCATACTGTTCGCGGCGGCGTCTGTGATGATGTTCGTGGTGTGCGGATATCTGCTGATCTATAATATATTCGATATCTCCGTCATGCAGGATGTGCGGCAGTATGGGCTGCTGCGGACGATCGGAGCCTCCCCGCGGCAGATCAAAAAGCTCGTAAAGCGACAGGCGGTCTGGCTCACCCTGATCGGACTGCCCATCGGTCTGGCAGGCGGCTTCGCTGCCGGGTGTCTGGCGCTTCCGGTGGCGATGAACCTTTTCAGCGCCGAGCACAGATCGGCGGCATCGGCGGCACAGGTCTCGACTTCACCGCTGATCTTTGTCATCGCTTCGTTGTTTACGATCGTGACAGTGTATATCAGCACGCGCAAGCCCGCGAAAAAGGCGGCAAAAGTATCACCGCTGGAGGCTGTGCGGTACACGGAACAGGAAGCGTGCAGAAAACAGTCGGCAAACCGCACACAGGGAGCAAAGCTGTCCCGCATGGCTTTTTCCAACTTCGGGCGCAACAGACGGCGCGCTGCATTGATCATGGCCTCCATGCTGCTGTGCCTTGTCCTGGTCAACACAGTGGGGATCATCGTGCAGAGCATGGACGAGGAAAAATTTCTCAGCGCCAGCTCAAAGACGGATTACACGGTCTACAACTCGGCGCTGGCCAATGTCATGAAGGGGGTCAGGCATCACGCCGATGCACTGCCGGCATCGGCTGTCGATCTCATCAGCCGGCAGCCGGGCGTGGAGAACGGGAGAAGCCTTTACAGAAACACCCTCGACGATGACGGGGTGGCGGTAGATTACGGCTTTGAAGACCTTGTTTTTGAAGAGGGATCATGGGAGAATGAGGACGGCAGGAGCTACAGGATTTATGACAGGTATCTGTTGTTTCCTGCACCTGATGCGGAGAACCTTCATATGCCCGCGGGCAGGGGAACCTGCCTGATTGGAAATATATATGGGGCTTCCTGGCAGTTTATCGAAGATATGACGATCTTTGACGGCGAGAAGGATACGGCAGTGCTGCGGCAGAAGATGGCGACAGGAGACTATGTGATCCTTGGCTGTGATACGGACAGGGCGACCGGAAAGCCGGCAGAGACACCTTTGACCAGACAGCTTGGGACAGGGGATCGCGTTTCCTTCTATAAAAATGGGGAACTGTTTCGGACCTGCACGATCCTCGCACGGGCAAATGTCGTGGGCACGGAAAGAGAGATCCTCACAGCCAACACGACTGAGATGAATATCGGCGGCGATGCGCCGCGCCTGTACATGACCGAAGAGTTGTTCGAGCAGCTCTGCGATGATCCCACCCTGCTCAGCTACGGATTTGATGCGGCTCCGGGGCAGGAAGCGCAGATGGACGCATTTTTGAACGATCTTGCAGAGCAGGATCCCTCAGTCGCCTACACTTCCACAAAACTGATGAAAGAGCAGATGGCGTCGATCCGGAATGTCGTGCTGCTGGTGGGCGGCATGATCGCGGCGATCATGGCATTTGCGGGTCTGATCAATTTCACCAATATGATGGTCACCAGCATTATCACCCGCCGTCTCGAATTTGCCACGATGCAGAGCATCGGCATGACGGGCAGGCAGCTCCGCCGCCTGATGGTCTATGAGGGACTGTATTATGCCGCAGGAGCAGATCTGATCGGCGGTGCGGCTGCGGCGGCCTTTGCGCTGACAGTGCTGAGAAATGCCTTGAATTCACCGTCTATGTGGTTCTTCTCCCTGCGCTTTACGTTGATGCCGGCGCTGGCTGTGGCGGCGGTCTACCTGCTCCTGGCATCGGTGATCCCTGTGGCTGCACTGCATTGCTGTAATAAGGGGACGGTGGTCGAGCGGCTGAGAATTTAGGTAAATCGCAGATCATCTTAGCGAAAAGATTGAAGGAAATATCTGCAGAGAGACCGTATCAGGAGACAGGGAATGTTCAGGGGCTCAAAGAACGACAAGACAGCTGTTGGAAAGTAAATTTTACTGATTAGAAAGCTGTAAAGAGACAGATCACAGCATAGTACTGAACATAAAAGATTTCGCAGAATTGTATGATCTGCGAAATCAGGTTAAAATTCGTTAAAAAATTGATTTTTTTCATTTCTATTACTTTATATCGACAATAGTTTAACATGTTTTAACCCAAATGACAATTGTTTTTTAAAAAATGATGGTCAAAATAGGTTAGAAAGATATGGAAACCGATATTTTACGCTGAAAAGCAGCGAAAATATCGGTTTTTTTCATGGTCGGATTTGTGGTCAAAAACTTGTGATAAGTGGTCAAAATATTCATAACGACAGGATGTATATGTGTTTTTGTGGTCAGATTTATGGTCAGGTCGCGCAGACATCCTTTTATTAGTGGAAGTTCAAGCCATTTCGCAGATCATACAAATCTGCGAAAAATGTATGGTCAGATTACATATATTATATCAGAAATTTAATCTGTTTTTGTGGTATTTGCATAAAAGCAGGTTGCGAATATTCGGTAGAGGTGCAGGGGAAAGAAGGAATGCCTAAAAAAGGAACAGAGCTGTCGTCCGACGATGCTCAGTTGTCAGGTGATGTTATGCCGTCTAATGGAATCATGCCGTTTCACAGCGACATGCCGTCCAAAGATGACATGTCGTCTTTAGACGGCAGGAAAATATGTAAGTCCATACATCAGTACAGCAAAGGTAAGATCACCAGTGAGAATATGGATGTACTCATGGAAATAGGACATGGATGCATGGTGACAAAGAACTATATCTATCAGAGATATGGCGGCATTAAGAGCCTCGGGAAACTGTATTCCGGATATGCGATCGATGCAGAAGTAAAGGCAGCCGGATTCCGGGAAAAGATAGGGCTTCCGAGCGTGTATTTTACCGCATCTGTGAACAGGGCATTAGGAGACATCAAGATCATGTGGGCACAGGTCAGGAACGGAATCAATGAAGCCGCCAACAAAAATGAACGGTTTTCACCGGAGGACAGGCATTATATCCGTTTTGTGCTTAAGGTAAACGGCTGCTTTGAGAATATTCTGAATGGAAAAACGGTATCCCTGCCAAAAGAGATACAACCCAGATATGAAAGCATTATCGCAGAGCTTGGCGATGAGAAGGAACAGCGTGTCAGAACCCTGAACAGATACATCTGCAGACAGACCAGAAAGAGACTGCACAGGCAGCATACGGACAATGAGACATATTTCACCATAAAAAAACAGGGATACAGATACGGAGCGTCCGATGGGGAACATGGCATATTCCTTGCCACAAAAGTAAACAGACAGAGAATGTTCATACCGCTGACTGACACAAACGCATATGACAGGATGCTCGACATAAAACTGAATCCGCAAAAAAGAACGATAGAGATCATCATACCGCTCTTTGTAAATACAAAACAGCATGAAGATTACACAAATGAGATCGGCATTTCGCTTGGCCTGTGGGATATGATCACCACAAGCACGGGAAATGTATATGGCAGTGAGTTTGGAAAAATGCAGCAGGAAATCTCCCGATTTATATTGAAAGAGAGTTACCAGAACGCAAGGGAGAACATATCTGGAACACACAGGTATCTGGCGTACAAGGCGAAAATGGATGCAGCACTCAAAAACTATGTGAACAGGGAGATCAATAGAATGCTGGTACAGGAAAAACCCAGAGTGATCTATATGGCAAAGCTGCCGCGCAACCCGGGTATGCATGCTGCCGGGCAACGTGATGATCAGCAGTTTACAAAAGGCGCAGGTGATACGCATTTTCTTAAAATATGGAAGAAAGGATTCGTGACGGAAAGAATACAGTGGAAATGTCAGGAAAATGACATTCGCATTGTAGAAGTGATCGGAAAAGGAATCGCTACAGAATGCAGCATGTGCGGGCAAAAGGGATATGTAAAAGGCAAAGATTTCCGATGCCATGTCTGCGGATTTGAAGAAAATAAAAAGATAAACAGCGCAAAAAATGCCTTGAACAGGGGAAAGACAGGAAAACAGATAAATGAACAATTTCCGCAGGAAAAAGATGTGGAAATAGATAAAGAAGTTACAGAAAAATAAGCGGTCAAACGATACGTCTGGAAGATGAACCGATTTGGAAGTTCGGTTTTACTGCGATGGCTTTGCGCAAGCGAAGACATGCGGCTCTGGTTACAGAGACGATGCGGCTCTGGTTACAGAGACGATGCGGACTGTGGCAGACGATATCTTGATATAAAATCAAAAGGGCGTTGGGGATATATAAAAACAGGTACGCCTGTGTCCTGTGAACTCAGATCCGGGATTGCCGGAATGAGAGTAGCAGGGTACGAAGCTGAGCCAAATGGTTTGGCACCGTCCAGGAACTGTCAGAACAGTTCTTTATAGACGGCTGTGATACCCTATGAATCCACTGCATAGCGCATGGCATCTAAATGCCGTGGCGTTTGAAGGCCAAGGCATTCAGATGTCATGCGCCAAATTGTAGGAGGGAATTTGTGCGGGATTTTAAATTGTTCAGGACATAAATGATAAAACTAGGTTACGGGCAAAGAGGGTAACTTCTATGAGAAAAGCGCAGAAGCAGGAAATACTGAATCTTATAGACAGTATGCACCAGATTCATGAAGAGATAAAGAAAGCATTGGAACAGAATAACTTGATGCTGGCGCAGGATATGATCAGCGGAATTCAGGAGTCTGCCATATCACTTGGAGAAACAATTGAAAAGAGTGAAGGGGAAGGGCATAGGACAGTTTCTTACATAGAAGCGTATTGTGAACTTTTATTTTTGGTGTTTGAAGATATCAATAAAAATGATTTGCATGTCAATAAAACGCATAAGGCCTTGCGAAAGCAACTCATAAAGATAGAAAACAGTGTGAAAAATGATATTATTGTCAGAAAGGAAGTTGTGTTTTTTCCTTATAAGGCATCTATGTGGGATAGTCTGGAGAGCATCTACCTTGCGGCTAGGGAGGATCCGGATTGTGATGTGTATTGCGTTCCAATTCCGTATTACACTTTGAATCCGGATCGCAGTTTTGGGAAGATGCATTATGAAGGCAATGTATGCCCTGATGGGACGCCGATGGAATATCCAGAGGATATCGAGATCACGGATTGGCAGGAATACAATTTTGAGGAGCGAAAGCCAGATGTAATTTATATCCACAATCCTTATGACAACTGCAATCTCGTGACAAGTGTGCATCCGCGGTATTATTCCATTAATTTAAAAAAAAATACGGATTGTCTTGTTTATGTTCCGTATTACAGCACATCAGGTGGGATGAGTGGAGCGCAGAGCTGTTGTCCTGCTTATATTTATGCAGATTATATTGTGATTCAATCGCCGCAGTTTCGGAAATTTTTTGATAAAAATATCCCAGATGAAAAGTTTTTACCGTTTGGTTCGCCTAAAGTTGACAGGGTGATCAGAAAATGTCAGAATCCGCCTGAGCCACCAGCGGAATGGAAAGAAAAGATGGCAGGCAGGAGAGTCTATTTTTATAATACAAGCATTTCAGGAATGCTTACTGACACAGATAATTTTTTGAAGAAAATGAATTATGTGTTTGAGTGTTTTGAAGAACGGGAAGATGTCTGCCTTTTGTGGAGACCACACCCTTTGCTGGAATCGACATTTGACTCCATGCGGCCAGAGTATCGCCAAACATATGATACATTGAAGAAAAATTTTTGTGAGAACAGTATAGGTATTTATGATACAACGCCGGATATCGAGAATTCGATTGCACTGTCAAATGCATATATAGGTGATGCGGGGACAAGTGTCACGTCGCTGTTTGGGGTGGTGGGGAAGCCGATGTTTATTCTGGATAATAGGATTCACAGTGAGCCCGACGAAGATAGCTGGCGGAAAACGATCAATATGCAGTTCGATTGTTTGGAACAAAACCGATTTGTTATTACACAGAACAACCAACTGTATGTATCCGAGGGGGAAATGTATGATTATCACTATTTTTGCGATCTTTCGGATAGTAAAAGAAAGGAATATAGTACCATATGTGAGATAAATGGGAAAAAATATGCTTGTCCTGCTAATACGCAGGAGATTCTTCTGATCGGAAAGGAGGGCGTTGAAAGAAGGATAAGTCTAAAGAAAGAAGTGCTTATGGGACGAGCATTTATTGAAGCACGGAAATATGACAGATTTTTAATTTTGCTGCCGCTTTATTATCCGGCTATCGTACGATACGATACAGAGACGGAAGAGTGCAGGTATTTTACAGATTATATAGATGTGTTAGTTACAGATAAAGAAGGACAGAAAGTCTCCGGCGCATCACTGGTCCATAGGGGGACTTTATATGTTGCCTCCCATACAGAGAACATAGTCTATACATTGAATTTAGAGACCGGGAAAGCGCAGCTTGTCACAATTCAAGCAAAAAGTGGAACCTGTTACAATATGATGGCAGAATATCTGGACTATATCTGGATGCTGCCTTGCAAAGGCAGAACGGTTGTGAGATGGAACCCACAGACGGGAGACGTAAAGGAATATACTGGATTTCCAAAGGAATTTACCTGCGTAAATCCCAGATTGAATCAGGAGTGTGAAGAATATCCCTTTAGCTCGATGGCATTCCATGAGGATGATTTGTACCTTACGCCGCGGTGGGCCAATATGTACCTTCGTCTTAATATCCGTACGGGACAGTTTACGGGATGGAAACCGCCGTTTGAGGAACGACAGCAGGAGAACTGTATGTTACGGAATAAAGCATATTTCCTATGGAACCAGCTTGTGGACGAAAGGGGATGGATTAAGATCTATTCAAATGTCAATAAAAAGTTGTATCACATCAACCTGAAAACAAATGAATGTGAAGAGATTGAAATCAAGTTTGATCCGAAAGAGCTGGAAAAACAGGAACAGGGATTTGGTGAGTATTCGGGGACATTGAAGTATGCGTGTAAGGAGAGTGTTTTTAATTCTCTTGGCAGATTTATTGAGGGGACGACAGCAGGAAATCCCTTTGACAAGGAAAAACAGCTTGCAGTCTATCGGGAACTGATGGCGAATGGTGATGGGAGCTGTGGCAGAAAAATATATGAATATATCAAATCACAGGATTAAAGGCGGAGCAGTATGGTTAAAGTAATTACTTACGGAACTTTTGATCTGTTTCACGAGGGGCATTATAAACTGTTACAGCGAGCGAAGCAGCTGGGGAATTATCTGATCGTCGGTGTCACATCGGAAGAGTATGACCAGACGAGGGGGAAACTGAACGTAATGGATTCTCTGTTGACCAGAATAGAGAATGTCAAAAAGACCGGTTTTGCCGATGAAATTATCGTGGAAGAATCAGAGGGACAGAAGTTTCAGGATATCAAGAAATACAATATAGATATTTTCACGGTGGGATCCGATTGGATAGGCACATTTGATTACCTGAAAGATTATTGTAAAGTTGTATATCTGGATAGAACAAAAAACATATCTAGTACGATGTTAAGAACAAAAGAGATCCCGATTCAGCGAATCGGGATCATCGGTACAGGTCGGATTGCGAATCGGTTTATGCCGGAAGCAGCACTCGTCAGCGGTGTCAATGCACAGTGTGTATATAACCCACATATTGACAGCGCCAGGGTATTTTCCCATAAGTGGGGAATTGATGCCTGTGAGGATATAGAGGAATTTTATAAGGCATCGGATATTATTTATATAGCATCACCTCATGGGACGCATTATGAGTATATCAGACAGTCATTGGAACATGGTAAACATGTATTATGTGAAAAGCCAATGTGCCTCAAACAGGAACAGGCAGTAGAATTGTTTACCCTTGCAAAAGAGAAAAAACGTATCTTATTTGAAGGAATTAAAACTGCGTATTGTCCTGGCTTTGCAAAGCTTCTCGGCATAGCCTGCAGTGGGGTAATAGGGAGCATTAGAGGGGTGGAAGCATGCTTTACAAAACTTGAAAAAGAAAGCAGCAGAGAACTAAAAGACATTAAATATGGTGGAAGCTTTACGGAGCTTGGAAGTTATTGCCTGCTTCCTATATTGAAATTGTTTGGACATGATTATGAGGAAATCCGGTTTGAATCCATTCATTCGGAAAATGGCATTGATCTTTATACCAGAGTGTATATACGATATCATAATGGTTTGGCTACAGCTACTTGTGGTTTGGGTGTAAAGTCAGAAGGAAAACTTGTAATATCCGGAACAGAGGGATATATTGTGGTGGAAGCGCCTTGGTGGAAGACAAGCTATTTTGAAGTTCATCATGAAAATCCAAATGAGGTAGAGCGATTTTCTGAACGGTTTCTGGGAGATGGTCTGCGTTACGAAATATGTGATCTGCTTTCTCGGATTAACGGAGACACGAGGAAAGATTTTAAACTTACAAGAAGGGATTCCGAGGTAATGGCGGGAATCATGGAACAGTTTTTGAACAAAAGAATGTGACGACGTGGGAATATGAAAACAGCAATTATCGGAGGAATTTTTGCTTGAATTATATGAAAATACGTGCAATGTCACACATAACCTTAACAGAAACTATGTAAATTTGATGCTTTCTATGGCAATAAAGGATGGTGGGTCAGAAAATTGTGTAGGTGTTATTACGATTAAAGCGGATGATAATGTGGTATATACTTCGCCGGAGTTAGGTAAAACTACAGAGCCGATTACGATTTCTGACATACCCTTAAGTAATTGTAGCCTGTTAAAGATTGAATATAGCAATAATGGTGGCTGGAGTAATAGATGCCTTATATTTGATGCATCTGTATATAATTAAATATGTGGTAAACAGAAATAAGGAAAATAAGGTATGAAAATATGGGCGCATCGGGGATGCAGTCAACATTATCCAGAAAATACATTAACAGCTTTTGAAAAGGCAGTCAGCATTCATGGTTTGTCAGGAATAGAACTGGACATACAGCTTACAAAGGATGGGGAAATTGTAGTTTTTCATGATGAAAAAGTAAATCGTACGACTAACGGAATAGGGTATGTAAACTCCTATTCTTTACAGGAATTGAAGAAATTGCAGATAGATGCAGGCAGTGGGCGGATAGAGCGGATTCCAACGATGGAAGAGGTTTTTGATTTGCTTGAAAACTCGTTGAAAAATGGACTGTTATTAAATATAGAATTAAAAAATAACCTTTGTTTGTATGAGGGTATGGAAGAAAAAATAATAGATATGGTTTACAGAAGGGATATCCAAGATAGCATCGTATATTCTTCTTTTTATGCTCGATCGCTGGAAAAAATTAGAAATCTGGACTCCTGTGCGCGGATAGGTATTTTGGATGAGAAAGTATCGGATTGTCTGTATAAGATGAAAGGCGGATGTGGTGCAGATGCTTTGCACCCATATTGGAAAGGTATGGATATGAATCCTCAGGATTTGCAAGGCATAGTTGTAAGGGCATGGCTGGGCGGACACTTATATCCAAATAAACCAACCGGAACAATACTGGATTTAGGCAAACTTGAGGAAAAAGGCATTACAGATGTGTTTTTAAATGAACCGGAGGTTTATTTAGAGGGAAAAACAGAGTAAATTATTCGGTGATAAAAGAAAACAATATGTTGTGAGGGAATATGGAACAATTTGTATATACGCCCGAAAATTTGAGAAAACTACAACTTATCGCACTTGATATGCTAAGAGAACTGGACTATTTGTGCAGGAAAAATGAGATACAGTACGAACTTGATGGTGGAACCTTATTGGGGGCAGTCAGGCATAAAGGATTTATTCCCTGGGATGATGATATTGATGTGAGGATGCTGAGGGAAGACTATGACCGTTTTTGCGAAGTATGCAAAACACAGCTTGATTGCAAAAAATACTTTTTGCAGACTTACAGGACGGATCCTGGATACCGCTGGGGATATGCGAGGATTTTGAGAAACGGTACGGATTTCAGAAGAAAAAACCAGGAAATGCTTACAATGAGGCGCGGAATTTTTATAGATATTTTTCCTTGTGACGGTATGCCGGATAGACAGCCTCTGAAAGCGATATTTAATTTCAGGTGCTTTGTCATCAGAAAAATTTTGTATTCGCCTGTCGGGGCTGTTCATGACAGGAATTGCATGAAAAGACTTATTTATAAGATGCTGAAACATATTCCGCCAGAGACTGCATTTAAGGAAATGGAGCGGCTTGTTGCGAAATACAGGGGAAAAAATACAAAGCTGGTCAGGACGATCGGATGGGGAGGAAAGGAGGAAAACAAGGGATTTTTAAGGGAATGGATGCTCTTATCCTGCGACATACAATTTGAGGGACTGTTGGTGAAAGCGCCAGTGGATGCGAATGGTTTTTTAAAATTCATGTTTGGAGATGATTATATGGTGCCGCCGCCGGAAAGCGAGAGAAAGCCAAAACATACGGCAACATATATCAAATATACTAGCCAGTGACACGGGGATGGAAGAATGGAATTAGTAGAATTTAATATTTTATGTGAGGTTTATAAAGAGGGTGGTACAGACCCCTTAAAAATAGCCGTTAAGACAGGTTGCAACCTGAATCAGGTGTCAGGGACGATTGTAAGGTTGCAGGAAAAAGGATGGATTGATTCTGGCATTACAGAGCAGGGCTACAAAGAACTGCAACAGTATAAGGTAGATAATGCAATTATCATGGCAGCAGGTTTTGGTTTGAGAAGCCTTCCATTGTCGCGCATTGTGCCAAAGGGACTTTATGAAATAAAAGGGGAAATTTTAATCGAAAGGCAGATACGCCAGCTTAAGGAAGCGGGTATTGGACAAATTATCGTCGTAGTCGGGTATTTAAAAGAAAAATTTGATTATCTGAAAGAAAAATATCATGTAATCATAGTAGAAAATGAGGATTATTATCGCTATAACAATATTTCATCTCTTTATGCGGCGAGGGAATATCTGAAAAGGAGTTATATATGCTGTTCAGACAATTACTTCAGTGAGAATGTTTTTTCAAATTATGTGTATGATTCCTATTATGCCTGCAAATATACTGAGGGCTATGCCGACGAGTATTGTGTTACTAAAATGGACGGAACATATATTACCGAAATCGTGAAAGGCGGAAGCAATGCATGGTACACCATTGGAGAGGCTTTTTTTTCTGCACAGTTTAGTGAGACTTTCCTTGGATATCTGATGAAGGAATACGATGAACCAAGTACGAAGAAAATGCTCATGGATGATTTCCATATAAAACATATTGACGAACTTAGGTTTCGCCTGGTGAAATATACAGATGATATTTTGCAGGAATTTGATACTGTCGAGGATGTGATTGCTTTTGATCCGGAGTTTATAAAGTATAGGGACCGGTTATTGTCTGAAGAGACAATGAAGGGGGGCAAGGTTCCGGAACTTTTCGAAAAGTACGGGGATATTGAACGGTATAATTCCGCGGTGACAAATCAGCATACGGGCAGGCTGCATCTAAATGAAAACGCATTTGGCCCAAGTCCTAAATGCCTGGATGTGCTGCATGCCATAAAATTGCAGGATTTATATGAGTACGATATGGCAACGAAGGATTTCCTGATTGAAGAAATTTCCAGACAGTTTTCTATTCCGGAGGATGATATATATATACATAACGGCTCCGCAGAAGTGATTAAATCTGTATTTTCTATTATGCTGGAAAGAGGAGACAGTATTTTGATGCCTGATCCGGGATGGAGTTATTATAGCAGTCTTGCAAGGGAGAAATTTAGTGAGGTTCATTATTATCAGGTGCTGAAAGATGACTATACATATTATATGGATGTGGAAGATATCCTGCTTAAGGCAGCAAAGTATCAACCCAGGATCATTGTGATTACTACGCCGCATAATCCCACGGGATGTAAAATGGATGGACATACAATTGAATTGATCGTTAAAAAGAATCCGGAATCACTTGTGCTTTTAGATCAGGCCTACTGGGGGTTTTCAGAAGAAGATGTGGATGTAAGGAGATTGGTGGAAACTTACACGAATATATTGATATCCAGAACTTTTTCCAAGTATTATGGATTGGCAAATATGCGTGTCGGATATGGGTTCTGTAACGCGAAGGTGAGACATATATTTGGGCTTGATCTGCCTTTATTCCGTGAAAATACGATTTCCCGCAAAATGGCAGCCGCAGCAATCCGTGATAATGCGTACTACGAGAAAACAAATCGAGAGATGTGCAGCATTAAGACGTGGTTTATGGATACGCTTAACCGGATTCCCGAAATAAGGGTTTTTCAGTCAGAAAGTAATTTCGTGGCAGTTACAATAGAGAATAGGGATTTGAGGGTGTTAAAAAATTTACTTGAGAAAAATGGTATATTGATTCGGCTCTTTGAGGACCGGGGGGAGATTATTGCCAGAATTGCAATCTCGCTAAAGAGCGAGATGGAGAAGACCGTCCAGATCATAGAGGCGTTTGTGAAAGGAACGGAGGAATAAGGTGCATGCTGAAGGTATTTGAAGAATTTAGGGATAAGTTGGACGATGTGATGCTAAAAGCGTTTGGACATCGGATTGTGTTGTGGGGGTACGGCTATACCGGGCGGTTTCTTGCATGGTATGCGGAATACTATCATGGTCTTACGGTGGACTATATCATTGAAGATAACCAGCCAGCCAGCATACCATATGAATTTCCAATTTTCCGCTCTTCTCTTTTTGATTTTGATTTTAAGGATGTCAAGGATGCAGTCGTGTGGCTGGCTGTATACGAGAATGATAATATTCTGCGTAGGTTGTCAAAAGCAGGGCTGGTAAAGGATAAAACTTATTATAATTTTCTGGAATTAATTTATGGGAACGACTATATGAATTATGCCGGAAAATTTGATGAAGAAGCAGTGGGGGTATTTCAGAAACGAAAGACAGGGTGCAGGGATGTACAGTTTATGGAATGGCTGGAATATCGTTATGACTGCAATTTGGTTACTGCTATTACAAGTGCAAATTTTAGAGCGGAAGGGGGTCATGATTATAAAATATCAACCCAAAAAGAAATTTTTCCTATTTTAGATCGGTGTCACTGCATACCGCAGGAGGATGATGCCATTTTTGATTTTGGCTGCGGAAAAGGTGGCGCTATGATCACCTTTTTAGATTATGGTTTTAAGAAGGTTGGCGGAGTGGAATTTGAAAAAGAAATATATGATACTATGATTTCAAATTTTAATAAGATTGGCATTCGCTTTGCGGAATCGCATGAAATGAGTTGTGCTAAAAACGAAGCGGTATGTATATATGGTGACGCAAGAGAGTGCCGGGAAGTTTTGGATGGCTATAATTGGTTTTATTATTTTGACCCGTTTGATAGAAATGTTTTTATACAGACAATTGAAAACATCGGCAATAGTTTAAAAAGGAGGCCGCGTCGGGTTTATGTGATCAATATCAATCCGACGTTTCATGATGAGATTGTGGATAGCGGTTTTTTTGTGCTTACTAATCAATTTTGTGTGTCCATGAGACAGAGAGTGGTGGACATTTTTGTGACAAAAAAAGAATATGAGGGATGAAGGTATTTGAAGAATTTAGAGAAATTATGGGTGAGAATTTGATGAGTAAAAAGAATTGCCAATCGATAAAACTTTCTGTGATTGTTCCGGTTTATAATGTGGAATCGTATATTAAAAGGTGCTTGGACAGTATCCTCGCTCAAACGTATAAAAATTTGGAAATTATTATTGTTGATGATGGTTCTACGGACAGAAGCGGTGAGATTTGTGACATATATGCAGCAAAAGATGACAGAATTCATGTAATTCATAAGAAAAATGGTGGGATTGCCAGTGCGAGAAAGGCAGGAGTGTTATGTGCTACGGGAGAGTATACAACGAATGTGGATGCTGACGATTGGATTGAGGATAATGCTTATGAAGTGATGATTAACAGACTGGAAATGTATCATCCGGATATGCTGGTATTTGGATATAAAAAGGAACATGACGGATTTGTGGAAGAATATAAGCAAGGGATGAAGGAAGGATATTATCAGGAGAAAGAATTTTGGGAAGCGTTTAATAGATGTGTCCAAGAGACGTGTTTCTTTGATCAGCCTATAGATATGATCTTATGGAATAAAGCGATTAGGACGGATATGTGGAAAAAATATCAATTGAAGTGTCCGAATAGTCTTAAAAAAAATGTTGATGACGCAGTGATATTTCCATGTTTATTAAATATTGGAAGTGTATATATTGGCTCAGAGTGTTTGTATCATTATTGTGTCAGAAAAAATTCTATTTTATGGAATGAAAGAGAGGATGATTTTAAACTTTTTTTAAGATTGTCAGAATATTTCATTTTATCTTTTAGGGACAGTAAAAACAAAGATAAAATGGGACGAGACTTCCTCTTGTATAAATTGTTTTATCATCTTGTATTAGACGTTCCAGAAAAGATGATCGTTATGAAGCAGTGTAAATTTTATCCGCAGATTAAGACAAATAGTAATATTATCATATATGGAAAAGGGGTTTTTGCCAGTCGGCTGATCGAACGGATCCGTAGTTCAAAATTCTGTATTGTGGTGGATAATTTTGATAAAGTAGATTTACATAAAATAAGTCAGATAGAAGAAAATGAGTATGATTTTATAGTGATTGCGATTTTAAATTGTTATGTAGTAGCATCGGTAGTAGAACTTTTGGCTGATGCAGGAGTGGCTAGAGATAAAATTCTTTTTATAGAAAAGGAAAATCTGTCAGCAGATTTATTGCCTGAGGAAGTAAAAAAGATGTGGAGAGAATTAGTTGACAGAGAGAGGATATAAAGTCTATGTGCGGAATTTGCGGTTTTGTATCAGGTAAGGAAATATCAAAAAGTGTTCTAGTCCAAATGAATACTTCTCTTGCTCATAGGGGACCAGATGATCATGGAGAAGAAATTTATCAATTACGTTCTGGCAGATATGTAGGATTTGCCCAAAGGCGTTTATCCATTATAGATTTATCTGACAAAGGACATCAGCCTATGCATTCTTCAAACAGGAGAGTGAGTGTGGTATTTAATGGAGAAATATATAATTATCAGGAATTAAGAACGGAGATGCGGGATTATCCGTTTAAGTCGGAATGTGATACTGAGGTAATAATTGCTGCATATTTAAAATGGGGCATAAATTTTATAGACAAAATAAATGGAATGTTTGCCATAGCTTTGTTGGACAGGGAAGATGATTCTGTGTATTTAATAAGGGATAGAGTTGGCAAGAAACCCTTATATTATTATGTAGACAAAGATAGGAACGTTGTTTTTGCATCAGAATTAAAGGCAATTTTATTATCTGGTATTTTTAAACGGGAAGTCAATACAGAAATCGTTGGTAGATTTTTATATCAAGGCTATATTGCTGCGCCAGATACGATATATAGAAATACTTATAAATTGGAACAAGGTTCCATATTAAAAATTTCGGAACAAGGATTGAGGAAATATAAATACTGGGATGTCGCAGCTAAATATATTGAATTGAAACGCGGACAAATACAAGACTATGGCAGGGCTAAAAGTGAACTAAAATCACTTTTGAAAAAAGCTGTAAATCGCAGGATGTTTGCAGATGTCCCGATAGGTGCTTTTTTAAGCGGTGGGTACGATTCGACTTTAGTATGTGCATTGGCGCAAGAGTGTTCCGCAGAACCAATCAAGACTTTTGCGATTGGATTTGAAGAGGGAGAATTTGATGAAGCACCTTTTGCCCGAAAAGTAGCAGAAATTTTAGGGACAGATCATACGGAATTATATATTACAGAACATGAAATGCTAGGAGTTTTGGATAGTATTCCTGATTATTATGATGAGCCTTTTTCAGATTGTTCACAAATAGCAACCATGTATGTTGCTCGATTGGCTAAAAAAAACGTGTCGGTTGTTTTGTCTGGAGATGGTGGTGATGAACTATTTGGTGGATATGGGATTTATCCAATATTACAGGAAGTTCAAAAAAAACGATATTTGGGTTCCCTGCTCTATAAAATCAGCAAAATTCCGGGAGTAACGGATACGCAATTATGGAAAAGTAGATCCATCACATATCGGGTTTTGTCGGATGACTGTAATAAAGAAGCAAGGACACAAGCAGGTGTAAATAATTATTTTGAAGTTATAAACAGGATTTTGTTGCATAAGGCAGATAATTTCTATTACGAAGTGGAATCCTGTTATCATGAAAAAAAGTATGAGATAACTAGAATGTTACTTGATTTAGATACATATTTATCAGAAGATATCTTGGCAAAAGTGGACAGGGCTACTATGCATTACGCGTTGGAATGCAGATGTCCGATTTTGGATAAAGAAGTTATAGAATATTCCTTTAGGTTACCACCAAATTATAAAGTAGACCATGGATATCGGAAAAGAATATTGAGGGATATTGTCTATGATTATATTCCAAAAGAAATTATAGACAGGCCAAAAATGGGTTTTTTAATTCCGCTTGATAAGTGGATGAGAAGTGCATTAAAAGAGAAGATTATGGATTGGAGCAGTAAGGAGTATATAGAACGACAGGAAATATTTAATGCAGAAGCTGTACATGCTTTTCTGAGTGACTATATGAGAACAGGGGATCAGGGTAAGTGGAGCGGGCAAAATTATTCTAAAATTGCATGGTCGTATTACATTTTTCAACAGTGGTATGAGAGATACATGTAGAAGTAATCTGATATTATCTGGACAATTGATGAAATCTTATGAAGCGTACAGAGCAGAAAGGAAAATACAGATGAAAATAGCTGTTTATGGGACAGGGAGACTGGCAGAAGATTTTTTGGAAAAGTTATACAAAACAAAATACAATATGGAAATATTGTATTTTGTTGAATCAGCTCCTGTACAGGTGAAATATAGAAATAAAAGAATCATTTCAGCGAATGAGGTAGATTATGCTGAAATCGACAAGTTAATTATAGCCACAGGGTGGTCAAATTACGAAGAAATTGTGAGTTATCTGGAAAAAATCAGCGGGGATTGGGAACGTGATAAGGAAAAAATAGTATATTTTCGACAATTGTATTCTCCAGAATTCTACGAAGCCAAAAAGATAATGCCGTATGTATCAATTAAGACGACGGACAATATTAATTTTATAACGTCAAGTAAAGATCATGTAATACCGAATGAAATGATGTATACAAAAGAAACTTTTTCAAAGAAGCTGATCGACGGTTTTTTGACTTTGGCTGAAAAATATTATAAAGATGCCCGCACATGTACAGGCGGATATTTTTTGGATCTGGGTGCAAATATTGGAACTACTTCTATTTATGTAAAGAAACTTCTGGGGGACGAATGGAAGGTTGTCGCGGTTGAGGCATGCCGGGATAATTATGATTTACTGCGTGTTAATTGTATTCTCAACCACACGGAGGATATTCGGACAGAACTGTTTGCTTTATCTGATCAAAGTGGAACGGCATCGTTGCAATACGAGGACGGAAACCCAGGCGGTACATGCGTGGTGGAAGGGGACGGCATGACGGGCGAAGTCAGTACAGTCAGGTTGGATGACTATGTGTCCCAAAAGGTGATAGCGGAAAAGGATATTCATTATATCTGGATGGATGTGGAAGGTTTTGAACCTAAAGTAATCAAAGGCGGATGGAAATTATTCAGTTCTCATAGGATAGCAATGATACATGAATTTACACCATCGTATTATGAAAAAATGGGAACAATGGAATGGTATTATGAAAATATTGGAAAATTGTATGATTCCTTTATTGACATGGATTTATATATACGGAAAGGGCAGGAGAAAGTTTACTCTATTTCGGATATAAGGCAGTTTACAAACCAAATGAAGGATAGAGGAATATTTCAGACGGATTTATTTCTTTTTTAATCTGAATGGGGAATGAGAGATAATGAATGCTGTACAAAGTTTCATGGTGGATTTCTGCAAAAAGTGACCAGAAGAAATACGTGGAAAGAGTAGGGAAAAGATAGCAATGGTTTATCAAAAAGAATTATATATCGAGCATGCAAAGAGCAAAGAGTACGAGGTATGTATATGGGGAGCCGGATTTCTTGGTAAAGGAATCGGGTTGCAGATGCTGCGCAAAAAGGAAATTGCAGTAAATTTTTATTGTGATAATAACAGTGATTTATGGGGCAGGGAAGTTGTAAACGGCATAAAGTGTATCTCGCCGATGGAATTGGCACAAAGGAAACCGAAGATAGTCTGCTTTTTGATGATGACGAATATGTATGTGGAATCTGTACTTGGTCAGATACAAAGCATGGGATTCGATGAGATTATTTTGTTTGATGAATTGTTTATAGAAGAGAAAAATGAGTTCCTTCCATTTCTGAAAAATAAGCAGACGGTTTTTTATACCTGCATTGTCGGAGATTATGATGAATTGAGGGAACCATTATCGGTTCGTGCAGATTGTGATTACTATCTGATTTCAGACAAGGAACCGGAGTATGAGACAGTATTCAAATACATAAATGTTAATGACTACGTACCGACACATGTGACAGATAATGCGAAGAAGAACAGATATTGCAAGATGAATGTCCACAAAATTTTTCCGCAATATAAGTATTCCGTCTATTTTGACGGAGAGATGGAAATGGATAGTTCTATTGTTGAATGTATAGAAGGGCTTCCCAGAACGCGCATAACGACAATCTGTCATAATTATTGGGACAGTTCCTATATGGAGGCTATGCGGGTTATCTTATCAAAAGGTGATGCGGAAGATGTGGTGGTACGGCAGATGGAACACTATTGGCTGGAAGGATTTCCCGATCATTTTGGGAATGTATATTGTGGTATTTTGCTTAGGGAGCACAATCATCCAGTCTGTAGGAAACTCATGGAGGATTGGTGGGAACAAATAGACAGGTATTCCAGAAGAGATCAGATTTCCTTTCCGTATGTTCTTTGGAAGAATGGGTATGCCATGTCAGATGTGAATACATTTGCCGATCAGTTTGAACCAGATGGAAAGTATTGGAAATGCAGGATAGTTCATAATCGGCCGAGACTTATTTATGATGGAGGCGTTTTATGGTAGTTGGACAGGGAGAAGATCATGAGGGATATTAAGGTCAGTATTATTACTGTTTCTCTTAACTCCGTGCATACGATAGAGCAGACCATTCTCAGCGTTCTTGATCAGTCTTATCAAAATATTGAATATATCATCATAGATGGAAAATCTACAGATGGTACGTGTAATATCATTAAAAAGTATGAGGATGTACTATTCTATTACGTGAGTGAGCCTGATAAGGGTATCTATGATGCAATGAATAAAGGACTTCGGCGCGCAACAGGAGATATCATTGGTCTTATTAACAGTGATGACTGGTATGAGGCAGATGCAGTGAGTAAAGTGGTAAATCATTTTACATCTGGGAAGGCGGAACTGGTTCATGGGAAGATGTGTTTTATTGATGAAAAGGGGAATTGTACATGTAGCAAAGAGAAGATGTTAAGCCATCTTTGGTATATGGCAGGGATCGTACTTCATCCGACTGTTTTTGTGAAACGCAGTGTTTATGAGAAATATGGTGTTTTTAATACAGATTATAGGATAGCGGCGGACTATGATTTATTGTTAAGGTTTTACGCGAAAGGGGTTCGTTTTGAATACATTGATGAGATCATCAGCAATTTCAGAACCGGCGGAATTAGTTCGGATAACTACTTAGAAGGAAATGAAGAAGCAAGACGGATTGCATTATCATATATTGATCAATGTCCCAATAAAGATTTTGTCCTGACCCAGATATACCGAAATTACGAGCTTACTAAAAATATACCAATTATAGAAGAAAAGCCGTCTATTGTATGTGATTTTTTGAGAGAGGAATTTCAAGGAGTTGAAGAGGGAACTGTAGTTTTTGGAACGGGTGAATGGGGTGGGAGAATAGAATCTGTTTTAAGATTCGGAAAGATTCCGATAGTAATGTTTGTTGATAATAATGAGACAATGTGGGGGACAAGAAAAAATGGTATTGCAGTTTATTCGCCCCAAAAATTGAGGGACTATAAAGGTTGCGTAATCATTGCTGTAAAGGATGGATGTCACGAAATCAGCAGACAATTGACAGAATTAGGCAATGCGGCATTAAAAATGATCACATTGGAAGATATATGGAAAGGTGTGTCAGGTAAATAACAGGGATATTATATATTGCCAGTGATTCGAATGGTATGAATCCATGTGAAGGAGGTAAATAATGATAAGGGATTTAGAGATTATGAAAGACATTACGCCTCTATTTCAAAAAAAGATTATTATTTGGGGAATGGGAGGTTGTGGACATCGCATTTTGCGTGCATTGAGAGGAATGGGGGCTGGAGAAAAAGGAATCATATTATGCGATTCTAATAAGGAAAAATGGGGATGCAAAGAAGACGATAGTGAGATCATTTCTCCAAAAACATTGCAGAGACGTATTTCATCAGATAGCATAAGCAAGATGATCCTCTGTATAGCAGTGGAAAAAGTCAGCTTACAAAATGAGATTTTAGATATGCTGGATAGTATGAATTTAATGGAGTTGACAGTATATACGCAATACGCAGTAGAATGGGGAATTTATCTGAATGTTAATAATCCATATGTGAATGCTTCTTACAGAAATGAAATGCTGATAGAGCATGAGAGAAAGCGTATCACTTACGATGAAAACTGGATGTTTCAGGATATGCACCATTTTGCGTATGCGCCTTTGCACAATGATGAGATGATTCTTGTATATCAGTCGGGAAAAGTTGGATCTATGTCAGTTTACAAATCAATAGAAAAATATGGAAAATATGTTTTGCATACGCATAAATTATCAGGATTGGAATATCGGAAAAATAATACTTTGTTGGATTTGTTAAGACTAAAGTCGGCAAAAATGATAAGTCTGGTCAGGGAGCCGCTTTCCAGACAGATATCGGTAATGTGGGAGAATATTCCAAATGTAAACAGGTATAGTGCCGCAGTGGATTTTAAAGAAATAGAGGGGTTTTATTTTAAGGAAGATTTTGAATATGAGGGATTTGAATGGTTTATTGAAGAAATGGAGAGTGTATTTGACATTGATATATATGAATACCCTTTTGACAAAGAAGCGGGATACAGCATAATAAAAAAGAATAATATGGAAGTACTTTTGATTAAAATGGAAAAGCTGAAGGGATTAGAGGATGTTATTGGCAGTTTCCTTGGTATTCCGGATTTTGCACTGGAGAATAGAAACATAGCAGGAGAAAAGGCATATCGTTTTGCATATAAAGAGTATTTAGAAGATTTTTCTATGTCCAAAGATCGGCTGAAACATATATATTATGAAAATAAGTACATGCGTTATTTTTATACGGATGAAGAGATTGATGGTTTTTATTCAAAATGGATACAGCAATGCCACAATGGAGATTGATTAGATGATGAAAGTACATGATTTGGACATTATGAAAGATATCAACCCGCTTTTTGAAAAGAAAGTCGTTATTTGGGGAATAGATGATCAGACAGGAGTATTGCTGCATGAATTAAAAGACATGGGAGTGGGAGAAAATATTATTTTATGCGATTCCGATAGCAGACAATGGGGCAAGGATAAAGAAGGATATAGTATTATTTCACCAGAGCAGGTACGGGAGATCTATGTGTCAGATGAAGGCAAGGGAGTAGTGGTATGTATTTCTTTTGCTGATGTGAAACTTCAAGATGAAGTACTTTCTATACTGGAAAAGATGAATTTAACAGATGTAGTGGTTTATACATGGTATGGCTTGAAATGGGGAATGTATCTTAATCTGAAGAACAGATATGTTGATGACATATATAGACAGAAAATGTTGGCAGAACATGAGAAAAGCCGGATTACATATAAAGAAGGTTCTATGGTGGATCAAATGAAGTATTTTGCGTATGCCCCATTGCATAAGGACGAGATGCTATTGATTTACCAGCCGGGAAAAGTCGGTTCAAGGTCGCTCTATTGGTCCTTAAAAGACTATGGAAAATATGTACTGCACAGTCATGTTTTAAGAGGAGCGGAGCAGGGGGAGGATACACTGCAAAAACTTTTGGAACAAAAATCGGCAAAAGTAATTAGTCTGGTAAGGGAACCCTTAGCAAGGCGGATTTCGGAAATGTGGCAAAATATACCAAGCGTAAACCGATATAGTGCAGAGGTTGATTTTGCGGAAATAGAGCGGTTTTATTTTCAGGAAGGATTTGAACGTCAGGAATTTCAATGGTTTCATAGAGAATTGGAAAGTGTGCTTGGAATCAATGTGTATGATTATCCGTTTGATAAGGAAAAAGGATATGCAGTAATTAAAAAAAATAATATAGAACTGTTGCTGATGCAAGTGGAGCAGTTAAATACCCTTGAAGAGGTTGTTGGCAGCTTCGTCGGTATTCCGGAGTTCAGGCTGCAAAATAAAAACATATCCAAAGAGAAACGGTATCGGTTTGCTTATCAGGCGTATCTTGAAACGTTTACAATGCCTGACAAGAGATTAAAGAAGATTTATTATGAGAATCCATACATGAATTTCTTTTATACGGAAGAAGAGATAAATGGATTCTATAAAAAGTGGCTGAAGGAATAAACTCGGCATGGTATAAGTTCAAAAAATAGTTAAATAGGGGAATTGCTGGAGGAAAAGGGATTTGATTAAGGTAATGTACATTATAAATGAATCTGCGCTGGGAGGCGCAGCACAGTCTTTTCTGGACATGCTGACTGCGATTAAGAATAAAGTAGATCCTGTTGTTATTATTCCGTCTGATGGAATGATAGAAGAATGCCTCCTGCAGATGCAGATTGTATATTATATTATACCTTTTGAGACGGATTATCGGCCGATCGGTTTACATTCCAAACAGGAAAATACGGCTATTTTTTTTAAAAGTTATCATGCCGCGCTGCAGATAAGAGAAATAATAAAGCAGGAAAAGGTTCAGCTTGTACATACAAATTCAAGTGTCAGCAATGCGGGAGCCATCGCGGCAATCATGGAAAAGATTCCGCATATATGGCATATTCGGGAATTTCTGGAAGAAGATTTTGACAGTGAGTTTGTAGACAAAGAACTAAAAAAAGAACTGTTTGACTGTGCTGATGGCATGATAAGTATTTCTGAGTGTATTCAGGCGGCATATAAACAAAAATATAATGTTGATTCCAGGTGTATCTATAACGGAGTGGACAGCGGGCGGTTTTTAGAAAGCGGCCTTTCAGACAGGGCCGGTAATCATTTTCTGCTTGCGGGTAATCTGATACCATCCAAAGGACAGATGGAAGCTGTTAAGGCAGTAAACAGGCTTATGAAGCAGGGAATAGAAGTGCACCTTTATATCGTCGGAGCTGCGGGCAACGATTTGTATAGGTGGCTGTTGAAAAAATATGTGGGAGAGTGTGGATTGGAATCATATGTTCATATTATGGGTTTCCAAAAAGATTTGAGCAAATTAAGACAAAAATGTGGATATGCGATTATCAGTTCAAGAATGGAAGCTTTGGGTCGGGTAACGATCGAGGCCATGCTGGCAGGCTGTGTGGTTATAGGCGCAGATACGGGAGGCACGGCTGAGGTAATCGGCAGCGACGGATCAAGAGGTTATTTGTATAAGCAGGGTAGTGAAGATGCTCTGGCGAGAGTAATGTGTGATGCGATGGAACAGAAGGAAAAAAATAAGATGATCCGAAAAACAGCGCAGGCGTATGCGCTTGAAATGTTTGGTCTACAAAAATATGGAGAGAAGATAATTGGTGTATATGATAATATTTTAAAAAGTAAAGAGGATTCCAAGACGGACGACAAAGAGAGATTGTTGAAAAAAATATGCAGGCAGTATGAATCAATAGACGGTGTGGATATAAGTGCCAGGTTTTTCATCGGTGCAAATACAGATAAAAGTCTGATGCTGAAGGAGACAGTACAGCGCTGGCTGAGGCTTAAGGTGGAAGGAAAATCGTTGGCCAATGTCTTGATACAAAGACATATTCATTCTGCTGCGGTCTATGGAATGGGATATCTGGGATGCTGCCTTTATGATGAATTGGAGAACAACAAAATTACTATAAGTTATGTGATGGATAGAAAATTGAACAATGCGGATGCTATTTTAAAAGTCGTCCGTATGGAGGAGCAGTTTCCCGAAACAGATGCGGTCATTATAACAGTATTAGGGGATTGCAGTAGTCTGCAGAAGACACTGACGCTAAAGTGTAATTGTCAAGTACTGCTGTTAAATGAACTGTTGGATTGTTGTGAGGATGGAGAATGGCAATGACAAAAAAAGGATTGAAGCGCTGGGGAGTATAAGAAAGAGGTAAAGTATGAAACTATCCGTTATAGCATTCATCGATGAAAAAGATGGATGGAGACCAACAATAACAAGTGTGATAGAGCAGACGTATGATAATCTGGAGCTGCTTTTGATCAATATAGGCATGTCTTTAAGCAACAGGGAATTGATTAGGGAATTTGCAAATACAGACTCAAGGGTAAAAATTTATGAGTGCAACCATGGAGAGGCTGCCGCATTACCTGACATTATGCGCTCAGCAATTGAGGGTCAATACGTTATGAAAATATCTAATGGAATGATTCTTGAGCAAACTGCAGTCGAACGGATTATGCATATGTTCCAGCGAAGAAAGAACGAAGTGTTTATTTATACTGATATTTTGCCTGTTAATCAGAAAAATGAGGTTTTGACAGAAATATTAGAATTGAATGACGAGATGGAAAACTTTTATTTGTATAATCCGCTGCGCATATGTTTTGTATGCAAAAAAGAAGTGTATGAAAGAGTTGGCGGGTTTAATAGAAGCGGGTTATATGGTGCAGAATATGATTTCTGTATCCGGGTGCAGGAGGAAGGGGTTCCGATGTATCATTTCCGGGCAAAAATAGGTCAGTTCCGGGTAGGTAAGGATCTGTCTAAAATAAAAACCGCGGATGACATTGTGAATCTTAGGATCAGGAAATTTGAAGAGGAAATAGAATATTGCGAGATATTGGATATTAAGAGAAAAGTGCTTAATGAGTTAATCAAGCAATGCAGGAAATATAAAAAGAATGACAAAGCTCTTAGGTTGATGTTATCTCTTATGGCCTTGCAGAATCCTGTAAATCAAAACCGTTTAAAAATGCAGAAAATTAAAAATCGATCCAGAGCGGTATTTGATGTATTAGCTGATACCTATGAACAGGACGGGGGATATGATGAACCTCGGAAGTGTTATAGACCGGTTATGAAGATGATCAGGAAATATGCCGGAAAGGATCTGAAATTACTGGATATAGGATGCGGACCGGGCATCATGCTTCAAATGGTACTGGACACATTTCCAGATGCAATGCGGGCAGACGGTATTGATCTTTCACGTGAAATGGTCAGGCAGGCCAAAGGCAGGTTGTCGGATGAACGTGCCGTAGTTGTTGAGGGAACGATAGATACTGTGGATTTTCCAGAAGGCTTCTACGATATAGAACTGTGTATGCATAGTTTTCATCATTACCCGAGGCCGCTGAAGAGTTTGCGTTGTATGAGCAGGACACTCGGTCGGAGAGGAATCCTTATTATTGTGGATAACTATTATAAAGGATTAAAGCGATTGGAACAGAATTTTGATTTGTATGTAAATGAATATTGTTATGGTGATATGTGGATGTATTCTGCGTTGGAATTGACTATTTTAACCAGCATGGCAGGTTTTTACAAACAGCAGTATTATAAAGTTGGTGATAAGTCATTTATGTTTATCTGCCAGAAGCGATAGTGTGAGGTGCGAAGATGAAGAAAACAATTTTTATAAATACCTTGATTCTTTTCGGAGCCATTGCCGTAAATTATAAAAAAAGAAGAGAACTTGATTATTGTCGACAGAAAGTTGATAAGGCACTGCGGGAGATGAAATTATTTGAGCAATGGCTGTTAGTGAAACAGGATGGTAAACAGATCAGTGATTATTTTCAGAAAAAAGCAATAAATACAATAGCCATATATGGAATGGGCAATATTGGAGAACGCCTTTATGACGAGCTGAAAGACCAGAATGGAATCGTAAAATACGCTGTTGATCAAAAAGGGAAACGCATCTGTTCTGAGATAGAAGTTCATCCTGGTGTTGATATCGGTAGGATGGAAAAGGTGGATGCTATTGTGGTGACAACAGTCCATTGTTTTGAAGAGGTAAAGAAAAACATATCTGAAATGACGGATATTCCGGTTTTGTCGTTAGAAGAAATTTTGTATGAAATGTAGAAGAGCCTTCACGGAAATGATAACTTAAAGGGAGAATGCAATGACTAAGATATCAATTATAATGCCGTTGTATAATGCTGAAAAGTACTTACCGGAAGCACTGGATAGTGTTCTTAAGCAAACTTATAGAGATTTTGAGTTAATTTGCATAGACGACTGTTCAACAGATCAGACAGGAGAAATTTTATCAGATTTTCAGGGACAAGATAAAAGAGTAAAGATTTTGTTGAATGAACGGCGTTTGGGTGCAGGGCGGTCAAGAAACCGTGGATTAGAAAGAGCAGAGGGAAAATATGTCCTTTTTTTGGACGGAGATGATGTTTTCGAAGAAGAACTATTAGAAAGAGCATATGCAGTATTGGAAGAATCGGAAGCAGATGTGGTTATATTTGAATATATACGTGTGCCAAGTGAAGAGATCTATATAAAAAAGACTAAGGAGCACACCAAAAGGTTTATTGAAAGTTATTGCTGTGTTCCGTTTTCTGTCGGGGATTTTTCTCCCAGAGATTTTCCGAATCGTTCTGATTCACCCTGTGATAAAATGTATAGAAGAAATTTCCTGTTAGAGAATCAATTGGAATTTCAGGATTTACCAGCATTTAATGATGTGTATTTTGCAAAGATGGTCTTATATTGCGCGAGGCGGATTATATATCTGAAAGACAACAGGGTTATGGTTTATGCGAGAAAGCATTCTCAGCCCTCCAGAATTTCCAACAACCGCGATCCAATGTTTGGCTATTATGCAATGGAGCGACTGGCAGTAGAATTAAAAGAGAGGGAGATGTTTCCTAAACTTGCAGAATATTATTATTATACATTTATGAATACAATTACAGATTTGTTGAGTGTTGAAGAAAAGGATAAAGAACGACAAAAACATTTTTACAATTTTTTAAAGGATATTGGGATTGAAAAGTGTATTCAATATGGCGGAGATAGTTATGCTAAGGTGGATCAATATGATCAGAGTCTGCTGAGAGGAATACAGAGTCATACTTGGGAAAGCGGATGGTTTCGAAACCTGGATACATATTTTCAGTTCTATCTTAAAAGAAATGGAGAGCGGCTTTGCCGCTGGATAGAAGAACAGAAGAGACAAGGGGAAAAAATTGTTGTCTGGGGAGCCGGGGTGAACGGGAGAGTTTTGTTGGAATATATCGGAGAAAAAGATTTGAGAATATTTGGAGTAGTAGATTCCGACGAAAAAAAACAAAATGTTGTTATAAGTGGGTATAAAGTAACCCGACCTGAGCTTATGACAAAAAAAGCTGATTATATTATGGTTACATCGAAAAAGTTATACCAGGAGATAGAAGATATAGCAGCGGAATGGCAGGCTGTAGTGGTCAATGCGCTTGATATGGTATTATAAGATCCAAGAGGAAATGAGGTACAGGGATGAACGCGATATCGGTCATTATGCCGCTTTACAATGCTGAGAAATATTTGCCGGAAGCATTGCAAAGCGTTTTAAATCAAACATATAAGGAGTTTGAACTGATCTGTATTGATGACTGCTCTACTGACAGGACAAGAAGCATTATTGAGGAGTTCAGGGAAAAAGATGCCCGGATTAAAATGCTGATTAATGAGGAACACTCAGGGGCGGCGCTGTCCAGAAACAAGGGATTAAAGATGGCAGAAGGGGAGTACATAGTATTTCTGGACGGTGATGACATTTTCGAGGAAGAATTACTTGAAAAGGCGAGCGGCGCAATGAAAAAATATCAGGCAGATCTTGTATTGTTTGAGTATATGCATGTGCCAAGCGAATTAATCTATACAAAGAAAACAATAGAGCGAACGAACAATTTTAGGGAATGGTATTGTAAGGATCCTTTCTCAATGGATACCTTTCAACCAAGAGAGTTTCCATGGTGGGCATCTTCACCGTGCAATAGAATGACGCGGAAAAGTTTTCTGGAGGAGAACAATTTAGAATTTCAGGATCTGCCTTCCTGCAATGATGTTTATTTTGCGCAAATGTCGTTGTTTTGTGCGAAGAAAATTATTTGTTTAGATGACAGACGTGTTATGGTATATGCAAGAGATCATTCAGGACCGCAGAGGATTTCCAATCAGCGTAATTTTATATATTCCTATTACGCAATGGAAAAACTGTGCAGCGAATTAAAAAAACGGAATATGATGGGTAAATATACGCCGTATTTATATTATAGGCTGTTAGATTATTTTAGATTTGTGCTGAGGGCGCAAAAGAATGAGGAATACAAGAAAAATTTTTATAATTTTCTGCATGAAAAAGGTATTACTAACTGCATAGAATATGGAAAAGGGTATTATGAACAGATTGATGCGTATGACAGAAAGCTGTTAGATGGTTTTCAGAATAAAGCCTATGAAAGCAAATGGTTTGACAATTTGGATACTTATTTCCAGTTCTATCTGAGGGAAAATGGAGCTGTCGTCTGTGATTTTACAAAAGAGTTAATTACACAGAGTCAAAAAATCATTTTATGGGGTGTCGGAATTAATGGAAAGATTTTTCTGCATTATTTAGAAGAACATTCTATAAAAATATTTGGGATTGTGGATTGTGACAAAAAAAAACATGGGATGGTTATCGATGGGTACAAAATAGCAGATCCTGAAGGTTTTGTTCAGGAAGTGGACTATATTTTTGTTACATCAAGAGAGTTATACAAAGAGGTCACAGAGGCGCTAAAGAGTACAAAAACCAAAGTAGTGAATCTTTTGGAGATGATAACAGAAAGGAAGGGAGATGCATGAGAATCATCGTTTCTCTTACGTCTTATCCGCCGAGAATAGACAGTGTACATAAGGTAGTTGAAAGTCTGTATCGTCAGATCGTGCCGGCTGATGAGATTGTCTTATATTTAAGTCTGGATGAGTTTCCGCAAGCGGCAACAAGTCTTCCGGAAAAGCTTAAGAGTCTGATCGGGCAGGGCGGATTCAGAGTTGCATGGGTGCATGGAAACTTGAAATCTCATAAAAAGTATTATTATGCATTGCAGGAATATAAAGGTGCGGTATTGATTACGGTCGATGATGACAAAATATACGCAAAGACAATGATTGCTGATTTGATCAATAGTTATAAACGATTTCCAAGTGCAGTGTCGGCCAGAAGGGTACGCATTATTCTCAAGTCGGATGATTCGCTGGAACCATATAGTAAATGGGAGAAAGAAAAATATTTAGAAGAATATATAGACGTGCCGCGAATGGATTTATGTGCAATTGGAACTGGGGGAATATGTTATCCTCCAGTGTTGGTAAATGAGAACTGGTTTGATAAGGAATTATTAGTGAAGACCGCTGACGCACATGATGATCTGTGGTTGAAATACAATGAGATCATAAGCAACATTCCGGTGGTATACACGAGATCTGCACAGGAAGATATCACGATAGATAATTCCCAGACATGCCGATTAGCAGCCAATAATTTGTATGGCAACGGAAATGACGAATGCATATCTAAGTTACTGAAGCTGTTTAAGGAACGGTCGTTTGACCGCTATCATGAATGGTTCCGGGGTTTGATGACGAGAGAAGAATATGTCATAGCCAAAAAAAAATACTATTCGGATATTTTCAACTCGGTATTTGATAAAGTCGGGAATGTACCAATCTATTTTTGCGGCGCTGGTAAAATAGCGAGGCGTATGTTGATGATTTTAGCAGATCTGGGAGTAACAAAACGAGTGACGGCGATTGCAGTCTCAAATATATCAGGAAATACGACCTGCCTGTATGGATTGCAGGTCAGGGCATTGTCGGAACTGGATACAGACAGGAAATTCGGAGTGCTTTTTGGGATGAGTGAGACAAATAAAAAAGAATTTTTAGGCAGACTTTCAGACTATAATTACATAACGATAGAGTTGGATTTGCAGATTATTAAACGTTATTATCTTCGGTGATCTGTAGTGATTTGAAAGACTGGAATACATGATTACAAGATCGGGCAGAAAAATAGAGAGGAGAATATTTAGTGAAGATTGCAATATGGGGGGCAGGAAGATTTGGCTCATACATCGGTGGAAAACTGATTGAAAAGCATACTATTATCTGTTATATCGATAACAATGCAGAAAATATAGAAAATGTTTTGGGCATAATGGTTGTCTCCCCTGATGAGTACATGGAGAATTACGCGCAGAAAGCAGATATAGTATTGATTGCGGTTTTGGATTATAACGAGGTTTATGAGCAGATATGCCGGATGGGAATAGATGGGGTTGGGATTATTGACAGGCTGGTATATCGATGTCGGCTGGAAATTACGGATGATATTTTAAGAGATCCTAATATTGTTTTTCAGTCGGATTATGCTGGAAAAAAATATCGCATGAAAAAGCTGGAAACAAATGTGGTTGATTTCTGTAATTTGAACTGCAAGGGATGCAGTCACTTTTCCAATTTGTTTCCGCATGGTGCAGAGGTAGGGTATGAATCCTTTGAGAAGGATATCATACACCTGTCGCGGGACGTGTTTATTGGGCATTTCGATCTGTTGGGAGGAGAGGCTTTCCTGTCAGAGCGATTGGCGGATTACATAATATGTTTAAGACGATATATGCCTAAAACGACGATCACCATTGTTTCGAATGGTACTTTGATTCCAAGACAAAGCTCTGAATTGTTGTCTTGTATAAGGAAAAACCAGGTGCTTGTCAGCATAACAGAATATCCGCCCACATCGAAACTGAGAAGCGAGATCATAAGTACGTTAGAAAAGGCTGGTGTCATGTATGAGTTTCGTAAGGTGGCGGAGACCTTTGGCAAGAATATCGATCTGACTGGAGAAAATGATCCTTATAAGGCGCAGACAGAGTGCAGAGAGAGCAGATGCCGTTTTCTGCGAAATGGAAAGATATACAAATGTCCGTTTTCTGCGCTGGGTGGATACTTCTTTGATCACTACAACATACCGCTCCATTTTGAGGAGGGAGTGGACATTTATGATGAGTCAATTGATTTAAAACAGGCGCTTAGCAGTCTGGATTCCAAACCGATTGAATTGTGCAGGTATTGCGGGAAGGAAGAAAGGTTTGCGTGGAGCGTATCAAGTAAGCCGGAGAGTGTGGAATGGATTGTAAGTAGTTGATAATCTAAACTGTGCGATATTAGGGCAAACAGGCTATGACTCGTGGATAAATTATCTTGTGGTGGGTGCTGTCTGAGAGCCAGAGAAGAGCTGTACCTTGACAATTTTATACTGATATCAGGAGAATTATTGTAGAAAAAGCAGAAATGTAGTATAATATCTTGATTCACAACAATATGGCGGGATGATAGAAAGGGATTGGTGGTTCATATGGAATCGGTTCTGACAAAACAACGGCTGACCTGGGAGCAGATACGTTCCGCATATCCTGATCAGTGGGTTGCGCTTATGGATGTAAAATATATGGATGATGATGGTATCAACGTTGAGTCGGCTGTTGTGGTGTGCAGTATGAAAGACGAAGATTATGTAGAACAGCGCCTCAAATTTATGGAAGAAGGCGCGGAGTATGAGTATGAACGTACTGAAGATACCAGAGGCTTTGTAGGAGTGACCTTATGATAACACTGGAATTTCCGTTAAATGTGACCTTGGATTCCCCAAGACCGATTTTTAAGGCATATATCAATAACGTCCCATTTAGATGTATGTTAGATACAGGGGCTGATATACCTGTATTTTGCAAAGGAACTTTATTGTTTGAAAAAATAGCGGGAAAAATGACAGGGGTATCTCGATTTAAAGAATCAGCAATTGGCGGATTTGGCAAAATGGATGAGAGTACAATGCTGTGGAACATGGATTATTTTTTGCTGTCGGACAAGAAATGCAGTATAGATTATAGGGGAATGAAGATAGCGGTAATGAATAAACCCAGTATACCATGCGATATCATTTTAAGTGCATCTATGTTCATGAAAATGAAATATACAATTGACTGTTCAACAAGAAAGCATTTATTGACAATAAAGGCAGATAGGAATGTGTATGGGGTAGGATATTATGATAAGAAAGAAACAATTTATATTTTTGCGGTAAAGGATCAATAGGGAAAGTTTCAAATTGAGAATCCTGATATGAGTATGAAAGCAAAATACTTATATTGGGATTTTTTATTGGAGAGAAGGGAGGCCTTGTGAGAGTAACAATTGGATATTGTAATAGAGATACAGAGGAACAGGGAGGAGGCCTTGGAGAAAATTGCTATGGGAAAGGTGTCTGGAGAAGTTATTGATTTCATTGCCATAGAGAAAGAACGCTGCAGGCGTCAGTATTTTGATTTTTTCAGGTATGACGGCAGGAAAGAAACATTTGTAGATGCTGGGGTACTTACGCGGACAGTGAAATTCAGGTGGTAGATTTGGACTTTGTGGTGAAAGGGGAAGAGGTCAGTTTTATCAATGCGTCCGGATTATAAGCTTGCATTTCGGCACTATTCCGCAAATAGCGCGAGTGAGACGGTAATGTATGCATGATAAAAAACGAACACTTGATCGCGACTTGATAAAAGGGTGTAAAAAGAATATATAACAGAAAAGGGAAATCATATGGCTGAGTATAAGATGAAAATAAGCGTCATCGTTCCTGCCTATAACAGTGAAAAATGGATCAGGAGATGTCTGGAGTCTGTGTTGGCACAGTCATACAGGAACCTGGAAATATTGGTGGTGGATGATGGCTCAACGGATAAAACGTTTGGGATTGCCAGGAGCATTGCCGGGACAGATGGACGAGTCAAATATTTCCGACAGGGAAACTGCGGCGTCGCGTCAGCAAGGAATCAGGGACTGAAGCAAGTTACAGGAAATATAATTACGTTCGTTGACGCTGACGATTATATCGAAAAAGATATGTATAAAACAATGCTGGCAGTAATGAGGGAACAAGATGCTGATATTGTGGAGTGCGCATGTCGGCATGTTGACAAAAATGAACAACCAGTGCGCGACAGTGCCCGAAAATCCGTAGTGTTGTCCGGTAAGAGGTCATGTGCGAAGAATTGTCTGCAGCGGAAGAATATCGGGGATTATATGTGGAACAAAATCTATAAAAGGAAGCTGTTTCGCGGCATACAGTTCCCCGATTTAAAGTACAGCGAGGATTTCTATGTCAATGCCCGCGTCTATGCAAGGGCGGATAAGGTGGTCATTCTGCCGGATCTTTTATACAATTATACGATCCATGAAGGGCAGGCTACGAGCACGGCCAGCATGGAACTGGCCAACTTCGACGGCGTCAGGGCTGGGAGAATGGTGGCGGAATATTTCCGGAAGGACAAGGAACTTCGTACCTATGCCGGGATTTATGCATGTGAGTATGCGATACGCACAGCGCAGGATTATATTGTACACTATCCTGACGGATGGGAGAAAGTAAGGCGGAGGATCAGAGCTGATATTTTGTATTCCTGTCTGGTCATGGCGCCATTGAAGGATGGCAGTGTCGACATAGCCATAGAAAAGAAACGGTATATGGATTTTATTTCTAAGGGCATGGTGAGGGAAGGGATCCTGGTGCAGGCAATTCCCGAACTGAGACAGAAAGAATGGGAGCAGCGCAGGAAAAACAGACTGTTTCAAATGACATTCCTCTGGGTGGACAACCTGCAGAAAGGAAAACGGATAGGGGACTGGCTGATCGGGAAAGGATATGGTTCCGTGGCAGTTTATGGTGCAGGCGGAGTTGGCAGGCGTGTGCTGGCAGAACTTTCAGGTACCGACATAAAGGTATTATACGCGATAGACAAAAAGCCTGTGGAAATGGGGATCCCCGTATATGCGCCGGATGATGATCTGCCTGCGGTGGATTGTGTTATTGTCACGGTGGTTATGGAGTACAGGGAAATCTGTCGATGCCTAAGAACACGGCTGGAATGTCCGATTTTTTCTATTGAGGAAATCGTAAGTGCCTGTGGGGAATGAGAGAAGGAGTGGATCATATTGCGCGAGGGACAGGAAATCATCCTGTATGGAGCCGGGAGACGCTGCATAGCGATATTAGGAAAGTTGAGGCAGGCCGGTATCAGGATCAGGGCAATCGTTGACGGCAGCAAGCCAATGTGGGGCAAAGCGCTGGAGGGGATCGTGATCCAGCCGCCGTCTGCCATAGGGCGGAATTTAGATTTGGTTTTATGTATTACAGTGAAGGATTCAGAGGAACAGGAAAGGATACGCAATGATCTGCGGGAGACATATGGCAGCGGCTCTTTAAAAGAGATCTGTTATGAAGATCTGGAACAGGAGGTAGCACTGCTGATATATAAGGCAAAAGCAGATCAGATCGATTTTACAAAAAGAGGGCCGCATATCGTGTTTGACTGTACCTCCGGACTGGGGCTTGGCGGCATAGAAGAGTGGACGAAAGGATTGTGTCTGGATCTGCGCATGGAGGGCTTCGACAATATCCGTATTCTGACAGATACGGGGGATTATCAGATTCCTGACAAACTGCTGGATATTGTGGACGGAGCGTTTGATAAGGAACGATATCGCAGCAGAGAGCAAAAAACGGACTGTATCATAAATTATTTGCTGGATTTACTGCCTGTCATCGTTGTCATAGGAAAGCCGGAGATTTTTTTGGAAGCCGCTTCTTTGCTCAAGAAGGCTGTGCCGGATCAAGTGAGGATCACCTCGGTAGTGCACAATGGCGAGGAAAAGATTTACGGATTCTACGATCAGTACAGAGATTACACGGATGCTTATGTGGGAGTCAGTGAAGATATTAAGCGGGATCTGGTTGAGAGGGGTGTACCGGCAGACAGGGTGTTTTCCATTACATGCCCTGTGCCGTGTGATAAAGTGCTGACGCGAAGCTATACAATGGATGCCAGCCTGCCGATAAGGATTGGCTATGCGGGGAGGGTCGTCGTATTGCAGAAGCGCATGGACTTGTTGATAAAAATGATCGAGATACTGGAAAACAGCGATGTGAATTTTTGTATGGAAATCGCAGGGGATGGTCCTTATAGAGAAGAAATGCAGCACATTGTGATGGAAGAGGGCTGGGACAGGCATGTATGTTTTTTGGGTGCCTTGGACAGGGAGGATATCCCTGACTTTTGGAAGAGACAGGATATCTGTGTCAATATAGCGGACGCTGAGGGAAGATGCATCTCAAAGCTGGAGGCAATGGCGGGTGGGGCTGTTCCCGTCATGACCCGCACGGCAGGAAATCCTGAGGATATCATGGAGGGTGTCAATGGGTATATGGTGGAAATTGGGGACTATGGCGGCATGGCAGAAAAGATTATTTTCCTTGCCGGACATAGGGAAATGCTGCCGGAGCTGGGACAGAAGGCACATGATACGATATACCCGAAGTGCCGGAGAGAGGCGCATACGGAGTTCTGGGTAAATCTGCTGTCTGGCGGACTGTGCGGAGTGAGGTTTTGAACGGTTGCGTTTTGAAAAATCAGGGTTGGGCAGGAGATCAAGGTAAGGAGATGAAACAGATGGGGCTGTATCTTTTAGGAGTCACACAATTTTGTAGAATGGCCGTAGAGGCAGGGGCGGTAAAGTTGCAGGAGGTAGACGGCCTTTTTGATAATGATCCATTAAAGATTGGTACGTCGAAATATGGCATGAAAATTGAAAGACCACGGTATATTCCTGATGTGGAAGTGGCCATAACGCTGAATGAACAATTCCATCTTGAAGTGATACGGCAGCTTCTGAAACTGGGCTATCGAAATCTGTCCATCATTTTCAGAACGCCTGAGGGATTTGAAAAAAGAAAGTATGACTTTGGACATTATGACTTTCCACTCGATGATAAGTGTATGGTTGTGCTGTATTTAGAGAACAGGTCATATTCCGGAATCTGTGCGGTTGACTATATGATGCGAAACCGTCTTGTTAAGATACCATCAGATTTGCATATCGTAACATATGTTAACTCGGGCAGCCAGACAGATCAATATTTTTATGCCGCTATGGCGGATTATTCTATTACTGAGCGAACGGAGTTAAAAGGTCATGGAAAATCAATCCAATTATGGCATGGCTTTCCGTTTAAGGCGATGGAACACATGGTTTCCGATTATGTGTCAACGGACAGGAGAGTGTCTAATTTCTGGCATTCTTACGATTTTATAGCGTCCTACGGGAAGATGTATACCAATTTCATGAGCGCCTGCTACGGGACGCTTGCAAGTCAGTATGTTGTTACCGGTATGCCGCGTAACGACCTGCTATTCGTTACGGACGGCAGACGGAATCTGCGTGACCTGCTGCCGGATTCGGAGGGTAAGAAAATTATCTTCTATATGCCTACTTTCCGGAAAGTAGAGGCTGAAATTGCTTTTTATGCAAGGACGGACGGAAGCACGGACGGGTATCTTTTTTACTGGCAGGATTTTTCTGTGGATATTCTGGAGAAATTTTGTGAAAGAAATAATATTTACTTTGTGTTCAAGCTCCATCCAAGTGATGCTTCCAAGGTCAGGACATGGCATGCACAGTCAGGACATATTGGCGTTATTACAGACGAAGATCTGTCGGACAAGTGTATTTATGAATATTTGAATGCGGCGGATCTGCTGATATCAGACTATTCCTCCGTGTATTTTGATTATCTGTTATTGGACAGACCGATCTTGTTCACGGATAAAGACATTGATGACTATGCAGCAAATCGTGGGATCATGCTGGAGCCGTTGGAGCTTTGGAGGCCGGGAGCGGCGGTGCATACTATGAATGATTTAATGGATGAGATAAAGGAAGCGCTTGACGGAAAGGATTTGTATAAGGCAGCGAGAGCAAGGACGCGCGCGCTTGTGCATCATTATGTGGATGGCCGTTCCACGCAGAGGCTGCTTGATCTCATAGCGGAAGACTGGGGGAAAGCCAATGGCTGAGATTACGGTAATATTACCTTCTTATAATGTGGCAGATTATATCGGGGAATGTCTGGAGAGCGTTGTCACACAGACTTTTCAGGATATGGAGATACTCTGCATTGATGCAGGGTCTACCGACGGCACACTGGAAATCATCAAAGACTATATGGGATCGGATGCGAGGATCAGATTAAATCTGTCTGACAAAAAGAGTTTTGGATACCAGATGAACCTGGGGATCCGTATGATCCAAAGCCCTTATGTAGCTTTTGTGGAGACGGACGATTATGTGCTTCCGGATATGCTGGCGACATTACACGGACTTGCAATAGAGCATGATGCGGATATTGTAAAGGCTGATTTCGATAATGTTGTCAGGCTGTCAGATGGGCAGACCTGGGCTCTGCGGGAGGGATTTGGCGCCGGTGAGACAACATATTATGACAGGGTGATCTCACTGAAAAAGCATCCGGAACTTTACATTGCAGAGTATCTTTACTGGCGTGGCCTTTATAAGCGGGAATTTCTGACACAGCATGGCTTGTGTTTTCAGGAAACGCCGGGGGCATCCAATCAGGACATCGGCTTTTCCTACCAGCTTTATCTGCATGCGGACAGGGTGTATTTTACGAGAGATGCCTTCTATCAATACCGGAGGAACAGAGCGGAATCATCTAATTACTGCAGGGATGCTTTGGACAGGCTGATGCAGGAATATCAGTATATAGAAGAAAAAGTCAAACCACGGGCGGAAGGAACCAGGCAATTGCAGCCCTATTACTGGCAGCGTCTTTTCAGGCAGTTGCTGGCACGTGTTCGCCTGTTTGCGGCATATGGGGATAAAGCGCAGGAGCCGATGCAGGCATTCGGATATTTTCAGGGGCTGTTTGAGAAGGCAGAACAGGACGGGGAAATTGATGAAATGCTTTGGAATGCGACGGATTTAAGGGAACTGTACATGTTCCTCTCGGACATTGGGGCATATGTACAATATCAGAGACTGGCCTATACGGCCAAAAGACGGCAGCTGAGGGAATTTACAGAAAAAGTGCGGGCGCGGAAAGAGGCAGTGATCTTCGGCTGCGGCCGGGAAGGCGGGTTCTGCAATTGTTTCCTCCAAAGCCGCGCGGTCTCCACTGTCAAAGTGTTCTGCGATAATCACAAAACAGGCAGCTTTATGGGAAAGGCTGTCCTGACGCCCGATGAGGCAGTCAGGGAGTACAGGCAGGCTGTCTTTGTGCTTGCAGGAGGACGGTATAACGGGCAGATGAAAGGCCAGCTTCTGGGACTTGGAATCCCGGAGGAACAGATCGTGATTTATGGATTTGGAATAGACTGGCTGTATCTTCAGGCGGAAGTCTGGTAAAACGGCGCGAATGGTCAGTGTTACGCAGCAGGTTTGATCGTTAAGGAACTGTTCACAAATTACTTGTGACAAGTACGCCGTATAAATGTTCAGCTGCAAAGAAGATAATCGCCGGCGTAGCGGGCTACGTCAAGATTATCTGATGCCGCAGATGGGCATTTAGACAAGTAATTGTCATGAGTAATTTATGAACAGTTCCTAAGCAGTATCATGTTCAGAGTGGAAAGGATTGAAAGATGTTATTGGTATCAGGAACAGGGGATAAGGACGGCATTATACAGAAATATGATACGAGTTGTTGGGATGGCATGGAAAACCAGGCGGTCAGGAATCTGCCGAAAGCCCTGCTTAATTGGTATGATTTTGAAGAGGGCGCAAGGATGCTTTTTATATCTGGCGGCGATCCGGAGTGTGAGATACTTTATGAAGCCTTGACGGAGAAAAATGTCAGAATAAGCAAAGCAGATGCCGAAATGCTGGAAAAAGGGCTGACTGATGCGAAATATCATTATATTGTGGCAGCAGGCATTCTGGAGAGAGCAGAGGATCCCGTCAGCCTGTTGAAACGGATTAGGGTATTGCTGGAACCCTGCGGCAAACTGCTGCTGGGCGCGGAAAACCGTCTTGCGCTCCGCGGCTTTTGCGGCGATAAAGATATATTTTCCGGGCATGTCTTTGGCGGAATAGATCGTCATAGGCTGATCGACGGAATGGGAAGAGGTGCTTATGCAAAATCGGAGCTGATCCGACTGCTTGAGCGTGCGGGTTTTTCTGAATACCGGTTTTATTCTGTCATGCCCTGTCTCTCACGGCCGCAGCTTATTTTGGCGGAGAATTATCTGCCGAATGAGCCGATTGAAGTGCGGATATTCCCGCAGTATCAGCATCCGGAGACCGTTTTCATGCAGGAGGAAAAATTATATAAGCCCCTTATTGACAATAATATGTTTCACCAGATGGCAAATGCGTTTCTGATAGAATGTGCCATGGATGGCAGCATTTCCGACATAGACCAGGTCACAGTCCAGGGAGACCGCAGCCGCGGGGAGGCGATGGCTACAGTCATCCGCCGCGGAAATTCCGTGGCAAAAAAAGCGCTTTACCCTGAAGGGCGGTGCAAGCTGCAGCGGCTGATGGAAAATGACGCATATCTGCGGCATCATGGAATCCCGGTCATCGATGCGCATATAGAAAATGACGCATATGTGATGCCATACATACATGCACAGATCGCCACCGAATATTTTTGTGAACTGTTGAGAAACAGCAGGGAAGCGTTTGTAAAAGCGCTGGGGAGATTTCAGGAGTTGATATGCAGGTCATCAGAACATGTCCCTTACACGGAGGTTGACTGGGAGCGGTTTGATCCGGAATGGCAGAAAAGAAAGAAGGACGATCCGAATATCGACCGCTGGAGGAAACTTGCTTTTGGAACGGAGGAAGAGAAAAGGGATATCGGTGTGATACTGGAAAGAGGATATATTGATATGGTATCCCTCAACTGCTTTTATGCAGATCAGGATTTTTTGTTTTTTGACCAGGAGTTTTACGTAGAAGCGTTCCCGGCCAATGCGATCTTTATCAGGACGATCGATTTCATATATCGCGATGCGCCTGACATGGAAACGCTTTATCCGAAAGACGAGCTGCTGAAACAGTTTCATCTATATGAGCACAGGAGCACATGGAGGTCATATGCGGATATATTTATGATCAGACTGAAAAATGAGAAAGAATTGTCAGTCTATCACCGGCTTCATCGCAGGCATTGGAAGACCGTTCGTGAAAACAGGTACCGGATGGATTATTCCCAGGAGGAATATGACAGGTTTTTTACAAATATTTTCAAGGGCATGGGGAGCAGGCGCATATATCTTTTCGGTGCAGGCAACTATGCGGAGGATTTTATCCGGCGATTTGGCAGAGATCTGAAGATCGACGCCATCCTTGACAATGACGCGGACAGACAGGGCATGGAACTGCATGGGATAAAGATCATGCCGCCGTCATTGCTTGAAGAGATGGACGGGCCGTGCAAAGTGTTTATCTGCATCAAGCGTTATGCGGAAGTCCTCGCGCAGTTACAGAAGATGGGTGTACAGAACATTTCCGTCTATGATCCGAGACTCGATTATGAGATGCCGGAGCGGCGGAGAACAGATGATGAAACAGCACTGGCAGAAGCGTCTTCTCCTAAAAAATACCATATCGGATATGTGGCGGGGGTCTTTGACCTGTTTCATATAGGCCACCTGAATCTTTTAAGACGGGCAAAGGCGGAGTGTGATCACCTGATCGTGGGCGTGGTCACGGATGAGCAGGTCATAGAGAATAAAAAAACGAAGCCCTGTATCCCGTTTGCGGAGAGAATGGCGATCGTCCAGGCATGCAGGTATGTTGATGAAGCGGTAGCAATTCCGGCAGACGATCCAGGGACGGAGGCGGCATATTATAAATACCGCTTTGATGCACAGTTTTCAGGAAGCGACTATGCAGATAATCCCTATTGGATCTCAAAAAAGGTTTTTTTAGAGCAGCATGGGTCTGAACTTGTATTTTTTCCATATACGGAGAATGTAAGTTCGACGGAGATTAAAGAACGGATCGAAGAAAGAGACAGATAAGATGAATGTAAGTTTTAAAAGCATCATAAATCCACAAAAGCCTATGAGGGGCATTGGAGAGCTGCAGCAAAGCGGGTTCGAGAGTATTATGCTGCCGATCGATTATTTTGATGGCGTGATAGGGGATTATGCAGGGATCATAGAGAAATGTAAGGAAAATGGCATACGGATTCCTGTTGCCTATGCGCCGCGTATCTTTGCAGAAATGACCACAGAAAATGATGTGGCGCAGGTTCCGGAGGAAAGCATCAAAAAAAGTATCAAAAAAAGTATCAAAAAAAGTATCGATGAGAGTATCAGAATATGCAAAGCGGCCGGCAGCAGATATCTGATCGTAGATTCCTGCTGGAACGAGTCAGAAGAATTCTTACTGGAAATCGGAAAGGAAGCGGCCGCATGCGGCGTGAGTCTGCTGATGAGAAATCAGTATAAGAACAGCAGGAACCGTATTGTGCGGGGGGATCATGCGGAGATTTCACAGGCGCTGGAGCTGGTGGATGGGCTGAACCACAAGATGGGGGAGGAAGTGTTTGGTTTCTGTGTGGACACTGGCGTATGTGCCCTTTGCCGCAATGATGTATACCCGTTTCTTACTGCGCTTGGCAGGCGGATCAAGGCTGTCATCCTGAGGGACTGTGATGGATACCACGATGTCCATATGATGCTTTTTTCAGGAATTCAACCCGCAATCGACTGGCCGGGTGTGGTCAGGGGGCTTCGGAAGATAGACTTTGACGGAGAGATGGTGATTGATTTTTTTAGCACGATCAATGCGTTTCCGAGTTTCCTGCGGCCGCAGTTATATGCCCTTATGAAGTCAGTAACCGATTATTTTTGCTGGCAGGCGGGAATGGAGCTGCGTTTAAAAAGGTATCCATTCAGGGTACTCTTCGGGGCAGGTAATATGTGCAGGAAGTATATGAAAGCTTATGCAGAGAAGTATCCGCCGCTTTTTACCTGCGATAATAATCCTGATCTATGGGGGACTGAAATCTGTGGTCTGGAAGTAAAGCCTCCGGAAGCCTTGAAGGATCTGCCTGAAAATTGTGGCATTTTTATCTGTAATATTTATTACCGGGAAATCGAAGAACAGCTTCGGGAGATGGGGATTCATAAGAATATTGAATATTTTAATGATGATTATATGCCGCCGGTACTTCACTTTGAATGAATAGATATCGTGTAAACTTTTGGTAATGACAATTGGATGAAAGCAACTGTTTTTTTGTTATGGACAAGAGACTGCGCATTCAATGGGGATTGCAGGGGAGGATTTCGTTGTGGAAAAAATAATTATTTATGGATGCGGTTATGTGGGCAGGGAAGTGCTGTCGTGGCTGTCCGGGAGTCATGAAAGAGAGGTAGTGGCGTACATTGATTCAAGGGCAGGGGATGAATCCGGATCTGTCAGGTGCATGGGGGTTCCGGTATTGCCGCCGGACAGCATTGAGAAAATTGATTTTGATCATGTTTTTCTCGCTGTTGTGGAGTCTGAATATGCGTTGGAAATGAAACAGACTCTGATCCAGCACAAAATTCCTGAATCAAAGATCATCGATCTGAGTCTATGTGGATACAGGGATATACGATACTATTTTATTCAGGGATTTGCCGATTATGCGAACCGTGAAAAATTAGAAGGGAGCGTGGCGGAGTGCGGTGTGAACCAGGGCGATAGCGCAATGTACATCAATCTGGCATTTGGCGGCAGAAAGTTATATTTATTTGATACGTTTGAAGGTTTTGATGAAAGGGACCTGAATTTTGAGAGAAATATAGACAACCAGGATTTCCTGAAGGGACAATTTAACAGGTTATGCTTTAAGGACGGAGAGCCTGATGCAAAAATAGAAAAAGTCAAAAGGAAGATGACATTTTTAGAAAATGTTGTTATCAAAAAAGGATATTTTCCGGACACAGCGAAAGGCGTCGATGATAA
>ERZ778504.120-NODE-120-length-83145-cov-9.659273_pt1 | contig 83145 bp, 61 predicted proteins | sample MGYA00510046_ERZ778504 | MGnify/ENA primary metagenome ERZ778504 (study PRJEB29527, sample SAMN07138964) | mouse gut metagenome | material: feces | host: mouse | place: China:Nanjing | collected 2016-01-25 ...
AAACCACACTAACCGGTATCGAATCGATATTTTCAATTTTTTGTCATATACTTAGCAATATGAAAAAAAAGTTTTTTTACAATCCGACCACAAGTATTTCACCAAAGCATTCTATGCTCAGGTTAAGTCATTTGTTTTATTTTGTCATCTGTCTTTTGACGGCCACTGCGGCTTACGCACAAAAGAAGAACAATCCTCTCTCTTATCCTTATTATATTTACGGCACAGCCCAAATTAATCCGGAAAACGGAACAGTAATGCTGAAAGACATCAGTTACAAAGGATTTTCGTGCAAAGAGGAATTATGGAAGACAGGTGTCGATTCCAAAGAAAAAGCCATGTTTAAATTCGAGGAGATAAAGACACAGCCCTACACGCCTCTCGCAGGTAAAAAGCTTCAATATTGGAGACAGGACGAATCTGGCGCATGGATGACAGACGAGGAGGGAGGAAACGGCATCGCAAATGCTGCATTGGAAAAAGACATGACCATAATGTTGGTCTTGGACTGCAGTGCATCGCTCGGAGAAGACTTCGCTAAAGTTAAAAGAGGTGCGATATCTTTCATAGACAAACTTTACAAGGCATCGAATAAAGGTTTCGTCCGGCTTGGAATAATCGGCTTTTCTTCAATAAGCGAAGCGAACAGGCAGACGTGGGACATCAGACCTTTGACTTCTGAGACTTACCAGAATGCTTTAAGTTTCATCAACGGACTGAGGCCGGCAAGCAATACGGCATTATACTACGCCATCAGCAATGCCACTGACATGCTTGATAAATATGTCAAATCCAATTTCAGCCATTTGGAGAACGACAGGTACAGCGGAACGTATATGCTTGCGTTTACTGACGGAATAGACAATGCCTCTCAATTCAGAGACAAGAAGATATATACATCGAAGCAGGCCTACGAATATACTAAGAACAAGATACTCAATACATCTATAAAAGATAATACGATTGAGACTTATATAATCGGAGCACGCGGCATAGACCTCAAGACTTCCGAGCAGGCTGCTAAATTTCAGGCGGAATTGAAGGGACTCATTCCTGACGGTCACCTGAGTGACAGGTTCACATACCTTGAGAATATGCAGAACCTCGAGAATACTTTTGAAAATATTGCTGATGGACTAGCAAAAAGGTGGCAGAATCTCTACTGTTACACTTCTTTGGCACATGAAGGGGGAGTCTGCTGGACTTTGGGCGATCCTGTCGCATCACCGGTATATGTCGCTCCAAAACCGAAAATAATCAGTAGGGATCTTTTTCTAGGACTGAATGTCGGAGCAGGCTTTGGTATGGTGGATGAATTCGGAGGCTTGTATTCTATAGGTGTTGACTTTGCATATCCTATTGCGCGCAAGTTCGGAGTAGGAGCATATGGTACGTATAAACATATGCTACCGGATACTTTCGGAGGCGCTGTCGGTGTCATGATGACATGCGGTGACTATCATTCGGGACGTAAAGCCTTTGTAGGTGGCGTAGGTATAGAATTCAATGACTGGGGGGATTTAATGAGCAATATAAGAGGAGGTGGAATGTTCCGTAACGGGCTGTACATCATGGGTGAAGTAGCAATCGGCAATGGTTGGAGGTGTAGTAGTTATTACTGTGATTACTTTTTTGCATGGAATATGACGATACGCATCGGCTATAATTTTGGAAGATTCATAAAGGTACGTAAACGCAGATGATATTTATACATTAATTAATGAATGGCAGTCGCAGATTGTTGGTCAAAAATGGTATAAACTGAACTGTGTGAAGTTATTTTCTCGGAGCTGTTTTGGAATGATGAAACTTCCTTGACAGCTTCGGGAATTATCAATTCCGTCAAAGTACTCCAAATTAAAATGGGCATGTTTTGATTAAAGGACTCAACTATTAACTTGTTGTGAATTGTTTTCAAATTTGTTTTCTTTGACCGTCCGCCAGATACGAAAAAAGAGAGGAAGGCTGCTTCCGATTTCCGCAAGCAGTTGGTGACGGACGGGTTCGTGATGTTCCGGTTCTCAATCTATATGTGGCATTGTCATAGTGCGGAGAATGCCCAAGTGCATATCAAGCGGGTGAAATAGTTTCTTCCTCCGCTCGGCCAGGTCGGCATTTTGACCGTGACGGACAAATAATTCGGAACTATGGAACTGTTTACGGCGAAAAAGGAACGCAAGCCCCCGACGGAATATGTCCAGCTGGAGCTGTTCTGAAAACAGGACATAGACAAACACTGAGAACATTTCATGGAGTTTATGATTTTGTCTTAATGTAATTCGCTTGTTTTCAATTGATTATAGTTATGCGATTCCCTATCCCGGGATAGGGAATCGCATAATGGCATTGGTTGATTGTCAGGTACTTGTGTTTGCCGTGAAAATTGCTTTGGCGTTATCTGACCGGCAACCATAAAGACTCTACCTGACCAGCACCACAACCCCGGCAGTAGCCCAGACGCCAGGCATGTAGATGCCGCCGAAATCGCAGTAGCGGGTGTTGGTGGCGTTGGTCACGTCTATGTAGAGCTGCAGTTTACGGAAATCGCAGCTGAGGCGCATGTCGAGCAGGAAATACGGGGCGAAATCTTTCTGGGTCACTATCATGACGCCGTTTTCGTCACGTATCGGCTGATTGTCTTCCCCGAACTCATATTCATTATATGAGCCGAACCTGTCATAGACGGAGCCTGTCACAACGAAATTTATCCTGCGCAGGAAAGCGAAATGGGCGCTCAGGGCGGCTTTGTGACGCATGTAGTCCTGTACGGAGGAAATCTTCATTTCGCTTTCCATGCTGCTGTCGATGAAGCCGTATGAGGCCTTTATCCGGCGAATGAATCCGGTCTCGCGGAAATATTCTCCGCTCAGTTCAACTCCTGCAACGTGCATTTTGGACTGCTGCTCGCTGTGCCATACGCTTGTGTAATGCTTGTCTCCTACCGTGAGCTCATCGCGCCACACCCATGCTATCAGGTCACGGTTGTCCCTGAAATATGCATGTGCGCCTGTCCTCCAGCTGCCGCGCTTCCAAGAGAAATCGAGGCTGTAGGTAATTGCCTTTTCCGGCACAAGGTCAAGATTGTTTATCTGGGCCTTGGACGTATAATACAGGTCGGTGAAGGTGGGTAGTCTCATGGATTGTCCGGCCGATGCCTTGATGCTTATCCCGTCAGACGGGTAGCAGCCGACGGCCGCACTCCAGAGAGCCGCTGTCCCGTAAGGCGTGAAGCTTGCGCCGCCGGTCGCGGAAATGTCGAACATGTCCCAGCGTTTGGCATGCCTGAGATAGGCGTTGACGGTGTTGCGTGATTTTGCGCATTTGTATTTCCCGTCTGCTCCTGCCGGGGAGGGGAGAGGGTCGCCGAGATTGGACGAGAATATGTGATTGTATGTCCAGTCCGTTCCGATTGTCGTAATGCCGGCTGCCCATGAGACGTTTGCGCGTACCTCAGCACCTGCGTTGTCGGTGTTGTGCCAGTTTGAAGGCGTTCCCCGTGTCCAGTCATACCTGTCGAAGTTCTTCCTGTATGACACTGAGGCGGCAAGTCCCCATATGCCGAATCCGGCTGACCAGCGCAATGAGGCGAGAAATGTGGATGTCTCCTCATATTGGTCGGGATTATATGCGGCATAGAAACCGTTGGAGCCGAAGGCCCTTTTCTGCGCACCTGCCTGGAAATCGAAATGTCCGCTTGCTGATGTTCCTCCCTGAACCCGGACGAATGCGTTATAGTTCCGGTAGTCGGTGTTGTAACGGTATCCGTCGCTGTTCCTGTAGGATGCGGATGCAAACACGTTTGCGTTGTCCGCAGTGTATGCTCCCGACAGTCCTGCGTACATGTAGCCGAATTGGCCTGCCGATATTTCGGATCTGAGATACTTGGGGAACAGCCCGGCCGTACTGATGTTGACGGCTCCGCTCAATGCACCTGCTCCGGGAATCCCGTCCACAAGTGAGATTCCTGACACCGATTCGATGTCAATCGGCAGGGAGTGGCTCTGGTGGCCTGTCCTTGCGTCTGTGAAATTGATGCCGTTGAGCAGCACCATTGTCTGGTCAAAGTTTCCTCCCCGCACTTCCATGTCCGCCTGGGCTCCTTTCCCTCCTCTTTCCCTGATGTCAACGGACGGAAGCAGGCGCAGGGCAGACTCGTATGTCTGCAGGGGCGCCGCGGCTTCCCGCGACCTGTTGTAAAGAGGTGTCTGCGGCAGAGGACTCCTGGTCGTCACCGGTGGAGATGACGTGACCACGGATTCCTTCAGGGCTGTAGAGCGGGTTGAGTCGATGTGTACAGACCCTTTCTTGTCCGCTCCAGTGAGCACCGCAGAGGAAATCATGGACATGGCAACGGAAAGGACGCAGATTTTGATCTCGCGGTGCATTGAAGCGAAGGCTGACCAGCCTTTGCGGTTCCACCGTGAGAAGTGGATGATTCCACGTCTTTTCATTGTCATTCTGTTCATGAAATGATGGTTTTGGTTAAACAAAAAATACGCGTCTTCCTTTCGGAAAAACGCGCAAATATAGACGTTTGATTCAGAACTGCAATCACAGGATGTAGCCGATTTCCTTGAATCCGAATTCTGAGATTGTTCCATCTTCCTCTTCCACAACGAGTTGTCCGACATCGGAGACTCCTGTTATTTTTCCGCGGAAAATCCTTGCTGAGTCTCCGGTTTCTGTCAGAATGCCCATCGGTCCTTCATGGTGTCCGGCAGGTGTGGCCCGGTAGTCGCGGAATCTGTGGTGTTCATTTATTCTCCACAGTTGTGCAAGATAAAGGAGATGGAGTTTTCCCAGTCCTCCGCTGATGTGAAGGTAGCGGTTCATATAGCCTTTGAATATGTCCATGAACTCCTGAAGCGCCTCCCTGATGTCCAACTCTTCGGGTGCTGACGTGCTGTCACTGGTTGTTTCAAGGGCCATTGAGGTGGGATTGCCTGTGTCGCGGGAGAATACCGTCTGGTTCACGTTTATGCCTATTCCGACTATGCTCCATGCTATGCGTCCTGCCTGAATGGAGTTTTCTATGAGCATGCCGCAGATTTTCCTGTCATTGACATATATGTCATTGGGCCATTTGATTTTCGCCTTGATGGAATGGGCCGCAAGGAAATCAACGACTGAAAGGGCAGCCATTTCGTTTATTGAGAACTGGTCATATGCCTGGAAATGGGGACCTGTCAGGTCATCGAATTTCAGGGCAATGCTGAAAAGAAGGTTTTTCCCTCGTGCGCTATGCCATTTGTTTCCTCTCTGTCCTTTACCTGCCGTCTGCTCCAAGGCAGCTGTGACTGACAAATTGTCAATGTCACAAATGTGCCTTCTGAGTTCGTCATTGGTCGAATCTGTGCTGTCGAGCCATATAATGTCATGCTTCTTTGTCATGGTGCGGTTTTTGATTATATGCTTGCGCCTTGGGCAAACTTGCTTGGCTTCGGCAAACTTACAAGCAAGCTTGATGTTTGCTCTCAGCTTTTGGCTATATTTGCAAACTTTTTACAAAAATAACTATATTTCGACAATGGACAACAAAGAACTTAAGGTCATTGCGGATGCGATGCTCGAAAAGAAAGGACAGGATGTGGTATCACTTGACCTGAAGCAAATCGGAACGGCTATCTCAGACTATTTCATAGTATGCAACGCGGACTCGACAACCAATGTGTCGGCCATAGCTGACAACGTGGAAGACAGGATGCGTGAAAAATGCGGCAGAAAAGTCATCCGTACACAGGGCAAGGACAACGCCTTCTGGGTGATACTTGATTATGGAGACATCGTGGTTCACGTGTTCCAGACTCCTTACAGGTCATTCTACAGGCTTGAAGACCTTTGGGCTGACGCTGACAGGGTCGCCTATGAGGATTAGAGCTACTAAGAAACTTATCATGGCAGGAAAGAATTTAAGAGGAAAAAGGCCGGTCAAGCTGTCTTTCGGCGTGTCCTGGCTATATGTCATTTTGTTCATAGGCATAGGATGGATGTTCTTCAACCAGGGATGGGCGAATCCTCAGAAGGAAGAATGGGCCGATGTCACGAAGCAATGGCTTGACGGTGACATAAAGGAAGTCACTTTCGTCAGGAACGAGTATGAGGGAATGGTGACCATAAAGCCGGACAGGCTTGAGAAATATGTGTCTGCTTTCGGAGGGAATGTTCCGAAAAAGTCTCCGCATTTCGTGTTCCTTGTCTCCGGGCATTTCAATGCAGAGGAGATGTTCGGCGAACTGAACGCCCAGCTTCCGGATGGTGAGCAGGTTAAAGTGGTGATAGAAAATCATGAAAGCCTGTGGGGAATGCTCCAGTGGCTCGTTTTCCCGGCTCTGCTGCTTTTCATGTGGTTCTTCATGTTCAGGGGAATGAACCGCAACCTTGGAGGCGGTGCCCCCGGAGGTCCCGGAGGAATTTTCAGTGTAGGCAAATCTACCGGAAAGCTTGCCGAAAAAGACAGCATGAAGGTTACATTCAAGGATGTGGCAGGTTTGTATGGAGCGAAAGAGGAAGTGATGGAAATCGTGGATTTCCTGAAGAATCCTTCAAAATATACGGCTTTGGGCGGCAAGATTCCGAAAGGAGCCCTTCTTGTGGGGCCTCCTGGAACAGGTAAGACACTTCTTGCCAAGGCTGTGGCAGGTGAGGCCAATGTGCCGTTCTTCTCAATATCAGGCTCGGACTTCGTGGAGATGTTCGTCGGTGTGGGAGCGTCACGTGTGCGTGACTTGTTCAGGCAGGCCAAGGAGAAGGCCCCGTGCATAGTCTTCATAGATGAGATTGACGCGGTCGGACGTGCCCGCAGCAAGAATGCCGGTTTCTCGTCAAATGACGAGCGTGAGAATACCCTTAACCAGCTCCTTACGGAAATGGACGGCTTCGATTCAAATTCCGGGGTCATCATACTTGCAGCCACCAACAGGGCGGACATTTTGGACAAGGCGCTTTTGAGGGCAGGACGTTTCGACAGGCAGATACATGTGGAACTTCCTGACCTTAAGGAGAGGGAAGAGATTTTCAAGGTGCATCTCCGCGGTCTCAAGCTGGCTGATGACTTTGATCTTGAGTCCCTTGCCAAGCATACTCCGGGCTTTTCCGGCGCTGACATAGCGAATGTCTGCAATGAGGCTGCGCTTACTGCGGCAAGGCATGACAAGGGCTCGATTGACAAACAGGATTTCCTTGATGCCGTTGACAGGATAATCGGAGGCCTTGAGAGAAAATCCAAGATAATAACTCCGGCCGAGAAGAGCTCGATTGCACATCATGAGGCCGGCCATGCCACAGTAAGCTGGCTTCTTCCGCATGCGAATCCTCTTTTCAAGGTGACGATCGTCCCTCGCGGACAGGCTCTCGGAGCGGCGTGGTATCTTCCAGAGGAGAGACAGCTGGTTACCAAGGAACAGATGGTTGATGAGATGTGCGCCCTTATCGGCGGACGTGTGGCTGAGGAGATTGTTAACGGCCAGCCTTCGACAGGAGCCTTGAACGATCTTGAGAGGCTGACCAAGATGGCATACGGCATGGTCACTTATTACGGTATGAGTGAAAAGGTCGGAAACCTGTCTTTCTATGACTCTACAGGTGCGCGCGGGTATGACCTCACCAAGCCTTACAGCGAGAAGACTGCAGAGCTGATAGACAGGGAAGTAAAGGAACTTGTGGAGTCAATACACGACAGGACCATGAAGATTCTTACTGACAATCGTGACGGTTTTATGGAGCTTGCGGCTCTTTTATTGGAGAAAGAAGTTATCTTTGCAGACGATCTCGAAAGGATATTCGGCCCGAGGGCTGGTGCCGGACCTGACGGGAAACCGAGTGAAGAGAAAGATAACTTATGAATAATTTTGCGAAAAGAACGGTTTCCGGCATCGGATTCCTTGCAATAATGTTGGCAGCATTACTGACGAACCAATATGTGTTCGGAGCGGTGATGCTGCTTGCTCTTGTGATAATGATGAAGGAGTTTCTCCGCATGACCTGCGGGACGGAGTACAAGTTCTCACAAGTCCTTACAATCTTTGCAGGAGCCACATTGTTCTCATTGATATTCCTTTACAGGGCTTTCAATATTCCCGGCAGGCTTGTCATACTTGCCTTTGTGCCTGTGTTCATCCTTATGATTAATTCGCTTTATGTGAAGGACAAGACGCGTTTTGACAAGTTCTCCAACCTGTATGCCTCACTGCTTTACATAGCGGTGCCATGGTCGGTGCAGAATTTTGCCGTTTTCAATGCGGCGGGGGACTTCAACGGGATATATCTTCTGAGTTTCTTTGCCGTGATATGGGGCTCGGACATAGGAGCATACGTTTTCGGGATTACCTTGGGGCAGAAATACGGACGGAAACTCTTCCCGTCCATCTCTCCGAAGAAATCGTGGGTCGGATTCTGGGGCGGAATGCTTACGGCAGTGCTTGTGGCAATAGTGCTCAATCTTGTGGGCATATTCAAGCTGAGCCTTATGCACTGCATAACAATGGCTGTCCTGCTTGATGTTGCCGGTGTGTATGGAGACCTTATCGAATCACAGTGGAAAAGGCATTATAATGTGAAGGATTCCGGCAACTCGATACCGGGGCACGGAGGTTTGCTGGACCGTTTCGACAGTGCGCTGATTGCCATCCCGATTGGAATAATCTATCTTGTGACATGGGATGCCTTGCTCTTGTAGGGAATTGTTTGGCCATTTGCCTTTTTTTACCTACTTTTGCAGCCGCTTATGTGTGTCGTGACACGCACAGGCGGCTGACATTTTTTTTAACACGGACAGAGATGATTATACATAAGGACTGCTATAAGACGATATTGCTGATATGGGCTATATGTGCTCCGTTGGCATACTGTATCATGAAATTCATCCCATGGTCTTTCGTCTCATATCCTCTTGCTGCGGCTCCTATGTTTCTGATGGGTTTCTCGCTTTTCTTTTTCCGTGTTCCCTCACGTGCGGCGGTGCCAGGCGATAATGTTGTGACATCCGTGGCTGACGGGAAGGTCGTAGTCGTGGAAAAGGTATATGAACCAGAGTTCGTGAAAGGGGAGTGCCTGCAGGTGTCGGTCTATATGGACTTTTTCAATGTCCATGTGAATTTTTGGCCGCTTGACGGCGAGGTCGCATATTACAAGTATCATCCGGGACTCTTCAAACTCGCTTTCCTGCCGAAAGCTTCCGAATTGAATGAGCATTCAGCAATAGGAATGACCACCCCGTATGGAGACGTCTTCTTCAAGCAGCTCGCCGGAACTTTCGCACGCAGGATAATCAGCTATGCGGATCCTGGTGCGCCTGCCTTTAAGGGTGAACAGTGCGGCATAATAAAATTCGGGTCACGCATTGACATGTACCTGCCTCTTGATGCGGACATCAAGGTCCGGATAGGGGATTATGTCAAGGCGTGCGAGTCCGTGATTGCGGAACTCAAATGACAGATTATGGAAGAACAGCTAATATACATCATCATGCTTGCCTCTTTGGGGGTGTCGGGCTTGTGCTCGGTGCTTGAGGCGACACTTCTTTCAACCCCTTTGTCTTATATTACGGGGCTTGAGGAGCAGGGCGTGAAAGGGGCCTTGAGGCTTAAGAAACTCAAACAGAACTCGGACCGTCCAATTTCAGCGATTCTTTGCCTGAATACAATAGCCAACACCATCGGAGCCTCAATCGTGGGCTCTCTTGTGTATGAGGTGTACGGAGACGCGCTTGTCGGAATCTTCTCAACGGTCTTTACGCTGTTGATTCTGATATTTTCCGAAATTATCCCCAAGACCATCGGCTCGAGCTATTGGAGGTCATTGGCCATTCCGGCTTCGGTTATAATCAATGGGATGATATTCATTACATTCCCGCTCGTATGGACTTTGGAGCATCTCACAAGGCTCATCTCATCAAGGTCAAACCAGGTGAGCGTAAGCCGTGAGGACATCTCGGCCATGGTGAGTGTTGCTACAGAAGAGGATGTGATAGAGAAGCAGGAGAAGAAGATGATTCAGAATCTTCTCAAGCTTGACGAAATCACTGCTCATGAAATCATGACTCCGAGCGTAGTCGTGGAGATGGCCGAGGGGAATATGACCATCAGGGAATTTTATGATTCCGAAAACACACACTCGAGGATTCCTATATATGACGAGGAGAACAGTGACTATGTGATCGGTTATGTTCTCCGTCAGACAGTGCTGGAGAAGATGGCTGAGGACCGTTTTGATACTACTTTGCGCGAAATATCCCGTCCTATCCTGACTTTCCCGGAGACTGAGCCTGTCGGGAACATCTGGGAAAGGCTTCTTGAGAAGAAAGAGCACATTTCCGTGATAATTGACGAGTACGGTACATTCCGCGGGCTTGTGTCCATGGAGGATGTAATCGAGACCATGCTCGGACAGGAAATCGTCGATGAGACCGACGAGGTCGTTGACATGCAGGAGTATGCCAAGGAGCAGTGGGAGAAAGCTCAGAAAGACATGGTAAAGGCAGAGTAGCCTTTGCTGCCGGATCGGGGCGGCATGGAAGTGAAGCGGCAGGACTAATGCCGCACTATATACAGAAATGGTGGCATAAGTCTCAGACTTTATGCCACCATTCTCTTTGTAAAAGAGTCCAGACTATCTGTCGCCCTCGATTAGTTCGAGGAGTTTGCCGATGGCTTCCTCTTCAGGAACGTGGCGCAGCAGGGGAGTCTTGCCCTTGTAGATTGAGACCTTCCCGTTTCCTTCACCTACGTAGCCCCAGTCGGCGTCCGCCATTTCTCCAGGGCCGTTCACTATGCAGCCCATTACGGCTATTACCATGCCTTTGAGGTGTGAGGTCCGGCGCTTCACTTCGTTGAATGTGGATTCGAGGTTGTACATGGTTCTGCCGCAGCCTGGACAGGCTATATATTCCGGACGGTAGAAACGTCTTCTTGCGGCCTGCATCAGCTCGTCGGAAAGATACGCGGCATACTCGCTTCCGTCAAGTACCTGCACGTTGCCGTTGTCATCAACATAAGTCCCCAGAAGCTCCACGTCGTCCAACTCCTTGTCAAGCAGTCTTTTGCCGAAGTCGCATGAAAAATCAAGCAGAAGCCTTTCGCGTGACGGAGCCTCATATGTCGCCGCTGCCTTTCCGGCTTCTATTCTGACAGAAGTCATTGTCGAATGCAGGCGGCGGTCATACCTGTCTGCGAGGTATTGGGCTACGGGAATCTCATTGGCCGGGTCTTCCGTAAGGGAAACCCTTATTGTGTTGCCTATGCCTTCGGAAAGAAGGGCTGAAATGCCGACGGCCGACTTGATGCGCCCTGCGTCTCCGTTTCCGGCCTCAGTCACACCCAAGTGCAGAGGGAATACGACACCGCGCTCCTGCATTGCTGCCGCGAGCAGACGGTATGCCTCCACCATCACGTATGTATTGCTGGCCTTGAGTGACACAACTACATTGTAGAAATCGTTTTCGATGCACATCTCCAGCCATTCCATGACAGCTTCCTTCATTGCCAGGGGAGTGTTGCCGTACAGGTTGGTTATCCTGTCACCGAGTGACCCGTGGTTCAGTCCTATCCTGATTGCGGTTCCTTTTTCCTTGCAGACCTCTACCAGCCTTGCGAACTGTTCGCGTGCCTTATCGTGGTCCTTATGGAAATTGCCCGGGTTTATGCGCACTTTCTCCACAACCTCGGCGGCGGCAATAGCTATTTCTGAAGAAAAATGAACATCTGCGACAAGGGGTGTATCTATTCCTCTTGAACGCAATTCTTCCTTTATCCTGCGCAGGTCATCCACTTGTGCCATGGACGGGACGGTTAGCCTTATCATTTGTGCTCCGGCCTCGTGAAGCCTTATGCATTGGGCTACCGACGCATCTACATCAGATGTGTGCGTATTGCACATTGTCTGCACGACTATGGCGCTGTTTCCGCCTATCGTTACATTTCCTGCCTTGACTTTAATCGTTTCCATTTATGCTGATGTTTTCATTTGTCTGATATACCATGTCCCTGGCCATTTTCTTGAGCTGGGCCTTGGTCTTTCCTGTTCTTTTGGTAATCTGGAAATGCACTCCGGCCGAGATGACTATGTTGGTGGGATATGCGAACCGGTAATAGTATTCGCTATAATAGTCCGGATTATACAAAGTCGACATGGAATGCTTGTACATCGCCTGAATGTGTATTTCCACCGGGTCAAAGACTAGTCCGAAGCCGACTCCTCCCTTGATTCCGTAATCCCAGCGCCTGTCTGTCGGAAGAAATGAATGCTGAACCTCAGGGGCCACGGAACCTGATTTGCCGGGAAACCTTTCTATGGCAAGCCTGTATCCTCCGTAGCATCCAAGATTTACCATGAACTTGAAATTCCATAAATCAACATGGCATTGAAGCAGGAGCGGCACTTCTATGACGTCCATTATGGCTTTTTCCGCACCTTCGACGGTATATGTGTAGTCATTGTCCTTGTCGTATTTGAAACGGTAGCCCTCGCGTGCATAGAAAAGGCCGGCCTGGAATCCGAAATACGGCAGGAATCCGAACATTTTTGCATATTTGGTGACAGTCACTCCTGCATTTACAGGAACAAAGAGCATCTCTTGCTTCTGCTTGGGGTTCCACATGACCTGGCTAAGCCCCGCTCCATACTGGAATCCTATCATCGCATAGTCATTAATCACGAGTTTTTTCTTGACATTTATGGTATCAAGCTGTGCATCTGTGATTATTTCCTGGACACTCTCCTCAATAAGGACCGCCCTTGGAGTGGATGCAGTGTCCTGCGCATGTGCCCGGCCCTGTGACCTTGCTGTATGCGGGACGAGTGCGGCTGTTGCCAGCAGTATTGTACAGAATCTTTTCATCATAAGCTTATTTGAACATTTCCGTGACATTGATGCTCTGCTCCAGTTCCGTCATTTCCGGGATGTCGATGATGTATGTGCCGTCTTGAAGCTTGTAGAAGCGCACTTTCTCAGGTTGCTTATGCTTAAGCAGGTCTCCGGTGTCAACAAGCCCGTTCCTGTTCAGGTCTTCCGTGATTCGGATGGAATACTTTCCAGCCTTGAGATAAGGGAAGGCAAGTGATGCATCTTTGTCAATTATGTATGACCTGAGCACCTTGTCGCGCTTTTCGTTGAGAAGGTCAATTATGTACTTGTTTGACACGCCGGTAAGGCTGAGTGTCATGCTGCTGAGCTTGTCGTCGTTCGGCAGGCTGACTTTGACTTCCGTACTGTCGTTGAAGAAACCGTTTATGTCCCGGAATTTCCTGTGTGGAACTTTCAGGAAATATTCGTAGCCCGGCAGAAGTTTGTCAGCGGGACGTATTATGTATTTGCGCAAATTCAGCGAGTCTTGCGTTACCGTGTATTTCCCTTTGCTTTCCTGCTGGCGCGGATTGAGATACCTGAATCCGAGCGAATCAAAGGCGGATTGCACCAAAGGATAGCTGAACTCAATGGTGAAGCCGTATTGTTCTATGGTCTCGGGCTTGGCTTCTATCTTGAATACTGCTGTGGTATCCTCTTTCTTTATGTCCCTGCCTGAGCTTTTCCCTACGGCAGGCTTTTTCTTCGGCTTGACAAGCTTGATTTCTTCGGTGAAGCTGTTGAGCAGCCCGAGGGTGTCTGTCTTCATGTATTTGACATTCAGATGCAAGGTGTCAGGCTGCGGCTTGGGGTCATTTACCCATATCTCCATGCTGTCCCTCTGGAGATTGAACTGTGTTATCAGCCTGTCTCCCGGCACACCTTTTATCCAGATGGAGTCCACCTGGGCATATGGAGCCATGAATGTTATGTATGCCGTCCTTTCCCCGATTCTCTCCTTGTTCACAATCATCTGTTTGGACGGCTTCTCCCGGAATATGTTCAGTTCATGCTCGGTTTTTCTTGCGAGACAGCCGAGCGTGTCTTTCATGTCGTATTTCACAAGCTCCGGAATGCTGTCTCCGACTACAGTGACAGGGCGCACCAGCGTGTCCAGGAAAGCCACTTTCTCCGTCTCAGGCTCATATTTGTTGTTATTGTTCTCGTCAATTATTGCGTAGAGCCTGTAAAGCGTGTCCTGGATGTTCCTCAGGCAGAAAAAACCCCAGTCGTCAGTGCGCACAGCCGCATCCGGCCTTTTCAGGAAGACGGCTGAGTCAGCGTGGTCTTTGTACAGCATTACGGTGGCTCCCTTTATCGGCTGCAAGGTATTGCAGTCCTGCACTATTCCGGTCATCATCATGGAGTCGATGGTGTTGCCTGTGGAGAATACGAGCGTATATCCCGGGAACATGTTGCCTTCGTTGTTGTCGGCAATGGCATTTGTAAGGTCAAGCGTATATGTCTTGTTTGAGTCCAGGTCGCTTTCGAAGTACACTACGACACCTTTTCCCTTCAGCTTGAATTTCGGGGATTTTTCCAGAGGAGGTGACAGGAAGAGGCTCTTGGGGTCTTTCACTGTAACATATTCGTTGAATTTGATTTCTATCTGCGGCTTGTGCACAGGCACTCCGGTTTCGCCCGGATACGGCTTTACGGCTGTTATGACAGGAGGAATCGTGTCTTTTGGCCCTCCGCTCGGGGGAGTGGTCGTGTTGGCGCAAGAGTGTGAGAACATCACCTGCACCAATATGGCAGCCACGGGTATGGCCGGAAGGAGTCTGTATGTCTTTTTCTTCATTCTTCTTTCAATTAAAGGTCTGTCCTGACTACGCTCTGTATGCCCTCTATCTTGCGCAGCTTCTTCATGAGTTTCTCCAGGTCTCCCATTTCATGGACATAAAGGTCTATGTGTCCGGAGAATATGCCGTCTTCCGTGCTGAGACTGAAGCTTCGTATATTGACGCTCATCACAAAAGATATGTATCTGGTTATGTCGTTTATTATGCCTATCCTGTCAAAGCCCTTGAGTGACAGGCGTACAAGGTATGTGAGGTTCTGGCTTTGGGCATATTCCCACTTCGGTATGACAATCTTGTCGCCGAATTTTGATGCGAGCCTGTCAGCCGTGTGGCAGGAACGCTTGTGCAGGGTCACGGAGCCGTCTGACGCGAGGAAGCCGACTACGCTGTCCCCAGGTATAGGGTTGCAGCATGAGGCTATCACATATCTGTGTTCTCCGCTGTTGTCGTCCTTTATTATATAGTCCTTGTCTTTCTTGCTGTCCTTGGATTTGAACCACTGGGACAGCCAACCGCCCTTTTTGCCGCTGCTTCCGGCCATGATTTCCTGGAGGTTGGTGAGCTTGACTATTCCGGCGCCCACTCGGAAATACAATTCTTCCGGCTTGCTGTCAAACACCTCATAGCTTTCCATAAGTATGTTCTCGGTCTTGTTGTTTAGCTTGTATCCTATGGCATCCAGCTGTTCCTCGACCATTTTCTTGCCTATTCTGACGCTTTCCCTGCGCTCGCTCTTAAGATGCTCAAGGATGAATTTCTTGGCCTTGGCCGTCTTGGTGAACTGAAGCCACTCACGTTTGGGCTTTTCGTTTTCCGCGGTTATGATTTCGATCTGGTCTCCGGTCTTGAGCACATATGAAAGCGGCACGAGGCGCAAATTCACTTTTGCTGCAATGGCCTTGTTGCCTATCTCGGAGTGGATTGAATAAGCGAAGTCCAGGGCCGTGGCTCCTTTTTCAATGCTGCGCTGTTCGCCTTTCTGTGTGAAAACAAGTATGTCTGTCTTGATGAGGTCATTGTGGACCATGTCAAGTAGCTCAAGCGCGCTCACATCCTGGCTGACAATGATTTCCTTGACCTTGGCGATCCACTTGTCCATCTCGCTCTCGTTGTCCTCCGCGAAGCCGTCTTTCTTGTAGGCCCAGTGGGCTGCGATGCCCTTTTCCGCAATGTCGTTCATCCTGCGCGTGCGTATCTGTACCTCTATCCATATTCCGGTATGGCTCATCAGGGTGCAGTGCAGGGCTTCATAGCCGTTGTTTTTCGGGTGGCTGACCCAGTCCCTCATCCGGTCTGACTTGTATCTGTACAGCCCGGTTATTATCGAGAACACATGGAAACACTGGTCGCGCTCGGTTTCTGCCGTATCCTTTTCCGGGTCGAAGATTATGCGGACGGCATACAGATCGTATATCTGTTCGAAAGTGATGCCTTTCGTTGCCATCTTGTGCCATATGGAGTATGGCGTCTTGACCCTTTTCTTTATCTCGAACTTGAACCCTGCTGCTTTGAGCGCTTCATCTATCGGAACGATGAACTCATTGATTTCCTTGTCCTTGTCGTTTATGTTTCGGTTGATTTTCTCGGAGATGTCATTGAATGCGTCCGGCTCTTTATAGCGGAGCCAGATGTCTTCCATTTCGGATTTCACACCGTAAAGGCCGAGCCTGTGCGCGAGCGGAATGAAAATGTACATGGTCTCGCTGAGAATCTTGTCCCGCTTGTGCTCCGGCATGAACTCTATTGTCCGGCAGTTGTGCAGGCGGTCCGCGAGCTTGATGAGTACAACGCGCACATCGTCATTGAGAGTCAGGAGAATCCGCTTGAAGTTTTCCGCCTGCATGCTCTTCTGCTGTGCCTTGTCCTCGTTGTCGAGCACGGTCTTTATTTTGGTCAGGCCTTCCACAAGTGTTGCCACCTTGTCGCCGAACAGGCTGCGCAGGTCATCTACGGTATAGTCGGTGTCTTCCACGACATCATGCAGCAGGGCCGCCACTATAGACTTGTAGCCGAGCCCTATATTGCTTACGACAATCTTTGCAACAGCTATAGGGTGTAGGATATACGGCTCACCTGAGCGTCTTCTGACGCCCTTGTGCGCTTCATTGGCAAAGTCAAAGGCTTTTTGCACGACCTCAAGCTCCTTTATGTTGGAGCATCTTTTCCGTGCCGCTTCCTTCAGGTCCGCATAGTCTCTTGCAATGACTTCATGGTCCTGTTGAGTAAATTCCGATATTTTACCCATTATTGTCCTGTTGTTATGTTATACTTCTTTTACAGTCATCTGCCCCGGCACGGTCAATCATGCTCTCCGCGTATATGAACATTTCTACTCAGCCAGACCCGGATGTCTGTATTATACTTCAATGTTATAGTTGTCCACATGCTGGAATGCGTATGACAATTCCGCTCCGATGAGGATTATGAACCAGCCGATGTTAATCCATACCATGAAAAGCGGTACGGCGGCGAATGCTCCGTATATTGCGTTCAGTCTTGTCACGAAGACCTGCGTCTCAAGGTAAAGGTATTGGACTACGGTAAATGCCGCCCCTGAGAGCACAGCCGCCCTGAGGGCATTGGAATAGTACACCTTTGCATTAGGTATGAACTTGTACATTGCCGAGAATGTCAGTATGGCCACTGCCGCGAAAAGTACCCAAGTGAGCAGGGTCTTGAATGCGCTCAGAGCCTCCATGTCAAGTCCGATGTATTCAAGTGCGTTGGAATAGACGAACGAACCTGCGAAAAATACCATTATCACGAAAGGCGAGATGAGAAGCACTGCCAAATAGAACGGCACTCTCTTCAGGAGCCGTCTTGATTTCCGCACTTTCCATACATTGTTGAAGACCCTTTCGACGGACACCATCATCCATATTACAATCCACACGAAGAGTAGCGCGCTTATCAGCCCCATTAAGCTGCTTTGCGCCGTGCTTATTATGTTTTCAGCCGAATTGAGAACGGCGTCAATTATCTGCTGGCTGTTCTCAAAATTATGGTACAGCAGATCCTTCAGTTTTCCGGACAGGCCGAATCCTCCGGTTACGGCTACGGCCACCGCTATGAAGGGGACTACTGACATTGTGCTGAAAAAGCTCAGTGCCACGGCCTGGAAACCGATTTTCTGGGCCGAGAATGTCTTGATTGTTATTATTACGACCTTGAGATATTTTACGAACCTGGCCTTGGCCTTGGAAAGTTCGCCAAGGTCTATGTTCCAGATATCATCACTAAGGAAGTTTTTTATTTTGCGTGTGTTGCCTCTAATCCTTTTCATTTTTCCTCCGCACGGCATATTTCCATCAGTTCCTCTTCACTAATCACAGGCACTCCGAGTGCTTCTGCCTTTTTCAGTTTTTCCGGTCCGGGCTTTTCTCCGGCGAGCAGCCATGATGTCTTTCCGCTTATGGAGCCGCTGTTCTTTCCGCCGTGTGATGTTATCAGAGCCTTCATCTGGTCGCGTGATATGCTGAAATTGCCGGATATTACGATTGTCTTGCCTTCCAGTGCAGATGACAAATTCGCCGGTGCCCCGTCTGTCTCAAACCTGAGCCCAGCATCCTTGAGCCTTCTGACGGTATTGAGATTGTGCTCATCTGCAAAGAACGCATATATGCTTTCGGCAATCACCTGGCCCACGTCCTCGACTTTCAGAAGCTCTTCCACGCTTGCAGATGCTATGGCGTCAATGTTTCCGAAATGGCGTGCCACGGATTTTGCCGTGGATTCTCCGACATATCTTATCCCCAGGGCATAAAGGACTTTTTCAAATCCTGTCTTTTTTGAGTCCGATAGACTGTTCAGGAATCTTTCCGCAGAGCGGTCTTTCCATCCCTCGAGCTGAAGCAGGCTCTCCTTGTCAAGTTCATAGAAGTCCGCAGGGCTCAGTACCATGCCCCTGCTGTACAATTGCTCAATTGTAGCTTCTCCTGCAATCACATTCATTGCCTTGCGGCTGAGGAAGTGTATGAGCCTTTCTTTTATCTGGGTAGGGCAGCCTCCCGTGTTCGGGCAGAATGCCTTTGCTTCCTCGCTGTCCCTGACCAGGCTTGTCCCGCAGTCAGGACAGGTGTCCGGGAAATGCGGCACCGGTGCGCCGTCCGGTCTTTTGGTCATCTCGACTGCCGTTATCTTGGGGATGATTTCCCCTCCTTTCTCTACATATACATAGTCTCCGATGTGTACGTCGAGCAGCTTCATCTGGTCTTCATTGTGTAGAGATGCGCGTTTTACGACAGTTCCGCTGAGCAGGACCGGCTCCAGATTGGCCACCGGTGTCACCGCTCCTGTCCTTCCTACCTGGTAATCAACTGAAATGAGCTTGGTCAAGGCCTGTTCAGCCTTGAATTTGTATGCTACAGCCCAGCGCGGGAACTTGGCGGTATATCCAAGCTCTTCCTGGTACGGAAGCTCATTTACCTTTATGACTATACCGTCCGTGGCAAAAGGCAGCGTCTTGCGCTGCGTGTCCCAATATGCGATGAACTCTTCTATGTCTGCTATGCTGCGGCAGATTTTCCTTTTGTCCGATACGGGCAGCCCCCAGCTTCCGGCTGCTTTAAGTGCCTGGTCATGGGTTGAGAACGGAAGGTCTTCTCCGAGGACATGGTAAAGAGTGCATTCAAGTCCCCTGTTCGCAATCATCGAACTGTCAATGAGCTTCAGAGAGCCTGACGCGGCGTTGCGCGGGTTCGCAAAAAGCTGTTCCTCGTCACGCTGTCTCTCTATATTTAGTCTTTCAAAAGCGGCCCACGGCATGTAAATCTCTCCGCGTATCTCAAACTCTTCCGGCCAGGGCCGGCTTTCAAGCAGGGTGGGGAAGAAGCCTTCAGGAACTTTCAGCTCCTGCGGTATGTTTCCGATATGGCGGACATTTTCAGTCACATCATCACCGACCGTTCCGTCTCCACGGGTAAGTGCCCTGAACAATTTGCCGTTGCGGTATGTAAGGCATATCGCCGTGCCGTCGAATTTCAGCTCACAGCTGTATGTGAATGCGTTTCCTATGCTTTTGGCTGCCCTGTCCGCAAAGGCTTCCACTTCCGTTATGTCGTATGTGTTGCCAAGGGACAGCATCGGATATTTATGGGGATATTGTTCAAATTCTTTGGCCGGACCTCCTGATTTGGAGGATTTTTGTCTTGCTGGTTTGGACTGCTCCTCTTTGGCATTGCCTCCTGTGCGGACGGATTTGCTTTTGCTGCCCTTTGCACGCCCCGGCCTGGAATTCATGTCAGGAAAATCAGGGAAGATCGTGCCTGTGCCGCTGAGGTCGCTGCCGACTTTAAGGGTAGGGGAATCAGGGCTTGCCAGGTCCGGAAACTCCTGCTCGAGAGCTTCCAGCTCTTTCATGCGCATGTCGAATTCATAGTCGCTCATCATGGGAGCACTGTCAACATAGTATCGCCTGTTGGCCTCGTTTAGGAGGTCTGTCAGTTCACTTATCCTTATTTCCGCCTGTTCTCTGTTCATTATGCAAGTTCTATACGGCATTAAAAACTACAAAATTAGTGAAAAAGACTGAGATGCCGTTTAAAAAATACTTAAAAGTTGCGAAAAAAATGAAGCAGAATAATGTTCACTTTCTCGATTTATCTGAAAAAATTTCTAAATTTGCGGCGCGTAAAAAAGACGTTTATTAAACATTTAAATACAACAAAAAATGAAAGACGCAGTCATTATTCTTTGCGGCGGCGGCCCGGCACCGGGAATGAACTCAGTTTCAATGAGCGTTGCAAAAACTTTCCTTTCAAAAGGATACAGGGTAATCGGCCTTCACGGCGGATATTCAGGACTTTTCAGCAAGAATGCACGTATTGAGGACCTTGACTTCTTCAAGGCTGACCGTTATTGGAACCGCGGCGGTTCATACCTTGAGATGAGCCGTTTCAAGCCTACCGACAAGGATTTTGAGGAGAACTTCAACCTTGACCTCTTCAAGGACAACAACATAAAGCTTCTTGTTACAATCGGAGGCGACGATACCGCCTCTACTGCCAACAGGATTTCGAAGTTCCTTGCTGCAAAGGACTATCCTATCGCAAACATCCACTGTCCGAAGACAATCGACAATGACCTTCCTCTTCCTGCAAACGCGCCTACATTCGGCTACAACTCAGCGAAGAACGAGGGTGCCCACCTCGCAAGGACAATCTACGAGGATGCGCGCACTTCAGGAAACTGGCTTGTGATTTCTGCAATGGGACGTACTTGCGGAAGCCTTGCTCTCGGAATCGGTGAGGCAACTCACTGCCCGATGACAATCATTCCGGAGATGTTCAACAAGACAGCCATGACTCTCGACAAGATTATCCGTCTTTCTATCTCTGCCATCCTCAAAAGGAAGGTGATGGGCATCGAGTACGGTACAATCGTTGCCGCTGAGGGACTTTTCCACAATGACGGAGTTGCACAGGAGGCTGTTGCTGCCGGTGTTCACTTCACATATGATGAGCACGGTCATCCGGAGCTGGGCAAGATTTCAAAGGCTGTCCTCTTCAATGACCTTCTCGAGAAGGAGTTCAAGAATCTCGGACTTAAGGTGAAGAGCCGTCCGGTAGAAATCGGATATGACGTCCGCTGCCAGGACCCTGTCGCTTATGACCTTACATATTGCACAGAGCTTGCAATGGGTGTTTACCAGCTCTTCAGCGAGGGCAAGACAGGATGCATGGTCTATGTTGACGCATACGGCAACGTTTCTCCTCTCTATCTTGCAGACCTGCAGGACCCTGAGACAGGAAAGATTCCTCCTCGCATCGTTGACATCAACGCCGGTACAGCTCAGAACTACTACAATTACATAGCCCACTATGTGACTGAGGCTGACTACGAGGCTGTCAAGGCTCTCGGCATCAGCAATCCTGAGGCATACGACTTCAAGAAGATTCTTGAGTGGTAACAAGTGATCGCTAAAGATTAAAAAAGTCAACTAAAGATATAGAAATGCTTATAATTGAGCCGCTTTTTGCGGCTCTTTTTTATGCTTTTTAATCACTTTGTATATCTATCTTTGCAGGCTGCCAAATTTTGTTGCTTATTTGTTGGAAACTTATTATCAAAGGTCTTAAACGATGTTTTCCGGTGGTGATACAAAGTAGTAGTATGACACATATGCTACATTGTGAAACATCATGAAACATGGTGACAAATATTTTGGAGTAAAAATGGACTGATAATCGGGCATGGTCAGGCGACTGACTGCCTTGAACTACATGAGTTATTGCTATGAGTTTTGTTAAGAAATGTCAGTGGTGCGGCAAAGAATTCACTACAAAGCATTGTCCAACCAAATTTTGCGGCCCGTCATGTCAAGAGAAAGCTTGAGTTAATCAAGCGGTATGATTCTCACATCAATGTAGTCATTGATGATGGTAAACTAAGATATATCAAACAGTGCGATCACTGCGGTATGGAATTCAGGGCTTGTAGGCAGACGGTCGGTTCTGCTGCACAAAATGTCATGATCAATCTAGAATATGAGAACTAAATCATCGTAAACAATTATCTTTGTGTCCAGTGAAAACGATAGGATATGAAGTACACAGAATTTGAAAGTATCATATCTCCGGAGCGAATGAGGAAATACAATGTCGCGTGTGGAGGGAATAAGGTGAAGGCAATGACATTATATCGTCATAATCTCCGCCTGTCGCAAGAAATGTTTGTCGTAGTAAGTTGCTTTGAGGTGGCTCTGAGAAACAGAGTCGATGCCGTGATGACGACACATCTTGGCAACGACTGGCTCAGAGACCTGATTCTTCCTGGTGGAGCATGGTATAATGATCGAAGACTAGAAAAGACCAGAAAGATTATTGAGAATGCATATAATGGTCTCGTGAAGAATGGAACCTACTCAAATTCCAAGCTTCTTTCTGAAATGGAATTCGGAGTATGGAAGCATATGTTTTCAAACGTCCAGTACCGCCTGTCTGGTAGAAAATTGATGGGTATATTCCCCAATAAGCCAAAATCCACTCAGAGTCATAAATTTGACAACACTTATGTGTTTGGCGAACTGGATTATATCAATAAACTGAGGAATCGTGTCGCGCATCACGAGCCCATATGCTTCAGTAAAAATCCTGTCAGCATAGGCACGAAATACATACATAACAGATACAATAGAATAATGGAACTCTTCAGGTGGATGGATATCGACGGGGCATCACTTTTTGTATGGATTAGGTCACATTGATAACGCATGTAATCAAATAGATGCGTTACTGAAATAAAAAACGAGCAAAAATTTTTTTATTATAAAAAACAGCATAAATTTGCAATGTTTAGTCCCGGTAGCCCCTGATTCGTCAAGCTATCGGGTTTGGTTTTTTTAAGTGCATGTGATGTTAACTATCGCTTCAGGTTGCACTATAAAAATCAATCTGGTCGTCGGGAGTAATCTCGGCGATTTTTGATTTATGCCTCTGAAAGATTCAGAGGACAGAAATGTATATAGAAGAAACTAGCTCCCGGTTTGGTCTTTAATGATTTTAGGCGTTCAATGGCAGTGAAGCCTTTAAGAGATTGGGTAAAAGCATCCTGACTACTCAGCAGTATTTTCATCTTGTGGATGAGAAAGCTAGGGAAGCGGCAAATCTGATGCGGATTGAATAGCTGATATTATACGATATACCGAAGTTTCTTATTCAGAATCCTCGGTATATTTCATCTGCAAGGTAATGGTCGCTTCTGCAGTGAAGGTCTGCGACTCCGTCCTGTATCATCTGAGCCGTGACGGAATTATAGAAGACCTCCATTGCCTTGTCGATTGAGCCGTCAAATCTATCAGCAAGGATTGCTATGATTCGGGCGTTCTTAGCCTGAATGATTATGTTCTTGGAATCTTCCATTATCTTGTAATTACTTCGGATGATGTGAATGACAGGAGGGTGAGTGCACGGGCGGTCCTGAAACAATACTGGTTATTGGGCTTTTCATACTTAAGTCGTCTTAATGCCTCGTCTTTTGTGATGTCGCCGGTAAAATACAGGTCAATCGTCTTGAATATTTTATCGTTTGTGATACCACCTATAACCAAGTCATAGTCTGTGGCATCTTTTCCCTGTCTGCAAGTTAAAATAAAGTCAAGCCACTCCTCGTCATATGTTTCAAATACCTTGACATTAAGCTCAATCAGATTTTCAGGAACTTCGTATTCGTTCATTACGGCAGTACGACTTCTTAGGAGATATCATTCCGCATATGAAACCGCTTGTTCTCTTAATGAAGTAAGATAGAAACCTTTACCGAAATCCAGGTAATCTCTTGAATGGTCGAGGTCCGGATGCTCTACTTTGATTGTTGAAGAATGGTACAGTTTCATGATAGAACTCCTTTTTCCTGCATATAAGAGATCAGGTCCTCCATGAGGTATTCTTTGCCGAACGTGTGCAGGACATCATAACCTTTGACGATATAATCATCAAGGATACCTGTAGACTTGAGCCTGGCGTAGATTGCCTTTTGAGGCAACTGCAGACGTATCGACAAATTCCCGATACAATATGTTACGAAATCAAGTTGATCAGAACTTATAATCCCTCATTTTCAATTACTAAGGCAAATATAATGAATTTTTATGCCAATTGCGAGCATATTTTATACTTGTTGAGCGTAAACTCGAACCTCAATCCACCGCAAGGACGATTGGAGGCATTGATGCTACCACCATGAAAGATGACCGCGTGTTTTACTATGGACAGTCCTAGTCCGGTGCCTCCCTTTTGTCTGGATCTGCCTTTGTCTACGCGGTAGAACCTCTCGAATAATCGTGGAAGACATGTCTCTTCAACGCCCACTCCATCATCTTCAAAAGAGATTCTGCAATAATTCTCATTGTTTTCGATCAGAGTGATGTAGATTGTCCTTCCTTCGGAGTAGGAAATCGCATTTTCAGTAAGATTCCTGAATATTGAGCCGAGCAGTGATGGATTTCCATGTATTGTGACTGTCTCATTGAAATCGACCTTGGGGTCAAGCTTCTCTTGCTCCGGCATGAGCGACAGTTCTGAAGCAATATCGTCAATAAGATCGTTGATCACGACAACTTCGCGTTCAATGTTGACCGCACCGTCTTCTATTCTGGTGATCAATGAAACATCAGCAAGCAGACGCCTGAGCCTTTCATTCTGGGTGTAACATCTCTCGATAAGTTCCTGTTTCTTTTCTTCAGTAAGTTTAATTCCTGAAAGAAGTGTTTCCAGACAGACCTGAATAGATGCAACCGGAGTTTTGAGTTCGTGGTTGATGTTGTTGGTCAGCTGTCGCTTAAGCCGGTTTTTCTCGCGCTCCTCATTAATGGCCCGTTCCTGTTCACGATACATGTTCACTTTTTCGATTGTTCTTCCGAGTCTTCCGGTACTGAAGAATCCGGCTATGCTTACCAAAAGACTTATGCCTATCATTGTCCAGAAGAACGCCTGGTCTGCTTTAAGTGTATCCTTCAAGGACGGCGTGTATGGGATAGCTGTCCTTACTATATGCTCTCGGCCTTTGGTTGCCGAGTAAAAGTACTGACGGCCATCACTTTCTGATAAGCGTCTTATATTATAACCTCGTCCGGTCTTTAATGCCGATTGAATTTCCGGACGCAGGACATGATTGTCAAGAGAGTCAGCCGAATGCCTGTTGTCATAAAGGACTATGCCTGCAGTGTCCATTATGGTCAGACGTGCATCGCCATAAGTGAGTCCTTCAGGAAAAGTACATTCCTCTGGAAGCGAACCATTATTCAGGGATTCAAGAATATGTACATTGCATAATTGCAGCTGTTCATTCAGACTGTCACTCTTGTAGTCTGTTTCGCGTACATACTGAGAGGTGATGAAGCAGCCCAGCTGGATCCATATGAATCCAAGCAGAAGGATGTACATACGCTTATGGTATGAGAGGTTAATTCCTGAATCCATATCCGAAACCTGCTCTTGTGATTATACATGCCCCATACTCTCCGATCTTCTGCCTGATGCGTGTGATGTTGACGTCTATGGTGCGGTCAAGCACGATGACCTCGTCACTCCATACGTTTGCCAGAATCTGATCTCTCGAACATATCTTTCCCTTGTTGGTGATCAGGAAGGCCAACAGTTCGAATTCCTTCTTTGTAAGGTTTACTTCATTGCCGTCAACGCTGCATGTCTTCAGGTCCAGATCCAGAATAAGTCCGTCAACAGCGAGTCTGCTGCGATTATCCGCAATCTTGTGACTGGATGTCCTTCTGAGAACGCTCTTTACCCTTGCAATGACGTTCCTTATAGTGTATGGTTTGGTGATGTAGTCGTCTGCACCAAGATTGAGCCCCTTGACCATATCGTCTTCAGAATCTCTCGCCGTGCAGAAGATTATTGGAATGCTTGCGGTCCCGACATCCGACTTCAGCATCTTTGCAAAGCGGATTCCACTGATCTCTCCCATCATTATATCCAGGAGAATCAGTGAATATTGTCTGATGTCCAGTTTAAGGGCATCTTCAGCACTCAGTGCGATATCGACATCATAGCCTTCGTTCTCAAGATTGAGTCTGAGGACTTCACATAATGTCTCCTCGTCATCTACCACAAGTATGCGTTCTGTTGTCATTACGTTCTTCAGTTTGAGGCAAAATTAAGCAATAATGGGGATATCGCGCAGGCCGGAGTAAATTTTAATGGATTTGTAACAGGATATTATTCTCCATTTAACACGATTGCAAATCCCATGAAATATGAGCAGGATAATTTTGCATCCGTTAAAATCTATAATGATAAAAATCAATATTTATGGAATGGATTTATCTATGCTTTGTGATCTTCCTGTTCTTGCTAGCCATCTCCGACCTATGGGTAGGAGTGAGCAATGATGCAGTGAACTTCCTGAATTCTGCGGTCGGAGCAAAGGCCGCAAAGTTCCGCACTGCCATCATCGTGGCAGCCTTAGGCGTATTCTGCGGAGCGACAATGAGCAATGGTATGATGGATATAGCTCGTCACGGCATCTTCCTGCCTGAGCACTTCGCATTCAGCGAACTGATGTATATCTTCCTTGCAGTAATGGTTACAGACATCATACTCCTTGATGCCTTCAACTCGCTGGGAATGCCTACATCCACAACTGTTTCAATGGTGTTCGAGCTTCTTGGCGCCTCATTTGCCTTCGCCCTGCTGAAGATGAACAGCGGTGAGGGAGCGCTGGGATTCTCGGATTATCTGAATACATCCAAGGCACTTTCTGTCATTGTCGGAATATTCCTCTCTGTAGCCATAGCTTTCACTTTTGGTGTTGTTGTCCAGTGGATTACCAGGTCTATCTTCACATTCAGATACTCTAAGAACCTAAAGTGGAAGATCGGCCTGTTCGGTGGTATAGCGGTCACCTGTATAGTCTACTTCATGCTCCTGAAGGGTATCAAGACGATGTCATTCATGAATGCTGACATAAAGCATTGGATTGCAGACAACACCTGGATCATACTCGGAGGCTGCATGGCATTCTTTACAATTCTCATGCAGATTCTTCATGCTTGTAAAGTCAATGTGTTCAAGGTGGTTGTGCTCATCGGAACCTTTGCCCTAGCGACTGCCTTTGCCGGTAACGATCTGGTGAACTTCATCGGTGTTCCGCTGACTGGTCTTGAATCTTTTATAGATTGGAAGAATGCGGGAGCGGGTGATCCGTCAACGCATATGATGGGAGTGCTTAATGGCGAAGCCAGGACTCCGTTTGTCTTCCTGTTCGCTGCCGGTGTCATAATGGTGGTTTCGCTCGCGACATCGAAGAAGGCTCACAATGTCACAAAGACAGAGATCAATCTGGCCAAACAGGATGAGGGAGAAGAGATGTTCGGTTCGTCAAGAGTGGCAAGAAGTATCGTAAGATGGGCCACTTCAACAGCTAATTTAATGATCAAATATACGCCGGAGTCTCTCCGTACATGGATAGACAAACGATTTGACAACAGCGCGATCGAAATTGAAGAGGGAGCATCCTATGACCTGGTGCGTGCGTCCGTAAATCTCGTATTGGCATCATTGCTTATCGCTCTTGGTACATCATTGAAGCTTCCTCTTTCTACCACTTACGTGACATTCATGGTGGCGATGGGTACCTCGCTTGCAGATAGGGCATGGAGCAGGGAGAGCGCGGTATATCGTGTGACCGGAGTCCTCTCCGTTATCGGAGGCTGGTTCATGACAGCGGGTATCGCATTCGCTGCAGCTTTCATCATCGCAATGCTCATGCATTTCGGAGGCATAGTTGCAGCTGTGGTCATCGTTCTTGTCGGACTTGGCGTCATGATCCATAGTAATGTCCGCTATAAGATGAAGAATGACGAAGAGAGCGGAGACAAGGCCTTCCGTGCTATCATCAATTCTGAGGACAAGGAAAATACGTGGGAGCTACTGCGAGGATATGTTGCAGCAAACGAGAGAAATGTTCTGGACGACATATCATTCCACTACGACAACATAACTGAGGGTCTCATGACAGAAAACGTGAAAATGCTCCGCAAGTCGTACTATGAGTTGAAAGATGATAAGGAAAAGATGAAGAATCTTCGCCGCAAGCAGACCGTCTGCATGCGTAGGGTAGACCAGGAGATTGCATTAACTAAGAATGCGTGGTTCTTCGCTTCATTCAATGAGCTTGAACAGCTCTATTACACGATCAGGCGTATCTGTGAGCCGGCATATGAGCATGTTGACAACAATTTCACGCCCCTGCCGGTGAAATATATCAATGACTTCAGACCGCAGAAGGAAGCTCTTAAAGATTGTATTGCGGAGTTTCGTGTAATCAGTTCAATAGGTGAGTATGAGCGTCTTCGCGACCTGGAACCGAGGTTAGGTGTGCTCCAGCATGAATTCTCAGAACAAAGAAAGGAACTTATGCACGATATCCAGGCTAAGCAGGTGAACATCAATACCGCTTACCTTTACCTGAACGTCCTGCAGGAGTCGGAGTCTATGGTTATAACGCTTTCTAGACTGACCAGGTCTTCCAGAAAGTTCCAGCTGGGATAAAGACAACTTACATTATAAAGAAAGCCGTTGCATAGGTAAATGCCTTGCAGCGGTTTTATCTATATCATCCCAGATCTCCAGGTGTGTAGATGAAATGAAATAAAGTTGTCATAAGGGTCGCTTGAGGATATTGCGAAGGAGAGCAGCTGGATGAACGGCTGGACAAGGTAGATATGGCGAAATGTACGACGATTATAAATGAGAATAATTCAAAATTAGATTTCCATGGCGATTAGCTCCGAAAGACAGTCTATGAGGGACTGATTTTGACTTAAAATCAGAGGTGATAATTGCCTGTAAAATAGGGGATTGTGACGAGAATGCGATGAGAATGATTTCCGATTGTGGTCTGATTTTTTCCGGTGCTGAATTGGGGTGAAATCGTCTATATCGGTTTGATGCCCCGACTTTCACCTGCCTCATAATCCTCATCAGTTACGTAGTGAGCAATGTTATTCAAGATAACAAATTGAAAATCAATATAATGAATAAAAACGATAATATTCCATTTTGTTATTTGCCGATAGTTCCTTACCTTTGTGACAGGCTTGACAGATGGTAAGAAACATTAGTTATTCATATCCGCTAGCAACCAAATTTTTATACCGTATTTATACTGATGTTCATTTAAGTAATTGATAATCAATTCAGTATACCTTCTGGAGCGGTGATTTTAGAGCAATTCTAAATCAGATAACAGATAAAATGCCTAATAGATTGACTAATTAATCTATTGGGCATTTTTGTGCTGACCCATACGAAACAGACAGGGCAAGAATACTGCAAATGATCAGAACGAATCTTTCCATATTCATCATTGAAATATTGACGGCCATATAATGCCACCTCGAGTGTGCCAATGCCATTCCTCGTCTCGACTATATGTTTTCCAATCAAAGAGATTGAACACTCTATTGACTTCTTTGACAATATTTTCTTTCAGCCGACAGATTGTCATGCCCACGCAAGAAGTCCACTGACCATTCGGTAACCTTACCTTCATTGCTGAATTTTTATGCATCTATCTTGACAGTGACGCTACCTTTGGGAGCGTTGATTTTGCTGAGATCGAACTCCAGAGGTATCATAGGGATAGTCATTTAATTCCTTCAATTTGAGTTAACCGGCAGACTTTCCCATATTTTCCCGATCAAACTCATAACTTTTTATATCATCGGCTCTGGTTTCAGGGCTGATTTTTTCGTTTTCAGTTGCGTCTGGAGCCACCACTCCCGCAAAGTCGCGTTCCACGCGTGGAATATCAGGCTTTCATAGCAACTCGCATCAGTATACACTGTGTCAAGATTCTTCATGTATGGGGCATCCAGGCATCTGACAATAACTTCTGCTGCTCCTGAATCTTCAAATTCTTAGACAACTCCAACAATATATTTGTCAATGAGCTTGTATCACGTTAACTGATTCTGATGGTGCATCTTCACACCGCAGAAGATCTGGTAATGGATGTTTCCATTCAGAGCGTCAAGCAGTTTCGGAGCAGGCAACCCTGTGTACATCTTCAAGAACGCCAATGCAACCTTACCCTCAGGAGTGAAGAATGACTTCCTGCCGCGAGGCGTTCTCAAACTTTTCGGATTAACTTCTGTCAAGCCAAACGATATCGCCGTTTCGCGAAGAGGAAGAAGTGACTTTATTCGTCCTAGTTCGCTTGTCTTGAAGGTTTCTACAGATTGCTGATAAAATCAAACTCAGTAAACGCAATCTCTTGCTGATTATCGGATAAATTTCGCACTTTTGCCATAAGTTATTTTTGCTCGTTTCCTCCGAAATTTACTTTTCCACGGTGTTCGGAGGAATTTTTATTTCATTTAGCCAAGATACAAAATATCTATCGTATTGACAATCAATTGGTTGTATTTTTAAGGGAGGTTGTGGATACGTATGTGTTGGTTTCGGGGTCGACGGATCGTCCGAAGTTTGAATATGCGTGTGTGCCTGCTGATATTTCCGGAGTAAATGCCCTTAGGACTGCATCCCTTCGTGCAATCCTTGCGTCGTCGATGTCCGCTTGCTGTATTTTGATTTTTGCGGAATTGTTGACGGCATACTCCATACAGTCCTTGAGTGTCATCACCTCCTGCGCGTTGAGCAGAGATATGCTTAGAAGCATTCCTGCTGCAATCGCTGTTGTTCTTGTCATCTATGTTAGTTTTTGTTGTAATATGATGTTCCGTGCCGGATTATAGCAGTGCAAGTGCCATAATGTGTAATTTGTTGATATGATGGTCTTTGGTGTATTTGATGTCTCATCCTGAGTGTAAAGTTTCTTTACATAAGTGTAAAATGTCTGCCGGTCTTGTCCGTGATTTTTTCATCAAGCGAAACAAATCATTATTTTTGCAGGATGTCCAAATATCATAAAAATGAAAGTTGTATTGAATATTATTGCGGTACTTTGTTGTGGGGTGGTGATCATAAGTATGGTGTCATGTGGCAACGGGCGTCATCGGAAGTCCGGTAATTCCGACGGATATATAGAGTTGAAGAGACAGTTGGAGGAAATTGTGGGGGACCGGCCGGGGAAGTTCGGAGTCGCGGTGATATTTGACGGGAAGGATACCGTGACATTCAACAATTCATCGGATTATCCTATGATGAGTATGTTCAAGTTGCACGAGGCCATAGCCGTGTGCCATGCTCTTGACGTGCGCCGAGCGGGTCTTGATGAGGAGATTGAGGTGCGTAGGGGAGAGCTTGATCCGGACACCTGGAGTCCGATGCTGAAGGAGTACACGGAGGATAGTTTCAATGTGACGGTCGGGAAACTTATAGACTATATTCTTGTGGACAGTGACAACAATGCGAGCAACTTGCTGTTCGATAGGGTAATATCCACATTGGAGACTGACAGGTATATCCGTTCGGTATTGCCGCAGGATGACTTCAGGATAGTTTACAGGGAGTCTGACATGAAGGCGGATATCTCCAGGAGCTATGACAACCGTACGTCTCCGCTGTCATACGCCTGCCTTGTGGACAGATTGTTTACTGAAAGTGTCGTGAGCGATGTGAAGCAGGATTTCATCAGACAGGCTATGGGAAGATGCAATACCGGTATGGCCCGTATCGCGGCAGGGTTGCCGGAGGGGGTGTCCTTTGCCCATCGTACGGGGTCTGGATATATAAATTCGCGAGGCGAGGTGATTGCGGTTAATGACGGGGGATATGTGCTCCTGCCTTCGGGAAAGGGTTATTCCATCGCTGTGCTTGTAAAGGATTTCGGAGGAGATCAGGAGGAGGCGGAAAAGATCATCGCACAAATTTCAAAGGCGGTATATGAGTTTATTGCGGAGAGGTAGGATAAAGATAGTGCTTATTTCTGTCCTCGCTGCTATAGGATGCAAGGTCTGCAATGCTGATGGTTTGAGGGACAGGCTGATGCGGGAGCAGGCGGATTCGTTCTTGCGTGCTATGCCTGACAGTCTGCAATATAGGCAGGCGATGGCGGTGTCCAGGGCGATTTCGGGAGATTTGACAGATCTGGTTGCGGTGAGGTCTTCGCGCGACAGACATCCTGCCGTTTCTGAAAATGTCAGGACAAGGGAACTGTCACCTGTCTTGAGGTTGTATGAGCCGGTATCGGATGATGGAGGTGCGTTGCCTCTGCTGATATATCTTCACGGGGGTGGCTGGACTTTCGGAAGCATCAACAGTTGCGGACGGTTCTGTGACGCTATGGCCGCGACGGGCAAGATGAAAGTGATGGCAGTGGAATATAGGCTGGCTCCTGAAAATCCTTATCCGTGCGGATATCTTGATTGTGTGGATGCTATAGGATATGCCGTGGATAATTGCGAGGAGTTGGGTATAGACAATGACCGCATTTCGGTGGGAGGCGACAGTGCCGGAGGGAACCTGGCGATAGCGGCGTCATTGAGTCCGGAATGTGCCGGCAAAGTGGAGTCCCTCGTGCTGTTCTATCCTGTAGTCCTTGCCTTTGCTGACGATTCGGATTCTTGGCGGGAGTTCGGTGAGGGGTATGGCCTTGATGCTTTTCTGATGGAACAGTTCAACTTGGCTTATGCACCTGAAGTCCCTTCCGGTATACCGCAGATAGATGTCGGGACGTTTCCTGTCGACGAACTGGAGCGTCTTCCGCGTACATTGATGGTTGCAGCGGGGCGCGATATCCTGCGTGACCAGGGAATCCGGTTTGCAGAGAAGGTGCCTTCGGGCAGAATACGGAGGGTGGAGTTTTCTGATGCGGTCCATCTTTTCATCACTGTTCCCGGCCAGGAAAAGGCTTTCCGCTCCGCTGTAGGTCTCGCGACCGAATTCATTCTGGAAGATGTAAGATTGTAGGTTGTTTTTGTCTCGTGGAGTTCCCAATGGCCTGCCACGTAGCTGTGGAGCTTATTTGTCTTGGGTTGTAATCGCTTTGTTGTTTCAGAGGCGTGCCCAATGGCCGTGATTTTGTCCGATGGACACGATTGTTTTATGGTATGTGCTTGATAGTTAGAGGTTTATTGTTTTGTCTGTGTGTCCATCAGCCATTTTTTTCGTCCGATGGGCACTGTTGTTTTATGGTATATACTTGATGGTTAGAGGTTTATTGTTTTGTCTGTGTTCCCATCAGCCATTTTTTCGTCCGATGGGCACGATTGTTTTATGGTATATACTTGATGGTTACTGGTTTGTTGTTTTGACTGTGTGTCCATCAGCCATTTTTTTCGTCCGATGGGTACTGTTGTTTTGTGGTATATGCTTGATAATTAGTGATTTATCGTTTTGTCTGTGTGTCCATCGCCCTTTTTGTTGTCCGTTGGGCACGGTTGTTTTATAGTATATGCTTGATAGTTAGTGATTTATTGTTTTGTCTGTGTGTCCATCAGCCATTTTTTTCGTCCGATGGGCACTGTTGTTTTTGTGGTATATGTTTGATGGTTAGTGTTTTATCGTTTTGTCTGTGTGTCCATCGGCCTTTTTTTCGTCCGATGGGAACGGTGAATCTACGTTTTTGTATTGACAGTTGTTGTGTGGTCTTTGGGAAAATTAGGGTCACCCGGGTGAGATGAATGGAAATTTTCAAAAAAAAAATCGGGGGGGGGGATAATGTAAGATAAATTTATATATCTTTATCGTCCGTAATTATAAAACCCTATCACATTATGAAAAATTTGTTTGTTGCCGCTGTTGCCGTTATTATGGCATTGTTCGTTGTCGGATGTGAAAAGTCCGGGAAAACTGATGTCAACTTGGAAAGTTCTTGGGCCAAAGAAGCAAGAGAGCATCCATTCCTGTCGAATTTCCCTGAATATAACTATGATTTCCAGGGAGCTTATCAGAAAGTGTTCGATGTGGAGACTTATGCCTTGATGGACAGGAAAGGCTCTGAAGCCAGGCTTGACGAATATAAGGCAAAGCTCACGAAGGCCGGATTCTCGGAAGAAACTCTGGTCGGAAATGCCAGCTCATTTACCAAAACCAATGACAAAGGAAAATTTTCAGCAAATCCGAGCTATGTGTCAGGTACCGTTGCCGTGTCTTATTCGTTCGAGCCTGCGGAATAGCAGACAGGACATAGAAATTTTGAGGGCGGGTCGGTTGCCATATTGGCTGACCCGCCTATTTTTCGTCGTAGAACCTCATCACACGGTCTTGTTCGGATCTGATTTCTTCTTCCTGGATGGTGTCATTCCCGTCAAACAAGTCATATCCTATTCCCTTTTTAGTAATATTCCAATTACCTGAGACAATCCCGTCTTTCAGGATTACCGGCCAGAATATGCCTTTGTTGTCGTGTGCCCTGTGCTTCCACGCAGGGGCAAGCGCGATATGCCTGCTTTTGTAGGCTATCAGATATTCGTCGTATGACGGTAACAGGTGGATGTCGCTTCCGCGCATTCCTTTTGTCCTGGCGTCCTGATGTATGAAATATTCCGCGCCATCTATATTCACGGTCCCGAATTCGTCCTTTATTGCATTGATGCCGTTACGTGCTTCCTTTACACGCAGGCCGGACCACCATACGAAGTCTTCCAGCGTGGCCGGACTGTGGCTTCTGAAATACTTTCTGGCAAGCATCGATATGGCCTCTTCCTTTGACGGCAGACTTGTCGTATGGATTTTCCTGGAAGTCAAGGCATAAGTGTTTGTCTTGGGAGTCAATGTCCCGCTGCATATCAGGCCTTCAAATTCCGCCCTCCTTAAATGGATGGATACGGTGTGTCTGTCTGTTTCGATGTCCTTTTCCGCGAATCCTCTGATAGCATCCTCTATCGTGATTTCGTCCCTGTTCTGCAGCAGTTCCTCTATGATTTCGTTGCCCTTCTGATATTCCTTTTCCGATAGCGTCCTACCGTAGGACTTCAGGAAGCCCTCCACGGCCTTGATGTTCCTTTCTCCGCAAAGCTCCGTCATCCACCTGAAATCTTCTGCCGCTACGAGCTGCCAGGTCGTACGGAAAAGGTGCGAGCGGATGATCCTGCCTTCATTGAAATCCTTTTCCAATGACTCCATCGAAGGGGACTTCATCCTCATTCCGACAGCCCATCTCATCATCCGGTATTCCTGTGCCTGCATTGCGCCCATCCATTCCACGACCTCATACGCAGTCCTGAACTGCGGGGATACGAGCTGTTGGCTCAGCAATCTTATATTGGTAGCATTCATAATGGTATCATTTGTTTTGTCTGATGGCAAGACCCTTGACTGTCAGCATATATTTTTGCCGCAGATGGTTCGGCTTGTCGGGGTACTTGTCGGGGTGGATAAATCATCCGGAGCATTGACAAGCATATATCTGTTTTTCAACTCATTGTTTTCTCCAATCAACAAGTTCCGTAAGAAATTCACTAAATATTTTGAGGCTCGGACTGGTGTATGTATTCATCGAAGTTTATCATTTCATCTTTTCAACGGGATGACAAAGTTATCAAATTTTTGTCATATACTTAGCTCCCACATTAATACCATGTTACGAAGCTCTAACAATTTTCATGGATAAAGCATTGATTTTTGCCAATATATCCATAAAAAGCATGCTGTCTGTGGATAGTCCTACGTTTTTTATAGCTATTGCCAATAAAAAGATTACCTTTGCGGGCGAATCGTAAAGAATATATAGTGAAAACATTTGAAGAACTCGGGGTGTCTCCCGAAATCAGGCGTGCCATTGAAGAAATGGGCTATGCCTATCCGATGCCGGTACAGGAAGAAGTAATACCATATCTTTTAGGAGAAAATAATGATGTCGTGGCTTTGGCCCAGACAGGTACCGGAAAGACCGCAGCTTTTGGTCTTCCGCTCATACAGAAGATAAATGTCGATGAAAATTATCCACAGTCGCTCATATTGTGCCCTACGAGGGAGCTTTGCCTGCAGATAGCAGGTGATTTGAACGACTATTGCAAATATATCAGCGGGCTTAAGGTGCTTCCTGTCTATGGAGGCTCGTCAATTGAAAGCCAGATAAGGGCTCTGAAGCGTGGCGTGCACATCATTGTGGCCACTCCGGGACGTCTTATTGACCTGATGGAGCGCAAGACCGTATCGCTTGCCACAGTGAAGAATGTCGTGCTTGATGAGGCGGACGAGATGCTGAACATGGGATTCACGGAAAGTATCAATGCCATCCTTGCGGATGTTCCCCAGGAAAGGAACACGCTTCTCTTCTCTGCGACAATGAGCAAGGAAATCAGCCGCATATCGAAGAACTATCTGCGTGATGCAAAGGAAATTACTATCGGACGCAAGAATGAGGGTACAGCCAATGTCAAGCATGTGGTCTATGTTGTACATGCCAAGGACAAATATGAGACTCTCAAGCGTATAGTGGACTCATGCCCCCAGATATACTGCATCATTTTCTGCCGCACCAAGATTGAAACACAGGAGATTGCCGACAAGCTGATGCATGAGGGATATAATGCGGATTCGCTGCACGGGGACCTTTCACAGGCGCAGCGTGACCTCGTCATGCAGAAGTTCCGCATACGTAATCTACAGATTCTCGTTGCAACTGACGTGGCAGCAAGGGGACTTGATGTAGATGACCTGACGCATGTAATCAATTACGGCCTTCCTGATGATACGGAGAGCTATACCCACCGCAGCGGCAGGACAGGGCGTGCAGGCAAGACCGGAACCTCTGTTGCCATCATCAACATGAAGGAGAAGAGCAAGGTACGCAACATTGAGAAAGCAATAGGCAAGGAGTTTGTCCCTGGGGAGATTCCGACTGCCAAGGAGATTTGCAAGAAACAGCTGTTCAAGGTGATAGATGACCTGGAGAAGGTTAAGGTCAATGAAGATGAAATCAATGATTTCATGACTGAGATATACCGCAAGCTTGACTGGCTCAGCAAGGAGGACCTCATAAAGAGGGTGGTATCGCATGAGTTCAACAGGTTCTATGAGTATTATCGGGACAGGGATGACATTGAAATTGCCGTTGACAACCGCAAGAGCAGGCGTGACAGGGATGCCAAAGGTTCACGTAAAGCTGAGAAAGGCTATTCGAGGATGTTTATCAATCTCGGAAAGATGGACGGTTTCAATCTGCGCGGGCTGATGGGCATGCTCAACGAATCCACGCAGACGCGTGTCGATGTCGGACGTGTGGACCTTATGAAGAAATTTTCGTTCTTTGAAGTTGACGAAAGCCGTGCTTCTGAGGTGCTTAGGGCATTTGACAATCTCGCATGGAATGACCGTCCTGTTGTGGTTGAGATGGCCGATGATGTGAAAGAGGCGCAGGGCGAAGATGAATGGATGCCTTTGAAGGAGTATAAGAGGTCGCGTGCCTCGAAAGCCGGAAGGGGAGGACGTAAAGGCGCTCCTGGAAGAGGTGCCGGCAGAAGTGCAGGACAAAGGTCCGGAAGGGGAGAGCGTTCTTCATCAGGCAGGTCAGGACGAAGTGGCAGGTCTTCCGGAAAAAGGAGATAAAATAAGCGGTGGCATGAATTATTCATTTTCATGCCACTGTTTTTTTATATGAGTAAAGTCTGTTGCCGAAAGCTTCTGCTTTGTTGACAAGGTTGACGTCCTGTCTGTACAGAGTCAAAATAAATTTTGCTTTTGCACTTGACATATCCTATATTTGCCGTCATGAAAATCAAATGGAACAAAATGCGCATGTGGTCTGACGGGGCTTTGACGAAGGCTCTGAAAGCTGGGGATATGGGTGCGTATGAAGAGTTGTTCTATAGGTATTATGCATTGATTTTCAGGTTTGTATCCCGCATTGTCCGCAATGAGGCTTTGGCTGAGGATGTCGTGCAGAATATTTTTGTGAGGCTTTGGCTCAATAGGGAGAATCTTGATGAAAACAAGTCGGTAAAGAATTTTCTGTATGTGTCTGCAAGAAATGAATCTTTTGATATCCTGAAATCACAGAAAGAGAACATGATGTCTCTCCGGACAGTTTTGGGCGGCGAGTCCGATTTTTCCGATGTCAATATAGAGGAGGATTGCAATTCTGCGGAAATGCTTGGGATTGTTCTGCGTGGCATTTCGAAACTTCCTCCGCAGCGTCAGCTTATTTTCAGGATGAGCCGTTATGAGCATCTGTCAAACAAGGAAATAGCGGACAAACTTAATCTTTCTGTCCGTACGGTTGAAAAGCATATCCAGCTTGCCATTAAGGATTTGAAGCAGTCTGTCAATTAGAGTCTTTGTCTTGGGCCGCGTTTCCTGACTGTCTGGAGGGTTCCATGCAGATTTTTTCAAAAAAAATATATATTCCCGGATTACGTAGTAGGGCGTAGATAGTCGTACTTGTTGCAGAAGTGAGATTTTGCGGCGGATGTCTTGATATGAACCCGGACAAAATATTTTGCAGGGAATACGCCGGATACGTCTTGAAAACGCCAAGGGATAAAAAGAAAAAACTATAGCGGTTATGCTGTCAAGAATCGAAAAATATTTCAATGGGGAGCTTTCTGAGAAGGAGGCTCTTGAAATGCAGATATGGCTTGCGGGCCATTCTGATGACCCTGAGGTCGTGAAAGAGATTGACCGTGTTTTTGACGCAATGTCGGAAACCGCTATTGGGGATGGCAGCTGTGATGCCGGGGCCGGGAGAGTCTTTGCAGGAATCCGGGACAGGCTCGGGCTTGGCAGGGCATCGAAAAGAAACGCTGATATTTTCCGCCGGATAGAAAGGGCGGCAGCCATAATGGCGATTCCTCTTATGCTCGCTGCCGGTATCCTTTACATGAAATCAGAACGCCCTGAAGTGGCATGGCTTGAGGTCAATGTGCCATCAGGGCAGATAGACACTGTCAGCCTTGCCGACGGATCCATGCTTGTGCTCAACTCCGGAAGCCGGGTGACATACCCGCAGCAGTTCAAAGGAGCGGAAAGAAGGGTGTTCGTAGAAGGTGAAGTCCTTGCGGACATTGCCAAGGACCCAGAAAAACCATTCATAATACAATCCGGAGACGTAAATGTGCGTGTACACGGAACCAGATTCGACTTCAAGTCATACGGCAACAACAATTGCGTGGAACTGCTCCTGATGGAAGGCTCGGTAAGCCTTGACCTCAACTGCGGTGAGGCTCCGCGGGAAGTCCGCATGAAACCAGGAGACATGGTCCACTACGACCGCAATACGGGAGACATAAACCTGACATCATTCAATCCGCAGGGATTCAAGACATTCGCAAACGGCTCTCTCCATTTCATCAACCTGAAGATGAGCGATATAGCCAAAGACCTCGAACGCATATTCGATGTGCGCATAGCCATCATGGACAAGACATTGGCAGACACCCGCATATTGGCATTCTTCTCCAACAATGAGGACCTTGACCAGATTCTGTCATCCATGAACACTGACCGCAAGATGAAAATCCGGAAGAAAGACGGCATAATCTATCTTTCTTCATCAAGATAAACATCCAAATAACCATTAACCAATTAAAATGAAAAGAATTGCGCAAATTTGGGCAATTCTCGCATCCTTACTGCTATATCCCTCCGTTTCGGCGCAGAATATCTCGCTGAAACTCAGGAATGTGACCGTGCAGGAAGCGATTACGGCCCTGAATCAGACGGAAAGCTATTCCATCATTCTCAATTCTGACGCTGTTGACCTCAACCGGAAGGTAAGCGTTTCAGCTCAGAATGCTCCCATCACCGAAGTCCTGGCCCAGGTGTTTGCCGGCCAGAATGTGGACTTTGTAATCAACGGCCACAGCATCTCGGTTATTGCCGCCAGGCCCCAGCCCCAGTCACAGCAGCCTCAACCGGCCGGAAAAACGGATTTCAGAGGAAAGGTCACCGACTCTTCCGGTGAGCCGCTCATCGGAGCCTCCCTTAAAATCGTCGGCACGGACAAAGGCTTCATTACCGACATCGACGGGAATTTCAGCCTTACGGACATGACCTTCCCTTTAGAGGCAATTGTCTCATTCATCGGATATTCGGATACCAGGGTCCGCATAACGGGCAAAGAACCGCAGCCCTGGCACATCACTTTGGACGATTCGCAGAACCTGCTTGACGAAATCGTGGTCGTAGGCTACGGAACACAGAAAAAGTCAAGCCTCTCAGGCTCAGTCTCAATTGTAAGCGGAAAAGAACTTAATTCAAGACCTGTCGTATCGGCAGCCAATGCCTTGCAGGGAACCGACCCTGCCACGAACATCTCATTCGGAACCGGTTCTCCCGAGGGCAGCTACAGCATCAACATCCGCGGCGCCCTCTCACTCAACTCCGGCTCTCCTCTTGTGCTTGCTGACGGGGTTGAAGTCAGCCTAAGCCAGATAAACCCCAATGACATAGAGTCCATCTCGATACTGAAAGACGCATCATCCTGTGCGATATACGGAACAAAGGCATCCGCCGGAGTGGTGCTGATAACGACAAAGGCCGGAAAGCGCGGTGACAATGCTACCGTAAGCTACAGCGGACGCGTAGGCTGGCAGATGAATACCACATCGACAGACTTCATCCGCACGGGGTATGACCATGTGACCATAGTCAACAACTTCATGAACAACTCTTCGGACGCCACTCATGACATTTTCCAATATACCGAGGCAAACGGCGGGCTGCAGATGCTTTATGACCGACGCAATGACCTCACGGAAGACCCCTCGCGCCCATGGACAATAGTGGATGAGGCTACGGGAAAATATTATTACTACGGCAACTTCGACTGGTACGGATATATCTACCGCAGGGTCCGTCCACAGACCGAGCATAATATCTCGCTGCAGGGAGGTTCGGAAAAGATAAGCTACTATGCCAGCGGAAGATACCTTTATCAGAAAGGCATGATGAGGCTCGCCGACGACACTTATTCCGACTATGCGTTCAGGGCGAAGCTGAGCGTCAATCCGCTAAAATGGCTGAAATGGTCCACCAACATTTCATACGACAAATCAGCCTACAGATACGGAGGATACTATAACTACGAGCAGGTCTTCGGTGCTCTCCAGTCCAATATCTGTGCGGCATGGCTTCCGGAAAACCCTGACGGAACTATAGTGAGCTATGTCAACCAGCTTGCCAAGAACTCTCCGATGGGAGGCGGCCGTGTCGGCATATTGTCTGCCGGAAAGAACAGCAATAGCCGTGAAAATGAATATCTTACCTTGACAAACTCCTTGGTGGTCAATTTTATGAAGGAACTTTATCTGACAGCCTCATATGACTACAGGACAAGGGACAGGCTCTACAAATACCGCAGCATGACATATGACTACTCCCGCACGGAAGGTCTTGTGGAAACAGCAGCGGCTACCGGAGCCAATGAGAACATGTACCAGGAGTCCAACTTCAAGTATAAGGGCCACAATGTTAATATATACGGCACATACGAGGACACATGGAAAAATGCCCACAACTTCAAATTTGTGGCTGGAGGACAGTATGAGCATTACCGCTCCACAAACCTGACAGTCAAGAACACGGGCCTTACTTCCGATGACCTTGCTACATTCGCAGTGGCTACAGGAACGCCTGTCCTCACCCAGAACATCGAGGCCTACAAGACTCTCGGTTTCTTTGCAAGAGCCAACTATGACTACAGGAACAGGTATATCTTTGAGGCGAGCTTCCGTGCGGACGGCTCCTCAAGATTCGCACCCGGGCACAGGTGGGCATATTTCCCGTCTGCATCGGCCGCATGGCGGATCTCCGAAGAAAAATTCTATGCTCCGGTCAAAGGCATCATGAATGATGCGAAAATACGTTTCTCTGCAGGAAGCCTGGGCAACCAGCAGGTTGACAACTATTCCTATATAGTCCAGATAATGACGACTACAGGAAGCGACAGCACTTCCGGCTTCCCATCGACATCTCTTGACTGGACATTCGACGGGGAAACCAAGGCTCCATATTCAAAGCTGTCAAATCCGATTTCCTCAGACCTCACATGGGAGACTGTCACTACATACGATGCCGGCATTGACCTCTCGTTTTTTAACAGCAGGCTTACATTCACCGGAGACTGGTATTTGCGTGAGACGAGAAACATGCTCACGACCTCGCTGACTCTTCCTTCCTCATACGGGGCCAGCACACCGAAGGCCAACTGCGCCAATCTGCGCACGGACGGATGGGAGATAATGCTCTCGTGGAACGACACTTTCACCCTTGCCGGACGCCCGTTCTCGTACAATGTGAGCGCCACTCTCGGAGACTATATCACGACCATAACCAAATACCACAATCCGGACGGGCTGCTTCCTGATTATAACGGCTATAACACAAGTGCCGGCAATTATTATGAAGGCATGCGTCTGGGAGAAATATGGGGCTACCATGTCAGCGGGCTTTTCAAGACAGACCGCGAGGCGGCCGAGTATGAGGCCAAATATGATTATAGCGCAGTCAACAGCCGTATCAAGAGCGGCAACCCTGACTGCGGGACCTGGCTGCGTGCCGGTGACCCGCGCTTCGAGGACCTGAACGGTGACGGAATCATAGGCCCGGGGGCCGGAACTCTGAAGGATTCCGGTGACATGAGGGTCATCGGAAACTCCCTTCCGAGATATAATTATTCGTTCCGCCTCGGATTCAACTGGCTGGGACTTGACTTCCAGGCCTTTTTCCAAGGAGTGGGACGCCGTGACTGGTATGCCAACACCAGCTCGGGCTCCTCAAAGAGCGCGTCTGATTTCTGGGGCCCTTTTGCTTTTCCGGTGACCTCTTTCATACATGAGGATTTCATGGACAACGTATGGTCTGAGACAAACAGGAATGCATATTTCCCTCGTCCGCGCGGCTACAATGCCTACTCTACGGGCGCGCTCGGACATGTCAATGACAGGTATCTTGTCAATCTCGCATATCTGAGACTGAAGAATCTCACCATCGGATACACTTTGCCGGAGCATCTTACCATGAGAGCGAAGATAAGCCAGGTCCGCCTTTATTTCACCGGAGAGAACATATGCTACTGGTCCGCACTGAAGAAATGGTCAAAGACCATGGATCCGGAGATTGCAGGCACATCCGGCACAAGCGCTTCGGGAACAGGAGTCGGCTACGCATATCCGAGGACATTTTCAATAGGCATAGACATCAAATTCTAAGGCAGAATCATGAAACTGACATTAAAACCATTATCTCACAGGATATTTTTGTGCATGCTGCTTGCGGGCTGTGCTCTCTCGTGTGACCTTACGCTCATACCTGAGGATACGGTTACTCCTGACACATCATTCAAGTCCAGGACTGACCTTGACAACTGGTGCAACTATTACTACAACATCTTCGAGTCGGCCGAGACATATTCCGGAAGGAATGCCGATGATCTTGTTGACAACAGTTTGGGTGACATTATACTTGGCACGAGATACGCCACCGATGACCTTGACGCCAAGAACGAATGGTACTGGAGGCATTTGCGCAACATCAATTATTGCCTTGAGAGGGTGCATCAGTGTGAAGACGCGCAGGCGGCAAAAGAATATACGGGCGTATGCTATTTTTTCCGTGCCCTGACGTATCTCGAAAAGGTGATGCGATTCGGGGATGTCCCGTGGTATGACCATGTGCTCGGCTCTGACGAGACGGGGGAACTGAGGCGTCCGAGGGATGACCGCGGCTTCGTGATGGACAAGGTTATGGAAGATTTGGACAATGCGATAGAAATGCTGCCTGACGGCAAGGATGTCTATCATGTCACCAAATGGACTGCACTTGCCCTGAAGTCCCGTGCCGCCCTGTTTGAAGGCACATGGCGGGTTTATCACGAGATGGGAGATTCGGAAAAATATCTCGCTCAGGCAGTTGAGGCTGCGGAGAAGTTCATAGATGACAGCCCGTATTCGATATGGTCCGGAGGGGAAAACCCTTACAGAACACTTTTCAACAGCCTTGATGCTGTGGATTCGGAAGTCATCCTTGCAAAGAGGTACAGCCAGGCCGCTGCGGTTTCTTCAAGCGTGCAGTTCAATCTGCGCAATGCCAAGATGGGATTCACGCGCCGGTTCATGAACCATTATCTTATGAAAGACGGCAGCCGTTTTACGGATATGCCGGGACATGGAACTATGATGTGGCGGGAGGAGACTTCCGGACGTGACCCGAGGATGGCACAGACTGTCCTGTGCCCGGGATATGACCTTCTGAGAAATGTGAATATAATCGGAGTCAGCAAATATGGCAACGATTTTTCAGCCCTTACGGGGTATGAGCCTGTGAAGTTCGCCTTGGATTGTTCTGTGCAGGATTATTCGGGTGCCAGCAAGTCATTCAGTGATTTCCCGCTTTTCCGGGCGGCTGAGGTATATCTGAATTTTGCCGAGGCAAAGGCCGAGCTCGGGACATTCACCCAGGATGATGCCGACAAGTCGATAAAGCCTCTGCGTGACCGCGTGGGGATGCCGAACCTTGATGTCGCGGCGGCTTCTGAATCGCCTGATCCTTACCTTCTTGCGTGCTATCCGAATGCTGCGGGGCGTCCTGTCCCGGGGCTGATTCTTGAGATACGGCGCGAGAGGACGGTCGAGCTTGTTATGGAAGGCCTGCGTCAATGGGACATGCTGCGCTGGAAAGAGGGCTTGCAGATGGTAAATGAAAACGCACCATATTATGGAATGTATATCCCTGGTCCCGGAATCTATGACCTTGACGGAGACGGTGCCAATGATACGGAGTTCTATACGTCTTCGCCTGCAAGCACTGCCAAAGACAAGCTCGTGACCCTGAAGATAGGTTCTTCTGTCATTCTGTCGGAGGGGGAGAGCGGCTATGTGACGGCATGGGCCGGCAGCACGTTCACCTTTGACGAGGGGCGCGACTATCTGTGGCCTATACCGGCGGCCCAGCGTGTCAGCACGGGAGGCATGCTTACCCAGAATCCGGGCTGGAATGACGGATTGAATTTCTGACACCTGTCGCGGGCGATTCCAAATGAAAAACAAACACTTTCCAAACAAATGACCATAATGAAAAGAAACCGCATTTTGCCGATATTTGCGTCTGCCCTCATTGCCATGACGGGCTCATGCAGCGGCTTCGATGATTCGGCACTATGGAATGATGTCGATAATATATACACTTCACTGACAGAACTCTCCTCGCAGCTTGAGCAGACAAATGCGCAGCTCAGGCTTTTGGGAGCGGTAGTACGTGGAGGTGCGATAACCTCAATCACCGTTGACTCTGACGGTAACCATGTCATAAGCTATGTCGGCGGGGACAATGTCGAGCATACCGTGACGGTGGCCGTTAAGGAGGATGTCAGCGCTGCGCCCCTGCTTGGCACGAAGGAGGATGGCGGTGTCCTGTACTGGACCTTGACTTCTTCCGGAAAGACTGACTGGCTGAAGGACGTGGACGGAAGCCGCATCCCGGTGGCCGGCAGGACGCCTCAGCTGAGGATTGATGATGAAGGATACTGGACTTTGAACGGGGTAAGACTTAAGGACCATGCCGGCAATCCGGTGAAAGCCGAGGGCAAGTCAGTGTCACTTATAACCTCTGTAGTCCAGGACGGGGAAAAGGTCGATTTCACTCTTTCTGACGGAAGCATAGTGTCCGCACCTGTCTTCGGCGCATTCGGCATCGTTCTGAAATATGCCGGGGAGATTATCTCCACGGGAATATTCAGAATGGAGGATTCATCAGAGGGCAGGGCATCTCTCACTTATGAACTGACAGGAAAAAATGCCGGGACAACGGCAGTGAGGATAGTTAAGGTTTCGGGACTTGGTGCCGTGCTTGACAAGGATGCGGGAATAATTTCGCTCACTTGGGAAAAGGGTTTTGAAGAGGGGCATTTCACCCTGCTTCTTGCTGACGGAAGCGGAAATGTCCTTGTCAAGAACATAAAGGTCGTGGCGGCGGATACCGCTCCTGAATATTATGGCATCAAGACCGCCGGTGATTTCATCAAATTCGTTTCGGCAGTCAATTCCGGCGCTTCTTTGGGACGCTGGCGCGGGCCGGACGGCAGCATCGTGCTTCTCGGGGACATCGATTTTTCTGGTGTTGGCACTCTGGAGCCAGCCGGCGGTCAGGAAATGCCGTTCACTGATGTTTTTGACGGAAATGGTTATGCTCTTATCAACCTTGACATCAGCTATGACTTGTCCGTGAATGCCCATTGCGGAATATTCGGATATGCATGCGGGGCAGTGATAAGGAATCTTACCGTAGGCTCGGAAGGAAGCCGCATGAGAGCTGACGGAAGCGGTGCGGGTGCAACGGGAATCAGGACATTGGCCGGTGTGCTCGGGTACAGTGACGGATGCACGGTTGAGAATTGCACCAACAACTGCGAAATAACTACGGGACGCCTTGCCAATACCGGTTCAGGTGCGACCGGAATACAGCTCGGAGGCATTGCCGGCTTCCTCAAAGGCAAGGACATTATAAAATCTTGCACCAACAACGGCAGGCTTTCTGCGCCGGCAGGGCGCCAGGGAGGCATTGTGGGCACTTCCAATGCAGCAGGATGCACAATAGAAAACTGCACCAATAATGCTCTTGTGGAAGATGATGCGATAGGCCAGTTCGCTTCGGAGAACACTTCTGTCAAGAGAATGGGCGGAATTGCCGGAGGAAACGCGGGCACAATAGCCGGCTGCTGCAACAACGGGACAGTGAAGACGTGGCTAAGCAGCCGCACGGGAGGTTTCGTCGGACATAACACCGGTACGATAACAGGCTGCACCAATAACGGTGACATCATCGGGGATTTCTCCGCGAACCATGAGCACGGGCCCGGATGGGCATGCGGATACAGCAACCAGTTCGCTTCTGTCACCGGCAACAAAGGCTACGGACATGTGAACGGGGAGCCTGCCATGTACAGCAATGCGCTTTGCTATCAGGTGTACAAATTCTTTGACACAGAAAAGAATACGGTGGACTGGACTCTTGACGAGTATTTTGCATGGACTGAGATGGAGACGAGGAATCTTCATCCGGCTGTCGTATATCATCATTATTCATGCACATACGTGCCAAGGCATATAAATGTGCTCGAGATTGACATGACGGACCCTTCGTTGGAGCTTACGACTGCGTATGCCGATGACATAGTGCCTAATCCGAATGCGAACAGGAATGCCAACAACGGCTTCTGCATACGTGAGACTCTCAGCCAGTTGTGCGAGCGCAAGCGCAGTGAGGGCCAGAATATAATAGCAGGAATAAATACAGGCTTCTTTGATTCCAATGACGGAATTTCCCGCGGACCGCATATCGAGGAAGGAGAACTGGTATATGCCAACAATCCTTCCGTCCGTGCAAGCTTGAGCAATCATGACTGGGCATTCACTGTCTTCACAGACCGGACTTCGAGCTGCGGAAAAAAGACGTTCGGCGGGGGAAAGTCAACGGGGCCTGTCGGAAAGTTCTCCCTTGAAGGAAAAGAATACGCTTTTTATTCCGTCAATGACACGATTCTGCGCCATGCTTCCCCAAGCTGGCAGGCCAATGCCTTTACTTCACGCTACAGAAAGACTCCTCATCCGGAGCATCCCGAGATTGTCAATCCGCTTGCAAGGAATGTTCTTTATGTCGTGGCGGAATATGTCTCTGACATCGCGAGAGTCAATGCCGGATATGCGGAGGCTGTGATAACTGCTGTGCATGACGGCAGGTCTTCCGCCCTGGCTGAGGCTCCATATCTGGATAACCCTAAACAGATTGCGTTTGCCTTGTACGGTAATGTCGCTGAGGAGGTTGCGCCATCTGCAAAGGCGGGGAATACCATAAGGATAAGGACTGACATGGCGGTAGACGGCGAGAGCAAGCCTGTATTTACGCAAAATTCCGCAATGTTTTCATTCATGACAGACGGGCAGGACAAGAGCGAGTCATGTTCGGCCAACCATACGAACAGGACCCAGCATGATCCCGTGACTTTCGTTACGGTCAGCGAAGACAGGACAAAGGTATGGCTTATAGAGGTGGACGGCAGGAAAAACGGCTGGTCCATGGGCCTGAAGAGCTACGAGATGTACCGCATAGCAAAGAAGCTCGGCGGATGGAACCAGACCCGTTTCGACGGAGGAGGCTCTTCGGCGATGTGGGTCTATGACGCCGCTGCACAGTCCGGCTCGGTGGTCAATGTCATAAGTGACAGCAAAGGTGAGCGCAGCTGCATGAATTATATTCTTCTGCGTGCTAAGGCTAATTAAAACAGACATTATGAAACGGATATTATACAGAATGATGCTTCTTGCCGCGTGTGCTCTTGTTGGGGCCGGGTGCGGCTATGATGATTCCGAACTGACAAGGAACATAGATGCCATTGACAAGGAACTTTCAGCCCTGGAAAAGGCCGCGGCTGAAATGAATGCAGGTCTGAAGGAACTCAATGCCTTGATCGGCTGCAGTTTCATATCATATATAAGCGAAGACGGCAGCGGAAATGTAATCATATGCTACCAAAATGCAGGAGGTGAGGTCAAGACGATTACGCTTGCCCTTGGCGGTGACGCTGTTACTGTCCCTATCGTGACTGTGGCCAAGGACAACGACGGGCAGTGGTATTGGAAACTGACTGACAACAATGGGGAGAACGGAAGATGGCTGCTCGATTCCGATGGGCGGAAGATTCCGGTGGGAGGACAGGTCCCTGAGATTTCGATAAGTGACGGCGGATTCTGGACTGTCAACGGCGAAGTCACGGATGTATTGGCTACGGATGTCTCCAACATGATTTTCTCTTCTGTCGTGACAGACGGGGAAAGGGGGGTGGCAGTGTTCATGCTTGCTGACGGGACATCTTTTGAAGTAAGTCTTTTTGAGGCCCTCGGAATCGCTTTTGATGCGCCGCACATAGTGCCTGTATCCTCTTGGGCCGTGCCTGTGGAAATAGGATATACGGTAAGCGGAAGCCTTGCAGAGGATGCTTATGTGGACTTTTTCACGGCATATAATGTTGAGGTGGAGATAAACAGGTATTCAAGGACGATTGCAGTAAGGCTGAAAGAGGGAGCTATGGAGGGGAACACTGTGATTATGGTCACGGCTGGGGAGGCCACGGTGCTCAAGCCTCTGTTTCTCACATATGGAGATGCCGTGATAAATGATCCGGAGTCAAGCTATAAGCAGGGCACTACAATCCGTCTTCCGGGTGAGCTGACAGAGTTTGACATAAGTGTCTCTCATAATATTGATTATGAGGTGAGCGTTTCGCAGGAAAGTTCTTCATGGCTTAGGGAGTCCGTGACAAAAGCCGGGATGGTTACTTCTGTCCATAAGTTTGTGGCTGACTATTATGAGAACGGGCTCGGTCTGGAGAGAAAGGGGACAGTGACTTTCAGCAACAGGCATTATGGTGTCAATGTCAGCATTGAAGTGTGGCAGTCTCCTGTGGAGCCGATAGGGCCTGTTGTGCCGGGAATTTCCACTCCGGGGGATTTCGTGTCATTTGCAAAGGCCGTCAATTCGGGCGCTTCTACAAGCCGCTGGCAGAATGAATCGGGTGAAGTGGTGCTGCTAAATGACATCGATTTGTCCGGCGTGACTGAGTGGACTCCGATTGGCTCTGCAAAGTCAACAGGAAACCCTTCATATAAGAATCCTGTTTCTCCGTTTACAGGAGTGTTCAACGGCCAGGGATATGCCATAACCGGAATCAGGTGGACATTCGATGTCTCTGATGCTTCAAATAACCTGTGGGGCATCTTCGGGGCGACGTCAGGTGCTTCTCTCAAGAATCTTGTGATAGGTGCAGAAGGCGACCGGATAACCCTTGCGGGAATGAATGCTGAGGATGTGATATCCGCAGGTGCACTTGTCGCTTATGCTGACAAAACCATAATTACGGGTGTGGAAAATAATGTCAGCATGGTCCTCGAGGGGGATGACGCGGCAAACAAGCTTTTTGTCATGGGAGGAATTGTCGGCACTTCAAACGATTCGCAGATAGGAGGCAAGGACGCCCCTTGCGTGAATTACGGAGATGTCGTCACAGGGCACATAAGCAATGAGCAGGCCGGAGGAACCGGTATGCAGACGGCCGGAGTATGCGGTTGGATAATGGCTGGCGGAACGACACTCGAATATTGTGACAATTACGGCTCGATAAGTTCTCCAACAGGGCGCAGCGCCGGCATTGTGGCTTCCCTCGGAGGCACTGTTACGCCGGAGGATTTCTCCACTGTAAGCTATTGCAACAATTACGGCACCGTGCAGGACGATGTTGTCGGACAGTATGGTGGAGACAAAACGAAATACGGCTTCAAGCGCATAGGAGGCATATTCGGCGGAACGGACGGAACCTCCAACATAATCGCAAACTGTACCAATTACGGCAATGTATTCTCACAGCTCGGATGCCGTGCGGGAGGAATTGCAGGGCACAACAAGGGCCAGATAAAGGGATGCGTCAACAGGGGCATAATCCTTTCTGACATCACGATTGATTCTTCGATAGACTTGTCCAAGAATCCGACCCAGGCGACTGCCGGTCCGGGCTGGTGCACGGGATATACTGCAGCAGACTGCATATTCCAGTGTGCCGTCGGAGGAAAAGTGGGTGAGTGGAGCACTTGGAAGGACAATCCTGAGGGTGCGCCGGACGCGACTGTCGAGAATACCACATGCTACAAGAACGGCGAATATGTTGACTATAATGAGATTATCAGATAAAAAGTCATTCCGATGAAAAAATTATACAGGATAATTATTGTCATGGCGGCCTCTCTCGCGGTGTGCGGCTGCCTTTACGACGACTCCAATCTTGTGGGGCGCATAGACGATTTCAAGGACCGCATAGAGACGCTTGAGAATGGCATTTCGGAGATGAATGCCAGTCTTGAAGCCTTGGGGGAACTTACTGGAGGCAATGTCATAACTTCCGTTATGGAAGACAGCGAGGGCAATTATGTCATTTCGTATCTTGACGGCAGCGGCGCTGAAAAAAGCGTTGTGATAGCCACGGCTTCGCAGATGCTGAATGTTCCTGTGCTCGGGGTGCAGCTTGACCCTCAGACGCAGATATATTGGTGGACTGTAACAGACCCCGACGGGAATACGTCATTTCTGATGATAGACGGCAAGAAAGTGCCCGTGAGCGGGAATGCTCCTGAGATTTCTGTAAATGAGGACGGCTTCTGGACGGTGTCCGGTGAGGTTCTGAAGGATTCGAAGGGCAATCCGATTGAGGCAAAGGACGGGGAGTCGTGCATATTCCGCTCGGTATCTGTAAATGCTGACGGCAATCTTGAGATGGTGCTTGGAAACGGCACGACCATTACTCTGCCGCTCCAGAATGCATTTAACCTTACTCTTTCAGCTGTCGTTAACAATACTGTCGCTGATGCTTCGGTACCTGTGGTTTTCAGTTATGATGTCAGCGGAAGCAATGCCGACGGAGCAATTGTGGCTATAGCGAAGGCTGAAGGTCTGGATGCTGCAATAGACCGGGATAATAAGAGAGTGACCGTAACTTTTCCGGAAGGCTTTGCAAGCGGAATTCTGATAATGGTGGGTTATGATTTGGCGGAACATACTGTCATACGTCCGCTGTTCTTCGACAAGGCCTCGTCTGACATGATAGAGATTGCCACGGCTGAGGATATGTTGCGCTTTGCGGAGGGAGTGAATGCCCAGAACGGCATGGAACTGATGAAAGCCTGCCTTACGGGAGACATTGACATGGCTTCCGTCAAAGATTGGACTCCTATAGGAAATGGCACATATGCCACAGGAAATGTGATTTCCGGCGCTTCGTATAAGGGTGAATTCGACGGTAGGGGCCACTGTATAAAGAATCTTGCGATGTCTTTCAGAGGCTCAGACAATGTGTATGGCTTCTTCGGGAATGTAGGCCCTGGTGCGGTAATCGAGAATTTCGTGCTCGGAGAAGGATGTTCGATGACCGTATCCCCGTCCCAGCCGATAAATTGCGGGACTGTGGCAGGAGTCGTGTCGGATGCCGTAATACGTGACATTGAAAGCCATGCGCCGATTGTTTTCAAGGAGTCCTCTATAACTGCCTCTTCAGTGCGTTCGGCGATAGGGATGATAGGAAGCGTGACTTCAGCCGAGAGCTCTCCTGTCATTGAGAATCTTGCCAATTACGGAAATATCAATGTCGTGGAAAATGCCAATACGCAGTCCGGGGGAAATTGTGTGCATGTTGCAGGTGTGGTGGCTTTTGCAAACGGCAAGGCCGGCATCCCTGTCCTTGTGAGGAATTGTGCCAACCATGGTGACTTGAATACGACGGTGGCACGTGTGTCGGGGATTCTTGCAGGTCCCAACGCATATTGTTCAGTAAGCGGATGCGTCAACAGGGGCAATGTGTTCAACAGACATAAGAAAACAGGCGCTGGCAGGCTCGGCAATATATGCTGCAATCTCGGAAACGGAGTTGAACTCACAGGGTGCATCAATTACGGTGACATTGTATCGGCTTCGGCCGACCGTTGCGGGGGCATATGCGGCAATGTCGGAAATGCGACGGCCGTGCTTTCCGGATGTGAGAATTACGGGCGTGTCATAAGTGACGAAAAGACATACCGGGGAACCATATGCGGATATTTCGCACAGAACATAAGGGTTGAGTCGTGCATAGCCCAGGGTGATGTCGGTTCTTATAATGGAGGCGCATATCAGATGGAAGGCGTCAATCCGCAGAATTATTTCGATTATGTCGGTGCCGTGAAGTCGGGATGTGAGCATGTGACCCCTATGAACATATGGTGGTCGGCGGATTCTGTGACGGCCTCAGACGAGTTCGGAACGGAGCCTTCGGAGGTATCGTTCACATACACTGGCGGAACTGCTCTTGTGGGACTTTCCTCCAAGACATGGGACTGGACAGTTTCTTCTTCTGACAGCTGGCTGGGTCTGGCGGATGCTTCCGGAGCGGAAATCAGAGGCGGCGGGATGAATGCTTCCGTGCAGAGGCTTTATGTGAAGGCCGGGCTTAACATGACTTCTTCGGTGCGTACAGGTACCCTGACTTTCTCTTCCGTTGACGGAACGCAGACTGCTGTAGTTAATGTAAGCCAGTCTCCAGCTGTTGCGACAGATGCCTCCAAATGGGTGTTCACTTCGACAGGAACGGGAAAATATACTGATTTCTGGACAGGCCCTTCGCATATCATTCCTGCCACTGACGGAACGTCGGGGACGATTTCCGCAGTGAGGGGTGAGGCGAATGCCGCGGTTCCGTTCACATATTCAGTTGCTTCAGGCAAACCGTATGTGGGGACTCTTGTAAAGGACGACTGTCTGCTTTTCAGCATTCCGGTTGAGGGCGTTGAGGCCGGGACATGGTTCCAGTTCAATGCGATAATAGGAAGCAAGACCAATGCGCACAAGTATTTCGTTCTGGAATATTTTGACGGCGGGCAGTGGAAGAGTGTTGAGGGGAATCTTCGCACCGCGTCCGAGGACGCCTCGTTGAAATATACTTTCATGAATTCCGGCGTGCAGTCCGGGACTGACTATCAGCATGCTTCAGTGTTCCAGATGTTCAAGATGGACAATGCGCTTCCTGAAGGCACTTTGGAAGTACGTCTCCGTGCTGTCGGAACATATACATGCAGCGGCATAACAGAGAGCTTGTCCAATACATCGGCTGATATTTTCATCCCTGCGTTCGGCTTCTCCGGGGCTTATTGCTGCAAGATAGGCTCTTCCGCTCCAAAGGCGGCCAGACGTGTGCTTGCCCTCGGAAATTCGTTTTCATATTATAACAATCCTTTGTGGTATCTTCAGGAGATTGCCGCCCGTGAAGGTAATTTCGTTGATTTGCAGGGACATGTGAAAGGCTCGCAGAATCTGTCCCAGCATGCTGCGTTGTCTTTGTCGAATGAGGTTGTCGGGCTTGGAGGATATGATTTTGCCTTTCTGCAGGACCAGAGCGAGAATCCTGCCATTTTTGCGCTTTCCGGCACGGCTTCAATCAGTGATGCTGCAGTGGCTCTTGCTGACAAGGTACGTGCGGCTTCTCCGTCGTGCCAGGTCATTCTTGAGAATACGTGGTCATTCAACGGCAAGGCCGGCTCGTATGGAGGTACGCTTGCATCGTTTGACGGATATCTTGCATCGGGAACAAAGGCAATGGCTCAGGCAGCTTCCGCGTGGGTCTCTCCGATAGGCCAGGCTTTCGCGCGTTGCCGTGAACTGTATCCGTCTGTGAACCTGTATCATACGGACAATAAGCACCAGTCAGCATACGGGGCCTATCTGAAAGCATGCGTGAATTATCTTGTCCTTTTCGGTGAACGGTTTTCAAGCGCCCCTGCGGATTGTGGCATAAACCCTCAAATTGCAGCTGACTTGCGCAGTATTGCTGAAGAAATAGTTTTGGGACATGAACAAGATTACCTTATAATCAGATGATACAGATATATGACCATGGCTCAGCCCGAAAGGAGCCGCTTTATTGCGCAAGACAAATCTTGCTGGCTGTTTTGCTGCTCCTTCTGAATGTTCCTGCATTCGGATGGGGCAGGGAAGGCCATGAAACCATAACGCGTATAGCCGAAAGGCACCTTACGCCAAAGGCACAAAGGAATATTGCCCGTTATTTGGACGGACATACTATAACGTATTATGCAAAATGGATGGACGAGTACCGCTCCACACGGGAATACAGCTATACTGACGGCTGGCATGTAGCTCCTGTCAATTCTGACCTTGTCTATGCTGACAGTCTTTTGACGAAAAAAGGAAATGCGATTTATGGCCTTGAGCTGGCTGTGAAGGCTCTCGGGGATTACAGGAGACTGCCTGATTCCCTGGTGGCATTGAACATAAAGTTCATTATCCATCTTGTTGCTGACATGCATTGCCCTGCACATATAAAATATGAGTCACATGAGATGAAATATGATGTCTATTTTGAAGATGCATATCATAAGCCCCATAAATTTTATGTGCATCACGTGTGGGACAATGAAATCATTCGTGTCTCGCGGATATGGTCTCCGGCCGAGTGGGCAGGGGAGATTGACATTCTGCCCCGTTCCAAGGTGAAGGAGATGGCTGCCGGAACACCCCGTGAATGGCTGCATGACAATGCCGTGCGCTGTGAGGTCCAGTTTGAATGGGCTGCCCCTGACCAGCGTCTCGGACAGGATTTCCTGAACAAGGCTCTTCCGCTTGTCGAGACACAGCTTCTGTATGCCGGTTATCGTCTTGCAGGACTTTTGAATGGGCTGTTCGGGTAGGGGATGTCCGCTCCGGGAAGTAACTTTAAACATTGAAAATAGAAACTCATAAAATTACCATTATATGAAAAAATCATTTATCGCGCTTTTGTTGGCGCTGTCGGTTATTGCCGGATGCTGCGGCAGCCATGATTGCCCGTCATATGCGAACTGGGCCGAAAAAATAGTTGCCCGGCTGCATGACCCTGCCGCAAAAGATGTTATTGTTGTAGTGCACAGGGGAGACTGGAGAAACTGGCCGGAGAACACCATTCCTGCCATAGAGTCAATAATCAGAATGGGTGCCGATGTCATGGAGCTTGACCTTAAGCTGACAAAAGACAGTGTCCTTGTACTTAGCCATGACAAGACCATAGACCGTTGCACCAATGGAAAAGGCCTTGTGAGCGACTATACATACGATGAGCTTATGCAGTTCCGTCTTAAGCGTGCCCATGGCGTAGTGACGGACTCGATGCATATCTGCACTCTTCGTGAAGCCTTGGAGTGCTGCCGTGACAGGATAGTCGTGAATGTTGACCAGGGATACGAATATTATGACTTGGTGCTTGCCGTGACAGAGGAGCTCGGGGTAACTGACCAGATTCTCATAAAAGGCAAGCGTCCTGTCCGTGAAGTTGAGGCAAAGATGGCTGAGCATGGCAGCAATATGATGTATATGCCCATCATTGACATCCAGAAGGAACATGGACGGGCTCTTTTCCGGGAGTATATGGAAACCGGGACTGTCCCGCTTGCATATGAGGTCTGCTGGAACAAGATGACACCGGAAGTGCAGGCGGCCATGGACCGTATAGTGGAAAGCGGTTCCAAACTTTGGGTGAATACCATCTGGGGCTCGCTCTGCGGCTATCTGGATGATGATGCGGCTTTCTCATGCGCAGACCCGTCATTGATATACGACAGGGTGATGGCGACCGGAGCCACAATCATCCAGACTGACCGCCCTGAGCTGCTGTTGGGTTATCTCCGCTCAAAAGGCCTGCACGACTGACCCTGGCAACCCCCGAAAACTAAGTTTACTGCTCGCCACAAAAAAACGCCGGGCTATTTTGTGATTAGCTCACGACCTTTTATGTGTGTTTCAGGCCTCCGGCCCGGTCGCATCGCGACTTTTTACTCATTTTGCGTACGGGCCGGTTCCTCATTTCCCGCACAACCTTACCTTGTGTGCAAAATGATGTGTTCCTCTTTTATATGTCAGTTTATGATTTTGAATTAGTCGGGTGCTGCAAAAATGCACACCAGACTAATTGAATAGTTGAATGATATGGGAAAATTTTTGGATTTTTATAAGATAAGCTCTCCGTCACCCTGCAAGGTGCCCCAGGAGAAAGTGCAGGGCCGTTATCGCAGCCTGCGTATGCAGACGTTTCTGGCTGCCACATTCGGGTATGCCCTATACTATGTGTGCAGGACATCCCTGAACGTGATGAAGCAGCCGATAATCGATTCCGGTTTCCTTACGGCCGGGCAGCTCGGTCTGATAGGCGCATGCCTGTACTGGACTTATGCCGTCGGCAAATTTGTGAACGGATTTTTGGCGGACCATTGCAATATAAAGAAGTTCATGGCAACAGGGCTCGTGATATCTGCCGCGGCAAATTTCATCATGGGTATACTTGGTGTTTCATCAGGTGCGGCAGGCATTGGCGGCATGGCGATGTTCATTTGCTTTGCAATAATGTGGGGAATCAACGGATGGAGCCAGTCAATGGGCGCTCCACCCGCCATAATCTCCCTGTCACGATGGTTCCCTCTTGATGTAAGGGGAACATGGTACGGATTCTTCAGTGCGAGCCATAATTTCGGGGAGGGACTTTCTTTTGTATTTGTCAGTCTCGTGGTATCGTTGGCGGGCTGGCAGTGGGGCTTTTTCAGTGCAGCCCTTGCAGGCGTATCGGGAGTAGTCCTTATCATATTCTGCCTCCATGACACCCCGCAGAGCAAAGGCCTGCCTTCAATTGAGGTGCTGGCCGGTGAAGAAGTGCCAGCTCTTTCTTCGGAAAAGTCCGGTGTGTTCCCTGAATCATCGGAGGTGCCTTTGGAATCATCTGATGTCTTATCTGACCACTCCGATGACTCCTCCGCACTTTCCGGCATTTCCTCCCAGCATTATGTGCAGGATACGGAACCTGCTGCCGGCAGTGGACGGAATGGCGATGCCGGAAGGATACAGAAAGCCGTGCTGCGGAATCCCGGAGTGTGGATATTGGCCCTGTCAAGTGCATTCATGTACATGAGCCGCTATGCCATCAATGAATGGGGCATGTTTTTCCTTCAGAAAGTAAAGGGATTCGGCTTGAAAGAGGCCGCGTTCATAATAGCGGTCAATACGGTGATGGGAATAATCGGAACGGTAGTGTCTGGCTACATGTCGGACCGGATTTTTAAGGGTGACAGGAAACTCCCGGCCCTTTTCGCCGGCATTTTGGAGACTCTTGCGCTTGTCCTCTTCCTGTACGGAGGCGACGGCTGGTTCGTGAATGTGCTTTCGATGACCCTGTTCGGCATATCAATCGGAGTCTTGATCTCCTTTCTGGGCGGACTTATGGCGGTTGATCTTGTCCCCCGCGAGGCAACAGGAGCCGCTATAGGAATAGTAGGACTGGCATCGTACATGGCAGCCGGCCTGATGAATGTAGTAAGCGGATGGCTGATAGACGGCCAGGCCGTCACAGATGCTGCCACAGGAGAAGTCCTGAGCTATGACTTCAAATACGTCTCGCTATTCTGGATAGGCGCAGCAGTAGTCTCATTTCTCCTGCCTATCCTGAACTGGCACCGCCGTCCGGCTGATTTTTGAGTTGGTGCAATCAATTTGCAAGTTTTTGAAGAGGGGTGACTAATACTTTTTAGTCAGCCCCTTTTTTCTTGTTTTCCGTTATGGTTAACTTGACCTTGTTTTCAAATGTTTAATTCTCATGTAGTTATTATGATTTTTATCCAGCCGTTCTGTCGTTTTTTACCCCAAAACCATCGTCCGTCTTTTACTTATGGTGTAATTATTTGATATTTAAAACTTTGCCGAAGCTGGGCCACATGAGGCTTATTTCAACACATTAAAGCGCAGACTTGGAATGGTGCTGTTTTGTAATGCTTTGTCAATTAGTGTTTTATGATTTTGGTGCGTTCATGGTGTCACACTTGAAACACAGACCTGGAACGCCTGGAGCCTTATCAGTTGGATTTCTTGACTAAATCATAGACACCGGATTCTGCCGATGAGTTTGGTTTTGCGGAATCTATTCGGACCAAGGCTCGCTGCGTTACCCGGACCAGGGCACGTCGTACAAGGCCAGGGCCGTGGTAACACTTATTGCCCCACTGACATCTCAAGTTCACCAGGAGCAACATGATCGGGCGGAGCATGTCGAACCGAAAGAATCCTGGCCATGTAATCGACTGTTGTCGTGGCCCTGGGACATGATTCGAGTGTTTCGTCCACGAAAAGGCTTCATTTTGTGGCCAGGGAACTGCTATGACAACAGCGTCATCTGGTGCTTCGCTCCGGGATTTTGAAACTCTCTTCGTATCGCTGATAAAAATCAAACTATGTAAATGCAATCTCTTGCTGAATGTCAGATAAATTTCGTACTTTTGCCATGAGTTATTTTGCTCATTTCCTCCGAAAGTCACTTTTCCAGGGTGTTCGGAGGAATTTTTATTTCCCTCTACTAAGATACGAAATATTTATCACATTGACAATCAATTGGTTGCATTTTTAAGGCTATTTCGTGACTGTCCCTATATTATGCATAATATTCTATCTATGACATAATGAGACCTATTATCGCAAAAAAAGCGATTATAATTATAATGGATATGAGGCACCCCAATGTAGAGCCTATTGTATTACCCATCTTGTCTCCGAAGTTACGATTGAATGAAACTTGGAAATCATCACCTTTTTTTGCCACATTTGAATATTCCTCCTTTTTATTGATGTTTATTTCGCTTGGAATATTTACATTTGGTGGTATATAAGGTGGTTCAGGATAAGGTGTCGGAGGCGGCACGTAAGTCGGCACCATTGTATGTTGTTCCATAAAATAACTCATCCAGGGAATACATGTATTGCCAGCCTTTACAATATCTCCCTGATGCAATATTTGCTTTCCGTTTACTTTATGTCCATTAATATATGTGCCATAAGTGCTTGTGTCAATTAGTTCATATTGGCCATTGTCATGATGGATCAGTTGGCAATGATATCTTGATACATAATTGTCATTTATAGTGAAATCATTGTCAGCCGCTCTTCCTACATTTATAACTTTCATATAAAAAGGATTATTGGAGTTGTATAGGTGTCCCCATACAACTCCTTATAAATTATTCAATCTTAGTGCTATTAGGAACAACATCAATCTTATTTATGAGATATGTCTTTTTTTCCGAATCGTAAATTAGGTAGATTCGTTTCTGAGTATAATCGCTGTATGTTTTGCTCTTATATTCTTGATTGACTGTATAAACCAAAGAATCCCAGTTAGGACTTATGACCTGGGGATTGTAAAAAGTCAAATTCAACGAAGAACCTTTCAGCAACGAAAGATATTTCTGTACAGATTTCGTGTTTATTTTCTCTGGACCACGCTTAGGCAAATGAGATACTTCAATTGTGCTTTCAGCCGTCTCAAACATATTCTCTATAAACGCTTTTTGTGCTGCATCACGAGTATTTACGTATGTGGACAATTGTTTGGTAAATTCAGTGATAACGGCATTTGCTGTTTTACTGCGTTCTGTTTTGGTAGTGTCAGTGATAGGTTTGACAGTCTCTTTCACAACATACGATGCTGATACATCCGCTTTATTGAAAGTATCATCAACCGAGACATTGAAAATAGGGGCAATAATCATATATGCTTCCGGATTTGTATATAATTGCCTGTCATTGTCATTGATGAATTGATATGGATCAATCTGCACTTTTATTGCAGGGACATCAGTTACAGTAAAATTATGGCTTTCAGGCAGACTCATTTTTATTTCATCGTAAGATACATTCAGCGCCTTGATTGCAGTCACAGATTGTTCTGTATATTTCTCGTCAAGTGTTTTTGGGAGATTTGCATACCACTCAATGATTGCATTCTGCGCGGCATTTTTCATGTCTTTTTTGTCAGATGTGAGATACTTGACAGGATTTGCAACAGACGCTACTAAAGTCGGAGTGCCATTCTGAACATAACGGACAATCCGGGTTGTCTTTTTACCGTCAACAACTGTCTTTTCTGTTTCGGCTTTAATTTTCACCTGCCACTTAAAAGTAACGGCATATTTAACATCGCTTATACCATCTTTCGCTACCGTATGCGCTTGGAATGATATAGGGACAATAAGAGTCGTAGAATCAACCTTCTCTATTCCTTTCTTCTTAAATGTCTTATATGCAATGTTATTGATATTGATTCCTTCATAAATCAAATCGGTCGGCATATTAGAATTATCGCATAATTTTACATAAACATCTTTCAAGAGATGCGATTTTGCTTTTAAGACAGAGTCTATCAAATTCTCTTGATATAAGAACTGCTGTGCCTCGGTCATTTTTTTATAAAACTTGACATTAGGTTCATTCCGATCTTTCAACCGGAGTTGCATCTTGTCAAGCAACTCTTTTTGGCTCTTTTCGGCAACCGTTTTCGCCAAATCCTTCGGATTGACGTTCTCGATTTCATTCGTCCGGGAAAATCCCGCCACACCAATGCCTAGCATCAGTGCAGTAATTAATACTTTTCTGTACATGCTTTTAAATAATTTGTTAATAATTGTGTTTTAGTTAATTACAAGCCTAAATCCGATATATGGCCGGGCCATATTGTCGGCATCCCTATAGTACACCGTAATGTATTCTATATCGTTATCGTTAAAGCTTCCACCTCTAATTACATGATATTTATCTTTTTTAGTATTGACCGGATTTATGCCGTTATGTGATGATTCATAGAAATCAGCATTGTAGTAGTCTATGCACCACTCGGCTACATTGCCGCTCATTTGATAAATTCCAAGTTTGTTTACAGATGAATTCAATTTTATTTTAAAGGGATTTTCTTTGTCGTACCAAATCGTATTCGGATATTCTGAGCCGGCATAATAGGTGTTTTTGCTGTCTATACCGCCACGTGCAGCATATTCCCATTGAGCTTCAGTAGGCAGAGAGAAATTCTTTCCGGTCTTGGCATTCAACTGCGTGATAAATGATTGTACATCATCAAAACTTACATTCTCGACCGGCAAGCTGTCTTTGACTTCTGATAACTGATATGCTGATGGGTTATTGCCCATGATTTTTTCCCATAATCCCTGCGATACCTCAAACTGACCTATATAAAAGTCGCTGAGAGTTACATTGTGAGGTGTACAATCATCCTCCTCCGTATCATTTGTGCCCATCATAAAAGTACCGCCCTTGACTTTAATCATCGGGTAAGCATTCATGCCTGTAAAATCATAGGTCTTATATTCGATTTTACCTTTTTCCACTTCAATGATTTTCTTCGGCCGGAAGACTAGATATCCAACCAGAATGACGATAATACATCCGGCAACAGCAAGCACTTGCCACAACTTTTTATAAGAGGTTGTTCTTCCTATCGTTTCGTCGACAAGTATTGACGGTCTTACATTGCGCAAATCGTCCATGAATTCCTGAACGGTTTGATGACGATTCTCGGCCTTGAGCTGCATTGCTTTCAAGATTGTACGATTGGCATTATCTGGAATGTCAGGAGCTATTTCTTTTGGTGCGGCCATCTGCTCTGTCAGACGTGCGGCAGCCTCAAGCGGAACCTGTCCAGTAAGAACAAAGTACATTGTCGCGCCGATTGCATAAATATCCGTATAAGAACCTTTGCGACTTTTGGCTGTATATTGCTCTGTCGGAGCATACCCATGAGTGAGCATAGATGTGTGAATTTGAGTCTTGTCCTGCTCAAACTCTCTTGCAGAGCCAAAGTCAATTAATATGGCCTTATAATCAGCCGTAATCATGATATTATCCGGCTTGATGTCACGGTGCAGAATATGGCGTTCATGGAGATATCCTATGGCATTTGTTACCTGGGCAATATAGTTTACTACCTCTGTGTACGATAAGCGTCCACGTGCATCCACGATGCTTTGCAGGCTCTTGCCTTCTATAAAGGCCATAACCATATAAGAAGTGTTGTTCTCGTCAAAAATGTCTATCACTTCAACGATATTTGGATGATGTAGCGTAGCCAGCATCTTGGCTTCTTTAACAAATGCTTGCCGGTATTTTTCAAATACGTTTTCGCTTGTGCCCTGTACATATACGGTGCACGCGTGAGTGGCGCGTGCGCACTTTCCTGCCGGGAAATATTCCTTGATGCAAACTATTCTGTTCAGTCCGCTTTGCAGTGCTGTATATGTTATACCGAATCCTCCCTCTCCGATTTTCTTCCGGATGGTATATTTACCGTCGCATAGAACAGTATCAGGTTGCAGTTCCTTATAAGTTTGTGTATTGTTTTCCGCTCTCATCTGTCTAATTGACGCTTGCGCATATAATCATTAATAAAATTTCCAAATTCTTCACATGATTGATATCTCATCATCGGGTCTTTGGCCAATGCCCGTTCCACTATGAATTGCAAATCAGAGTTGATGGGCGGATAAAAATCTTTCATTTTGGGTGTCGGCTCGAATTTGATTCTTTGCCTGAGTTCTTTGGTGCTTTGTCCTGTAAACGGCATGCGTCCGGTCAACATTTCAAACAGCATTATACCAAGGGCAAATATATCAGTATATTGTCCGCATTGCCCCTGTTCAGATTGTTCCGGAGGCATATACGCCGGTGTTCCGAAACCTGTGCTGTTGCTGGCGTCGCTCATTCTTGAGGCAATGCCGAGATCTATCAATTTTATTCTTCCGTCCGGCTGTATCATGATATTGTTTGATTTAATGTCTAAATGCAGAATGCCATTCCGATGCAGATATGCAACAGTGTCAAGTATTTCGAGGAACATCGGCAATGCAGTCTGTTCCGGGATAAGCCCGATTTCTCCATAGATGTACTGTTCCAAACTTTTTCCCTGAATAAATTCCATGACGATATAAAGTTTTTCACATTCGTGCATGTCGATGAAATCTACTAGTTTCGGAATGTTAGGATGCTGCATATACAGATATAACTGAGTCTCTACTGTTTTGAATTTTTCGCGTATAATATGATTCTTAAAATGCCGTATCTTCAATTCTTTGACAGCCACAGGAAATCCGCTGCGTAAATCTATTCCCCAATAGACTTTCGCAGTCCCACCCTCTGCTATCAAATGGTCAATATGGTAAAACGGAATTTCAGGTAAATTAGTCATCGTTTTCTACAACCATTTTATCATTAACCGAATCTTTGTCTTTTGAGAACTTTAAAGAGTCCGATTTTATCTTTGGCTCATTGGCTTCAGTTTTGCTATTCTGCTGTTTTACAACTTCTATTGCATCTGCAATAGCTTGTTTCCCTTTATTGTCAGTCTGATTGAACAAGTTTTTAAGGGCTGTTTTAGCATCATTTTTAGGTAAATCGTATTGGAGTTGTCTATAAACTTGTTTTGCAAAGTCAGACTTCATGTCAGCATATTCTTCATAGAATTTTTCTGTCAATTTTGCTTTCTCATTTGCTGAATCACGCTCTGCGTTGGCTTTAGAAATGGCTTGACCGGCTTTCTCCTCAGCATTCCTAATAGCTTTTTTGCTATTTTGCTCCGCTGCAACCTGTGCTCTATTCGCCTCTTCTTTAGCTTTTTCTGCAGCTATCCTGGCTGTTTCAGCCTTGCGTTGGGCTGCAATGGCAGATTCCGCTTGTTTTTTTGCCTGTGTCGCTTCTTTTTGTTTCGCCTCGGCCAACGATTTGCTTTTGTCGTTTTGCGATATCAATGCTTGGCGAAACAATTCATCTGCTTCATCTTGCAGTCGTTCAGCCTCCTTTGCTTTTTGCTCTGCTTCCTGACGCAATTGTTCTTTCTGAATCTCTTCTATATTTCGTCTGGCTGCTTCAATCTTTTCCTGCTCTTTTCCATTACAATAGAAATAGAGTCCTATGCCACCTGCAAGCAAAACAAATACAACACAGGCTGCAACATTCCACCATATTCTGTTTGTTGTAGGAGGATAAATTCTAATTTTGTCTGTAATATCCTTTGGTGGTTGTCCGACTGTAGAATATGGTTTGACATACTCTTGCCACGGCAATGTTGTATTACCAATACGAATTACATCACGCGGTTGTAATCGTACTTCACCTGTTATTTTTTGTCCATTGACAAATGTACCATTTGCAGAGTTCAAGTCAACGACAGAACAAATGCCGCTATCGTTTTGAACCAGCTGTAAATGTGTTCTTGAAACTTTAGCATCGTTAATGACAATGTTATTGTCCGAGCTTCGTCCTATTGTAATAACTTTCATTTTTTAATTTTTAGTTTATTTTTCAATTTGATATTATCCAATCGTATCGAATCTGTTTCATACGCTTGTATAAGACTGTCTCTCCAGATTTTACATCTGGCAATCTCTTTTTTAGCCTTAATAATGTCATCTTTGGGCATTTGGCTTTGTGCATTATAATTCTCTTGTCTCTGCTTGCGTATAGCTGCATCTTCAATAATGGATATATCTGACTGGTATTGATTTGTCAGCTTGGTTATATTTTGTTCGGATTCATTGATTTTACTGCTGTTCACGCTGATTAAGCCATCAATCTTAGTAATTTCTGCCTTGGTAGCAACAATCTGATTCTCTATCCCTTTTATGGTATGTTTATATAAAATGAAGAGACACAGTAGCGTAGCAAAAACTGTTATAGCTACTATCAAAATGATATATCTTGATTTACTATGTGTCTGAAATTTTGCGCATGCAGGATTGTAGCTCCTGAATACACTTTTTGAATGCGGACTATTTGCGACCTGTACCAGTTCAAGCGTAATGTTGTCAAGGCCGCCCGCTTCCAATGCGAGGTTGACAAGCATTTCTCCCTTATCCTTAATACTCGTATTCTGCATAAGAGCATCTCTCATCACAGAATCAGATATCATTCCACTCAGTCCGTCACTGCAAATCAAGAATACGTCACCATTTTTAGGTTGAATCTTATCAAAAGATGGGGTTAAGTCGGACTTTATTCCGAGAGCCTTCAAAATTCGATTTTTGTTTGGGTGATGTTCTGCTTCTTCATCAGTTATTTGACCGGCATCCACCAACGTCTGCACGAAAGAATGGTCTTTTGTAATGCGATGCAATTGTTTCTCTTTCCCAAGATACAGATAGATGCGACTGTCTCCTACATGAGCGATATATACCTCTGAATCCTGCAATAATACGATGCAGGCAGTTGTACCCATCCCTTTCAGCTCCGGATGCTTATTTGCATAACCGAGAATCTGCATATTCGCAAATTGCAGTGCATCATTGAGTGCCTGTATCGGCTGAGGATACCGCTCTTTTTTCAGATGTTCAATAATGCTCTTGACGGCAATAGACGATGCCTGTTTTCCGCCGACATGACCGCCCATGCCATCGCATACAACAAATACATCCCCATTGGGCGTTAATGCAGCGATATCATGACTGTCTTCTTGTGCCTTGCGCACATTGCCTATCACATCTTTTTGAAAGATATTGGCATTATCTATAATCGTCAAACTCATACCTGGAAAATATTTGATTGTTATCTATTTTTCTCTTATGACAAACTCTATTATATAATCCTGCACATTGCCACCGCCAAATGTGCCGCCAACAGAACCTGAGTCGTGAGGACTGACCGGACGGCTAAATTTTTGCCACCCGTTATATAGTCTTATCTGGCCTCCAACAACTAATGTACATTCACTGACATTACGTATGCTTAAACAATTGACACCACCCCAACCATCATCAGCAATTTCACAAATAATGCAATCATCATATTGTCCATCAGATACTACAGACATTCCCAAAGAGTTTACATAATTCAACTCCCAACCATTACCATTGTTTATATAGCTGATTTTGGCCCTGGTATCATAATAGAAATTATTGCCCCCTTTTAAATGAAAAGAGGATACAATTAAATAACTATTATTATCACTTGTAAGAACCTCATCAATACCGAAATTGGTTATGGAATTATTCTCAATCGAATATGTCCAGTCTTTCTTATGATATCCTTCTGATACACCCTCGGATAGCTTGTGACCAATCAAATCGTATGGTATGCTGCTTATTGAAGGTTTCTCAACTTTACTCATAGTTTGCCCGGTATGAGAAACATGATTGCTTTGCAGTCCAGTGTCGTAATCTTGGAACGTTTCGATAGGTCTCTGCTCTTTGGCATTATTTATTCTCCAGAAATACACTCCGCCACAAGCCAGCAGTAATATCAGTATGATAATTATTATATACAGAATTGAATCGTTCCTATGTCTGACAGCGGTACTTGAGAATATATATTTTTGCCATGGTAATGTTGTGTTGCCAATACGTATGATATCGTTTTTTTGTAAGCGTACTTTACCATATATTCTTTGTCCATTAACATATGTGCCGTTTGTCGAATTCATATCAATGGCATAAATATTCCCGTCATTATCCAAAACTATTTGCATATGTACTCGTCCGACATATGCATCATGGATAACAACATCGCTTTTAGAACTTCTGCCTATCGTTATAACTTTCATTTTTTATATAACCAATTACTAACTAAACTTTTTAATGTTTCTTTTGCTCTTTCAGGAACAAGACTTAATTCTCGCGACTAATTATCTCTCATGTTAATTAATTTCTCATTAGAGTCCGACAAATACATAATACCTAATGACGCCATCTCATGCTTTAATCCGATGGATAAAGCCCCAATCCATGCCGTAATCATATCAACACGTTCGTTTATCTGTTTGTGTTGTAGTAATTATAAAAACTCATCGGTAAAAATACGTTATTCATGCGCCTGTCAACGGCAGTGCGAAACAACGGAGCAATGTCGCACGGTCTGAATCCCGCTATTCCGCAGCCGATTTCTGTAACTAAAAATATTAGGTGCTGATGATTCCATGCAAACATCAGGAATTCGTCCACATACGGTTTTATAGCCGTGATTCCGCCATGCATCGTTGGAATGGCATAAGTATGTCCGTGGAAGCCGCTGCCTTCTCCCCAGACAGCGCCGAATTTCTGGCAGGCCAACCTTGCGGCACCATTGCAGTGCCGCCCCTCCAGATTGCTTCCAAAGACAAAAACTTCATTATGTGCCAATTCCGTTATCCAAGCGGAAGATATGCGCATTGCGTTCATTATTAAAAAAATGTTTATTATTAATAAATAGTAACTGCTCTTTTTATCATAATTTTTGTGTGTCTTATTTCAGTCTGGTTTGTTTTGTGGCTTCAAGTGTTTTTGTCTATCAAAAATTACTGAATAAAAGTAATTACTACCTCTCCCAATCCGATAATATCTCCGCTTTTTAATACAGCACGTTCTACAAATTGTCCATTTACAATTACTTTATTTGTACTATGTTTGTCTATAATCTCGAAGCTGCTTCCATTGAACACAATCTCTGCATGATGCCTCGAGACTTTATTGTCACTTAATGTCAAATCGTTATCTTGTTCCCTGCCTATAAGTGTTTTCGGTTTACATATTTCATAAGTGAAGTAGTTTGTGCCTACACGGCATTTCAAGCGGGGAAATATATTTTTAACCTCCATCAGACGACGTAGCCGTTCCTCTTCAGCTTGCATCTTCAGTTCTTCCCGGTCTTCCCGCGCTTTGTTTTCCAAATCACGTCGGTACATCTCTGCGGCTTCTTGGTCTTTAATACATCGCTGTTCCAAATCAGCCAACTCCTTACGGTGCTCTGCCGTATTCTTTTTTGTTTTACGGACAAACCAAATAATACCGGCAATTAATGAAATTAATAGTATTGCAGACAATGCAGCCCACAAGGGATTTGCTGTTATCCAAGTACCGGCAGTATGTGGAGGAGGCAATAATTGTTCTTGTGTCTCAACGCCGCCGACAGATAATGTAATCATGCGCGCTTCCGTACCACGTTTGGCATCAGCTCTAAAAGATACCTTATAATCGTGTCCTTTATATCTTTTGCGAATCTTCGGATAAAGGTTGGTCAATGCTGTCTCTGCTGCAGCGGCATCCATATAAGAATTGAAAGTTCCAAAAGTGCTTCTTGCAAATCCCTCGGACTCAGGAGCTACTCCTGAGCGATAATAATACTGGAAGATATAAACCGGGATATGCAGTTGTTGTGCTTTTAACAAAACTTGAGATTCGGAATCCGAGCCGGAATTCTTCATCGGATATCCGGAGGTAAAGACGATAATTGCTTTTGCATCTTTCATTGGAGTCAAAAGTTCCAATCCCTCACGAATTGCCGTGTACATGTCGGAACGATTCGGGTATTCCTTATAATGCTCTGTATTATGTCTGTAATTCTGTATTGCAGATACTATTTGGGATTTGTTATTTGTAAATCCGCTCGTAAGATGAATGAGAGACGATGAAGCGTTTTTGCGGCGATTAAAGACTGAAATGGCAAATTTATCCAATGCGAAAATATCTGCATGATTGAAAAATCCTGATAATACCTTTTGCGTGAAATCAAATTGTCCGTAGCCGTTATGGGCCATGTCTTCCCATAATATGAGCATGGTTTGCGGCAAATTATTTATGACCTCCGGCACTGTCTCAACATTGAATGCCATACTTTTCCCGGCTTCTTTAAGATACCAAAAGTCCGATTTATCCAGCACGTCTGGATTGTCACTATGATATATAAGCGAGACTTCAGGATAATTCCTGACGTCAAATCCATTCTTTATTTTTCCCGTTTGTTGCGCAAATATGTCCGCTGCCAAAAGTAATGACAACAAACATATACATATTTTTATATGCCGTTTCATAGTGCTGTCCGGAATTTGAAAATCGTATTTCCCATACGGATAATATCACCGTCTTTCAGATAGCGGGGCTCAAGTTCTATATCCTCCTCATTTACAAATGTCCCGTGTGAGGACTGACTGTCTGTCAATGAATATTTGTTGGCACGGAAAAGCAGTACGGCGTGTTTTCCTGACATACGGCCATCACTGACGGTAATATTGCAATCAACATCGCGTCCAATGATATTCCGTCCTTCATATAATTTATAATCCACACCAAGCTCATCAAAAGAGTAGGTTACGAGCCAACCTACTAATTTTCGGCCATATCGAGGCTCCTTCTGATGGACGGACTGCATGTCCGTGTCTTGAGTTGCCGTTTCTTCATCGCCAAAGATAGTACGGCTATTATAACTGGCTGTAGGTTTTTGCCTTCCTTCAACAGCGGTTTCCTGACTATCAATTACAGTTGTTTTTGTCCCTCCCATAGTGCTGCGGTTGCCGTATTGATTAAAGGTTTCTGTTGGATTGCCGTTCCCTCCAATAAATACCTCTGTTTTTAAAGATGTCGCATTTCCTGCTTGATTTCCGGTCTTGCAATAAGGACAGCTTATGCCTTGATAATAATGTCCATTGGGACATTGTTTGAATTCTCCCTGCATCATATTTATGTTAGTTTCTTAATATTTCCATGAATACTATTGTCGAAAAATCTTACATTCCCTCTCGGCAAGAGAGGATAATGAGGCGTAAACTATTTGCAAATCAGATGGATATGTGTTGCGGGGAGTGGCATTTTACAACAATATGTAATACAATATCAAACATTATGAATCTTTCATCACAAATGTATCTCACAATTTTGCAATTGATTGCGATAATTTTTATACCTTTGCAGACATAGCATCCTCTCTTGCCGAGAGGTATCTCAAATCCCTTTCGGCAAAATCCTTATAAATCTTTTAGAATCAGATTGTTCGCACGGTCGATGACTGATGTGTTGAGCGATGCGAGATAAATCTGCGTAGTTGTCTCAGAATCATGTCCCATACCTTCCGAAATAACCGAGAGCGGAATGTTTTTCGAGTGGGCAATAGAAGCCCAACTATGGCGGGCAACATACATGGTAAGCGGGACATCGATTTTTGCAAGTTTCCCTATCGTTTTCAATGTCTTGTTGATTTGCTGCAATGCACTCCGATACTGATTGCGGCTATTGTCGAAAGGTTTCCGGAGTATCGGGAGCAGATATGGACTGTCGCTTGATAATGAACGGTATATCTTATTCCTTTCATATTTCTCCACAATCTTCTGCATGCACGGCTCCCATTTAATGGAAAGTTGTTGTCCCGTCTTTCGGCGTCTATAGATCATCACTTTATTTTTAAGATTTGTTTTGCGTAAATATGCCATATCTATGAAAGACATTCCACGGGTATAGAAAGAGAATAAAAACATATCACGGGCGAAATCCATGACAGGCTGTGGTGTCAAATCAAGTTCTTTTATCCGTTTGATTGCTGCAATGGATATAGCCCGTTTAGCCGTTTTATCTACACCTGTATATACGTGTCTGAAAGGATTGTGCTGTTCAGTCAATCCCTGCTCGACAGCCCGGTTGTAAACGGCCCGCAGAATCCTCATGTAAAATGATATGGTATTTTTTGTCACATGGTGGTCTGCTAAATATGCTTCATACTGCATCATTAAATCGGAATCAAATTCACCCGGCAGCAGGTCTTTGTTATTACGGAATTTAGCAAAGCTATTTAGTGTTGTGATGTAATTCTCAGCGGTACGGTATTTATTCAGAAGCTTCAGTTTGGAAATCACGCTTTGCATAAAACTAAAGAAAGAAAGCTCCGGAGATTGCAGGTGAAATGCATTGATGATGTCTTTTGCCGTATACTTGACATGCCGTTTGCCGAATCTTTCAATTATATTATTTATTCGTTTCAAATCCCAATTTATCCTTTCATGAATTGATGCCAGGGTACAGATGCGCTCACTTTTGATATTTGCCGTTGCGATTGTTCCGCTTGCATCATCCCATTCACTTGCAAACACTTTGTATTCCGTCTTTAACTGACGGACTTCTCTGTTATGGATAATCTGATAGTAGATTGTCCCTGCTCTGCCTTCTACGGATGAAGGCCTTAGCTTTACCTTAAATGTGGCCATATGGATTTCTCAATTTTGATTGTCCTCTAATTTAATTATGTAATTTGATTTTGAGTCTTTGTTGAGTTTTTTATACTGATTTCATGATAAGCAAACTCATCGTCAGCAATTATTGTGAAAAGTAAAGTCCTGTTGTCGTTTTGCAAGACTTACTTCAATGCATATAAAGGGGATGGTATGCCCATGAGGTGGACAGAAAATTACATTTTATCCGTTTTTTTGCGGGTAGGAAATGAAACCTGATTTCAGTTCGGCTCTAAAAGCACTAACATACCGTAGCCCAACCATGGCTATTAAGTAAAAGCAAGCCTATTTATAATCGCCCCTTTCGGACATCAGACAGAAAAACGGTTTAAAAAAGCCGCCGGATTTTTACGGAATGCTTCCCAAAAGCAATTCGGTTTAAGAATCGCACGAAATTTACACGGAATCCTGAAATGTAAGAGGATTGCAAAATGAAAGACAGGATGCCCTGCTTATGCCAGTCGCCCTACAAGCCGGAAATGGCCAATGTTCTGGCTCGGGCTGATATTCAATATGTTGAACTTTCATAAGGCCATCCAGTCCTGCCAAACGAGAGCTCTTTGCAGACCAGGAGAAAATGCCCGCCCCCAAAAAACAAAAAGAGGATGCCCAAGGCCGCAAAGCCTGAAGGGCATCCTCCTGATGAGTAGGCGGAACCGTAAGCCGGTTTCTGTTTTATCCTGTCATTTATCTGCGCAACCTACCCCCTGGCAGGGACGGGCAGCCCCCGAAGCCCCGAAAGGCAAATGCCAGTATATTTGGTCTTGCAGGCCCTGGTGCCGTACCCGGCAGATGTCGCCACCGGCCGTCGTGAGCTCTTGCCTCACGTTTTCACCCTTACCCTTGCGGGCGGTAATTTTCTGTTACGGCATCCGTAAGATTACTCCCACCTGTGCTTTCCACAGCAGGGTGCCCTTTCCTGTCCGGACTTTCCTCACCCATACGGGCGCGACAGGTCATTCCGCCTTCATTATCTTTTATATCCGAGCTTGCGCTCAATCTTGTCATTCTGCGCATTGATGCGCTGCACTTCCTTCTCCAGTGCCGGTGTTATGTCAACGCAACTCTTGTGGCATTGCATTGAACGTGAATACATCCTGCCTATGCAGAAATTGCTGTGCTCACATGCGCTGCAATGATTCTCATCCTCACGCATCTTGTTGACGAAATCCGTATCCTCAAGCACAGCCCGGCCCATCTGGAGCATCGGGAATCCCATATCAATGACATGGTCGGCTCCCTTGCGGTCCACAACGCCTCCTACATATACAAACGGGAAATCCGGCATTGCCTTCCGGAATTTCATGGCATCCTCAAGGAAGAACAGGGGCTTGAACGGTACAGTAGGAGCCACTATCTTTCCTCCCACCAGCACTCCTGCCTTCAGCCACCACTGGCGCCAAGGGAAGTAGTGCACTATGGTCTTTACTGGAAACTGTCCGCGCATCACATACATCGGGTGCCTGCTCACGAAGCCTCCAGACAGGACAATCGCCTCCACACCGAGATTGCGCAGCTCTTTTGCTACCTCTATCAGCTCATCCGTTTCCTGGCCGCCCTTGAATCCGTCCCTTGTGTTCAGTTTTGCGAAAATCGCAACCTTGCCTTTGCCTGCCTTCACCGCCTCGCTCACGCACATGCGCATAAAACGCATCCTGTTCTCGAGGCTTCCTCCGAACATGTCCCTGCGATGGTTTGTATATGGTGACAGGAATTGTGAAATCAAGTATCCGTGTCCCGCATGAATCTCCACCGCATCAAATCCTGCCTTTATTGCCAGCCTCACCGCCTCGCCATAAGCGGACGCCACTTCCTCAATCTGACTGAGGTTCATCTTCTGGACGAAAGTGGGGGAGTAGAGGTTGAACCCGCGGCTTGCCCCGAAAGGAGTGCATCCGCAGATTCTCCTGTGTGACATGTTTCCGCAGTGCCCGAGCTGTATTGAAGCCCTGGCTCCTTCTGCATGTATCGCATCGGTCAACTGTTTCAGCTCGGGAACAATCTCCTCGCGCATCCAAAGCTGGTTCTCAAATGACAATCCGCTTCTGCAGACACCAGCATATGCAACGGTAGTCATTCCGATTCCTCCGCGCGCTACAGCAACATGGTAGTCGAACAGTTCCTGCGACGGACGGTTGCCAGGGCACATCGCTTCGAAAGCGGCAGAACGTATTGTCCTGTTTCTCAGCTCTACCGGCCCTATCTTATATGGTGTGAACAGTTCACTCATGACGCGTAGTCCTAAAATTATAAATTATGTCCCGGTATCCGTACAATTACCAGATGAAAGGGATAAGATATTTCTTGTGAAGCTTCTTGTACTCCTCGCCGAACTCCTCTTCATATTTGGCTGTCAGAGACTTGGCACGAGGGCCTAAGTTTGCGAAAGTCCAAATCACGAACAGCAGTCCTGCCGGTGACCATGTGAGCACAGCGTAGCCGGCCCATTCTGTCAGCTCTCCGAAATAGTTTGCGGAAGTGACATATTTATAGAAGCCTTTGCGTGGAATATAATGCTTAGTGTCGCCTGGTTTGCGCAAATGGCGTATGATGTAATCGGAATGCAGGTTTATGCCCATTCCGGTGAAGAATACGATTGTGCCTAGCACGAATTGCGGTGAGAGCAGCCAGTCAATCGTATATGTGCCTGCCGGTGCCTCGACAAAAAGCCATCCGGCAATGAGATAGGCGTTCAACGTATTGAAAATGAGTCCCAGAAGCATTATGACTACAGGCATCTTGCTCTTGCCGCGCATAAGGAGCGGGAAGATGAACGACCTCTGGAAATAATGCAGGAGGAACAGGCCAGCCATGATGTAGAGCACTACGTTTGAATTGCCTGTATCGGCTCCGGAGCGCGCGAACTTTACGGTATAGTAAAGCATGAAAAGGAATGCCGGGCATTCCATGAGCACCCAGGCTGTCTTGTTGCTGATTTTAGTGCCCCAATTGGATGAGGACAGGTATCCGTAGCCTGCCTTGAAATAAAAGAGGGCCACGAAAACTATGACGGCCATGACGGCCATGCAACTCATTATGATATAATAGGTATTCATACCTGCCGCAGTTTATCTTCTTGTTAAAAACGCCTGCAAAGGTAATAAAGATTTTTTCAAATCACTTTTTTTGCCTACTTTTGTGCCCCTGTTAGCGAACAAATTTTTCCTTATGAACACAAAGTACGTATTCGTTTCAGGTGGCGTCGCCTCGTCTTTAGGTAAAGGCATCATTTCCGCATCCCTTGCAAAGCTTCTCCAGGCGAGAGGCCTCAGGGTTACGATTCAGAAGTTTGACCCTTATATCAATATTGATCCGGGCACATTGAATCCTTACGAGCACGGAGAGTGCTATGTCACAGAGGACGGTGCCGAAACGGACCTCGACCTTGGCCATTACGAGCGTTTCCTTGGGGTACATACTTCCAAGGCAAACAATGTTACTACAGGGAAAATATATCACACGGTAATAAACAAAGAGCGGGAAGGCGCATATCTTGGCAAGACAGTCCAGATAGTGCCGCATATCACGGATGAAATCAAGCGCCGCATGCTCCTTTTGGGCAAGAGCGGAAAATATGACATCGTAATCACGGAAATCGGAGGAACGGTAGGAGACATGGAGTCCCAGCCTTTCGTGGAGGCAGTGCGACAGCTGCAGTGGGAACTTCCTGAGGAAGACTGCGTTACAATACACCTTACCCTTGTTCCTTATCTCAGCGCTGCCAAGGAACTCAAGACCAAGCCTACCCAGCATTCTGTACAGGCGCTTCAGCGTGCCGGAGTCCAGCCGGACATCATCGTATGCCGTACTGAGCATGAGCTTACTCCTGACCTGCGCCGTAAAATGGCCCTGTTCTGCAATGTGAAGCCGGGACGTGTCATCCAATCAATCGACGCTGCTTCGATATATGAAGTTCCTCTCAACATGGCCGCGGAAAAGCTCGATGAAGTCGTGCTTGCGCATTTCGGGCTGGACAGCCTGCCGCAGCCGGACCTTACCAAATGGAATGCCTTCCTCGGCAAGCTCAACAACCCTAAGGATACGGTGAATATCGCCCTTGTCGGAAAATATGTCGAGCTGCAGGATGCATATAAGTCTATCCTTGAATCCTTTGTGCACGCAGGTGCCGCAAATGAATGCAAGGTAAAGGTACACAGCATTCACAGCGAATATCTCAATGAGGGAAATGTGGAGGAGCAGCTCTCCGGAATGGACGGGGTGCTCGTCGCTCCGGGATTCGGTGAGAGAGGACTTGAGGGAAAAGTCGTTGCCATCAGATATGCACGCGAGCATGACCTTCCTTTCTTCGGAATATGTCTCGGCATGCAGATGTGTGTCGTGGAGTTTGCACGTAATGTGCTCGGTCTAAAGGATGCCGTCTCCCGTGAGGTGAATCCTCAGACAACGACTCCTGTCATCGACTTGATGGAGGACCAGAAGAGCACGACAATCAAGGGCGGCACTATGCGTCTTGGAGCATATGACTGCCGCGTGGAAAAGAATACTCTTGCCTACAGGATATATGGCTCGGAGCTTATTTCAGAGCGTCACAGGCACAGATATGAGTTCAATAATGAGTATCTTGCCGCAATGGAAGCTGCCGGCATGAAGGCTTCCGGAAGGAATCCTGAGACCGGGCTTGTGGAGATTGTGGAGATACCGTCCCATCCGTTCTTCATCGGTGTGCAGTTCCATCCTGAGCTTAAGAGCACGCCAGAGCATCCGCAGCGTATTTTCGTTTCATTTGTAAAAGCTGCCCTGGAGTATAAGGCTTCAAGAAAGTAAGATGAAAATGCGTCGTGTCATATTCCTTGTATTGCTGTTCGTTGTTTTCGGCTGCGCTGATGCGAAGGTGAAATTCTATGAACTTGAGGTCGTTGTGGAGTATCCGCATGATACCGGCTCATATACGCAGGGACTTTTCTTCCGTGACGGCCAGATGTATGAAAGCACCGGGCAGCATGGCAAATCGACTTTCAGAAAGGTTGATCTTGAGACTGGAAAGGCTCTTGAAAAATTGGAATTTGACAGAAAATATTTTGTGGAAGGCTCGTCTGTGCTTGACGGCGAGCTTTTCATTCTGACTTGGGAAAGCCGTGTGGCCTTTATATATGATGCCGCTACCATGGCATATAAGGCTACATGGAAATATCCGCGCGAGGGCTGGGGACTCACCACTGACGGTAAGCAGCTTATTGCGTCTGACGGCTCATCGTACCTATATTTCATGGATTCACGCTTCAATGTGTCGCGCAAGATCCAGGTGAAATTTGAAGGGAAGCCTATAACCCTCCTGAACGAGCTGGAGTGGATTGACGGTAAGATATGGGCGAATGTCTATATGTCTGACGAGATTGTCATCGTTGATCCCAAAAGCGGCAATGTGGATGGTGTGGTTGATTGCAGTGGCTTGTTGCCCAGGCAGTTGCGCGGGCCTTCTACGGATGTGCTGAACGGAATTGCCCTTGATGATGCTACTGGAAAGATTTATCTGACCGGAAAGAATTGGCCGAGACTTTATGAGATAAGGCTGGCCGAAAAGAAATAGCCCTCCGCTGCAGAAACGGATGGCATGGGGACGTTAAGGTCTCCGATACAATATGATTTTTTGCTGGGGTGCCCTATGAATGGGCTGAGATTATACCCGTTGAACCTGATGCGGCTAGTACTGACGAAGGGAAATGCGAATCTCAATGCGCTATTATGCGCTGCCCTTGCATAATGTATATAATTATGCGAGGTTTTTTATTTTGTTCAGCGCTCTGTGCGCTGATTCCGGGCATCGTACAAGGTGCGGAGCCCGAAGGCAGGTCCGAGAAATTGGACAGTGCGGTTGTTTCTGTTTCACGTGCCGGAAAATCAACTCCGGTCACTTATTCGATGGTCGGGCGTGATGAGTTGCGCAAGACGAATCCCATCAATTCTCTCCCGATGTCACTTGCTCTCCAGCCCTCAGTAATTGCTGTCAATGAGGGCGGTACGGGCCTTGGGTATTCCAAGATGACTGTCCGGGGAAGCAAAGGGACGCAAGTCAATGTGACCCTCAATGGAATTACTCTTAACGATGCGGAGTCCCAGGAGGTTTTCTGGGTCAATATTCCTGCACTCTCTTCCATTCTCAGCAGTGTACAGCTTCAGAGGGGACTCGGCACGTCTGCCTCCGGACCGGGGGCCTTCGGAGCAAGCATTAATATGAATACGGCCTCAGTCGCTCCTGAGCCGTATGCAAGGGCTGAGTTCGGCTATGGCTCCTATAATACATTCACGGCCACGGCAGCTGCCGGAACTGGCTTGACGCGTAGCGGTGTATATTTCGACCTTGCTTATTCCAAGGGAATAACGGACGGATACATACGCAATGCATATGCGGACGTGCAGTCTGCCTTTGCGGTACTCGGATGGATGAACGGCAATAATTCGCTGCGCCTTACATGGCTGTACGGAGAGCAGCACTCCGGCATTACTTGGAACGGAATTGATCTGGATACATATGCAGTTGACAGGAGATACAATGCCGCCGGAGAGTATTACGATGCCTACGGGAATGTCCGCTACTATGACAATGAGACCGATAATTATATGCAGAACCATCTGCAGCTGAATTATACGCGCCAGTTCGGGGAAAAAACAGTGTGGAGCACAACGCTCAACTGGACAAACGGAAGCGGGCATTATGAGAACTACAAGGCCGGAAAAGCATTCCGCTCCTATAATTTCCCTTCAGATTTCACCTTTGTACACTATAATTCCCAGAATGAGCCAGTCAGAACATTTGATGTAAACTCAAAAGGTGACTTCATCATCCGCAAAGGTATGGAAAACAATCTGTTCGTAATCAATTCTGATGTACGCTACAGGTCGGGAGCGCTGAATTTTACCGCAGGAATCAATCTTTCGCGTTATGACGGGGACCATATCGGCAGGCTGGTGTGGAGCGACATTCTTGGGGATGCCTATGACTATGCAGTGCATGACTGGTATATCAACAACGGACTGAAGCATGATGCAAGTGTTTTCGCAAGGGCGGAATACCAGCCTCTTTCCTGGCTTACTGCTTATGCTGACCTGCAGTACAGGGGAGTTTGGCTGAAAATGTCAGGCCCGGATGATGACAGGATACCTCTTGACTATTCTGATGACTGGCAGTTCTTCAATCCGAGGGCCGGTCTTTCCTTCCATTGGAATCCGCGCCACAAAGCATATGTGTCTGCTGCTATGGGGCACCGTGAGCCCGGAAGGAGCGACATCAAGGAGAATATCAGAAATGCGCATATGGCCCAGGCTGCCGGAGTCCAGGGCAACGGAGTGTCTCTCAGGCCGGAGAAGATGGTGGATGTCGAGATCGGATATTCATACACTGCGGACAGGATTGCGGTGTCTGCCAATGTATATCTTATGGAATATTGGGATATGCTGCTTGAGACGGGAAGGCTTACGGATGTCGGAAACACAATCAAAGAAAATGTGGACAGAAGCTGGAGGCGGGGAGTGGAACTTGCTGCAGGCTGGCAGGCCCTTCCATGGCTTCATGCTGACGCAAACCTGACTCTAAGCACGAACATGATCAAAGACTATACTGAATATATCCCGCATATTGACAGTCTGGATGACTGGAATGAGACAGGCGTGACTACTCCGTACACATACCAAAAGACCAGAATGCTTATGTCTCCGTCTGTCAGCGGAATGGCAAGGCTGGCATTTGCTCCTTTTGTCAATGTCTTCTCTAATTCGCTAAAGACCACGACGCTTGCAATTGACGGCAAATATGTGGGCAAGCAATTCCTTGACAACACTATGGCTGAAAGCAGGTCCATACCGGCATATTTCGTGTCAAATCTGTCTCTGACACATGAATTCAGTCTGTCCGGCCGCAATTCAGGACATGACGCAGGCAAGCTCGGAGTAGGATTCTACGTGAACAATCTGTTCAACAATATGTATTATGCGGACGGCTGGTGCTGGAAAAATATTGTTGAAGAAGACGGTAGTCTTGTTGACGGAATCGGAATATATCCCCAGGCTCCTGTAAATTTCATGCTGAAAGTCACATATTTGTTCTGACGCCATGGCGGGCAGGATTGGTCTTGCGCCTTTCCTGCTTATGAGGCAGAAGCATAGTGGAGCGTACATTCTGAATAGTTATGTATATGCTGAAATGTGATGCCCCGTTTGTGGGGCATCGTGTTTTTGTAATTTGTAGCTGCTCATTGGTTTGTGAATCATGTTTCGGGCATCGGAACCCTGAATATTAATGTTAATGCTCCGGCTGGCGGCATTTTAGACCCGCCGGTGGTGTTGCCATGAAATGATGAATCTTCTTCCATATGAGTGAATATGCAGCAGCTGCCTCTTGCGGATTGTCATAATTCAATTAATTTTGCCGCGAAATAAAAATTACTGAAAATGAAGAAAATCATCGGAATAGGAGAAATCGTATGGGATGTGCTTCCTGAAGGAAAACGTATCGGAGGTGCTCCTGTCAATTTTGCATATTTCTCAAATGCATTGGGTGCCATTGCGTACCCGATATCGGCTGTGGGAAAAGATGCCCTTGGAGATGAGGCACTTGAGGCTCTCGCTCCGTCAGGGCTGGATCTTTCATATGTTCAGCGTAATTCCATGCCTACCGGGCAGGTTCTCGTGGACATGGGTGCTGAAGGCATACCGCAATATGATATCATAGAAAATGTCGCATGGGATTCAATTGAATGCACTCCGGAGATTGCAGAACTGATGAAAACTGCCGATGTGGTGTGCTGGGGAACTCTTGCGCAGCGCTCTCCGAAGTCTGCGGAAAGCATCCTGAAGATTGTGGATTCTGCTCCTGAGAGCTGTCTGAAGGTGTATGACATCAATCTCAGGCAGGATTTCTATTCGAAAGAAGTTGTGGAAGCCTCTCTTCGCCGTGCTGACATATTGAAAATCAATGAGGACGAGCTTCCTGTAGTATGTGACATGTTCTTGTTGCATGGTGACGAGGCCGCACAGGTGAAAGAATTGGCCGTAATGTTCTCGCTCAGGAATGTGATATATACCAAAGGCTCCGTATGCAGCAGTGTCTATGGCATGGATGGCAGCCTCCTTTCTTATATGCCTACCCCGAAGGTCAAGGTGGCCGATACCGTAGGGGCTGGCGATTCATTTACCGCGTCTTTCGTCATGTCCATGATTTCCGGCAAACCGCTTACGCAGGCTCACGAGACAGCCGTTAAAGTCGCGGCGTTCGTGTGTACAATGAATGGCGCCATTAACCCTCTTCCAGAAGATTTCGTATTGTAGAATTTTGTACCATAGCATTATGAACAGACTTACTTCCGGCTGTATGGCCATTTTGCTGATTCTCGTCAGTCAAGTCGCTTATGCACAGCCATATGCGGATATGATACGTGAGAATCATGACCGTGCAGCTTCCAATTATCATTATTATGAATTTTCCGATTCGGAACTGACTGAGGCACCGAAAGGATACAGGCCGTTTTATATCAGCCATTATTCACGTCACGGCTCACGCTACCATACCGGAGCAAGATTCTTCCGTCCGATGGACATGCTGGAGTTTTGTGACAGTCTGGGGCTTCTCTCTGACGCCGGAAAAGGATTCTATGCGGATGCCATGGCAGTCATGGAGGAACACCAGGGCATGTATGGCATGCTTTCATCCAGAGGTGCGGAGGAACTGCGTGGCGTAGGGGAACGGCTATACATGCGTTTTCCTGAACTTTTTTCCGGTAAAAACGGCCGGACGCTTGTTCGTAACTATTCCACAACAGTCCAGCGCAGCATATTCAGCATGATAAACATGATGACTGTCCTTGTAGAGAAGTCATGCGGTAAAATGGAGTTTTCATATGTCACCGGTGACAAATATTATGAATATCTCTGTCACCGGATGGACAATTATCTTCCGATGGCGGATTTTGACAACGAGGTGGAGGATTCATTGCTTCCCGAACTGGATGTTGACAGGCTTGCCGGAATATTTTTCAATGACCCTCAGGCAGCATGTGCCCTTATAAATGACCCTGCAAAATTTTTCAGGGGCCTGTACATGATAGCGGCCATCAGTCCCAATACGGATTGCCGCCCGGACATGCTCTCATACTTCCCTAATGAGGAACTTGTGAAATTCTGGGCCATGCGGAACAATTATTTCTATGCCGGATTCGGCAACTCTGTCCAGATGCATGAGGAAGTCGAAAAGGTCTCCAAGCCCCTTGTCGCTGATTTCATAGCACGTGCTGACGATGCGCTTGCAGGCGGAAGCAATGTGGCAGGTGATTTCCGCTTCGGACATGACACCGGACTGCTGCCGCTTGTGGGCCACCTTGGCATAACCGGCATGTCTGAGCGTTATGATGCATTTGAGGCTCACAAATTCTGGAACTCATCCGTAATGATACCTATGGCTTCCAACCTGCAGATGATTTTCTACCGCAGCCGCAAATGTGATGATGTGCTTGTGAAGCTTCTGTATAACGAGAAAGAGACCATGATTCCAGCCCTGAAACCTGTAACAGGCCCATATTACCGTTGGGCCGACCTGCGCCGCCACATGCAGTCCCTGCTTTGACCGCACGATTCTGCTCGTCCGACTGAACAATATTTGTCTTGTCCAGGTATAATTTTACCGATTTCCTTTAGCCCGGCCAGTTTCGCTACCAAAGCCAATGCATCATAATCTCTTATGCTTCAGATATTCCGTTCTGATACTCCATGCCTCAATAGCTGCCCCGGCAAATATGAATGCCGACAGAACCCATGAAGCGTCAAGCAGCGGCACGTCTTTCATTATGCACTCATAAACCAGAAATGATCCCAGATTTCGGGTGTGGACTTGAACCGGCCATGAAGCCAAGTAAAAAATCCCGCATCACTGCGGGATTTTTCGGTTAGTTAGTAGTGTAGTGTATTCCCTTTTGGGATGATTAATTATTAGTGGTTAGAAACGTCTGATTGACATAAAGTGTTATGTCGAATGCAAATATAGATATTAAATTGATATTTGCAAACAATTTTACAGTTATTCTTTCAGAAGATTCGGTCTCAGCAACTTTGTCCTCTCAAGCGCCTGCTCGTCCTGCCATTCCCTTATGAGTTTGGGATTGCCGCTGAGAAGCACATCAGGAACCTTCCAGCCATTGAATTCTGCCGGCCTTGTGTATATCGGCGCGGACAGCAGACCGTCCTGAAAACAGTCGCTCAGGGCTGATGTCTCGTCGGTCAGCGCGCCCGGAATGAGCCTTATGATAGAGTCCGCCAATATGGCTGCCGGAAGCTCCCCGCCGCTCAGCACATAGTCTCCTACTGATATTTCCATCGTCACAAGATGCTCCCTGATGCGGTGGTCAATGCCCTTGTAATGGCCGCACAGGATAATCAGGTTCTCTTTTAGAGACAGTCCGTTCGAAATGTTCTGGTTTAATACCTCGCCGTCCGGGGACATGTATATTATCTCATCATAATCTCTTTCCGCCTTAAGCTCGGATATCATGTTGTAAACCGGCTCAAGCATGAGCACCATGCCGGCATCTCCGCCATAGCTGTAATCATCTACTTGCTGGCGTGGCCCTTTGCCGTATTTACGAAGGTTGTGCACATGGATTTCGACAAGCCCCTTTTTGATTGCACGTCCTACTATGGAGTGGCTGAGGGGACTTTCGAGCAGTTCCGGCACAACAGTCAAGATGTCTATTCGCATACCCAATGTTACAAATGAATTGTTAGAACTGCAAAAATAACATTTTGATATGAGTTTTCTAAGTATATGACAAAAAATTGAAAATATCGATTCGATACCGGTTAGTGTGG
>ERZ778504.147-NODE-147-length-76202-cov-21.457838_pt1 | contig 76202 bp, 132 predicted proteins | sample MGYA00510046_ERZ778504 | MGnify/ENA primary metagenome ERZ778504 (study PRJEB29527, sample SAMN07138964) | mouse gut metagenome | material: feces | host: mouse | place: China:Nanjing | collected 2016-01-25 ...
TGCCGTGGACGCCATGTCTGTGTTCAAACAGCTGGGAATCCGTGTGCCGCAGGATATCTACCTGTGCGGCTTTGACGATTCCCCGGAATCACATGTGACATCGCCCACACTGACCACAATCCATATCCACAGCCAGATTATGGGATTCTCCGCGGTGCACCTGCTCATGTCGCGAATCAAGGAACCGTCACTGAACTTCCGCAAGATTTACACAGAGACCAGTCTGATTTACAGGGAGTCAACCGGGGATTAAACATTGATAACAGTTCAGCCTTCGGCTTCCTGTTACAGGCATTAAACCATGTAAAACCACTTCATGGCAGCTTGATGCATCTCATCCACTATGCTGTTTCACGGACTTTGCAGCAAGTGCAAAGTCCGTGATGACTTTTGCAGAACGCCCATGTGCAAAAAAACGGCATGGCATACGCCACACCGTTTTTTATAAAATTCATATTTTCGTTTTTATCCCTCAATCGGAATATATTTGCTTTCCTCGATGACAGGCTTTGCCTCCTTCTTGGGCACTGTCACTTTCAGAATGCCATCTTCAAACCTTGCCTTGATATCCTCCTGCTGGACATCCTCACCCACATAAAAGCTCCTGCTGCAGGTTCCGTAATACCGCTCCCGGCGGATGTATTTTCCGTTTTCATCCTTCTGGTCATTATTCTGGCTGGTCTCCGCGTTGATGGTCAGATATCCGTTCTTGAGCTCCGCCTTCACATTCTCCTTCTTGCAGCCCGGCAGGTCAATGTCCAGCTCATAGCCGGTATCGCTTTCCTTGACATCCGTCCTCATAATGCCTGTGGAATTGTTGTAGCGGGAAGCCGTTCTCATCGGGCGGGCAAAATCCTCAAAGAAATCATCAAATAAACTTTCCCCAAAAATACTGTTCATAACATTTGCACTTGGTAATAACATAACACATTCCTCCTATTAATATAAATTATTGTGTAGCAGCTTTTATTAGCTGTTGTTTTATTTGTTATATATGTGTTATAACATACTTATTAGCACTCGTCAATAGGGAGTGCTAATTTTTTTATAATATTTTTACAAAGTGCGTCAAAATCTTATTTTTAGGGCATTCTTTAAAAGATAAAATATTAAAACCTTTTCAAAAAGCGTCAAACTACTTCATATTTTTATCGAATTTGAAGTAAATTTGAAGTAGTAAAACTATCTCAATAACCTTATCTTTTCCAGTTTATCCATTTCTTTTCGGTTTCGTTCTGACGATGCATGATTATAAACGTCCATTGTAACGGAAATATTACTGTGCCCCATGATATACTGCAATACTTTTGGGTCAACCCCTGCCTCTGCCATTCTTGTACAGCTTGTATGTCTTAAATTATGCGCAGATATGTGCGGAAGCAATAATTTTTTATCCTTTGTATTATTATATTTATTTACAATATTCAAAAGCATATTATTTACCGCGCTCGGCATAATTGGGTTTTTATTTTTTGTGGAAAATACGAAATCGCTGTATCCATCGATTTCAACATTTGTTCTCCATCCTTTGCGAAGTTGATTTTCCCGCTGCTTGCATAAGGCTCTATATACTTCTGTTGTCATTGGAATTATCCTAACGCCGGAATCTGTCTTTGGACTATCAGCATAAAAACCGTATGAATTTCCAGTTTTTTTATATATCAGCTGATGGCAGATTGAAATTTCTTTATTCCCAAAATCAACATCATTCCAAGTCAATCCAATTGTTTCACCGCATCTAGCGCCTGTACCGATCATAAATATAATTAATGGATAATAAACAGAATATGTTTTGCTTGTCCTTACAAAATCAAGAAAAACAGTCTGCTCTTTCACAGATAAAGAAATTCTTTTGTCAACATCTTTTTTAAATTCTTTCAGACACCCATTGCAGGGATTTTTTCGTAAAATATCATCATCAATGGCAAGATCAAAGCATGGAGAAACCATATCATGGAATGATTTTATCGTAGTGTACTTCAAACCATCCTGTAATAACATATTATAAAAACGTAAAATATCTGACTTCTTTATATCATATAGTTTCCTGTTTCCGATAAAACTATTCCTAACACGCGAATTCCATAATCCGAAATAGTTTTGCCTTGTCGAATTTGCGAGATTATATTTCAATGACATATACTTTTCAAATTGCTCATTTAGCGTAGTTCCTCTGCCTTCTGTATCAATATTATCTTCTAAATCCCTGTGGATTTGCTTTTCCTGCTTTCTTAAATCTGACAAATTGTTTGCATAGATTGATTTCCTTTTTCCAGTAATATCAATATATTGATACACGTACCGTCCGTCTTTTCTCTGGCTCTCTCCTTTCTGCAAAACCCTGTTTTTGTTATCTTTTCTACGTTCCATTGGCAAAATCTCCTTTCCGTGAAGAAAAGAGCGTTGCAAGTGCATATAGTATACAGCAAACAACACTCTTTTTCAATTATTTGTAATGATTTGATTTACTTTGAAAAGCTATATAACTTCTTTGTCTAATATGTACCGTTCAAATTTCACCCTCTTAATAAGGGAATAAGAACCTTTTTTCAAGACAAAATCACAGTCTTTTTCTCCCAGCAATTCCCTTATCTTATGTACTCCTATATGGCTGTATTCCGCCGCTTCCTCAACTGTAATCAATAATTTTTGTGGAATAGGTACTGTTTCTTTCATTATTCCTCGCCTCCTTTCAAAAGTTCTGGATTGTCAAAAATGTTGCCAATAACTTCAATCTTTGAAAAATCATTGTCGTATGCAAAATAAACCTTGTTATCAGTAACGCACCATATCATAAATGCAAGATGTTCCTCAAACCACTGCACCTGCCCGATTTTTCCGTCATCGTTTACAACAATGTCATTTTCCCAAATCTTCTCGTTGTTCTTGTCTGTTCTTCCTATATATTTACAGACAGTTATGGGGTCAACCCATCTTCCGCACGCGCTAAATTCTGTATTTACATCTTCCTTAAAAAGACCATTTCTAACTTCTCCTGTATGTTGAAGTATTATAAACGCTTTTACAAGGTTTTGATATAGGTAGCCCTCAACCCACCATTCCTCTTTCGGTAGTTCCCTCCAATTCACACGCTTTGCCTTATAAAGATGTTCTCTGTTCATCCCTATTCACCCACTTCTTTAATTACTCTTATTTTCATCAAACGCCTTATATCCAGTTGGCTCTTTAATTTTCCAATCTGCTGGGAATATCCCGTGCTCAGTGTTTGCGGTCTGACACACACATTTATTCCCAATCCCGATAGATAATGCACATTTTTCACAATCTTCATTTTCAGAACAATATTGTTTTATTACATTTAACGCCTCATACAGTTGTTCACAGTTTGCGTTATCTTCCTTCAATGGACAATGAATAGATTTTATTTCTTTTAAAAATTCGTCAGTTATTGGTTCCGCATTGTAGCAATCTGCCATACATTCCCATTGGTTATAAAAAGAATCATACTGTGAATATCCACATGTTTTACAATTCTCCGGCGTATCAATCACTAAAATAGATTTACTCATCTTCTGCCTCCTATGCCAATCTAAATACCATTTCAAAAGACATTCCAGTTCCGGCAATCATGTAATCAACCCCATCTTTTCTCATGGTAATCCAGAAATCCCATTGCCAGCCGTTTGCATCAAAATCCACTTCCTCAAATCCTAAATCATTTTCAAGAATATCTTTTAATTGTGATGGTGAAATCCCTCTATCGCTAAAATCAATGCATTCTTTCGTATCGGGATTGCTCTTTGCTTTCTCTATAAATTCTTTAATCATTGGTATAAATTTCTCTTTTTGTTCCTGTGTTGCGTCCCATCTATTTCTGCCATTTTCTATTCCTCCTTCAACAAATCCGAATTTTCATAAACATTTCCGACAACTTCCAAATTGTTCCAAAAGTCAACTTCTGTTGGTGCTGGATTTTTTGTTTCAATAGGCATCAAATCCCATCCTTGATATTGCGGAGAAGAAAACCAGACAACTTTACATAACCTACCGCTGTTGGTTTTTACAATATCCCCACCATATATTTCCTTTCCATTCTTATCATCAACGCCTATGTACTGCCCGACTGTATCAGTTTTTACGTCAACAATTTCATTCCCGCTTCTTTTTTGTAGGTTTTCATCAACAGAATAATAACTTTCTGAATTTAATTTTATTATCACGCTTCTTTTTCTGATGACTGCATAATACCCATAAACCCATTCATCATTGTGTAATCCTCTGTATTTATTAACTCTGCTCATTTCCCACCTTGCTCCTTTCATATCTTTCCTTTGCCATTTCCAGTTTCTTTTCTCTATTTTTCAAATAATATTGTCTGTAGTATTCTTTTCTCTGTTCTCTGTGCTTTCTCGCGTATTTCCTGCACTCTGTTGTGTTTTTATTTGTGTCATATTTCGACCGCTTACGTTCTTTAATTTCTTCCCTATGTTCTTTGTAATACTGTTGATTATACTCGTGTTTATCTACATATTTCCTGTTCTTTCTCTTATAGGCTGTCTGCCTTGCATTTCTGTATTCTTTATCTGTTCCCTTGTGTAATTTCCTGCCCGTGCTATCCTTATAAAGAAAATAATCACGGTTATTTGTTTCGGTAAAATCTTCTGCCTCTAATCTATCATACCTGCAATCCGCATACGGACATTCAAAACAGTTTGGATGACAGCATTTAGGTGGTTTCTTTGTTTTTGTTCTCATAATCCTTTGGAGTAAAGCCAGCTTTGTTTCCCGGGAAAACCTCTTTACCTCCAATCTAATTTAGAATAAACTTAACTGTGATTCGTTAAAATCAACCTTGCCTGTTACTAAACTATTTCCATACTGTCTTAATCTCTCAACTCTTTCTTTCTGATTCAAATTCGCCATAAAATTATTACAAACCTCTGGCGGAGTAGGCAGATAATATTCTTCTGGTAATACAAACCGCTCTTGACGGCATAATTCAGAAATTTCCCTCTTATAATACAAAATATGGTTTCTGACAAGGTTCATATTGCAACTGTCCGCCCACGCAGGGTCATTACATCCATTCTCATTGATGAATTTCCAACGGTTGATAGAATCTATAATGCCTTTTCTGCAATCATCAAATTCCTGTTGCGGTGTCTTTTTCTTCATACTTTCCTCGCCTCCATAACCGCCATTTTATCAACCTCGCTTTCCGTTTAACAAATCTCCCTCAACTTCAAAATAAATGTATCTACTGTTTTTCTTTGATGGATTGTCTGTGTCAACTCCCCATTTTACCTTTATGTACGCCTTGTACTTCCAAAAATTCTTGATGGAAATTTTCAGCCTTGTGTATGGCTTTCCGTCTTTTTCAAATAATGTCATATCCATATATTTTTACCTCGCTTTCTTAGCCTCTGCTACTGCTTGCCTGTCAACATCATTGTTATGCACGTTTTTGTCATGCCCTTTAACCCAAATAAACCGAATATCCACAAATCTCCCTTTCTCCGCCATAAGTTCCTGCCGCAACTCCACATTCTTCTTAATCTTAAAATTCCCATTCAGTGTTTCAACGACATACTTGCTGTCCGAAAACACTTCAACCGGAATAGACTTGTCTGTTATGGCTCTCATGGCTTGCAGAACTGTGGTCATTTCCATTACATTATTTGTCTTGCCCTTGTCGCCGCCGGATTTCATCTTCTCATGCCCTCGGTAAATCAGCTTGCAAGCCCTCCGCAACCGCTATCGGAGCTTCCGTTGTTTAGTGCTGAACCGTCTGCGTAGACTGTGATTTTATCCATACGCTACTCCTTTCTCATAATTGGAACAAATTGAAACGTCCATGCTTCATCATGGATAATCAATATATTGCCGTCCTCGTTAATAACCATAATGTCAAGGAATTTTGGTTTAAGGTATATATCTTCCTTTTTTATTTCTTTATCTCCGAAATCAAACGCCACAAGCGCAACTGCATTTAATACCTTTTCACTGTGAATTACCTTAAATCTGCTTAAATCAATACTTTCTCTCATCATCATTCCTCATATCCTCCAATCTTTCCTTATATTTCTCTGGCATTGGTACGCCCTCGTGTTTCGCCTTTAACGCCTTAATTTCGCCCTGTTTCCTTGCGTTGGCGCTTTCTATGGCTTGCTGTCTTTTTGCGCCTGTTTCGATTTTTCTTCAATCGTATCAATAAGGGCAAGCGCTATTTTTCTCGCAAAAACATCATTGTTCGCTTTGTATTTCTTATGAAATTCATTTGTTGCGTCAATAACTTGCTCCCAGTATTCGTCATTTTCTTCTGGAGCCCAAAACCGCTGACAGATCTTCCAAAATTCGGTAAACATCTGCCATTCTTCCGAACCTTTTTCAAATCTCTTGCCTGCCACAAAATCCCTCCGGATTAAAATCATAACCAATAACTACATTTCTTACCGTTTTCCCATTTATCGTTCCAGACTTTTTCATAAGACCTTTTCCGCGTAAATAGGCAAATACCTCCTGCTTTCCGATGTGTCTAAATCGGTTGTTGATGCAATATTCAATATATTTTTTGTAAAAATAACTTCCGCTCAAATTATCCTCACTTTCTTTTAAATTTTTTTCAACAAATTTCCCAAGGATTTCATATTCATCATCATTTTTTCTTATATTAAGAAAACTTTCTGGAACATTTATGCCATTCTGTACAAGAAAATCATATTGAAATCTAGTCAATTCTTCTTTTGTTGCTCCGTTCTGTATCATCTGCTGCCTTAAATCTCGTGAAATTTTACTTATATATCTGGCTTTTGTTCCAGAAATATTTTTCTTGGTTTTGTAAATCTTTTTCTCTGTCACGCTATTTAGTTCCATATCATTGTCCATCAAAATCCCTCCAATCAGTCAAACGGCGTTTCTTCGTTTATAGAGGTAAAACCTCCATCGTTTTTATTCCACCCATAATCCACATATAAATCATCGCCCTGTCCGTAAATCCGCTTTGATTTATCGTCATAGTCTAGTATGTAACCCTTTGTTTCCGTCTTGCCAAACAGGCGGTTTTTAGAAACTTTGCATAGCCTTTGAGATTGCTCTATTTCATTGTTTTTCTCATAGGCGATAGTAATTGTCGCAAGGTTTGAAATATCGCCAGAACCGCTTATCTCGTCATTCTCATTGGTGGAAAAGTTATTTTTCCTCTTGTGCGCCACCAGAAGAATTAGCACATTATGCCTTAGCGCAATTCTCGCAAGTTTTTTGACAAATAAACTCTGTCTTTCGTACTTATCACTTCCAAAGGTTGATTCCAAATCTATTGCCGTCATAAGATTGTCAAGCATAACAACTTGAACACCATATTGCATGATTGCGTTTTCCACTACACTTACAAGGCTTTCCTTTTCATCCCCATCTATGATTGAATTATCATACAGAAAGCACTTCCCTCTGTACCAATCCGAAATCATCTGCTTGTTTGTTTTGGAAATTCTGTAATTTGTATCCCCCCACTGATTCTGATATTCAATTACGTGCCTGCCTCCGACAATCTGAAAATCTATCCAGGACTTGAACATATAATTGGGAAGTTCCCCAGAGTATGCAAAACACTTGTAATTCTGAAATATCGAATTTACCAAAATCTGGCTGGCAAGAGTGGACTTTCCTTCTCCGGGTTTCCCACTTATCAGGACTACGCCGCCCAAGGGCAATCCTCCATATAAAAGCCTGTCTACCTGTTTTATCCCGGTTCTTAGTTTCGGTATCTTAAAAATATCTACATCCTGCACATCAGATAATTGGATAAGTTGCTTCATCGGAACAATAACTGCATTCTCTACACAAACCCTGACCTGCTCTTTTCCGCATTTCTTTAGTATCTCATTAGCGTCTTTGCAATCCTTGTAATCTTCTTCTCGGACATGCTTGACCGTTATCTTTAATCGCCTTGACAGTTCGTCAAGCAAGGTAATATGTCCTTTTTCAAAATCCCCGAACACAACAATTTCTTCAAACTGATTTATCCAGTTCCAGCAATACGGAACCCAAGTAAAGCCTTTTGCTCCTGTTGGTACGCTGACTGCGTTGGAAATTCCTGCCGTTGCGACGGATAGTGAATCTACTTGCCCCTCTGTAATCACAAGCCTTGAAAAATCCTTGCACTGCTTCATTCCAAACAAAATCGGCTTGCAGTTCGCTTCGCACCACTCTTTGTTTTTATCCTTTTCCTTGTCATAATCGGTCTTTCGGTATTTTACAAACTGTAAAATTCCCTTCTCATCATAAAATGGAAATACAAGTATATTTGGCTTGTCCGTCTGCACTGTTATTTCATATTCCTTTGCAACTTCTTCTGAAATCCCTCTGCTTTCCAAATACTGAATCGCTTCTGGTTTCGGCTCTATCGGCTTTTCCTGCTTTTTGAATTTCCTATACTGCTTTTTGGGCTGATAATACTCGTCAACCTCGTTTCCAAGAGAAAAGTCAAAGTCTTTCGCAAGCGTTATCATGTTTCCCCGCACTCCGCAACTCGCCCGAAAACACTTAAACCGACCTGTTGTAAGGTTTATGGAAAAAGATTTTATGTTGTCCCTTGTCGGCTTCGGATTGCAGTACGGGCATATTTTAAAGAATAATTCCCCATTCCTTACATTCGTTTCAGCGTGAACATGACGGGCAAAATCGAAAGCGTCCTGTTCTTTAAATTCATATGGGCTATACATTGTCTAACCTCCGCGCTTTATTTCTTTTGGAGATTAAAGGTCAACCCATTCATCTCCTATCAATTCCTCATCTTCTGCTTGCTCTGAATTTCCACCCCTCTCCACTTGTCTGCTTATTTTGTTTCCCCCGTCATATTTCCCAGAACGGACCTTTTTATAATTTGCATCTTTCAAAAACCAGTTGAATGTTATCTTCCATTCAGTTACTTTCCCTTGAAGAAAATCGCTTATTTTAATTCTCTGTATCACGCTTACAACATCTTCAATCCCATACTTTCCTACTATGCTTTTAAGGTTTTGATACTGAACGCTTGATATTCCCATTTTTGGAATTGGCTCTATTCCAAATGATGAAAGTTCGTTCCACGCGTCTAAAATTGCTTTCAAACAGTCTGCATCTTCCGCTTTCTCTTGGTTTGTTTTTGGTTTGTTTCGTGGTTTGTTTTTGGTTTGCGTTAATGTCAAAAACTCTGAATTTACAATAAAAACTCTGGTTTGTTTTTGGTTTGTTTCGTGGTTTGTTTTTGGTTTGCAAACCTCTTTATCAATCAGATAATCAATAAAATTTCTGACCTTTGTATTTCCCCATTTCCAACGCTCCATAAGCATTCTTTGAGTAACAAAAATCTCTCCGTTTTCATCAGCCATAGGCAAAAAATCCGCAAGGGCGTAAAATTTATCTGGCGGCAATTCCTCTATTAAATAGGTAGGAATAGTTATAAATTCCTGCAATGCAATCAACTCCAATCCAATCTTTGCCCACATTCCATGCAGTATTTCATGTTGTTTATGACAATATATTCATGGCAACTGGGGCAACGCATTACCTCGCCGCCACAAAATCCTAAATCTGCCAATTCTTCTATTTCTTCATCTGTCGGTTCTTCTTGCTGTTTAATTATTTTCTTTGGTATTTCCTTCTTGCTCTTAATCTCCCCTATTTCTCTAAATGTTTGTTCCAACTTTAAATCTATTTTTGTAATATTGAGCCTTAATTGCAAAATATTATTTATGATTTCGTCTATTCTATCATTTCTCATAAAATCAACTCCTTTGCGGTTGTGGGCGGTAGGGTTCGGGTAGGGGCTGCCATGCGATAACATTTTGTGTCAAATACTCATTTACCGGTTCGCCACTATATGGGCTCGCCCAATATCCTTGTTTATCATCAATATAAGTTTGCCTTCCACTTAAATGCACTCCTTGCTGGTAAATCCAAGTTCCAACATAATCTTCTCCTGTTCCGGTTATCACATGTATGATATAAAGCTCTTGTTTGTCTGGTGTTCTATCTTTGCACGCAATCCACCCACCGCCATAATACCTATCCGGCCGCTCCATATTTGCCGCCGCCAGCTTTGCAGATAAGGCTTCTATGGTGTCGGCGGCTTGTTCTAATAATATTTTTAATGAATGTTCTTTGTATACTGCCGCAATTCTCAATTCCTTTACCTGTTCGCTAATCATACTCATTTCAAAATCCTCCTTAATGCTGATATTTGTCCTTTGGAAACACTTCTTCAATGTCAAGACAACCTCCGATAGCCTCGTTTAAATCAATGCAAACTCCATCTTCTTGCATATTTGCGTCAAATCCTCCATCATCAAACATTCCATTACCGAAAATATTCTTTAAGTCGGTCATAAAGTCATTAAGCCATAGATAGCTTACCCAAACGCAAAATTCTCCTGTGCTTATCCAACCAAATTCATCAACATATGGAAAACCGTTTTTATCTCCCTCCATAATCATTTTATAAATTTCGAGACCGTAATTTTTTCCGCTCATTCCCTCAATCCCTCCTCTCTAAATTTCCGCACCTATGCGTACCAATCATATCAAAATCATCTTTACAGATTTTATTGTCAAGCCCCATGAACGGGTGTCTTTGGTCTGCTATTTGGTAGGTCATGGGGTATCACTCCAATCCAGCTTTTGACCGCAACCATTACAATAAAACACACCTCCATCAATCCTTGAAAAGCATACAGGACAACCAAGAAGTCTTGTGCCATCTGTAAAAATAGAACGATACACAGGTTTCTTCCCTCTTTGCTTTTCTCTTGCTTTACGACATTCATCGACTGTGCCGATTACTCGGTATTTCTGGATTTCTTCAAGAGAAGATATAGAAAGAGTTAGTGCATCCGAAAATTCGCAGAAATCCTCCAATTCTTTATCACTCATATCCTTTCCCCTAGCAAAATTCATTCTATCTTCACAAAACTTTGTAATTAGTTTCTTTGCCTCATTCTCCGTCATTCCCCTACCTCCTTATAAGGAACACGATATTTCGGCTTGTTTACCGCCTTATCATCAATATAAACATCAGCACAAACCTTTCTCGTGTCATTCTCAAACCATTCAATCATTTCCGGCAGATTTTCATTCACAGCGTCAAATTCAAGTCCGTACTGTCTGCACCATTCAACCGCCTCTTGTAACCGTTCGCCACATCTGCAAGTCCACAGAATGACTTTATTCCCCTGCTTTCGGCGTTTGATTAAATGGTTTATCAGTGCCATATTGGGACTGCCTATGCCGGGGAATATGCTTTCACATAAAGTTCCGTCAAAAGTCCACGGCGTATATCATATATTTTCTTTTAAGATATTCACTCATGGTTATTCATCACCTCGTTTCTAGCCTTTACAGCTTCTTCAATCGTTCTATAAGTTCCTAAATATTTACTTTCGCCATTTATAAATGCTCTTGCAGAAAAACCGCTTCCGTTTTTGCTTATTCCTCTATGCCCCGTCTTGTTCTTGAAATTTTTATTTGAATTATTTACAGAATAGGTAACTACACGCAAATTTTCTTTTCTGTTGTCCATTTTGTTTCTGTTCTTATGGTCTCGCACCATTCCGCTTTCGCAATCAATAACAAGATGATGAAATGGCGTGGTTTTTCCATCAACCCTAGCTTCCGCATATCCTGTATTTCCCTTGCTCCAACAAAATACTTTCAACCTATTCCAATCTTCCAAATCACAAATCATTATTTCACTGCAATTTGTCAGTTTAACTTCCACCATATTTCCACATATCGAATATTCGTTATATTTCTTACAGGCTATATGATGTTTGCAACCACAAGATTTTTGTTGCCCTGCTTTCAAAGAAGCTTGAAAAACAGATGTTATTTTTCCACACTCGCATTGACATAACCACTTAGGGTATTTGTTTCCAGATTTTGTATAGTGGTCTTTATCTCTGCCTATTACTTTCAAAAATCCAAACTCTCTATCCGTCAAATCCTCTTTAACTTTAATCTGCTTTTCCATAGCATTACCTCCATTTTTGCACGTAAATACTTCTATACGTATATTATATCAAAATTTCCTCTTTACGTCAATACGTATATATGGTATTATGTATTGCATAAAGGAGGATTTGTCATGGCGAAACAAAAGTTTACAACTACCATTGATAGTGAATTGTTGGAAAAAATCAAAATTCAAGCTATCAAAGAAAAGCGCTCTGTTTCTGACTTGTTGGAGGAACTTATCACAAAGTATCTGGAGGAAATTGCCGCCGAATAGGCGGCTTTTCTCATTCCACAACCTCCAATCTCTCCAACACGCAGGTTTCACATAATTCTTCCCCGTCAAGCCGATACAGCTTATCCACATCTTCCCTGCATTCATCACAGACAGGTATTGCAACCTTGTAATATCTGCAAGCCTCATATCTGCACGGAAAACCGCAATCTACACATTGATTTTCGTATCTAATTGCCATTAACTCACTTCCTTAATAATCATTTTTAATAAATCCCTTTCGCTTTGCACAACTCATACAATAATTATATCTTCCATATATGGTTGCTCCGCACTTTCTACATTTATGACCTCTTTTTGTCGCCATTCCAAAAGGTTCTCCAAGCAGATAATAACATTCCTTGCAATATGTATAATGGTCTGCGCAATATTTTCCGCATCTTTCACAATAAGCCATTTTCATACTTCCTTTCCATTCAAAACACCACCAGACTTGACGATTTCAATAACATCACACAATGTTTTATAATTTCGCTCAGATAAATCAGCAATATTATATTCGCATGGATAATTTGAACTTCTGTCAAAATGATAATTATTTTCCCTTTCAGCACTCTCTTTCAAGTTCTCTAACTGTTTTAAGATAGAATTGAGAGTATCATTAAAAGATGGTAAAGCCATAACAAAATCTTTTATTGAGGAATATATAACTTGTTTCAAAATAAAACAATTTTTATAACATTCCTCACATTGGTTTTCCATTTCTTTTGCGTTTTTTTATCTCTCTGTTTAACAAGTCTATTACCATGCTCCTACTAATCAAATCACCACTCATAACCGCACCTCATTTCTTATAATTTTCTTTAACAAAATCTCTCCCATACACATTCAACTGTAAAACATAGGCATACACCGTTTGTTTTGCATTATTTACGATATATTGGGCTTCGTCATCAGTTTCAACCGCTTCAATCTGCGCTTTTAACGTTTCAATCATTGCGGTTTTTATTTCGCTTTCACTTCGCAACATCTTCTTGACCTCCATGATTTTCTTCCAAATACTTCCTATTTTCCCCCATGCAATACTTGTCCATGTAGTAATCCCTATTCGGTATACCAATTTTCAGATTTCCATTCACATTCAACCATTCCAAAACAAACCAATAACCCAATCCGTCTTTGCTTGGTTGCCACATTCCGTTTTCTGAAAACTCTCCGCCACGCATGACATAATCACATAACTTTGGCTCTTGCTCGGAAAGTCTTATGAACCGCTGTTTGTCTTGGTTTATACCAAAACCACAGAATATACAGCCCGTCCGTTTGCAACCCGTTGTTTCATACTGGCAATCCCGATAATCCCCCAGATAGTCATGTATGTTAATCTGCCCGTCAACACCATCATTTTTTACAACCACTTGACCGTATGCGTCTGCAATGGTAAGGTTGTATGTATGTATGTATGTTAGGACATCTTGCTCTGCCCAGAAGGACATGGGATTGCTTTGTGGTATTTTAAGGTCAAATGCGTTACACCCATGTTTTAACCATTTTTGCTGTCGAAGTCGGCTTTCGTCTGCCATAGTTGCAATAATTCCAGCGCTTTCATTATCCTTTTCATATTTCTTTGCAGGATTTTTCTTCATAACATCACAGCATTTGTGAGATATATTAAACGGTGCGTCAAGAAGAAATTTCCATTGTGGAATATTGTATTGGCTTGGATTTCCTTCTTTATCAACCGCTTGTCCATTCAATTTTTTCAGACGATATGTATAAATGTTCTTGTTCTCTCTGACTGACTTTCGAGCCTCCCATAAGGTCTGCGACACTTCCTTGCTAATAATCGGATACCCATACTTGATAATCACATCACGGAAATTCATGGTCGGTCTAAGTTCCGTCACGTTCTCTTTTGACAACGCAAACTGTCTGACTGACGGATATTCCAAGCCAGTATTCACAAATACCGCCTCGATATTTGGGTAATCCTTTCTGACTATATCAAGCAAAACCGTGCTGTCCTTGCCACCCGAAAAGCTGACATATACACCATCTTCGCCAAATTCATCAATCCAATCCCTTATGCGTTGGCGTGTCATTTGGATTTTGGCTTGCAAAGGCAAAGACTGCATTTGTTTTAATTCCCATATTTCATGTTTGTTTGCCATATCAACCACCAATCAATTCTGAATATGCTTTATTTATTTCTTTCACAAATTCCGAAAGACAATCTTTGCATATCTCAATTTCTGAACCGTCCTCAATATCAATCCTGAATACATCCGTTTCGGTTTGTGTTAAAAGGCAGTTGAAACAACAACCCCTATACTTCATTTTGGAAATTTTAATCATTCTTATCACTTCCTCCATAATTCTTTTCATCCAACATCCGATTAAATTTTTCAAGCTGCCTCTCCGACACTTTGTTTCCTTGTTTTTCTTCTTTCAACCTTACAGTCAGGTGCTTGTCCATAATAGATTTAAGTTCCCTTGCAAGGGTTTTCTTTCCGGCTTGTATGCCCTGTCGGTATGTCTTGGGCGGTTTATAATCGCCGGTTACTTTCTTTCCTGCCCCTTGACTTCCCGCTGTTACGTTGTACATCTGAAACCCAGCGTCAGCTAATTGCTTTATGCGTTCAACCTCTTTTTCATCAAGTGAATTTTCTGCACAGATTTCAAACCATAATTTCCACCCGTGAGGATTATCTTCTTCGTAAAACCCATGCTTTTTGAGGCTCAACGCTATGTGGTCGTACTCCGCTAAATGAGAAGCGCACCTCTCGCATAATTTGACCGCCTGCCCGCAGTATGCCCTCCGTATTCCCGCTTCATCTATTCTCCAAAACACATAGATACCGCTTGAATATGGAATGTTTGGGCAGATTTTCTTAATTCTTCCCTCTCGCTCTGCTTTCATGGCGTAAATCTGTTTATAGTTTAGCTTGCTCACTATCCATCACGCTCCTTTAATGTGTAAAAAGATATACAATTCCTAATACTGGAAGTCCTAAAATAGCAGTTACAATAAAACTTCCAATCAAACACGCCCCTGCTCTTGCAAGAATATTGTCAGTTTTCAAACCATTTATTTTTACATCTGCAAAAATAAACATAAGTAAAAACAGTATCAAAAACATAATTGTTAAAATCTTCATTCCTCGTTACCTTCTCTTTCCTCTCGCTCAATTTCTCCCATATCATGCTTACTGTAATTTACGCAATTCGTAATCAGCCTTACGAAATCCGTCAAATTCTCCGTACAGCACTCTGGGAAATGAAATATATTGATGCACGTTTGACATAATGGTTTCATTCCACATCACTCCTTTTCAATTCCTTCGGAAACTCCTGTATCAGTGGTTCGCCCCATATATCCGCAAGGCTGGATTTCATAAAGACTGGAACATCTTCTTTTTCGCAGTCATTCACAATATTCTCAATCCATTTTCTTTCTGGCACGATTTTATCTTTTCTTCGTCCGGTTTCTGCTCCGATAATTACCCAATCCATATACCATTTACTGCAAGAATTTTTCCAAAACTTGCATTCTGTTATATCCTCCAATAGCGGCTCTATGGAGTAAAACGTTCTTGCTTTTCCGCCCAAAAGCCCAGTTTCGTAATCGGAAATTTCCATCTGCTCTTTATTGGTTATGCTGTTTCCATACCACATATTAGGCTTTTTAATGAGTTTTTCTTTGCCCTGCAAAAGAGAATATCTAACCGGATTCTTCGTAAGGAACAGATAATTATGCTGTGGTGCTTTCTCACAAGCCGCAAATACTTCCTCAATCCAATTATCCGGCACCCACGAACCGAACAAATCAGCCATGGAGCATACAAAGATGTTTCTGCCTTTCTTGTCTATGTAGTCGTTCAATCGGTAACGGTGAAATGTGGGTACGAACCCAAACGGATATGCAGACTTATTTCCATCGACAATTACCGTCTCGTCCAAAATAGTTCTTGCGCCATATTTCAATTTCTTTCCACCATCAAATCTGTGCGCTATTCCTCTTGCATAGCAGTATTCACACCCATGCAGACAGCCGGTTACAGGGTTCCATGTACTGTCACACCAGTCTATTTTTGTTTTATTCATTCCGCATCACACTCGCTTTCTAGCCATTCTTTAATCAAATTTTCGCCTACACCATGACAGAATTGCTTTGTTAAAAACTCTGCCAATTCCTCATCCGTCATGCTTCTAATTTTGTCAGCGTTTTTTATCTTCTTACCGCCTTTCCCGTTTCCACACATTCTGCACTCGTTACAATCCTGTTCCATTCCTAATGCACAAGCCATATCATCACAACCTTTCCAGCTGCACTTTCAAAGCATTTATCCTCTGTTTCTTTTGGTGTATCATCAGCCGAATTTCCCAATCTTCAAAGCGCAACTCGCGGTATGAGCCACGGAGCATATACTCCAATTCATATTGGCTATATAGAGAGCCTCCACTCTCTGCATACTTCGATAATTCCTCAATCGCCTTTTCGTTTTCCTCAATAAGCCTAATAATCTCATTCGCCTTGTCTATCAATTCTTTCTTCATACTCAATCCTCACTTCCCTTCAAAATTTCCTGCACCGTCAGGATAAAATACTACTCCTTGACCTCAACAATTCTTTTTAATTCTTCTCCCTTTTGAATTTCAGAAAAGAACAATCTTCTTGCCTGACTTTTATCAATGCAGCAATATCTAACTTTGTATTCTTTTCCGTCAGCTTTTGTAAAATAAACATCAAATAATTTCTCCATATTCCCCCCCCTCTTTCCTCTCGCCTAACCATTTCTTTTTAATTGGCAGGGTTAGCATTTTTAGTGCCCTCCTTATTTTTCAAACTGATACGTGTATCCGTCCAATGCAAACGGATTTTTAACCTTGTTATGACAGCGGTCAAGCACCGTCTGATAACTCATGTTGTTTTGTCTTGCCGCCTCTCTTGCAGAACGATAAACTTCAACTTCGTTTCCGTCTTTATCTACCTTAAATACACATTTTCTTTTGTTCGCCATATGCCCGGTCATTTTCCCTAATTCACTTCTGCTAATAAATCCGATATTGCCAGCATGGCAATCTGTGACAATTCCGTTTTTGTGGTATGGAACAAGGCTTTTATCTTTATTGCAATGCCATGTTTCAGCCATGATTTTAAGTACTGCTACGTCTTTTGATTTTCCGTTTATCGTAAGTTTGACAAACAGCCTATTCCTCAATGTTTTGCTCTGCTTTCTATATGGCGTCAAATCCCGGACAAGTCCGCTTGGAAAAACTCTTTGAATATCCCCGGCTTTGCTTGCCCGGTATTTACCACCATAACTAGGAATGTTTCTCCACCAATTTGAACCGACATCAGCCGGAATGTATGCTTTTGACAATTTAACCACTCTCCTTTGGAATTTCTCCTAAATACAATCCGTTCTCTTTCAACATCTGCAACGCCTTTACTTGCTGTTCGGTCAGTTTATCGCACTGAATAAACTTCTCCCAAACCGCGCAAGCACCGCTTATTTTGCATAGCCACGTCATAAAATCAAAATAATACTCCTGCGGGCACATGGCGTTTAGTTTTTCCCTTGTGACATTAAGTCTTTCGCAAGCAAGACTTATCAACTTTTCCTGATGTGATGGAGCGGCATACATTATCTCTCCGTTTTCATCAATTACCACTTCGAGATAATGAATAAAAGTTTTCTTGTGCTGTTCTATGTCAAATTCTGAACGTAAGTCGTATGCCATTCCCTCAACCTCCCATAAAATCATATAAATTTATCTGCGCCAATTCCATGTCAAGACGTTCTTTTGACAGTTTGTAATAATGTTCATCAAGCTCAAATCCGACAAACTTATGATTGGTATTCCTACAAGCAATAAGGCTGCTTGCTGAACCGACATGAGTATCAAGGATAATATCTCCCTCTTTAGCATATTTCGTTAAAATCCATTCGTATAGCGCAACTGGTTTCTGCGTTGGGTGTATGCGTTTTTCATTCAGCTTTTTATTTCCTTGCTGCACGGTTCCTTCGGTAATAGATTTCCCTTGAAACATTCCTCTCCACATATACCGAAATATATCAACTCGGTTATTCAGACTGCAGTATGCGATTTCTGCGTCCGACTGGTCGCTGCCATCATTACATTTGTCCCAAATTATCCTGCCGCCAACTAATGGATAATAAAAGTAATTAACGCCCCAGATTATTTGATGTTTGGAAACTCTTAGTAATTCGTCAAAATATTCCTTTCCTGCGGGTTCGTTATCCCAACCTCGGTTTTGATACTGACCGTCTGGAACATATATCTTGCTTCCGTTTTTCTGCTTGACATATCCGCCGCGGTTACGCCCTCCATGTTCTTTTCTGCCATATTCAGGATCAACCACGGCTAGGTTAAAATACTTATCAGGAAATTGTTTCATTCCTATCATGCAATCACAATTTACATAAATGCTTGTCGGGTGTTCTAAGTCAAATTCTGTTCCGCAAATATTAATCATTGAAATTACCGCCTTGTAAATCAAATATGCTCATCTGCTTGTCTTTTTCAAACACAAGCATTTCATCTTTTGCCCTCTGGTAAAACGTGCGGTCAATCTCAAATCCATATGCACCTCTACCAAGTTCAACTGCCGCCCTCAAAGTCGTTCCGCTACCACAGCAAGGGTCTATGACAATATCTCCCTCATCTGTGAATATTTCAATCAGCTTTTCAAGTGTCTTTATTGGCTTTTGCACAGGGTGAATTTTCGGTATCTCTTTTCCGTCACGCTCCCACGTAAACCAGTTAAAAATCATCTTTCCAGTGTTTGGTATGTTCTTTCCATTTTCGTCTGTCTGTACGCCGTTTCTAAACTTTGGCAACTTATCCCGATATAACAGCAAGGCATATTCCGTAGCACCCACGACACGCATATTTGCTTTCAGCACTTGCGGACTATAATTCTTACAGAATATCAGCGGTATGTAGTGAATAAACCCATGTTTCGCCGCCGCATTGATAAGTGTCTGTATCTGCTCAAAACTGCAAAACACAATCATGCAAGGGGAATTACTGCTCCTGCCTCTCGGAACTGGCTTTGTATCGTCTTTCTTTAACATCTTTGAGCAAAAATGAAAATACTCATACAGATTAAAGTTAAAGTCCGAATTAAACGCCGCCTTGCCTGCAAGTTTGCTTTCTCCGTTTTTGTTGTCACCGCCGTTGTACCACATGGGATTTGAACCATAAAAGTTATTCCCTACGTTGTACGGAACGTCCGCTATGATAAGCTGTGCTGGCGGTATTGCGTACTTCTTATAATTCTGCATTGAATCTCTGTAAATCTCGCATTTAATTTTCTTTTTTCTCTGTTCCATTCTTCCGATTGGAGTAAAGACGTCTTTACGCTGGCCAGCAAACCTCCATTACCTCCAATCCTTAAATTTTATTTTTCTTCCTTTTCTAATTCCTCAAACTTTTCTACTACGTATCTCCATTTACAATTTCTACTACACTTTCCGCATTTGTAAGGCGATTTATCGTAGCAATTATAATTTCTCGGTTCTTCGGTAGTTTGAGCGCACAAGATACCTAAAAGAATTAAAATCACAATCCAAAACATCTTCTCAACCTCACTTCCTCGTCAATTCCTCATAGCACTTTTGAAACCTTATGAAATCAATCCATTCCGTCATACAGACTTTCCGATAATTCCACTTGCTGTTCAGATAACTCACGCAATGCCTTTATTATTCTCATCTTGGTTTCTCTGCATGGGAAATATCCATATTTCGCATACCTTAACATTCTTTCAAACGTACTCATTGGATATGGAATTTTGTTATCTGTCACAAGCCTTTTCAAATGCAGATGCTCAAAGAATTTATCATCATGCAGAATTTTGTACTCGATGTGAGTTTCTGGCTTTTTGTTCGGCTCTACCGGCTCAATTCCGAACGGTTCATATTCGATTGTTGCACCTGTTCCGTCCTCGACTTCTTCTTTGTAATAGGAAAACTTAGTAACCGTAAAATCAAAGTTATTAAGAATTTCCTCCGCAGTACCGAAAATCTTACAGCACAATTCAACGGTTATTCCTTTCTCAATATGCTTGTACGCTTTTACATTTTCGTTCTCATAATAAAACTGATAGACTTCCGCTCTTTTTTCTTTGCCTTCATATCCCGTTGACTGACTGTCAAAATACTGTACTGCCTCGTCAAAATCCGTCCGGTTCTTAAAGAAAATATCAAGGTCTTTCACTTTCTCGTGGTTGAATATATTCTTGAAACAACCGCCGCAGATAAAACCTTTATGACCTGTCATAAATTCATCAAGCCAATTTAACAGCCAAAAATTAGCTCTTTCCTGTTTAATTAACATTTCAAAACCCCCAATCAATTAAATGGCAATTCCTCGTCAATTCCATCCGGTATTGACATGAACCCATCCGAACCCGTCTGCGGCATAGGCTGCGGTCTTTCACTCTGGTTTGTGTTCTTGCTTTCTGCAAACTCATGTTCTTCCACAACCACATCTGTTGTATATACTTTAACGCCGTCCTTATTTGTATAGCTACTCGTCTGAATACGACCTACAACCGCTATCTTAATTCCCTTATGCAGATACTTCTCCGCAAACTCGCCATTCTTGCCAAATGCGATGCAGTTAATAAAATCTGCGTTTAGTTCGCCGTCACGTTTGAATTTTCACTCAACCGCCAGCGTGTACCTTGCTATCGCCATTGGTTTTTCGCCTTGCGAATATCTTACTTCGGGGTCTTTTGTTAATCTTCCCATAAGAATAATTTTATTCATTGTCTTTACCCTCACTTTCGTTTAACTTCTTCTGCTCTTTCTTTATAATTCTCCAACCCGCTATTTCAAGAGAAATCCCAAACAGTTCAAACCCTGTAAATACTTGTCGCATAATCAAAAACCATAAATCGGAATATCCTTGAATGTGTGTAATTATGTCAATTAAGGAAGCACCGACAAAAAAATGTCCAAAATATTGTTGCTCCAATGATTTTTAATTCCTCTGCTTTTTTCATTCTCCCCATCTCCTTTCCCTAAAACGGCAACTCATTTTCAAACCTGTAATTCTGCACCACCGACACGAAATCAGCTTTGCTGTTAATCCTTCCAAACTGGAACATAATATTTTATATATCCAATATTGTCATAAACAGGGACCCAATAGCCGGAACTCCATGTATTTGTCATTGGGTCATATACTTTCTTCCCTTTAATCACTTCTTCCCCTCCATTTCTGCCAGCTTATCCTCTGCTTCTTGGCGTGTGAGGAAAACGGTTTTGCCGAAATCATCCTTATCAAAATCAAATTGTGTTTCCACATCGCCATTTCCATTAAATAGAAGGCATTTACACAAAAATGCATTTGATTCCATAATAGAAATTTCATCAACCTTTACTGGAAGTACTGTAAAATAATATTCATTATCCACATAATACACCGTATCGCCCACCGCACAAGGCAGTTTCAGCAGTTTCCCTTGTTCCTCTAAATCCTCATATTCCGCCAACCTGTCAATGGCTTTTCCTGTATACAAGTCAAAGCCGCGCCTGCATTCCATATCCTCATAAAATGTTTCTTTCTGTATTGACCGAATGTCAGAAATACAATATGATTTATCCGTCAATCTTTCAGTCAATCTCTCCATTATTCCTATCCTCCATTTCCTTTAATGCCTTTTCAGCAGCTTCTTTTGTTAGGAAAACGCTTTTTCCGAAATCTCCATAATCAAAATACATGCTGTCAATCCATACTCTATGCGTTGATACTTCCTCCACTTTTGGTTCTTCTATAAATGAACTATCTTCATCAGAGTAGATTGTATAAATCGTATCTCCAGGCTTACAAGGAAACATTTCCTCATACCGCTTAACCACTTCATACGCCTTTTGCAGTAAACCTCGACAAGTAAATTTTGTTTCCGGCTTGCGGTATTGACAATCTCCGCAAGCGTCATCTTCCAAACAATGCCTTAATTCCTCCGATAATTTCTTTTCTGCCATAGGTTCTCCTTTCAATCCTCAATACTGCAAGAAACATCACCAACTTTTTCAATCGTGTCATATCCGATTGCAATATCCACTTCTATATCTTCTGAATATCCGGCATAATCCAAAGAGCATATACCGCAAGCACACCAATCAGTCTTGATTTTGTCACACTGCTTGATAAGCTGTTTCAATGTGATATCCTCTGGTGCTTCTGTAACAAATGATATGTCGCAACCATTCAACACAAATTTCAATTCAACCCCTCCTAACTAAGCTCACTATCAGAAAACCGATACCCATTCACATTTTCGCAATACTCAAACATGTCGGTACTATCCTCTTTCTGCTTGCTTTCAATCAGTTCCATAAGCCGGTCATACGAAACAACCTCATCATATTCATTCATAATGACGTGCGTTCCTGCCTCTGTTGTTTCTTTCAGATAATCCCGCCACTGTTCAAATGTGTTCAATGGCTTGTCCGTTTCCCAAATCGGAGGCTTGTGAAAAAGAAATCTCCAACCGATAGAAGATTTTCCGATATGTAATCCGCTGTCGATGGACGGTCTGTTTTTGACTAAATAATAATTTGTTCCAATGGCTTCTCCTTTCTGGGCAGTTAATCAATCGCTGTTAAACAATCTTCTCTCCAAGTTTGGGCGAAATATCCAATGTTTACCTTTTCTTTAGTCAGAACATCATGAACATTCATTTGATATGGTATTGCGATAGTATATTTCTTCAATCTTGCGTCATATCCAATCACAATTCCGATTTTCCACATTTCTCCACCTACTTTGTTTGTGTTGGTGCATTTTACAAAGTCTCCAACATTAAATTTCATACCTTTCCCTCTCTTTCTCAAAATGGATATTTTGCAATCCTGCCGATATATAGGCGGTTAATTTGATTTATCAGTTTTCTTTTCCCTTAACCGCCTTATCCTCTCGCACTCCAACATATCCCTTTTCAGCCTTTCATCTGTTATCATGTAAACTGTTCCGTCCTCCAAATACCGATTAGGAATAATCGTTGTCATTCCGGGCAATTCCTGTTCTTCCAACTTCTTTTTATCGTTTTCGCTGCGCATGACAACCGTACTCGTTTCGGCAATCATATTTTTCAAATCCTCTATGGGGTTACAGTTTAATTCTTTCGGTTTTTGATAATCCACGCCAAGGCATTTCATAATCTCTCTGTCTATTGTTTCGCTGACAGATTTTTGTATTTCTTCCATGATTTCTTTATCATTCAAATCAACCACCGCCTTTCAAAATCCCATAAGCCTTATTCAGCATATCCATGTCAAAATATCCGAAATGACATTCAAGTTTCTTTATTTGCTCTCCTGACTAAATCCATCATAAATTCATACAATACTTCTCTTTTTTCATCAGCACTATATTTCATTAAAGTATTAGGCTCCGCCCAACTGCTCCCAACATTCCCAAAACTATCTTCAAAATCAGATGTGTCCAATCTTTCAAAAATAAACTCAATCACTTCTTCCTCTGTTTTAAATCCATATAGGGCATTTCCCCATTCTTTTCTTAACTTAGCCATAATCCCTCCGTAAATCCTTGCATTGCTTATGTAGGCCGCCACGCCGCCACATAGATTGCATTTTGCAGGGGTACAAATCTATCAAAATGGACACCTGCTTTCTTTCAATTCGACTTCTACTTTCCCCACTGTTCAGCCATTGCCTTTGCAATTCCTACAAAAGTTTTGCTCCGGATTTTTGAGCGTTCATGCGGTTTTAATGGCAACGTTTCCATGTGCCAGTTGCTTTCTATTGCCCCAGACGCACATTTTACAATCTTCGGCTCTACTATTTCAGTCGGTTGCAGTTTGGGCAGTCCTTTCAACCATAAGCAAGTTGTTTTTCTTTCTGGATCTCCAAACTCATAAGGCTGTATAATGCAATCCGGTTTTCTGTATGCCGTTGACATTGCACCTACCGGATTCTCTATCGCTATTTTCTCGCAATCGGCATTTGCAAACCGCAAAAAGAATTGAATCGCTTTCTTTCTGCTTTCCTTGCGCCTTAGCGCCATTTCTCCATATCGCTCCACACTAAACCACCGATTACCGGTATTTGTCAGATATGTGCATGGCGGAAACGCTATAATCATATCCCATTTGCCGTCAATCTTATGCCACACGCCGTCTACTGTCTGAAATTCGCATTTTCCATTCAGCAGAGGCAGCACATCATTCTGTATATGCCATTCCTCATGCCCTCCGCTACATGGCTCAATGTCGCAAGAGTACGCTTCATGTCCCAATTTCCGAAACCCTATGCACACCCTCTGGCTTTCTTCGCAGGCTACTAATACTTTCAATCTTCTAAAACCTCCATTTCGTTACTCCAAAAAATACTTCCTGCATTATTGCTGCTTAATTTTATTCCTTTTTCAAAAAAGAATTTTTCTATTTTTCTTCTAAATTCTTTTGTTGGATTGATTATGTAAGATTCCACATATCTGTTATTTAAAATTACTATTTCGCAACTCGGCTGCACAGTGTCTGAAAAATCAAGCTCAAAACAACAATTTTCTTCCCTCAATTCTTTGTTAAATTCCAAAACCATGCCTTCTGTTATTTTCATTTATATTCCTCCTTAAAACGAGCACAAACTTAATTCAACCGACTCTCCTGCCTCCAATTACAAATTGAAAAACCTATTAAAGAAATATGACTTGTCTTGTAAGCACCAATGGCATTTTTCGCATATATCTTTTCCACAAGTCCAATGCTCAACTCTTATTCTTCCGCAATTAGGACATGGCGTTTCAATATATCCTTCACATTCTCCCATAGACTTCCAAAACTCTTTTTCTTCTCGTTCTTCTTCCTCATGCCAATCAATCAATAAAATTTCCTCCTTAAAATGGATACTGGCTTAACTCGACTTCCAATCCTGACGCCGCACAGACGCATTTAACGCCATCTCCAACGACTTTTTGAACCTCCGCTAAACATTCCTCTGGGTTTGTGCTGTCACCGCTTAAATGACATAATATGACGGTTCTAAGGCAGCTTGTCATGTTCTCTTTAATGACCTTTTCAATCAGCGTATCAAGCGAACAGTGACCTTTTATCTGGTGCAGATATTTAGCTTGCCCTTTGTCAACCAATTCCGTCTGGTGGTTACATTCCACAATCATATCCGTAAGCCGGACATTCTTAAAAGAACAAGGCAGATATTCAAAGTCCGTAGCATACAAAATTCTGTGTCCGTCAACCGTTATGTAAAATCCATAGCAAGGTACTCCATCATGCGGCACTTTGAACGCCTGTACGCTGAAATTGCCATATCTGATTTTGAGATGGCAAGCCTTTGTTTCATCAAATGGTTTGAAAACAGGTATTCCCATATTCTCAAAGTCCTTAACCGCCTTTGCATGGTCGCCGTGTCCGTGGCTCACTACCGCCCCGACAACATCAGATACATTAAAGTCAATTCCTTTCAGTATTTCTTTCCTTGCTAAACCCAAATCCAAGAGAAGTATCTTTCCGTCATTGTCATATAAGGCATAGCAATTTCCACTACTTCCAGTGCCGATACATCTAACGAACATCTAAACCACCCCACTTTCATCTGCATATTTCCTCAATACTTAATAGTTTTCTTTTTCAAACACTTCTTACATACAAATGTACGCTCATATCTTACTGGTTGTTCATATCCTTTTGCAAAAACCTGCACCTTCCATGATATATCTCCAAATTCATGCTTGCAAAACAATCTCTTTATAAAATCAAACATTTATGCAACCTCACTTTCTTTCATAAATACAAGCCAATGCGCGTCACTTCGTTTATTCCCAAACAAAGGCTCGTATTCAACCGATTTCAAAATCTCACTCAATTTAATCTGCTGTTCATTCCACTTAAAAATCAGTGTTCCATACGGTTTTAACACCCTCATACATTCCGAAAAGCCTTGTTTCAAATCCTCTGGCCACGTTTCGGACAATTTTCCGTATTTCTTTGCCAACCATGAATTTTCTCCGACTTTCAGCAAGTGCGGAGGGTCAAATACAACCATGTGGAATGTATTATTATCAAATGGGATTTTTCTAAAATCCCCGACAATATCCGGCTCAATATCAAGTTTTCTTCCGTCACACAGAACATCATGCAAAACTCTGTTGTCCATGAAAACCGTATGCTCGTTATGTTTGTCAAACCAAAACATTCTACTTCCACAACAAACATCTAAAATCTGCTTATCCATACAACCACGCTCCCAAAACACTTCAAAATCAATCAAATCACTTTCTTTTCTTTAAAATAAATATCCCTTATCGTTCTTCCGTCGCTTCTTGGCACATAATCCATGAAATCGCATGAATGATACAAAAATCTGTTATTGCACCATCTCTGCAAATCCCTTAATATATGCCGATCCGGCAATGCCTCCTTTCTATAAATCCTAACATCCGGTTGAAATCCAACCTCTTTTATCTTATCAATCCTATATAGGTCATGCTCTATTGTGGTATCATAGTTCGTCAGCATATATACGATTGCGTTTCTCTCGCTTATTTCTAATGCCTCTTTTGCAATTTTTAGCCCCTCAATAATCCGCTTTTCATTCTTCATAAAGTCAAAGGCGAAATGTAACATAGATATGTTTATCTGTTTTAATATCTCAACATTTCTCTCATTGATAAATCTCGCATCCAGTCCTTGTGTAAAATCTACTTTCGCTCCGCTGTCCGCTAACTGTTGCAACAATTCCATATGGTCTTTGCAGGCTAACAGGTTTGGGTCTAAAAGTTTTATGTTCTTCTGTCCCCTCCAAAATTCCGATAAGTCAGCGACTTTTTGCGAACATTTTCCCTCTTTCTGACTGACAATGCAGAAAGAACAGTTATTACAGCACCCTCTTGTCAAAGATCCGTATGCGGTATTCTTTGTGTACTGCGGATATAAGTCATAATCAGGGTAGATATGTTCAACCTCATAGGGCAAATCAAAGTTCTTGCTTTCGTCAAACACTTCTTTTCCGTCAACCACACTGATACAATATCCCGTACCGCCCTTAATTATTTCCTTGGCATTGACATAGTATTGATAGTCGGGCGTGTATTCCTCTGAAAATACCTTTGACATATATGCCTTGTCGAATGGCTCTCCCATGCTGTGAAATAACGGTTCATACCATTCAACGGTATCTCCTTGCTGTTTATGCCATGCAGATAGTTTCATCAGTGGCAGGTTTGGGAAATTATGTCCATCAACATCAATTAAGGCTATTCGCAAAGTATCACTTCCTTTTCTAAAACGGTATTCCGCTTTGGAATTTACTACCTAAAGAACAAAAGGTATATTGCACTTGCGAAAATGCCGATTATGTCCAATCCTATGAGTAAAGAAAGAAATACGGCAGATTTCGGAAGATAACTTTTATCAAAAGTGATTTTGAACGCCTCTTTCGGGTTTTGGGCAAGCCAGCTTTTGTACAGAAAAACATAAACCGCAGTTACCATAACCGCCAAAACCGTCAATTTTACAATAATCATGTTCACCCTCCCTTAAAACGGTGCTTTCTGTTCTGCCGTTTCCTGTTCACCCTCAACTTTGACAGGCTCTTTTTCTTTTGCATGTGCCTTTGGAATGGTCGGCGGTTCTGGCTTTTTTTCGATTGCCTCGAATGGTACGGAATTGGCGTTGACTTCGATTTCTTCCTGTACTTCCTGATAAACCTCGTCCATTTCAAGCTGCGCCTGCCTTGCCATAGGGTCATAATTTTTCGGGAATTTCCTTGTAGCGTTGTTGCACATCTTTCTCTGTATCATGCTTTCAGGAGTATCAAGCCATGCTCCGCTGATAAATTTCCTTGCAATTTCGCATTTCAGCATATCGTCTACGGTTTCGCAATCCCTTAAAGCCTTCAACACTTCCTCTTTCTTTTCTTTAATTTCTGCCTGCTGCTTGTCCGTAGCCTTATATCTATCAGCGCATACGCCGAATGTTTCATTCATCATATTCTGCTTTACATGAGCTAACAGATTAACTCTTACGCCCTCCCTTTCTGCTGTCAGATAAGTAACTGTGCCATCCGTAAGCTTCACAGGGTACACAACCTTTACTGCACGTTCAGACAGTCCTTTTTCTTCCCATTCAGGCGGTGTCACTTCAAGTCCTCTGTGTTTTGGCGGTATGTATTCGTCCCCTTCTTTTACCACCCAGTACGGATAAACCCTGTCAACGTCTTTTCCGTAATTGGCAAGCAGTGAATCATACCCTGCACCCTCAATTCCCATTTCAACAATCTGTTGCCAGCCGTCACCGACTTTTACATTTCTCAACTGGAAATAACATTCCCTCGGATATGCGTTAGCGTTCAGTTTAAGGCTTGCGCAACGCTCTACAATGCCCCTCAAATTGCTTGTATCAAGACTGTTCATATCCTTTAATTTTGGGCTGTTCTTTACAAGGTTGAAAATCGCTGTCATTGCCTCTAATGCGCACTGTTTGGAGTAATCATCAAACTTTATTCCGCAAGCCTCATAATCCCTTGCGACAAGCCCTGTAATCTCGTTAGACCACTGGCTAAGTGTTGTTGTAAATTCCTTTTTTGCTTCTGCCATAATTCATATCCTCCTTAAAATTAAAATAATGTTGGTCTGCCTGCCGCCGCTGTTACCGCACCTCTTGTAAGCTCAAATGCCTGCTGTTCTGTGAAACCGCTACGGACAAAGCTGTCATTGATAGCCTTAACCTCGTCTGCCATTTCATCATACTTTCTGTACTTTTCCAGTTTCTCAATGTCCGATTTGAGTACCTCGATTTCCTCATTCTTCTGCTCGATTTCTTCGAGCAATTCATTCTTTGTTTTTACTGCCATGTTTTATTCCTCGCTTTCTTTTATTTGTTCAACAATTTGTCGAATACATCTGAAACCACATCTGCTGTTGTCTGCTTTCCTATTGTTCTCCTTATATCTCTAAATTGCTTTTCTTTTATCTCTTTGTAATTAAAACCAAATGCTAAAATAAACAAAATATTCAAAATAGGGCAAACAAACAGAAAGACATTTATATACCATGCATATCCTCCACGATTATTTTTGTAGTGTTTTTTCAATTCTTCTTTGGTAAACTCTTTGTTCAGCTCTCTCCACAAAACAAAAAATGTAGAAAAGAACAGAAATGAACATATAATTGTACTGACTATCCAAAATCTCAAAAACATATCCTCATTCTCCTTTCTCCCTCAACCCATGCCATAAGGTGTGTGGGTTAATCTCTCATTTTGATACCTTGCAAGTCAATAAATTCAAATCCGTCAAACGCCCTCTTTGGGTAGAAAATTCCAATCCAAAAGCTATGTGATTTAGCCAAATACTCATTCCATGCCTGCACTTCATCTATATAGGACTTATTGACAATGCCAAATTCATCACGAATAGCCTCGGTCTGTGACTTATAGACAAGTGCATTGTATCTCTGCTCATTACTTGCTCTTAGCCCGTCTGCTTGTGTTTGTGCAATAATAATGGAAATTAACATACAAACAATGATCACACCGCTAATTACCGCAATTATTCCGCTTATCCAATAGATAGGCTCGTCATTTTGGTAAACAAAATCGACAAACCTTTTGTTCTTTTCTCTTTCGTGGTAATCGTACTTGTCTTTAACTTTGTTTGTCGCTACAATAACCGCAATGCATAAAACCGTTAAAATTACAAAAATCCAAAATATCATTTTCAGACCTCCTTAATCAATCAAATCTTTATCAATAATCTGAAAATTCGCCCGATGTATGTATAAAGCCTTTCCATCAATCATCAGCTTTGTTGTCTTTGGCAAATCGTTTCTGACCTCCCAATAAACATCATCTCCGCTGTACGCACAAATCGGCACTCCCAACTGGCTTTGAATAACTACAACTTGTCCTTTTCCAAAGAAATTCTTGTAATCATTCACGATTCCAGAAATGATTGTGTTTTCAGAAAAACTACCGCTTGAACTGCTTTCAATATCACTTAATTGAAATTCTGCGTCTGGTTTCAATCCGCTTTCCTCGAAAATAATCGTATCTCCGCAACTCTGTATCTGCTTTCCGTCAATGTTAATTGTCGCAACGGAAGATAGGCTGTATGCTGTTTCCGTAGTTCCATCGGAGGAATTTATATCTGACTCTTTTACCACATTTCCGATCATTCCTACTTTTGTTCCACTTGCGGTCAAAAACTTCTCTCCGTAGTTGTTGTAAAACTGACACTCAAAAGAATTTCCGACAAGCTGTCCTTTGATGTCGTTTACTCCGCTGTTCCAACTGGCAATGTCGCAACCAGATAAACAGATAACCATTGCCAAAATACAAATTGTTGACAACGCAATTTTTCGATTTCTTCATTTCTCAATCCTCGCTTTCTTCATAAACCTGCAATGTTCCGTCTGCGTTGTAGAGCGGGGTAATGCCAGACAAATATTGTGACCTGTTTATGATTAGATATTTAACTTTTGTGTCATTTGCATAAACAATCCTATAACCACTGCCCCATTCCGTAATGACCGTAAAATACCCATTCCCGAAATCGTCGCTTGTATTACTTTCTGTCTGCCCCGTTGCCTCCTGATATGTAGTGCCGCACCCAACCAAGCAAACTGACATCACAACCGACAGTGCCACAGTTAAAAGTCGTTTCTCCATTCCCAATCGTCCTCCTCATAATCATAATCTTCATCTGGCAGATAATTGTCTTGGTCGAAATTTGCGTCATGCCAGATTTTAGGAAACAATTCCCTCATTAACTCCAATTCCCTCTCGTTTTCTTCTGCCTGTTCATTCAGATTTTTCAATCTTTCCTCTGCGAATTTTATTTGTCTGTTCAATTCCTCAAAATCTTTATCCAGATTGTATTTTGCAATCCGCTTCATAGTTGTAGGGTCAAGTTCTGCTTTGACTTCGCCTATTGTTATTTCTGCTTTGCAGGTATATTCTGGAATAAGCGATATTCCGCGCTGATTATCTTCAATAGGCGCATAACTATAACTTGTAAATTCCGTTGTGCCAAGATAATAATTTTTAACTTCAAAGACGTGCATTTCCTTTTCGTCATATAAAACTTAATCTCCCAAAATAATTATACACAGGTTGAAGCTAAAAGCTGATCAAACCATTGAAAATACTGGATTTTTAACATTTTTTTCTTTACTAAACAGTGTATAAATGATATAATTTAAGAGTAAATATTATACACTGTTTCGAAAAGGAGCCTCCTATGTCATCCTACGTTTATGTTAAAAATCCAAACGGTAAAACCTACGTTTATGAAAACACCACTTACTGGGACAAGGAGTCAAAATCCTGCAAACACTACCGAAAAAGCATAGGACACCTTGATCCGGATACTGGGGAGATTGTGCCTAATTACAAGAAAGGCGACAAGCAGATGAAAACCTCATCTGGTGTTTCAGCGGATCACTGCATTGTTGCTTCGACCGGGATCGGGAAACTCCTTGACAAGGCAGTTTCTGACATAAAACTGGATGCTCCGCTTAAGGCGGTATTTCCGGATGACTGGGAGCGCATACTGACCTGCGCTTACTATCTTGTCAGCGAGGGCGGGGCGCTTGCCCATGTGGAAAAATGGCAGCGTGCATTCAGCTCTCCATATGGGGAAAAACTCACAAGCCAGCGGATCAGCGAACTGATCACCAGGATCACGCCGTCGCTCCAGCAGGATTTCTTTTCCATGTGGGCCGGGTTTAACAGGCAGGACAGCTATTACGCCATGGACATAACCAGCGTTTCCTCCTACAGTGAATTCATTGATTTCGTGCGCTGGGGCTACAACCGCGACGGCGAAGAACTCCCGCAGATAAATCTGCTCATGCTTACCGGGGTGGAGAGCCATATGCCCATATACTACCGCATCATTCCCGGCAGCATCAAGGATGTGAACACACTACAGGACAGCCTTGCGAATATATCTTTCATGGACAAAGTGTCTTTCCATTATGTCATGGACAAAGGTTTTTACAGTGGGCCGAACATTGACGCTTTCTATGCAGACCATAAAAAATTTACCATCGGCGTTCCTTTTACTGTGGGCTTTGCCCGCGATGCAGTAGAAGAGTTTCGTGATACGATCCGGTCACACCATAACTTCTGCACCGTATTTGGCGATGAACTTTATGCAGTCACAAAACCAATGACATGGGACGGACACCGTTTTTATGTCCATATTTACTATGACAGCTTCAAGGCGGCACTGGATGAGAAGAAATTTGACCACACCCTGTACTGCTGTATGCAGGAAATCCTGAGCGGGCAGCGCATTAAGGAACACGCATCCTATTACGAAAAATTTTTCTTCATCAGGGAAACGCCTGTCAGGGGCATCAAAGCCGAATATAACGAGGAAGCCATTACAGAGCACAAGCGCAACAGGATAGGCTGGTTTGTGCTTGCCACGAACGATATCAAGGATAAGGTTCGTGCGCTTGAAGTCTATCGTAACAAAGATTCCGTGGAAAAATGTTTCGACGACCTTAAAAACGACCTCGATATGAAAAGGATACGGATGCATTCTGCCGCAACAATGGAAGGGCGGATTTTCATTCAGTTTATATCGCTGCTAATTACGACCAGATTAAAGCAGGTAATGAATGAGGCCGGTTGGTTCAAGGATTACGACCTGCAGGAGGTGCTGAACGAGATGAAAACAGTACGTACCGTCAGTATCCAAGGCAGCCGTAAAAGGTACACCACAGAACTTACACCATTTCAGAAGAAGATTTTCGGACTGTATCACTTAATAGCTTAAACCAGTGTATAATCAGGCCGGGATTTTAGGATAAAAGAATTTGTGGCATTTGCTATCCCTCCACTTCAATCTTCAATTCCTTATCATCCGACCGCTTAATGATAATCAACTGATTTTCAATGTTCGGCACTCTCCAATCATCTAGGCTCTCGCAGTCGTCAACGATAATCGGCAAGCATACATTATTTGCCTTTTGGAACGCCCTGCAAATGTCAATCTCCGCCAAAATCCTTGCGCCGTGGTTCAAATTTCTGTCGTAGCTTTCGCCGTCAACCATAATCTGGCAGACATCTTTCAAATCCCCATTGACCTGTGGTTCCGTCATTTTGACCTTGATGTATTCAAAATTACTATTTACATCGTTTTCAAGAAGTTCCGCTTTCTTTCGGTCAAACTGTTTTAGCAGGTCAAGTTCCCTCTCGACATTTGCAATTTCCTGTGATGCGTTTCGCTGTTTAGCATTTAATTCCTCCACGGTTTTGTCAATACGGTTGTTTTCCTCTGCCTTGTCCAACTGTTTTTGAATTTCGTAGAGCTGCGATTGCAAGCTGTCCAATTCGCCTTTTAACCGCTGTCTAATTTCCTCTGCACTGTTGCCCTTGTTCATGGCAGCTTCTTTTTCGGCAATCTGCCTTTGGATTTCCTGCGCTTCGGGGAGGTCGGAAATGTCGATACTTTCGGGAAGTTCGGATAACTGCTTTTCTAATTCCTTAATCCGTTTCATGGTTTCTTCTTGCTTCTTTTCGTATTCCTCCGCTTCTTTCTTGCTATCCTCTATGTATTTCTTTTTATCTTTAACCGCTTGACTTGCTTTTTCTCCCTCTGCAACGATAAATTCAAGCCTTTGCTTCTTTGTTTCTTCAAAGCTTGAAAGAATGTTTTCTTTTTCTTCCTCTGGTAATTCCCTATGGCAAGTAGGACAAATATATTTATCCTCGTCAATCTGCTCACTTTTTACAGATTTCCATAATTCCTGTTTTTCTTTCAATCGTTGTTCAAGCAACGGAAGTTCTTTTTCTGCATCTCTCTTTATCCTTGACCTTGCTCCGCTCTCGTATGCTTCGTACATATCATAGTCACTGTTTGCCTTATCCAATTCGTTCTGGATTTGCAGACGCTTTTTGTTATTTTCCTCATTCGCCTTTCTCTGCAAGTCATTCAACTCAAATCTCAATTCGAGTATGCCGTCACTCGCCTTTTGCTGTTCCTCAAATTCCTTTGAAATATCCTCCTGCCTCGCCTTGTTGTCCGCAATCTGCTCATTTATGGCGTTTTTCTGTGATTCCAATTCGGCAACGTCAACATCAACTTTTTTTGACAATTCGAACTCAATATGATGATTCAACTTTGTCAGCTTGTCGTTCAGACCGTCAACATGGTTTGCGCCACGTCCTTTTCCGTTGATTTTCTCATTGCAGGCAGACTTTAAGTCCGAAACAGAATTTGCTCTAAGTTTCCCCCGAAGTTCCTCAAACTCTGGATTTTGGTCTATGATTTCATCTATCGTTCGGTTGGAGAATGTTGTTTCAATCAGTTTTCTTCGCCCTGCCGTGTCCTGCTTGAAAAATTCCTGTGCACTCATGCAAACAGGGTCTGGGAGAATGGTCTGTACAAATTCGTCATAGGATTTCCTTGTGTTTTTCCGAACCCCGTCAATGAAATACTGTGCGTTGTCCTCTCCTGTGTACTCGCCCTGTCTGTTTTTCTTTTGGAAGCAGGTCTTTTTCAGAGTGTTTTCTGCGCCGTCAACCGATACTGTCATTTCCGCAATGGTTGTCAGCCCGTCAATGTCAATGCCGTTTTCGTCATGCGGGCGTATTCCAGTGATTTCCTTGCCGTTTTCGTCTTTGCAGCCGAATATGTACTGAATGGAACGCTTGATGGTTGACTTGCCCGTTTTGTTGCAGCCGCTGATTATTGTTCTCTGTCCTAACTGAATATCAAGCGGTTTCCCTCCGATTGCTTCGCTGTGTTTCCCAAAATCCTTTAGGTGTATAGATTTAATCGTTGTTTCCATTTTCTTCCTCGCTTTCTAAAATTTCATTACGCAGTTTTAGGTCTGCCATAGCAAAAAGCAATTCAAGAGAAACGCTTGTCATCAGCATTGATAATTCATCATTTCCCATTGACATCAGCATGACGGACATCTGTAAAAACTGTGCCGTATTACCATCTTCCTTTTTCTTTACCGCCATTTCATAAGCGCCGTATAACGGCAATTCCTTTACTTTCTGAATAAATGTGTCAAAACTTCCCTCTTTTGCAATTTTGCTCATTGTTTCAAAATCTTTCATTTTTTAATTTCCCTCTCTTTCCTCAAATTCCTCACAGAAATCATCATAAGCTGTTGATAATCCGCAACCCTCGCTGTTTTCGTTGTCGCACATAAACTCATCTTGCGCCATAGGTTTGTGATGTTTGCAGTTTCCGCAACAGTTTATTTCTGTCATTGTTGACCTCCGCTTTCATAATGCTTTTTGATACGCTCAAATACTTCCTGCGCAGACAAGCCGCCGACAACGCTGTCGTATTTGCTTTCCTCGTCAGTCAGCAAACCCATTATTTCGATTTTGTCCGCTTCCCTTCCGTAGCTTCCGTTGTGCTCTATGGCAGAACAAACAGTTTTTTCATCATTTGGATAAGCAATCCTCCAACCGCCCATATGAGGGTTAAATGTGTGTGGAATTCCCGCATCGCACAATCTGACTTCAAGCACAAGAATTTCATGGTATTCTGCCTTTGTTTCAAACATATTTCTAAACATTTCTTCTGTCATTTCTGTAATCCCTCCCAATGCTCCTTAATCGCCTGCGCGAGATACATAGGTGCAATGTCACGTATGTGTGTCTGTGCTATCTTTGTGGCGTTATATGCTACGTCTGTTGGCTCCCCTGCCTCGGTGCATTTATTCCAATTTGGAATAGCAATAAACCAGCCGTTTTTGTGTTGACCGTAGATGATAAGGAAGTTAAAACCGTTCCAGTCTACAGAAAATTCGTGGGTTTGGGTTACTTCGTAGGTGGATTTGATTTTATAATTCATTCTGTTTCCTCCATTTGTTGTGAATTGATTTTATAATTCTTGAAACACAAGGTTGCGAAATCCCTAATATTTCCGCAATTTCTCTTTGCGTCTTGTCATCCATGCTGAAAGAAATGATTTTCTTCTCTCTATCGCTAAGCTTTGACAACATCTGCTCCATTTGTATATCCGCAATAACTTCTTCCTCAAACCTACTACTATCTGCAATCATTTCTGAAAAATTAACTGATTCTCCATTTTCTAATTGATGTGGTTCATCGATAGAAAATGCAGGGGTTATACGTTTCTTTCTGAATGCCAAAAAAATTCATTTCGGATAATTTGTGTTGCATAAGTAGAAAACGCAAATCCTTTATCGGGATTGAATGTATTTACTGCTTTTACAATACCAATAAGTCCTGTTGGATATAAATCCTCGTCTTGCGTGTTAAGATTTAAAGATTTCAGAACAAGCCCAACCATACCAACATTGTTCAAAATAACCTGCTCTTTGGCATAGTCGGAACGCTCCTCTGCCCATAATTTCATTGCGGATTCTCGGTCGAGTTTTGGTTTTGGCAGGTTCATGTTTCTTCCCTTTTCAACATCATATAGAGTTGTTTTAGCGAACTGGAATTATTGCAGTTTGTGAAACCAATGTATTTTTCAACAACTTCTGGATTTCCCTTATGGCTTCTAACAATTTCAAATGCGTGTCTGATTGCCCGTTCTGCTCTTGACGGTGTTGTATTGTTCTTTTCCACAATCGCCGGATATAATTCTTTTGTAATTCTGATATTCGTCCCTCTTTCGTTAAAAATCTCTATTCCGTCTGCAATGTAATTAAACCCTAAAATTCCTGTTGGGACTCCCATTTCAAGCAACGCATCTTCAATCTTTGCCCTGTTCATTTTCTACTACCTCCAATCTGCTTATTGAAACCTCATAGGCAATTCGCATCTCGTATTCATCACCAGAAATCCGTTTCTGGCATTCTCTGCTTTGTATTCTTCCGTTAATCTGCAACCTTGTTCCGACTTCCAAACTGTCTGTAAATCTCGCATTTCTTCCCCATGCGATACATGGTACGTAGTCCGATTTTCCGTATGGTCGGTTGACCGCAAGAAGAATGTCTGCAATCTCTCTGCCGAGTGGTGTTTTGCGGTAGGTTGGTGGCTTACAGATGTAGCCGTCAAAGGAAATGCGGTTTTCATCATTTCTACTACCCGGTTCTTCGTGTTCAAATTCAATTTCTTCAAATTCCCTCACAAATACCGATAATTGAAGATGGCTTCTCTCCCCATCATGTTTGCTATAAGAACGGAACTGTCCTGATACTTTCACAAACCGACCCGCCCAGTCTGCTTTTACATCAACAATCCGCTCTGATGTCATAATCGGAATAATGTCTTTCTGCCTGCTCGTTCTCTCGCTTGCAAGCATAGTTGTATAAAATCCCTCGCCATATACTTCATGGCTGAACTCAAAATTGCTTACGATTTCTCCACTTAATGTTACCTTGTTGTTTTCCCACTCTCTGTTCATTAGTCTTCTCCCTTAATCTTTGATTTCTTCGTACCATGCGTCTACACATTCATATAGAAACCGTTCAACATATTCCTTGTTGATGTAGTCCTCTTTTTCTATTTCTGACATTCCTTCGAATTCAGAATCATCAATTTCAATTTCATCTTCATAATCTACGCCTGCATACCCTGTACTTATGTTCAATTTTACTTTCATCTTGACAAATCTCCTTTCTCACCTTAAAATAGGCATAGTAATAGCCTTATCCGGCTATTCGTCCCCACTTGGATTTGCGGTCTGTGTGGGGAATTCTTTATACAAAAATCTTGTCATCATCATTTGTAAAACCTGTAATTTTTCCATCTTCAATCCGCAATCTAACCGGACTATTCCCGCTCGTGACTTTTTGTATCTCTTCTATAGGATACAAATTTAGCATATACATCAGCAGACTGTTCATTCTTTCACCCTCACCTCCTTAGTTTCACGGTCGTATTCAACCGCCATGCTGTCGCCAGTCTTGTCCGTAATTGTTCCGATATTCCCGTTGATTTCTACCGCAAACTCCGTCGCAACAAATCCACGCCAAAATGGTGAAATACACATTTTACCCCTCCTTACTCCTCGCCCCCATATAAGGAGCGATATGAGAAGAATGATTGCCGTTGCCAAAACTTCAAATTTGTTCATGCCCTCTTTTTCCTTGTTTTCTTTTTACCTGAACTGCTGTTGTTTTTCTTACCACCATTTTTAACAGCAGTTCCTCTAACATTACTCCTGTTCTTTGAACTCCGTACTCGTTGTCCCATTGTTTACATCTCCCTCGACGCCAGAATTATAATAGTTCTGACCATTACCATCCTGCGATACATAATCGTAAGAGCCGAACAATTCACGCCATTCGCGGTCATTCTGTTTATTGACATTAATCTGATATGCAAGCAATGCCGCCAACGCAAGAAACGCTACTGTCTCAAATATTGCCCTAGTCCTAGCGGCTTTCTCGACATGATACAATACCGCCGTCGCCATATTCGGTTCTTTCTCCTGTGGCTTGTCCGTCCCCTGTACGATTTCTTTGTTTTCAAGTTCCATAAATTTGTTCCTCCTAATTTAATTAATTTATTCTTTCCAAAACTAGGAGAACTGTGTTATAATGTTTCCTAGCAATGGTAAGTCTCGGTTACTGTTGCTATGCCCTGTCAGTATTTGCGGTACTGATGGGGCAACTTTTAAATGTTTATTGAAAATACTTTCCGCAACTATGGCATACCCAATCGTGGTGATATTCGTTGTAGTATGTATTTGTACTTCCGCAATACGGACAAGTATCTCCGTCAAATCTTCCCAGTAAAATTTTTATCAACTTTTTCATTATTTCATACACTCCTTTCCTATTTACAATGTCATTTGCGCATTGTCATTTGCGCACTTCTTTAAGGCAGAAAATATATTCCGATAACGAATATTAACATAAAGCTGCATAGACCTCTTTTTAATCCAGATTCTTGCTTTATTGAATGGCGTTCTGCTGATTAATTCCGCTCTGCTCATTTTAGAAATCCGATTAGAATATTCATCATGTGGTTTCATGGATTCCCTAATCCATAGTTTCAGCAGTTTTCCAACTTTGAACCCTCTCAATGTGTCAAGAAAAGCGTTCATGTCATCTGTTATCTGGTCATTAATTCTTGCACATTCATAAATCTCAAAAAGCCTGTCTTTGTCAACATATCCATTAAGAATATCAAAGCATTGCAAAATCCCCTTGCTATCAAATAATAAATCTGGCAGATTCAAAAAATTTAGCTGCACATTCTCACCATCAATCAACATTGCATCTGCTATTCTGTTTCCACATATCATGAAATATGTTTCCATTCGACTTAATTTCAAAATACTTTCAAGGCTAGCCAACTTATTCTCTGCTTTTGTCCGATTTTTGATATATTTTAACAATTCCTTATCCGAATCCATATCTTCTCCTTTCACGCCATGCAATAACACATCATCATTTCCTTAATCACCAGCTCGTAAGCTGGACGCAAGTCTTTGTTATTTGCTATGATGTAGATTTTATTAATCTTGTCCAAATCAGTTTTCTTGATATCTGGCTTTTCTATTAGTGCCCTGCCCTTTGCTTTCTGCACCCTGTCATCAAGCCGGCAGTTACGTTTCTGTTTCAGTCGCTCATAACTTTCTGCCCATGCAAGAGAGTAGCTTTTGCTCCGTCCCTGTTCTTTATCAAATTTAGGGCTTTCTGCTATTTTTGATATGCAGCTACTCGCCCACTTCTGAAAGTCGTCTGTGTCGTCTGTCTTTTGGAATGTGTCAGAAATTACCTCCTGTTTCTGCTCGATAGCAACTTGCGCTTGCCTTACTTCCTCAACTTCTTTGGAAAGCCGTTTCTGCTCTAACTCATTCTTTGATATAGACTGGACAAGTAAGTTCATCAGCTTTGTTTGAGGGTCAAGTTGTTCAAGGTCAATAACCTTTTGCTTTACTCGCTCCTCTAAAGTTGCGAAGTATTCTCTTGCCAGCTCCGCTTTTTCTCCGTTCCCCTTGCATGATAATTTCTTTGCAAAGTGGGCGGTCAGTTTGAAATCTTTAGTTACATTACCCTCGACATTGATGTCGAACCCCCAATAATCCACATTTTCCTCTGCAAACTCATTCTCTGCGATATTGGTTTTCGCCCATCTCGAAAACTGACCGTTCGCCAATTCCAAAAATGCATACAACTTTCTTGCTGTTGTCATTCCGTTTTCATCAATGCCTAACGCAATCTCTATTGGTGTTCGCATATCTTTCTGAATTTCATTCATTATTCCCCTCGCTTCCTTTCGGTAACTTATCAAGTTACAGTCTTTGCAAAAAAAATTTCCATCGGATTGTCTATGTGTAATTCATCAATCATCGTTTGTATTTCGTCACTCCCAAATACGCCTTTTTGCATACGCAAATAAAATGTCTTTGGCGTGATATTCAGCATCTTAGCCACATCAGATTGAGTTTTCCCATTCTTCGCGATTATCCCTCGAAGCTCTGCTGTATTTACCATGCAAATCTCTCCCTTCTTCATTTTGTAACTTTTTAGGTTACTATCATTCTACCACAATTTAGTAACTTGTCAAGTTATTTTTTTCTTGACTTGTAACTTTTTTGTGATATAATGAAGTTACCAATAGGAAAGGAGGATAAGCCAATGACAGTTGGCGACAGAATACGAAAGCAGAGAGAAAAGTTAGGGATTTCTCAAACAGATTTGGCGAAAAATGTTAAAATATCCAAGCAAACGCTGTATAAATACGAAACAAACATTATTACAAACGTTCCATCAAATACAGTGCAAAACATTGCAGAAGTTTTAAATATTTCTCCTGCTTATTTAATGGGCTGGGTTGAGGATAATTTGACAGAAGAAAACGCGGATTTGATACCCAATATTCTGTCAGACAGTGCTTTGATTGAGCACATTAAGAAATTAATGAAATTGAATAAAGAACACCGGCAAACTATATACGATAATATAGCCTATTGGTACGAGAAAGAGGGGCACTAGATGCCCCATTTCTTTTTGAAAGACAGCATTAGATTATGTAAAAATTCCAAATATTCAGCACTGTCAATGTTATCAACTATTTCTATGATGCTTTTCTTATGAAATTCCTGCATTTCTCTTTCGTCTTTTAATTCCTTGTTCGATTCCATGATATGATTCCCCTTTCAAACATATATTCCGAACATTAATTCTATATATTCTATTATAGAAAATTTGTTTGTTTTGTCAATACCGAACATTACACAATTATGGGACAGAGCTGTCCAAAATTGACATTGTTTTTGATATAATACAATACTACCATATCAAAAGGTCTAAAATCTACCTCGGTTCTTTCATATCTTTTGTATCTAAAAAAAATTCGGGAGTTTATACAAGAATTTGACAGTCATCTTTTTATAGTTTACTGCATGTTTGGCAATAATTTATCTTTTGTATTTTAATTGTTATTATTTTACATCTGTTCGACACAAAATAACAGTCTTTTTATTCTGGAAATGGTATGGTTGAATGGGATATTTTAACATATCTTTTTCCACGCTGCACGTGTGACTTTGCCCACAATGCCATCTGGATTCAGTCCCAGCAATGCTTGCACTTCTTTTATTTTCTGCACTGCGTCAATGCCGATTATGCCATCAATCTTTGTGCTGTCAGACTGCCCTTTCGCATCGACATATTTCCCAAAACGCCATAAATACCACTGAACCCAATTTGCATCATTGCCCATCGCGCCTAATTTGACATTGCTTATTGGCTCCGTAAATGGATTGTATTGTGGTGTTATTTCTGTTCCAACATTAACAACGTGTTCTCCACGATACCATACATTAAGGTCTACATATCCCTCAATGCCATTTACGACACCCTTTGAACTGTACTGCCAGCCGCACAACTCTATATCTTTCGGCAAATATTTGTCATCTGGTACGCTCGCCGTGATTGTCCTGTCCTTTGTAGATGGATACCGTGCCCACCAAATAGGAATATCTTTAATTTCTTTTGCGTATGGTTTTAGGCAGGGATTATAAAAATGTCCTCCTGTATATATCAAGAAATCCATTCCTGCCGACTGTGCCATCTGCCTGTAGATGTCGATAATCTTTACGATTTTGCTCCCAAGGTGCATCATGGACACATCTTCCAAATCCAGCACCATTGTGTCAATACCTTTCGGCGCACCTGCCTCCACAAATGCATCAGCCGCTTTTTTAGCCTTATCTTCTGTGTTGGCGTAAGAATATGTATACCCTGCGATTATCGGCAGTCCTGCGCTGTTACAACCTACTACATGCTCGCAAAAACGACTGTCGGGCTTGTTGTTTGCATTAATTACTTTTACAATAACAAATTGCACACCTGCATTTTTAACCGACTGGTAGTGTGTAATTTTATTCCATTTTGCAATGTCGATTCCTTTTTTGTCCTGCATATTTTACCTCCTAGATTTGAAAAATGTGTAATGTGGCTTGTCCTCACGAAAAAACCAATACCGCAGATAATCGTCCAAGATTATCGCCGGAAGTGAAAGGAAAAACCATAAAATTGTATATGGAAAGCATATCTGTCCCATGATATTTAAAGGAATATTGCGGTAGTCCCATATTGCATAATTGCAGTTAATTAATAATCCTGCTAACAACTCTGCAATAGTTATCATGACCGCACTGATAGCTTGTTGCCGGATTAATGGCATGTCCCATGTAAATATTTCGTTTATCAATCCTACAAGCAGAAAACATATACCGCCAACAATAAACATTGTCCAGTGTGTTCTTCCGCGCCACAACAGCTCTATCAGTATGTATAATAAGCCACCAGTCGCAAACAAGACTGACGGCTTTATAAGCCTACGCATTTTTTGCGGCATAGAAATCCGCTAACACTTCTGACTGGTATTCCTGTGGGATATACGTTCCATAGGCTACAGATTGTACACTTTCTTTATCTAGCAAACTATTAATATAGATTCGCAAATCCCTAAAGTATGTTACCTGATAGCTGATAAAGGACAATGCCGCGCCTGTGATTCTGCCCATATCCTCCGCACTGTAATATTTACAATGTTCCGCATTATCCGCATCATGCCACGGTATTTGATTTACTCCCTGTTGCGCCAATGTCTGCAATCCCATTAGCGACATTTGGTCTTGGTCTTTTAATGTAAACCGTTCTGTAGTTCCATCTGACAACGGAACTTCTACACCGTGCTGGATAATCTTCTGTTGTTTGGTGTTCATTTCTTGTATTTTTTGTTCTTTTATTTCTTCTAATGTTGGCTCGTATGGTTCGTAGTCTGGTTCTTCTGGCTCTGGTGTTGGCTCTGGTGGCGTGTAGATACTACCATCATTAGAAAACTGCGCGCCGCCGTCTATCTCGTAGTAGACCGTTGTGTACGCACTATAGTCCCAGTCATCATCGTGGTCGGGACGCGACAGGGTAAATCCATCCGTCAGAACTGGGAAATCTCCCTTTAATTGCACCACATTATCTGATATGGCACTAAATTCTACGAGATAGATTGTACTATCTTTTATGTAGTTCATGTTTAACATATAATTTTTCCTTTCCTTTTTAATTTATTAGTCAGATAAATAGCAATTTAACGTCCAAAGACCTTTATAATAGTACCAACTGGGTAAGCGGGATAACTAGTTATGCTAAATCTATACGACGCGCTGGCGATGTTGTATTTGTATATGTAGATTTTTTGTACCGGATAGTTATAGTGGGACATATACCTCTTATCCGATAATGACAGGCTTGCCAAAACTGGCATATAAATACAGTTTTTTATGTGGCGTATCTATAGACGGTTTATTTACGCAACCTATGTTCGAAATAGACGTGGATGGCAAATTATATTTGCAAGTTAGGGGTACCGCAGTTAACGGCAGGCGAATATTTGCAACTATACTTTACATACCTTAATAAAAAGATTACTTTTCTGTCCATTCATTCCATGTGCCATTAGTTAGATTACGAACAAACAAGCGGTTGAAACTATCCCTGGTAAGCAATAACTGTGCACCCCATTGGTCATTTTCTTTAATCGTAAGTAAAAAGCACCCATATACATCAGGTGGAAAATTAATAGCATTGCTGGAAGCATTACCTTGTCTCATCCACCCCGGCGTGGCAGTATTTGCATTTTCACATATCGGCATTGCTGCACCATCCGTATAAGCGTTCAATTTCGCATTTGTGCCAGATAAATTGCTATTTATCTCACCAACCATCGCTTTGACAGCCGTTGCCCCGGCGACATTTGCCGTGTCTGTATTTGCATTTATCTGTTCTTTGGTGGACAATACTTTAGATGTTGCCACGGCGCCAACATTTGCAGGCGTAATATTAACATTGCCTATGCGGTATGCGCTCTCTGCATTACCTTTTACCCCCGTAATTGTTTGCGTATTCGCATCTGCCCGCCATCCTGGTACCCCATTAGCATCCGTTTTCCAGACTTGGTTTGCGTGCCCACTGCCTTTTGCGACGTAACCTTCGCTGTCTTTCGTGTTGGCTTTCCATGTGTTCGTGTTGGTATCCGGCGGTACTGTCCATGTCCCATCCTGCCGCAAATATTTTGTTGTGGTAGTTTCGTTCGGCAACTGTGGCGCAAAACCAGCCGCAGATTTTGATACAATTTCAGGTTTACCAATTAAATCAGAATATTTCCCAGTAAAAACTACAGTTGCAAAATCGCTGTACCACTTTTTTATCTTTCCGAATAAAGTAGGAGCATCTTCTCCACTTTGAAGATTCTGCCGTTTTGTCGCTTCGTCGAATTGTATTCCTACATCTTCAATGCCGCCCTTTGCGAATATTTGCCAATACTCATCGTTTTCCTGCGGTTCATTTCCGACTGTTAGCTTTTTGGCGACATATGTATTACCGTTGTAAGATACAAAGTCCAAAAAATCGTATGCAACTGTGCTGTCATAAATTCCCCTTGGGACAAATCCCATTTTTGCAACCGGATTCATTCCTGATGTATTTTCATTCATGCTCCTGCCCCCCAATATAATATTCCGTTATTGTTGTTTATAGTAAAAATAAATCTTGTGCTGTTGCAATATAAAATACCTGTTTCAAAATCATAATAAAATTCAGGCGTTACGTTGCCAAGCGCATCTTTTACCGCCTGCACCGCGTCATTTCCTGCTTTTTCTACTTTTTCAAGATATTCTTTTGAAATATTGGCATTTGCTTCGGACTTTTCGCTGTATTTTTTTGCATTATCGTCCGCATCATTCGGTCGAACTTGTCCGCCCGTTCCAATTGCATAGCTTTTGGACAAATCTGCGTAGTTGTTCGCGTTTTCTGCGGATTGCGCCGCTGCGTCTTTGCTAGATTCTGCCTTTGCGGATTCTACGCGGATATCCGCAAGATAATCCGGTTGTAGATGCTTTTCTTGTATGCTGCCTTCTTTGACAATCGCTGTTACTTTCCCATCTGCAAGAAGTTGAAAAGCTATCGTACCTGAATCAGTAAACTCTAACGGCACTATAAATGCTGACAAGTCAACTCTCTTAACCGTACCATCATCAAGCGTTATTATCATTTGTTGTGTGGTTTCGTCAAAATCAAAATTGACTGCAAGTTTTTCCAACATGGTATCAATGGTAGCCGTAGCACCATTAAAATATGTAATTGTAAACACGCCATTTGTGCGGTTAAAAGTTAATGATTTAATCAACCCCTGCGCATCTGACTTGTCAAATTTGGTTGCGTCAAGAATAATAACACGGTCATCTATTGTGTCAACTCCGCTTTCAATGTTGTTTAAATTGCGTTCATTTATCGGGCTTCTATCACTTGGTTTGTTCTCCCAATGCGTCCGGTTGTACGCTTTCTGCATTCTTATTCACCTCGCTTTGCTGTTTTAATTCTTTCTGCTGAAAAGCTATTATTTTATCGCTTTCTCGTTCGATTTGGCTCAAAATTTCTGCAACTACCAGCCGTTTTATTTCTATAGGCAATTCATCTACGCTATTAATGTAATTAATCAAAAACTGCTGGAATTTCCTTGTTTTTAAATCTATAAAATCCACCTTTATCCTCCTTAACTATAAGTGCTATTATCCAACATAAGTCCATTCCATACATGCAATACTGCTGCATTTAATTTAGTGACGTCTCCGTCTTGTGGTGCTACGTATGCTATATCGCCAGTATATGCCTTATTAGTTTTTGTCGCATCCATTCCTACACCTACATAGATGCTATCCATACAAAAAGTCATTATCGCTCCGCGAAATGCCAATCCTGCATCCGAACATTGTATTTTGCATTTTGCCGTGTTCCCATATCCGCCCTCTAATCCGCCTGTATTAAGTTTTATATATCTTGCCGTCTGCTTTGTGCCATCCTGTCTCAATCTTCTTGATAGTATTTCGCCTGATATTCCATCCTTGTTAATTTCCAAATTGTCGGTTTCAATCCGTAGCCTTCCGGTTTTTAAATAGATGTCAGTTGGTTCAATTAAAAGTTGTGACGTTACATCGCCTTTACTTACTTTTAATTCAATACTTTTTGCAGTTTGGGTAATTCTTGACGACATTTCTGGCAAGGTCTCCAGTTCTGCATATCCAACTATTCTCCATTCCGCAGGATGCGCCAGCGAGTACACAAAATATAAAGCCGCTCTCACAGAATACGATGGTTGTATCCAGACATCTCCTTCTTTGTGATTTGGAGGTGGATTGTCTTCGTCAACATATCCATATTGTTCTAATGGCTCTTTTAAAAAAAATGGTGCGCCATATCCTTCCCCGGTATCCCGAAAAAGAACTCTACCAGTATAAATAGCATTTTCTTTGTCATATTTGTAATATCCCGCTACTTTAATCCAGTCATTACTTGGGTTCGCAGAAACGCCAGCATAAATAGCTCCTGTTTCAGTATCCAGATAATATTTTTCCAATTCAACAGGTATATATGGTTCTCCGTGCCCTTGATAACTTATCTCGTAATCTCCAGTTTTCCATACTTGCGTTTTTTCTGTAATCTCACTGGACAGCTCTTCTGCGGTTGCCTTTATCTTTGCTGCATAATCTTTCTTTATCCCTTTTTCCTCTTCTGTCGCACGCTCTATCTCTGCCGTAAGTCCTGTCGCCGTAATCTCGATGCTGTTGGAAAGCCTTTCCTCTTCCCCTTCGGCGCGAATGGTTTCTGCCGTTATCTTTCCTTCAAGACCTCGTGCCGTAATAGTAATGGTATTGTTTAATCCCGCTTCAATATCGTACATTTCCAGCTTGGTTTCTTCGATTGTGCGCGTCAGTATATTTGCCTTGCCTTTAATTTGCATTATCGAAGTATGTACGCCGTTGACCTTTTCCTCGTACCGTTCTGTACCGTTTGCGGAATATGCGTCGCGTAAAGCCTGTATGCCTTTTAATGTTCTTTGCAATATGTAACTTTCCACCAGTTCATATTTTGTGGATATTCTTACCGCATCGCCGACTTCAAAGCACGGATTTCCTATCACATCTGCATTAAACGGACGGTAGATTATGTTTGTTATCTTGCTAAAAAGATTTTTCGCGATAACATTTAGCTCATCACTGGACTTTCCGTAAACTAAAAAATTACCCTGTATGATATAGCAGTTGTCGTCAACACTTAGTGGCGTATCGGGATATACCTTTCCAATGTCATTTTCTTCTTGGCGTATTTGCAATTTGGTTATGCTGCCCGTAAGGAATTTTTCACATTGGGCATCAATGTAACTTTTATTTCTCCCAATACTTGTACCTTTGGGGTTTGTCGGAAATAAATCTTCCGATGGAAGCAAATCTTCTGATGGGTAAAGCCCTTGTATGTCCTGATCAAGGTATATCCAGTGGAATTTCCCATCACGCCCAACATGCCCAAAACAACCATTTATTTCGCAGATAGATGCTAATACATCACGTCCGCTTAATGCTTCTCCTATGGCGCTTTTATGACCGGTTCCAGTGTCTTCCTCATTGCTTGGCGTTATCTGGATAGTTTTCTTGACGACCATGTCATCATTTACAAGCGTTATATTTTCCTGTTCCAGCCCAAAATGTTGTATAAAGTTTGTGCGGAATTGTTTGAGTGTCACGGTACTGTCATTGTTTGACAGTACCGTGTTGTACCACTGTGCCATATCTGACCCTATGATGTCATACATTGCGTCATAGGCTACTATGTCGCGCTTAGTCCTGTCCGCCGTCGCAATATCCGAAAACACCTTATATCGTCCAATTTGTAACGGTTTATCGGTATATCCCTCAACAACCATGCTTACAGTAATCCACTTGTTTGCCATTGGAAGAATGACATTATTCACTGTAAATTTAACCATGCTTGCCTCACAGGAGCCAAACCGCAATTCGCTTTCCGAACACAGGCTTTCTGTTAATTCAAACTGTTGTGAGTGCAGTTCTGTATTCGTAATGTTTATCAGCCCGTCGTCCGATACAATGCTTATCTTTTTGTCTGTTAAGTCTTTTGTGAGTAAATCAAAGTATTCATAATTAATCAGGGTAAACACCTCCTATAAATGCAAGGCGGCATGGATTGTATCGTATAATTCCCCCATATGTTCCATACATTTGCGGCTGAAAGTCTGCAAGGTAACCGGTCTGCGTTACATAATCGTCGTATTCAGGTATATATGCCGTAATCATGCACTGGCGTTTGACCGGAACGGTATAGTTTGCCCGGATACTGCACATAAGCTCATTGAAATCATTCTGTAACAGGAACGGGGTTTCAAATTCGATTTTTTCCGCTTTTAGTTCAACAACGTTTCTGTGCAAATATCCATTAGCATCAGTATAGTCGTCAATATCCTGCATATTGACATATGCGCTGTAGGATTCCGCCCTTATGAATTTTTTTGTGTCTATTATGTAGTTTCCTATCTTTAGTAGCCAACCACTGTATGCCATGGTATCACCGCCTATTCATTCCGAATTTTTGACCTATCAAGAGTGATTATCCACTCGTCAATTTCGCCTAGCGCACTGTCTAAATGATTGTTGTTTCTTTTCTCTCCATTGAGTCCGGATTCCATATCCGTCACGGCTTCTGGATAATCGTCCCATGGTATTCTCAGGTATTCTTTTTTCATGTAACCATATCTCCCTAAAAATAAGCACAATAAAAGCACCTATTTCTAGGCGCTTCATGTTTTGAATCCTTATACAATTTCTTTTCCGTTTTCAGAATTTTTTTGTTTTTCTTCAAGTTCCTTTATTCGCTCAACAAGTTTTTCATTTTCATCTTTTAGACTTTCAATAATGATTGTTTGCGCGCCTAAATCATGAATTGATTTAATTCTCAAATAGTCATTCTCGTGCAGCGCTTCTTGCAGTTTTTCTTTTAGGTATTTTACTTCATTTTCAAGTTCAAATATTCTTTCTCTTGTATTTGACATGTGTACTCTCCTTTGTGTTTTATGTATATCATACTATAAAATAAAGGACTTTTCCATAACAAAAAAGCACCTACGTCGTGTAGGTGCTTAAACATACCTTTCTTTAATCAATAAGTCCAGTTAGTGGGTATTCGAAATCATCTGGGTTAACTATTTTGCTTATTTCTTCCTGTGTCATAGGCTTCCATTTTTTTGACGGTTTTCCATGTTGTCCGTTTGTAAATGTACCTTTATAATAATAATATCCGTCATTCGCATACCCCCACGCCACAGACCACGCATTTCCAGTGCTATCATGTGGATATCCATCTTTTATTTTTCCTTTGTACAAAAATCTAACATCGCCATTTGGCTTATATTTTATTAAATATGCACCGCCACTTTCATCATTATATCTTCCATTTGAAATATATCCATTATAATATCCTTCTATGGTAGATGGTATTGTATTTATAAAACCATCAATACTCAATATATCTTCTTTTTTAACCGATTCGTTCTCAAATTTCTTTTCATAATCTCCATAGCAAAAATATGTTACTGTTTCTCCACTGCTTTCTCCTCCTTCTACTACACGGCTTGAAACATACCAGACATCCTGCTTTTGAAGATTTGCTCCCTTAAATATATGTTTGTAACTTTTTAATTTTCCATTTTCATAGTTGCCTTCCATTATAGACGTTAATCTCAAATCTTTATAACGATTTATTATGCATTCGCCGTCCCATTGTCCGCTTTCATTGTATTTTCCATAAAAGAAAACATCTTCGCCATTTTCTTTATATTGCATTATAAACGGTTCGTTTTGCTGGGCTTCTTTAGTTATGCTTTCATTATTTTGTATATTTGTGCCAATTACCGAATTAGCTTGAAACTCATCCATGCTAAAGAAAGGATTTTCTTTATTTTCTGTTGTTTGGGCACTTTGTATCATGCTGATAGAGAAATCATTTGATGCTAATAGCACAGTTGGTTCTATTTTTAATTCTGTTTCGGGTTCGGAATTAATAATTTCTTTATTATCAGAGGCGCTTTTGTTTATAGACCAAATTTGGCTATTTAAAATGCTATAGTTTTCGTCGATAGATTCCATCTTAGTTTGCATAATCGAAACATTTTTTTCAACTTCATCCATTCTATCAGGAAGGTCGTGAACAGTCCATGCAATTCCCCCTGCAATAACTCCTATGATTAGTTCTAGTGCTTTGTCTTTTATATAATCTTTGACTTCTTCTACCCTGTTCCTCGTCACGTTTTGGATATTTGTTCCCTGTCCTTGATTTGGCGTATTCTGTGTATTTGCCATTTTTCTTAACTCCCTCTCATTTGTAAACAATTTTTCAACGCTCACCGACATTCGATTATACCACCCTTAAAGAATTTGTCAACAAATTTTTCCATAATTGACAAATTTATTCTATCAGGAGTATTTGGTTGATTCAATCAAAACCGTTCGACTAATTATTCTATATTTATAGTATAAACCTTTTATATTTACAAGTTAATACCATAAATAAACAAATTTAATATTTTTAATTAGTAATTTGTACCAACAACTTACAGTTTTACTAATAATTTTATACTATTTTAACTATAGCTTCATTTAATTTATACTCTGGTAATTATCAAATTTCGATTAGCAAAAAGAGCACCCGCCAAAGCAGATGCCCTTTCTAACCGTCAATCATTCATTTCTTTTCGCATCTCATTCTTGCTATGTTGGCGTTCGGATTTTTTAAATGGTCGTTTATACCGTCGTCGGCGCAGTCCCCGGTTTTTTCCTGATGATGGCATTGCAATTCCGGTGTGCATCTCATCGCCGTACTGATGGTTTTCAATCCAAACAAGATTTCTCCCATATGCTTTCACTTTATCAGCTCCTCCACTGGTACTCCAATCCCTTTTGCCACGCAAAAGAACGTCGATAGCCGGACATCTTTTACCCGCCCTGTCATTATCCGGCGCAGCTCTCTAGCAGAAACACCGCTCTCTGCCGCAATGCATTTCTGCATCTCGCCGTTTTTCCGGCAAACTTCGTTGAGCTTATCTCTAAGATTCTTCATGCATTGTTCAATCATACAGCACCGCCTTTCACAAGCCTGCTGTCATCAAACCACTTAATCCCGATGCCATTAAAATGTGTCCTTGGTATGTAAATGTAGCTCCCTGTGATATTTCTTACCTCGCCGCCGCGTATCGTTACTATGCTGTTAAAATCCGACTTGCTCTTAATCTCCTTTGTATTTGCTGTATCATTTGTATTCATATCTATACCGCCTTTCCCAGAAACAGCCAAACTTTGACGCTGTTTAGAAACATTGTCCATGTGTGCCGCGCAAACTCCCGCGGGAGCATATTGTCCTTCATGCGATTGCATATCTTGCAAGTACACTGTAAGTTTTCTATATCGTCTATACCACCCTTGGAAAGCGGAATAATGTGGTCTACGGTCATGTTCTTAATCTTTCTCCTTATTCCGCAGTAAGCGCATTTTTCATTCTGGCGTTCCCATATCTGATACTTGATGTGCGGTTCTATTAGTGTTCTTTCTGTCATGCCGCCCACCTCCCCTACATTTCAAAACGCTGTTGGGCATTCGACATCTGTATCTGGTCTAACAGGATTGCAGGCGGCTTGTATGCTCCAATTACTTCCAAGGCGCGCTTTTTCTGGTTGCGCTTGATACTCTTGTACGTGCTCACGTCAAAGTTGCGTTTCAACTCCCTGTAAGCGTCAATAAACATCTTTCCGCGCAATCCCTTGTTGCGGTACGCGTTGCTGTCTTTGCCGCCGAGATACTCGACAACTTTCTTGTTGAGCGCATTCTTTATCACGTCTGCATCTTCGGGAAATAATGGAAGCTCTTCCTCAAACTTTACAATCCTATCTTCCAATGTTTCTACTCTTTGATACAGTTCGGTCGTTCCCTGTGCTAATAGCTTTATCTGCCCCTGCACGTCGCCTGTACTTTCCTGTTTCGGCAGAAACGCGTCTGCAAGTATGTCTTTGGCTTTGAGCTGGTACTCTAAGAGTTTGTCGGCTAGTTCAGGGTGGTCTTGCTCCATTCGCTTTGTTATGGAAATTTTCGCAAGCCAAATCGGAATAAAGTCCAGACGCAAGGCATATGCTTCATTTGACGTGTCAAAAATCGCTGCTGGTAATAACCGGCACCCCCTAGAAAGCGTTTTATCCTCTTTTATCTTCTCTACTTGCCAATCCCTCTGCTTCTTATTCATATCCAATCCTTGGCAAAAAGAATTGATACCTACCCAGATACTGCCCTCGGCATCTTTCGCTGCCATTATGGAACTTCCTAATACATCTACTTGCTTCGCGATTAAATCGTCCATATATAAAACCTCCTATGAAAATGTTTGACATTCCCATAAGAGGCTGTTATACTGGTTGTGTCAGCTTCTTATGGGAGTTGGTGTGTTTAGAAGTTGCTAACTTTCCACGGTGGGCAACTTCTATTTTTTGTCAATTTCTTCTTTGACTTTTTTAACCCCACGGTTAATCACGTCTGTTCGGCTTGTTTTTAGTTTGTCTGCACAATATTGTATGTCCTCTGCCTGTGATTTTGTAAGCCTTAAATTAAGACTTACGCTTTTGGGGTCATCTTTAATCTTTTGTCCCAGCCTCGGCGACACTTTATCATCTCCTTTCAAATTGCGCGTGCATTTTGCACATTTTTAATATATCAGATTGCGCGCGCAATGCCAATAGGAAATTAAAATGATTAAAAAGGCGGTTATTAACCGCCTTTTTGCTCGATATTCAATTTTTAAAAGTCTACTCCAATTCTATAAATTCTCCATATTCCTGACCACCTATATTTGTATATATAAGATTGTAAGAATATGTATCCATGTCAACTACTTCAAACTCCACTACCCAGTTGTTCCTAATTTTTGCACCAAAATCATTTTTGGCATCAACATAGCTTTGTACAGCTACTATATTTCCGCTCCTTTGCATTGTAATATCCCCGGAGTGCGTTACAATAGAGGGAAATTTTGCCGAATCGGGATTTTTCAGACTACTTCGCACAATATCCTCTGCCATAATGTAATAAATATTTCTGTCGTGTTGGTCTATTGTCTTACTCTCCAGTTCTTCATATGTAAGCTTTACTTCTCCATCTTCATAAAAAACATATGAACTGCTCGGAATGAATATTCTGTATACATCATCGCTCGCTGTTAATACAATGTCATATCCATCTGCTTTTATTTCATAATTTGTAAGACCTTCCATTTTGCCCTTGTATTCAAGATTGGAAAATCCAATTTGATTTTTAAGTATGTCGTATGCTTTTTCTGAAACTTTTTCATCAAGATTCGATTTTAAGCTTGTCAAAAACGCATCTTCTAAGATTTCATCATTGCTTTCTGATTCAGATTCGGCTGATTGGATTGCTTCTTCTATGTTTTCTATTTTTTCTGATTCTATATTTATCTTCTCTATAGTCGCACTTTCCGACTCTGCTTCTTTATTATTTGCTTCGTCTAATATCGGAACCTCTGTAGATGCTAATTCATTTTCTAAAGTTTTATTACTTTGCGTTTCTACTTGCATCTGTTGTTCTTTATCCGCTAAATGCTTTTTATAATCGTCAGTATTTGAATATGTGAATGTTCCAATAATGGTAGATAATACCAGCAATCCTAAAAATGATGTCAATATTATCATATTTACTTTTACAGACTTTTTCATCACAACCCTTAAAAGTAAAACAACTCCTGAAACTGCAATCCCAAATATTGATATTGCCGCAAAGAATCCAAATATACCACTAATTGTTTCCATCATTTTATCCCCTCCGCGTAATTTTTATATATTATAACACGTGAAAGTAATTTTGTCACTTAATGTCAGTATTTTTATGTAAAAGTCAAGAGAAATTTTCAAATAATTTAAAAAGACGGTTGATAACCGCCTTTTTGTTCAATATATAATTATTTGATGCTATTTTACAGGACTTATTCTCCATTCCCCACTTGCTGTTATCTCGAAAAATGCATATTTTTCTTTGTCCTTAAACATAACTTTTCCAGAATAATCTTCATCAGTGGTATTCACCAATAACTGATATCCATTATCCGTCCAACCCTTTACTGCAAAATGCCCTTTTCCTTTTGCGCTTATTTCATAAACATCTGTATTTTTTAAAAATATTGGCGTTACAAAATCTCCATTCCCCGAAAATTCCTCCGCAGTAGAAACACCCATTTCATATACTTCTATCTTCCAATCTCCACGACCTGTTATTTCAAAAGTGTATTCTTTTTGCGGATAAATTAAAGTCATTCCATCATACAATTCAGTTGTGTTCACTAATAAATCGTACTTATTATCATAATGTGCTTTTACTGCAAAATGTCCGTTGCCATCATTCACAATATGTGCAATAGAAAAACTTTTAGTGGAATTAAATCCAGTCACAATATCGTCTCCGCTTCCAGAATATGTCCAATACGGATTTTCTGAATCGTTTTCTTGCAATTCACTACTTTTTTCTTGTGTTTCGGTTTCAGTTTCACCTTTACTATCCGCACTATCACTCGACATACTTTCTGAAAATTCTGTCAGCTTTTCTAATAAATCGCTAATATATAAGTTCGCTTCATCTTCTGGCATTGTTATTTCAGTTTTCAACCAATCTGGTGAGGAAAAAGCTATACTTCCATCTGAATTTGTTCCGTATGTGTTTGTTTTTCCATCGCTATCTTTTGAATATGTTGCGAACTGTTCTTCGCAAAAGGCACATACACTATATGAATCTAATGAAGTCAATTTTTCTAACTCATTAATATACGTAGCTAACATAATACTTGCTTTTTCTTCGGTATTTGCGTGCCCTATAATCGAAATATCAAGTAATTCATCTGTTTCGGACAGCACCATTCCAACATCTTGTCCATCAACTTTGTATTTTCCAGAAGTAATGACGTTTAATTCTGTTTCCTCGCTTGCAGATTCTGTCCCACTCTCTTCCTCCACAATTATTACATCGTCTAAATATTTATCAAATGTATATTTTTTCCAGTTTTCAAATGAATCGGAAAAAGCTACGGAAATATTATTTCTAACAGACTGTATTCCATTTTCGCCGTTTTCAAAAAAAATTAGCCATTCTTTCGGCAGTCCCATATCTTCAAAGCCGTTTGCGCCCGTATTCATCTTATATTCTCCGCTCGGAGTAATGACACAAAATCCGCTTTCGACTTCTCTGTCCATTAATTCCATTATAACTCCGGCTGTAAAATAAAGGCGTTCTGCGTCCGTAGCATCAACAGAATCTAAATAAATCTTTGTCTCATACTTTCCATCTTTCTGTTGAATATCAACATAAGAATTAACCCACATTCCATTGGTCGCGCTTTCTGGAATAGCTAGTTGCGCTTTGCCCTCTGTATGTTCCTTATCGTCTCCACTTGCTTTAGTCTGATTATCTGAATAATCCGTATCTGTCGGAATCATTTTAATCGTTTGGGCTACTCCTTGAGCAGTGACTTCATATGATATTTTTCCGCTATCGTATGTAAATATTTTTGAATCATCTAATGAAGCTAACAATGCTGTACTCGTTTTCTCTTTGTCGCTTTTTGACTCCCAAGAAAACGAATCTGTTTTTTCGGTCGGCGCTTCATAACTTCCAGACCAATACAACGCCTTTGAATCGTCAGTAATCCAGTAAATTTCAATTACATCATCAGAAATATATCCAGCCTGATACGACTCGCCTTTTCCTTCTTGCTCCCAGTTTCCAGATAAATCTGGTATTTCTTCGCTTTCATTCGCGCTCGCAGTGCTATTATCGCTTTCTTGGCTTTCGTTTTTTAGTGCATCTCGTTCAGCAACAACCTTGTTGTACTCCTCCTGCGACACGCCGCTACTGCCGCACCCTCCTAGTACTGTCGCACACACAATCGCAAGAATCATTAGTTTTTTCTTCATCGTAGAATCCTCCTATGTAATTAAAATTCTATATACTCTATCTGAATTGATGGCACTTTATATTTTTCTACGGTTTTTGGAATCCAACCGGATTTGTCCTGTAATTTTATTTCAGAAAGTCCATTCCCATATCCATAAATCGTAACCGTATCTCCTTCTCTTAATTTTGGTTCTTTCACTTCGCGCTTATCATATATAATTACTTCTTTTCCAGACATCTTTCCTCTGTACGAGTCGGCAAATACAAGGCTTTCTTGTGTTCCCACCTCATCAATTGTGACAGTAACTTTTATTTTCTTATCCTTATATGTTTCTGGATATCTGTCTAAATCATCATAAGTTACAGATTCAGCGTTTTCTTTAAAGTTTTCTTCATATGATTGCGCTTCTAACCGTTTTTGCTCGTCATATTCAGCTTTGGCAGTCGTAAATATTTCTTTGGGCTTATCACCTGCGTCGTTTATTACTGCATCTTTCAATCCTTCGTATGATTTGTCACTTACAATTCCAGTTACCGTTACCCAGTCGCCTTGTTTAATGTCTTTGTTCTCTTTTAGTGTAGCCTTCATTGATGAACTTGTTTCGCTGTAGTAATCCGATTCGATTTTAAATTCATCATTGTAATCTCTTATGTAGTCAATTTCAAAAGAAACTGTTACTTCTTTGCCGATATGGCTATCCCAATCTTCCAATAAGTCCAAAACGAATATTTCCTTAAATTGTACGCTTGACTCTGTAATGCTTTCTGATTCCACTTCCTCAACTTTACTGTTCTCTGCAATTTCTTCAATTTCGGAGACAGGATTTTCTGTTTGTGTTTCAGTTGAAACAACTGACGATTCTTCACTTTCGGGTATTTCATTCTCTTCAATTGGCGCGCCTTGAATTTCGCTCACCTCGTTAATTTTAGACGTAGCGCTATTATTTTGATTCGTATTGTCTTGCGTATAAATAATTACAGCCCAAAAGCAAAGAACAGCTGTCAAAACCACTCTTGCGCTAGTCTTGATTGGTTTGTTGAATATCCATATTAAAGCAATCCCAATCGGTGGAATGAAAAAACTTATTACTCCAATAAACCACGCCTTTTTGTAAAAAGGTTCTTTTGTTTTTATACTTTGAAACTTAGGTATCGGATTCTGTTTTATTTCGGAATATGTTTCTTGTTTGGCTTCTTGTATGGGGAAACCACAGTTCGGACAGTTTTGCGCTTTATCGCTTATTTCTTTCCCGCATTCAGGACATTTCATTAGTGCCATAGTATTTCCTCCGTATGTATTTTCCCCATATTCTACCACAATATTACAAATTTGTCACTATATGTCGAAAATGTTTTGGCTAGTGGTCAATTGTGACCGCTGATGCAAAAACACTTTTTTTCATGTGTTAAATTCTTTTCTATATCAAAAGAACGCCCCGTATCCAGAGCGTTCCTAATCTATCCTGTTTCAACAATATTCTGCTCTCAATTTTTCAATAACCCATAGCTGCCCTTTGCCTGTTATGACGGTTTTGGGGAATACCAGTATTCCGTACACGGTTTCCTTCTTCGTTTCCACCACGTCAAAATATCCTCTTTCAATATAGGTCTGATATGGCGTTCTGTTGTCTTTGAGTATCTTCTTCTCTTTTAACCATTTAATGAGACGGTTTCTGCCGATATTGATGTTCTCATTCTGCGCGATTTTCGCCATTTCGTCCATGTCAATAGTGTCTTTTGACTGTGATACGTGCGTTGCGAAATCTACAAGCGGCTGCTGTTCCTCAATCTGTTCTTTCTGCTGTTTGATAATCTTATCCCGTTCCGCAATCTTTCGCTGCGCAACCAATACAGCTTTTTCAAGCAGTTCATCATCTGATAAAGTTTCTTGCCCCGCTATATATCCCCCATTATCTAGTACGGATGGTATTACTTCGTCAAAAATCCAGCTTTCAAACTTTTCTGCTGTTGTCAGTTCACTACTTGCCGCAAGTCTGACAACATCTCCTTTTGGAATAACATTAACCTCCAACGTCTTTGTTTTGCTCTGTGGATGTGGTATGTCGTGTTTCACGACCCACCTACAATGCCTTGAAATTGCATCTCTGTCATTGACATATCCTAAAGCCTTTGCAACATCTGACGCTACGAAGTATGGCTTTCCGTCAATCTCGACTGTTCTTATCTGTCCGAATTCTTCTTTTTCAAATATTTTAATCTCATTCATATCTATACCGCCTTTCCGCAAAAACGCCTTATTTGTAATCAGCAGGGAAACGGTTAAGGCTTACCACTTTCGGCTGTACACTCCTATCCCTGCTGGAATTACCATGTTATTTTGCCCTATCGTAAACTGTAAATCGCCTACGTTTGTACATTGAATGTATGAAAATTCTTGTTGTATATTTTGTAAAACAAAAAGCACCTCGAAAGCCTAGAATAGCGTCTAAGCCTCCGGGTGCTGGTTTAATGCTCCCTCAATAATTTATCTTAAAGTATATTCGTGTTTTATTTAATTTACCATATTCTAATTTTTGTGTCAATCGAACAGTAACTTTTTATCGCCAATTCTTTCTATACTGTGATATAATTTGATTATCACAAAAGAAAGAAGGTATTATGCAAATGATTACAAACGAAGATGTACTGAAAGCCATTGTAGAGTGTGCTGATGAAAATAACCAATCCGATTATTATGTTGTTGCTAACAAGCTTGGGATTGATGATTTGTCATTAGTGCCATTCACTAAATCATTAATAAGCAAGGGTTGCATTCAAGCTGATTTAAGCAAAATATATGTAACCCCACTTACAATCTCATTTTATAATGACTTGATTCAAAAGTGACCACCTACTGTTGCTTGACTTCTCCGTATTTGCATTTGATTAACCCTGCATAATATTCTGGACTGTGTGTTTCTTTATCGCACTGCGAATTATCGTTTATTGGAGATTTAGGCAACAATCCGAGTGCTTTTAGCACAAGCATTATATGATGAACCGGTATGGAGCTGTCTTGTGTTGACATAAACAAATTAATGTCGCGCAACTCCTCATACTGCTCATCAGTTACATATATGCCGATTTTCTCCCATGCCTCCTTGCTTGTGTCAAACATTATTGGCTTTCTTTCCTGTTTTTCCATAATTTTGTTTCCTCCATGCAATAAGGGAGAATGACAATGCATCCCCCCTATTGTTAAAATTGATACGCCGGATTTCCTGTGCGATTAAAATATTCTATTGAATAGTCCCTTGCAGCTTTTCCTATGTCGCTTTTGGATATCCCGAACTCTTTCTTGACCAATTGCTCTAAAAGTTCATTCTGCCGCTTTAGCAGCTGGTTCTGACTCATCAGGAGGGACGCTTCTTCGGAATAGTTGTCGTAACCATCTGAATTGCTATATGCCCTGCTGTTTTCACGCTGTACCTCTGCCGCAATTTCATACACGCCCTGCCTCCGGCTTTCAAAATCAAATTCCGGAGGCGGCGCTGGCTGGAACTGACCGACTTCAAAGGTAGGCGCAAGTTGTACATTATTAAACTTGTCAGTAAATGATGCTAATTCCTCGTGCAGTGCCTGTTTGATGACTTTCAGCGGTGCTTCTACGTTCGTCTGTCCGCTGGGCTGGTCGTTGACTATCGCCATAAACGGATTGCCGCCGCGGAATACTCCGCCTTTGGCAAACATTGGTATTTTCCCTAAATCAATTGTAGCTCCTTCAAAAACAGTTTTTCCACCTATAGAGATAGGGTTTATAGTCCATGTTAATTTTTCGTTTAGCCAACTTGCGAATCCATTCCATATTTGTTTAATGGAATCTATTGCCGCATTCCAAGCCTCCGACAGTCCTTCTTTTATGCCCGAAAAGCTCCATTTGTCTTTCTCAAACCAAGGAGACACATTATCATTCCACCAATTATAAAGTCCTGTGGTTTGCCACCATTCTGAAAACTCGTTCCATTTTTCTGAAATTCCAGTTTTGATGTTTTCTCCCAGTTCATTCCACTTCTCTACCGTAAACCAAGGAGACACATTTTCGTCCCACCATGAAACTATTGCTGTGTTTCCCCACCATTCCTTAAATTCATTCCATTTAGTGCTTATCCCATCTAAAATTCCTTGTCCTAGTTCGCTCCATTTTTCCATTGTAAACCATGGCGCAACATTTTCATCCCAAAAAGTACTTATATCTTGCCCCCATAACGAAAATGCGCCAACAATATCAGTATCCCACCACGACTTTAAATTGTCTCCAAATTCAGGGAGCGTTGCTCCTGCCCATTCGCCAAAAGTATCTTCCATAAATTTATTGATGGTTTCTCCTGTTTCTTTAGCCCACCTTTCTTCATCTTCGCCTAACTGCACCAGTCCGCTATATATGTCCTGTGCCCATAAACCAATTGCGCTTTTCCACGAACCATCAGAAAACGAGTTTTTAATCTCGTCAAACTGTTCAGCCCAAGACATGTCAATTTCTTCGCCAGTAAATTTTTCATATAAAAATTGTCCAAAATTCCATCCGCCGATTGCTGCTACTATACCGCCAATTATAGCCGTTCCTATTGTTAATCCAGCTGTTGCAAAACCTCCTCCTGAAACTAAAGCAGTAACATCAAGTGTAAACAATCCAGATAGTCCTCCAGCTCCTGCTAATGCAGTTGAAAATCCCGTTTTTAACGCAGTAACAAGTGCTATTCCAATGCCTGCATTTGATGCAACTTCAATTCCTAGTCTGGAAGCTATTGATTGCCCTATCTTTTGAGAAACAAAACTTCCTAATTTTGTCCATTTTAATGTGGCAAATGCAGTAATTAGCACCGTTTCTAAAGGTGCTTTTCTGAAACTTCCTGTCCATGTTTCCAATGCGGCAAATATAGCTTTCCATAAAGCGTTTGCAACTTTTCCACCGATTTCAATAAAATCAAGATTTTCAAGAAACGTTCCGATTTTTTCTCCTATCATGTACCAATCAGTTTCATCTAATATAGTAACAACTGTATCTAATATACCTTTCGCCCAGATATTTATAGTTGCCGCCAAATCCTTAAAGTTAAACGTGGCAAAGAAATCATTGATGCCAGCCGCAATAGATTCTCCAAGATTCTTAAAATCAAACGTCTGCCCGAAACTTAAAGCAAACTGTATCGCCGTATTTAATGCCATTGCAATAGCATTTCCTGTCGCGCCAAATGTTTCTGGCGAAATAAAGTGATTTAAAGTATCAGCTATGCCTTTACCCCAATTAGAAGCGGCTGACAAAGCCGTTTCCCACTGAATGTTATTCAGAAATCCCAAAAGTCCTGCCGCAAGAGAATCCCCAAAGTTTTTCCAGTTAAACCACAATCCAAAAGAATCTAAAAAATGCAGTGCCGTGTTCAAAGATCCTGCAATGGTCGTCCCAATATTTGAAAACAGTCTCGGGCTAATAAGCCCGTTCAAAAAATCCGCAAGACCATTGCCAAAATTTCTTGCTTTTTCATAAACAGAATCCCAATCGATATCTTCCATTGCTTTTGACAATGTATCACCTATGTATTTTCCGAGTTTTCCAAGAGTATCTATGTCACTCTTGTACTTCTCCCAAATCGCATCGGTTTTTACAAGACCGCCGCCTGCACCTTCGCCAAGACCGCCGCCTGCACCTGCTCCGCCACCAGATTTATCTGGTGATGTGATATTGTTCAGCTCATCAAACGCGCGCAAGCCTTTTTTCATCTTGTCAATATTGCCTGCCACCTCACCTGTGGTATCTGCAATATCCGACCAGTCCTGCACGATTCCGCCCGTGCCGCCAGCTTCATATTTCCACCCGAATATTGTTCCGAGAGCTTCTGTCACCTTCTCTGCAAAATCAATTACATATAATAATACAGAATTTAATGTCTGCACCAATGGTTTAAATGCATTGATTAACGAAGTTCCGATGATGCTTCCTAACTGCTCAAATGATTGCTTTAAAATCCTAACTTGATTTGCCCATGTATCGGCTGTCTTTGCAAAGTCCCCTTGCGCCGCTGTGGTATTCGCTAATACATATTGATAACGCAGCATGGTCTTTTCTGCTTGCGACATGGATTTAATATTAGCGTCAAGTCCGTTTTTCATAGCCCACTCTTTCAGTGTGGCTTGTGTTAGGTCAAGACCATATTTTCTAAGTGGTACTGTCATGCCTGTGTAGATTGCCGCCAAATCCTCTGCTACCTCTTTCTGCTCAACATCATAAAATGATGCAATATCAGCGGTCAGCTTGGTAAGGTTAAGCGACACGTCGGACATGGAATCTGACAATCCGACATATCCCTCTGTCTGCTTGTTCAAAAATTCATTAGAACTCTTAATCAAGTTGGGGGAAATTCCCATAGCTGTTCCCATAGCTTGAAAACGGCTTGCAAACTGCTTTACTGACAATTCAGACATACCAAACTGTCTTATGGAATTATCCGCAAATTCCTGCACCTTATCAGACATATCGCCAAAAGTAGTATCTACGACATTCTGAACCTCGGTCAACGAACTTGAAATTTCCATTGCCTTTAATCCACCGCGAATGACGCCATAAAGCCCACCCATTATTCCAGCGGCGGCAAGGATTTGACTTGTAAACGATTTTACCCCTTTAAGTGTTTTATTCAGCCTTGACCCAAGCCCTTTCAACGATACCGAAAGTATATTTGTATTAGAACTTAGTCTGATTGCTGATATACTTGTGCCGTTGAAAGCATTTCCGAGTGAAGATGCCGCCCTTCCCGTTCCGCCGCCTGCGTTTGCAAGTTGCGCCAGTGCCTGTGTCATTTGTATTACATTTGAACTGACATTAGGGGCTGATGCCATAGTCTGCATAAAGCGTTTTAACTCATCGCCCAGATGCTGTAGGCTGTTTGCGACGGTTTCCGCTTTGCTCCCTGCATTTGCAAGTTGCCCTATCGCCTGCGTAAATGCAATGGTTTCTGATGCAAGTATGGGCGCACTGGACATGGTATTCATAAAGTCCTTTAATGCAGTCCCAAGTCGCGGCAATTCCGTTGTTACAGTGCCGATATTTGCCCCTGCGCCTGCCAGCTTTGCAATGGCGTTCGTCATGGAAATAGTATTCTGCTCCACCTTATCCGCACCTGATAACGCCGTTGCAAGACCTTTGATATTATTTCCAAGCGTGGTAAAATCGACGCTTGCAAGACCGCCTACATTTGCGTTAGAAAGTCTGGTAAGGTTATTGATAAGGTTCTGTAAATTTCTATTGTCGAAATTTGCACTACTAAGTGTTCTTATGCCGTCTGCAAGAGGTGTTAAGGCACTCGCTACGGTCTGCATATTTCCGACTTGAATTGCCCCCAATCTCTCGATTCCAGATGCAAGTGTTTCAAACTTTTTTGTTGACACACCTTTTAAATCTTTAAGCCCAGCAGATAATGCCTTTACACCCTCGCCAAGTCCGCGAAACGAATTTCCGTCAATCTTTCCCAACGCTTCAAGTTTTGAAGGGTCTATGCTTGCAATTTTTGAAAGACCTTGCGACAATTTATCAAAATTATTCCCATCAACGCCCTGCAAGCTTCTGGCGGCATTGGCAAAAGACTGCAATCCTTCACTGATCTTTTTAAAGTTGTTCCCGTTGATTTTTCCCAGCTTTTCAAGACTGCTTGTGTCAAACTTCAAAGCAGAAGAAAGCGCCCCAAGACTTCTTGTCAGATTCCTTATTGCTTTGTTTGCCTGTTCAGCACTTGCCGATATTTTTATTTCGAGTGCATCTATCTCTGCGATTGATCTCACCTCCTTGAAACAAAAGAAAAACACCTATTTCTAGATGCTTATTTTGATTTCATGCGTTATGCAGTTTTGCAATAAAAGACGGCAGACTGTGACCTCGTACCGCCCTATTTTTGATGATTTAACTCAAAATTCGTTTTCATCACCTGTAGTTTTGCAACAAATAGTTCTCTTTGCCGTTGCAGTTCTTCTTCTGACATGGGTTTGTTTTTTTCTTCAAGTTCCTGTAGCAATGGCTTCTTGATATATTTTGAACGTGCTTTTCTACCGGCTAGATTATGTTCAACTGCAACTGATGTAGCCGAAAGTGTATATTGATTAGATAACCATGCAAGGTAATCTTGTTCTTTTATTTTTTCCTGATGTCCTTTGTAAATCAATTTAAGAATATAAGGATTTGTTCGCCAAAATTCTTCCCATGATACACCCATCGCATTCGCCAAAGGAAACCACTCGTTAGCAAACAAATCCTTTAGCCTATCGTATACTATTCTTCTGTTTTGATCTCCTGCGTCTCGTCCGTTGCAGTTTCCGCCTTCGATCTCTCGATGAGAGCCTGAAAAAAATCAGAAGCGTCCATCTCTTTATTCATCACTTCGGAAATCTCGTTCAGTTCTCCATACTTGATAAACTGTTGCTCAATCTCCTTTCCGGCCTTCTCTTTGTTTAATCCAGAACATAAACCGAAATAAGCGCGGATTGACGAAAGCCGTTTGCTCCCCATTTCTTCCAAAGCAATCCCCATATCTTCCAATTCGCACACCATATTAAAGTCGAATGGTTTTGCCTTATACTCTGTTCCATTTACTGTGAATGTATTCATATTTTCCCTCCATTTTCATTACGCTGTAAAAGCAACTTTTTCTTCCATTCCGAGATATTCCTCGATTGTCAGTGTCATTTCAACTGTTAAAAGTTCATTCTGTCCGATTTCCGGCTGTGGAATTGCTGTAGGCGGCTGCGCGATGACAAAAAATGCCTCGTCGAATCCCGGAATGATGGTTTCAAACCACATTCTGTTTTCAGTTCCTTCCAGTGCCGCGTATGCCGAAATAACATCTTTCCATTCTGCGTTTGTTTCTGGCGTGAAGTTTACTCCAACAGGAAATGAACCGCCCGTATCTGCTCTGCCCCTGACATACCGGCTTACGAAGTCCTCTAATGCACTGGCATCAATCTGTTCATTTTCAATTGTAATGCCACCGATTGAATTGATTCTGTTTAGTTTTTTAAATGATGTAGGTTTTTCTCCGGCTGTCGTTTCCACGCCATAGCCAAACGTAATTCCTAATGTGGAAATTCCTGCTAACATTCTGCATTCCTCCTTTATTTTTTTTGCATAAAAATAAGAGCCGTTAAGCTCTTTACAATTTGTCTCCCTGCCCTATAAATCTTTCGAACCTTGCCGTCACCCGGTATTCTTGTGGCTTACTATTGGGCGCTGGCATCATTTTGCCGTTAAACCGCATTGTTTTCATGACGCGAAATACCTCCCCCATGCACTCTTTTGCGTTTGACTCTTTTGCATTATCAATCACATCTACTTGAAACATAAACAATGCCGCATTTACGGTTAAGTTCTCCAAATCCTGCCCGCGTTCCTGCCCCGCCTGCTCGACAATCGTTATGTACGGAAATATCGGGTTCGACATGGACACCATTGACGTTGAGAAGTTCCGCCACGTTGTCAAGCCGCCTGCGGTCAGTTTTTGCATCTTGTATTTTGTTTTGAGTGCCGGCGAGAAGTTAGTCATCACTCGCGTAAATACGATTGATGAAATATCCATTGTCCATATTGCGGACATATGTATCATCACCTGCCTTTTATGGTTTTCTTTCTACCATGTGCACTGTAATTTTGTATTATCTTTGCAACACGGAACTGGCGTAGGAACTGCCCAAGGATTTAAGGGGATTATAGGTGCTGTATAAGACCGTGTTTCGTCATCTTCTGTTGTTTCTTCTCTTGTAATCTTTTCGACAATTTTGCCGTCCTTGTCGTATTTCTCGGTTGTTTCAATGATTTTTGTTTTAACCACGTTTAAATCTCCTCTCTTGACATTTGATAACAAATTTGATATATTGTCTTTAAATAACAGGGAACGCAAAGCCGTCAGTAGACCCTTGCAAGGCTGAAATACCTTGCCTTGAAAAACGTCGGGCAGAGCCGAAAGGCTCTTTTTTTTTATTTGCCAAATACTTCTTTGGCTATCTTCGGCACTTCTCTTATCAGTTCCATACTTGTCAGGTACATGAAAGGGCGAGAAGGTAATCCCTCTGTGTAGTGCCACAATCCATCATTGCCGGGGTAAAACCAGTAGTACGCGCCCGTTACAGCGTTCTGACGTATGGTTTTACCCACGTTGTAATCCCAACTTACGCCCTCCGGCAGTGGATAGGGGTATGGTTTATCCTCCCCACGGCTTCCCGTTCCAAACTCAACAAATGCCGCATGGTCGCTATCTGTCACTACTGCAAACGCCGCGCCAAATTTTGACGAATCCTTATACTCTGTATGCAAGCTCTGTATCAGTTCGCCCGTAAAGATTGCGTCAAGACTAGCTATCTGCACTCTGGCAATTTCGACACCGCGCTCCGCTAGCTTCTCGGCTAGTTCTCGGCATTTGAATGTAAGGCTGTCGCTGTATTTTTGCAATTCTTTTTGTAGATTTCTGATTGAGGAAACGGATAAATCGGCTTTAAATATTCGCTTTGCCATAGCCTACCAACCAAAATACTTTCTCTCTTTCGTTTCAATCGCAACCGCATCTCCCTCAAAAGAAATAATCATATCCCTGATTTCTCCTAAGTTCAGCGATTCTCCGTTTACGGTTACTACTCTTTTTCCATCTTTGACTTCAATCGTAATCTTTTCAAGTTTCTTTATTTCTGCCATGTCCTACCTCCTACAAAATATCCAATTCCTGAAACGCTTTGAAAATTTTTGGGGATTGGATTGCGAACCAGTCAACCATTTCTTCATTCTGCGTCCAACCGCCAGTATATTGTGCTGAACTTTCCATAAGCCCCGATTCGTTGAAAAATCCATGAATGATTTCGTGCCTAAGTGTTTGCTTTTCACATTCCTTGCAGTATTCTTCTGGTTCATCTTTCATAATTGGGTGTGTTACCATATCGCAATGCACGATTTTTCTTAACCGCCCATCGCAATACCCGTCAATCCCTCGCTTTTCAAATGTGGGTTCGTCTTTGTACGCTTTTTTCTCAATCGTGTATTCCGTTCCAAGAATATTTACTGTTTTCTTTTCCATGTTGCCCTACGCCTTTCTAACCGTCTTTCCATCATTACTCAACAGATACACTTCCTTGTCCATATCAAACACATAAGCGCACTCTTTGCCCTTATCAGAAAGCATCACAACATTTACACAGCCGCACCGCCACAAAGGAGGCTCTGTCAGATATATAATGTTTGTGCAGCTTGTAGCCGCAATGATTTCCTCCTCAATCATTTCTGAAATCTTTCTGATTTCTTCAAGCTGTTTTTCTGCATTTTCTTCTGTTATGTGTGCAATAGATATCTCAACGGTCAATACCGCTATCTTTTCCGCATCTTCATAAACCCAACTGTCGTTGTAGCCTTTATACTGTAAAATCATGCACCTGCCTCACTTGCTTTACTACTCAATAACTGAAACCATGTTTTTAATCATTTCAGCGGTATTCTTAACAGCCTTTGTGAGAATTTCTTCACTAATTTCCAAATCTCTGATTTCACCGCTTCTTGCCAATCCTGCGCAAGTGCAGTCCGCAATCATTTCAAGAACATCAATCAAATTCACGTCGGACGGGCAATTTGAAAGCAGGTGGTGACGTTCTGTCTTAACATGAAGCTGATACCACTCTCCATTGACAAAATCCGCCCCATTTTCCTGTGCGTCCACAAAATCACGATAGAACATTTTTTCACGAGATTTCTTTGTAAAATCATGATTTCTCCCTGCCGTGTCAACAAACCTTGACAGGGCGTGCATAGCTTTCCCTACGTCCTCAATGTGCATATCATTAGTTTCTTGGAATTGTTCAAACGTAATGCCTTTTGGTGCTGTCCTTGTATCTCCATTTGGATTTTTCTTTATTTCAATCATATTCATACCTCACTTATTTACCGCCTCTAAAATGAATTTATCTACATTCAAAGAGGTTGATTTTTTAACTACTTGAAAATCCGCAGATGTTCGTTCAGCAAACTTTCCGTGGATTGTCTGGTCGTTTATATCGACTGATACCTCATCGCCATTGTATTTATATTTCGGTTCGCTTGTGTACCATATTATCGTGCCCTCTGAAATTGGTATCGCCCCGCGCTCTGCCACAATGACAGCGGAATACTGTTCAATCGACAAGCCATACTCAACCGCCTCTGCCTCGCCGCCACTCATGGCGATATTGCCCATAAATTCAATCGGTTCGCCATAAAGCATTTCATACTCGCCTGTAAACATTGGTATTCTGTTACCATTTTCATCAAGTATAGGGAACTCATTTCCGTCGCTATCTGTGTAGACTTCGTATCGGATATTTCCGTTTTCGTCGGTTTCAAATTCGGGAACTTCGCCGATTTGGAGGGTGTATTTCATGGATTGCTGGTTTTTTCGGAGGGTTCTCAATCAACCACCGCCTCATAGGTCTTTTCAAAAATATCTGGCTTGTAAGGGTATAGTTCACCGTTTACGCCCTGAATGATGTAATCTCCGACAGAAACGTGATGTGTACCCTCCAGTGTGTTAATAAATAATTCGTAGGGTGCTTGCTCGTTTCTATCCGGCTGTCCGTAGTGCATGGTTCCGCTTTCAAATGCCTTTACGGCCCAATTCGGCACGTAATACTGACCGTCCGAACCTTTCAAATCTCCGTCATACTGAAATGCCTCAATTACAACAGGTTTCTTTCTGTATTTCATCGTCAGTCCTCCTTAACCTCTGGCAGTCCTGCAATGCTTGTCAGAATAGAAATGACCGCCGCAACCGCAGATACCGACAATACATTTACCCAGTTCACTTCCATAACAGCTTGCCCGATTGTCAGCATGGACAATGCCGTCTGCGCAGCCGTTTTTCCAGCACGAACACTTGCGCAATATAACCATTTCTTCGCCTTATCGCTCATTACTCTTGTACCTCCCTTGCATTTAGCCTATCTTCTAATCCGTCCAGCCTATGATGCGCCTGTTTTGCCGAAGCTTCGATTTCGATAATTTTTTCTGCGTGTTTCTGCACATCTTTCTTGACAGAAGAAACATCATACCGAATTTCCTGTGTGTTACGATTTATTTCATCAAGTTTCATGTTTGTTTCAGTTCTTTCCGCAACTTGACGCTCTATATCTGCTACGTCTGTATGTTTGCTATTCTTTGAATTAAAATAAAGCATTGCAAGTACGGACGCTCCTGTAAATGTCAAACTAATAATGCTTATTGCGATTGGTAACGTCATAATTTATCAATCCTTTCCGAACTTTAAATCCGCCTGCCCTCCACCGCCTACAGCGGATACCCTGCAACCACTCACGCGAACCGCGCCGCGCAAACAGCCACGCTCAATCTTCTAATATTCTTTATGTTTTTCCATAACATTACTAAAAATCTTTTGATGTATCTTGTGCATTTTCTCCCATTCCGGCGTGCCAGGAATATGTTCTTTTCCTAACCATTCCACAGGGGTCTGTTTTCTCTGCTTTCCAATACCAAGACGGTACTCCCATTTCTTTTGAAGATGTTTTTGGGTCTGAATACTCTGTCTGAATTAAAAGGTCTTTTGCAATCCCGCCTTTCAACAGCGTTTTTGTATTATTTTTGAAAAAGAAAAGCATTGAGGATTGCACAAGACACGCCATTTTCAACTCTTCATACGGAACTTCTGTACCGTCTTTTAGGTCTGCTATAATTTCGCACGTTTGTCGCATATTGTCTCCTTACGCCGTCACAACTCCCCTTGCCTGCAATGCAAGGATAATGTCGTTGATTTTTGTTACAATGTTTGCTGTATCTGTTTCGGAATAATCAAGTGCGCTCAACTGTGTTGCCTCGCCTGTTAGAGTCTGCAATGCGCCAACATCTGTTGTCTTTGCATATGCCGACAAATTAATGTCAACTGCGCCGTCTGTTGGGGTAAGCGCAACACCATCAACCTTAACCTCTTTGATGGCGTCTGATTCTTCTAAAGGAATCCAATCTCCATATGTCCTTACATACTTTATTGGTTCTTTAGTTTTTTGAACTTCGGGCACTCCGCTCACGCCGCTTTGCCACGTATTGCCGTCTTTTGAATATTCCAGTCCGTTTGTATTTGCTCTTAAATAAGGAGCGGCTTCATCTCCACTTGCAGTCTTAACATATTCCATTGTCGGCGGTGCTTCTTCCTCCGGCTCCTCCGGCATGATGATACCGCCCTCTGTAATAGATATGTTTTCCCACCGTGTTCCGATTGTCGCACCGCTTGTCACACGGATTTGAAAAACATCTTTGTCTGTCAAAATCCAGTTCGGAATGCCGCACTTGCCGTCAACAAGGTCGCGCGAATCCTTGTTATTTTTCTTAATAAACTCGACTCTCTTTCCTCCGGGAATCGCCGCAAATTCTTCATCAAGTTCAAACGACAGACCATAGTAGTCAACCGCTCCACTGATTAGCGGTGTTTTGTCGGTTTGATTACGTGAAATCTGCATATTTTTCACTAAATATTCTAAATATTTCAAATACATTACCTCCCTGTCCTTGATAATGGAATAATTCCGGCAAACAGCTTATTTCTGTCGCCCCAATTTCTGCTTGTGGAATTTTCGCTATGGCTTTCTTCAAATTCACCACCAATTTTGTTATAATCATAAAGCGCAATGTTTCGAATGTTGGAATAGTAATTTTCCAAATCTTCCACGATTGCGCTTTCTGTATAATACTTTGGGTAATTTCTCACCCTGCGGACTTCCCTTATCGCACCTTTGATTTTAGGTATTATCAAAGACTGTTTGAAATTAGAGTCTGTTTCGGAAAGTTCTGCCGTTAAATCTTCCAATAAGTCATTTTCAAATGTTAACATGCTATCACCGCCCTACAAGTCAAAATGCTGTATCAAAATCTTTTTTAACTCACCACCGCTTGTGCTGCATGCATTTTCAATGCCTTCTACCATAGCCAATTTTTGTAAATCTGCTGTTGACATGCGGTTAATATCGGACTTTGTATACTGCCGCTCTGATTCTTCCCTGCTTTCGTTCTCGTCCGAAAATGGCAATGGTTCTTCTGGGCTGTCCTCCATTAATTTAATTAATGGCTTGTGTCGCCTGTTATTGCTCTCGGAAAGTTCTTTTATTCTTTCCTCGCTTACACTTAACCCGTCGCGAGGGAAAATATCCCCCACGTTATACGGGTGCTTATTATCTTGCAAATCTGTAAAGTAACAAATCGCTTTATACATTCAATCACGCTCCTGTATCTTCATCCGATAATTCTGATGTTCCTGTCACACCGCCACCGATTGTTCCGACTACCACACCATCAATCCTCTCTGCAAAGAGAGTCACGCCAGAGGTTGCAACCATTTCGGCAGTCATGGTCTTGTAGTCTGGCTCTTCGTGCATACCAATAAGCCCAAGTTCGTCCATTGTCAAATCAAACGCACGGTTAAGGTCAGAATCCGATGCATTGATGTAATACAGAATGAGATTGTTCTTTGCAGTTGCATAGAATGTCCCTTTCGGTACAGAGCCATTCATGATAACCGTTCCAAGGCCAAGGAAGTTCACTATGTATGTCATTCCAAAAGCGGTCTGTGCGATAATCTGTGCTTCGCCAAGATACGCCGCTACATCTTCTGGGTTTAAAAAGTAAACCGCTTCAATTGCGTCGTCCTCAAAAAGAACCTGCAATTTGCCCCATGCATTTGCAAGAGCTGGCTGCAATTTTGCACCGCTAGCTGTCCCTGTTCCTTTTGCCAAAGAAGCAAAGAACTTCTTTCTAATATCTCTCTGGATGTCTTTTTTCATCTCTGCGTTGGTCATCAGAACCGCCTGGTCATAACCTTTTTCAATGATTGCCTCTGCGGTTGTTGCTTTTCTCCACTTTTCCAGTTTGATTTCTTCAAAGGAAACTGCTTCTGTGCGATAATGAGAAAGTGGAATTAATTGCCCCTCTGCTACGTCTCCACTTTCAAGCGTTCCAACCGCCTTGTAATACTTTAAAACCGTTCCCGCCTGTTTGGGAATCTTTCTTGTAATCCCCAATGCTTCAATGAGTTTTGCCAATGTTTCGCTGAACATATAAACAAAATCTACTTCCCTTACTCTCGCAAGGTCTGCACTTTTAACTAAATTTGTTTCTGGTGTTTCTCTTACTACTCCTGCCATTTTTATTTACCTGTCCTTTCTTAAATTCCGAACATCTGCCTGTTCGCTAAAATTGCTTTCTGCCTTTCAACGGTATCTTTTATTGCCAAAATATCTTTCTTGCTCATGGAAGAATATTCTCCGGTGCCAAAGTTTGGCTGCGGAATGGATTTCTGCCATTCTGCCCTTGCTGCTTTTAAAGTTGCTTCTGTATGTTGTCGCTGAATGTCTGTAAGAGCCTCCATGTCCCCAGAAACTTCTGCATCTGCCGCTTTTGTTGCCATTTCTACAGACATTCCCTGCATCAAATAGCGCTCTTTCGCTTCTGTCTTGCGTTTGAATTCTTCAAGCTCCATTACATAAGCCTGATGTCTTTCTTCTTCTTCTCTTTTCGCTTCATCTTCAAGCTCTGCAGCAGTTTGTTTTGCCCTTAATGCCTTAGTGACTTCTCCTTTTTCTTTAAGTGCCTTGTCCAGCTCTTTTTTCATCTTCTGTTCGCTGACTCTCATTCTGGCGATTTCAGCCATAAGAGCATCTGTATTCGCTCCTGAATCCGCGTTTTCAGCGTCAGGATTCTCAATACTTGCGCCTAGCGCCCCTTTAACATCTGGACTATTCTGTTGTTCCACCTGCTGTTCTGCCTGCTGCTCTAAATTGCCTAAATCCTGATTTTTAACATCTGCCATATTCTTTTACCTCAACTTTCTTTGACTTGTTTTTAGTTGCTTCTGTGCAACATGGTGACTTTTTACAACTTCTGTGTTGTTTGTGTTTTAGTGCCTTCTCTGGCATAATAAAAAGCACCTAGATATCTCTAAGTGCTGATTTACCTTAAATAACGCACTACACAGCGACAATTGACAATCTCCTTTGGTTCGACTTCAAAAGAAATATTGTCATGTGGATACATCATAAGGCTGTTTCCAACAAGAAAATAATCTTCAATCGGAATTGCAATATTATCTACTGCTTGGTGTGTCTTTCTTACTTTTCTGTCTTTTTCAGTTATCCATTGTTTTCTTGTATAACCTTGTTTTATTTTCTTTTGTATTTCCGAATATCCAAGTATGGTATTTGCTTCGTTAGCTGCAATTATTGCCGCCCTATCGTCCGAAAGAAAATATTCTTCGTTTATGTGCGCAATAGTTGCATTGATTATCTCGTTAGAAAATTCATTTATGTATTCTCGAACTTTTTTAGCATCTCCATCAAAATATTTCATTGATATATTCCAATATCGTTCTTGCAATTGGGCGACTATAAATTCTTTGTTTGTGTAATTATTCTGTTTCATCACATCAAAAAGAGCAAAAATAAAAAGCATGGTATCTTTCATGCTCTCTGCAAAATCTTTTCTCTTTTCTTTTTCGGCGATTGGTAAATCCATTTCGTTAAAAAATTCTGATATTGAAAATTCAGAATCTATTGGAACTGCAAGCTCATCAATCAATCTCACATTTTATCAACTCCCTTGCCTTGTTTCCATTCCTCCGATATTCGGTGAATTATTTTCTTGGTCTGAATAATCTGGAAACGGTCTTTTTTCTTCTTGTTGCGATGCTTGTGTTTCGGACTTAAAAATATTTGCTTCTTGGTATTTTTTTACCCCTGCTCCACTTCTCACTGATACTTGGTTAGGGTCAGAAAACAGCGGCGCAATCGTCAGTACGTCGTCAAGGTCAAATCCGTGTCCAAGCAATGCGCACATAGCATTTGTTTTTACAGTCAATTCGTAGGTTTTTTGCCTGTTCGTGTTTGCTTGAATGTCAGAAATGGTAAGCTTTAATAATGGATTATCCGACTCAATGAATCTTGAATTGCGGATTGCCGCAAGTGCAACTTTTATTTCCTCCATCTTACAATCTTCCATAATGTTCTGTTTTTTATTCGCTGCCATTTCGGCAGCGCTCCACCCAGTAGCATCAGACATCGCAACGCCTGTGCTGCCCCCAGAGTTGTCATTGCGCTGTGGAACATTCATCTTTTGCAGAATTAGCGCGCGCCGTGTAATAATGTTCTGGAGCATACCCGGATAGTCATAGTCGATTGCCAACGCTTCTACAATTGGCGTTTTTCCATCTTGTGGTGTATATGTTTGTAGCCACTCGCCAGATTTTGGTTTTCTGACAACTTCTTTTTCTGTTCCATCAGGCAATGTTATTTTTTCCTTAGGAAAATCGACATCATTGGAATGCCATAGCGCCTGTGTGTTTTGGTCAACATCATTAACAAAATCACTGATAAGCAAGTTCAAGTTGTTCATCTCGGAAATTTGCCGTTCAAACAGTCCTAAACGGTCATAGCTTCTTATCCATTCGACAATTGGAATAATTCCAAGTGGATTTTCTTCTCCACTCCGCACGTTATGCCTCCATACTGTTTCTTTTTTTGGAACAATACTTCCATTGTGTATTTCCACCAAATTTTTAATCTCATATCGCCTATCTTTGCTGTAGCAAGTAAAAAATTTATTTCCTTGACCGTCTTTGCGATATGTGACCGCCAACATGACTCTTTGGTCAACATAGTAGCTCGAACGAATAACAAAGGTAAATTCTGGATTGAGCACCTCGTAATTAAAATAGCTTTCCCCCTCATGCCAATCTTCATTTGTTGAAATGTAAGTATATCCAACCGCTCCAATTTCAACATATCTTCCCAACTGTTGACTTTTCTTTTTAATTTTTTCAGCCCTATATCCTCTGTTCAAAAGAGTTATTCCAGCAATTACATCTTTTCTTGCATCTTCCGTTTCATCTGTTTGTACAAGTGTAATTGGATTCCATGCAAAACCTAGCCAAAATTCCACTGCTTCATTTGCCAAATTATCCACGCACCAGTTATCAATGTCTTTGCGATAAGTTTTGACGCGAACTCTTTCTTGCTCCCCAGCATCATACCGAATCAATCTATCAATGTCGTTGGCGTTTTCTTCATGTTCTCCAATTACTTTTTGCACAATATCAATTACATTTTCATACGTAATTTCCGACACATCTGTATATAGAATTTTTCTGCCATATTGCACTTTATCACCGCCTAACAAAAACTTAACCCACCGCTAGACACTCGGCGTGGTAGCGGCTTAATTTTAATTTCTTTTGTATCGACATAATACACAATTCGTTTATTGCATTTTCTGCATCTTGACACAAAATTTATTGTTGACCGCCCGTCATATGTGCCAACATGAGAATTGCATTGCGGGCAGAATATTTTTACTGGTTTATATTTCTTCATGCTTAATCTCCAAAACAAAAGCAACCGCCAATTATTGCTCGGTAGTTGCTTTGTTGTTATATTCAAAACATTTTGCTTCCAAACTTCTTGCCAACTTGAATTTCTTTGCAATTCTATTTTTCATGCAGCCTTTATTTTTACAATATCCGCACATTCTGCAATTTCCGCTTTTGCCTATTCCTTCTGCCTTGTAAAGAAAAACTTTAAACAATGCGTATATATCGTAAATTTTAGGGTGCGAAAGTAAAAACTTTGTTTTCCTTGTCAAGATAATTATCCTCTCTTTCCATGCAAAAAGCGCCGCCATCATACAGTGCTTTTTATTTTCCGTGTTACTTTTGCAATTTTAACTAGTACATCGAATAATTAATAACTGATACATTAAACGGTTGATTCCTCAACTG